>SXGT01804210.1_pt1 | contig 33715 bp, 29 predicted proteins | sample 3176221 | NCBI WGS metagenome assembly SXGT01 (sample SAMN11356862, study PRJNA531348) | freshwater metagenome | isolation source: freshwater sample F1-120 | place: China: Fuxian Lake, Yuxi | collected 2017-12-25 | reverse complement strand
TGCTGTCCGTACTGGGGCTGCTGTCCGTACTGGGGCTGCGGGGGTTGTCCGTACTGGGGCTGCTGGGGCTGCTGGGGCTGCTGTCCGTACTGGGGCTGCTGGGGCTGCCCAAAGCCCTGGGGAGAACCGCCGGGCTGGGGGCCGCCGGGCTGGCCGTAGGCCCCGCCGGGCATGAGCTGCGTTTGGCCGAAGTTGGGCTTCTGGCCGGGACCAGGAGGAAAACCGTTACCGCCGGGAGGCTGATTCATGGTGAGACGATCCTAGCTCGGCTTGCCGATGAACCAAGAATTTTCGTACGTTGTAGCGCGTTCGGGTTACAGCGTACGGGCCTGCCGCGCCACGCTGTCCTCGGGGCGATCGGCCCTTGGGCTCACCAGCCGCAGCTCTCGCCCTTGGTCCGCTCCTTGAGCCACGCGGCGAGGGGCGCGAAGTATTCGAGCATGGCCGATGCGTCCGCCTTGGTCTCGCCGGAGAGCGCCGACAGGGCCTCGGGCCAGGGCTTGCTCGCGCCCAGGGACAGCATGGCGCGGAGCCTGCTGCCCGCCTCCTTGTTGTTGTAGATGGAGCAGGTCTCGAGAGGGCCCTTGTGGCCCGCGGCGCGGCAGAGCGCCCGGTGGAACTGGAACTGGTAGATCCGGGCAAGGAAATAGCGGATGTAAGGGGTGCTCCCCGGGATATGGTACTTCGCTCCTGGATCGAAATCGGCCTCCGAGCGCGGCTTGGGGGGGGCGACGCCCTGGTACTTGATCTTCAGGTCCCACCAGGCCCTGTTGTACTCCGCGCGCGGGGTCTTCCCGGAGAAGACGTCCCAGCGCCACTTGTCGATCAGCAGGCCGAAGGGCAGAAATGCCACCTTGTCGAGGGCCATCTTCATCTGGACGTTGAGCTTGGCCTTCTCGTTCTTGGGCACCGCGTCCAGGAGGCCAAGCCCCTTCAGGTACTCGGGGGTCACGCTGAGGGCCAGTGTGTCGCCTATACCCTCGTGGAAGCCGTCGTTGGCCCCCTGCTGGAAGAGCATGGGGAGCTTGTAGTAATAATGAAAATAGTAGTCGTGCCCCAGCTCGTGGTGGATCGTGATGAGGTCGTCCTCGGTGGGCTCGATGCACATCTTGATGCGCAGATCGTTGGACCAGGTGACGTCCCAGGCGCTCGCGTGGCAGACCACGTCCCTGTCCTTGGGGCGGAGGAAGAGGGAGCGCTCCCAGAAGGTGTTCGGGAGCGGATCGAGCCCCAGCGACGTGAAGAATCCCTCCCCGAGGCGCACCATCCACTTGGCGCCTTCGACGTGGGTCTTCGGCTGGCCAGGGGGGGCGCCCTTTCCGGTGTTGGCCTTCTCGAACCTGGCCTTCAGCTTGGCGTCCACGTCCAGAGAGCCCTGGCCAGGGTAGGGCTCTACCAGATCGAAGATGCCGTCCCACTGCTGCGCCCACATGTTGCCCAGCAGGTGGGCCGGGATGGGCTTGCCGGGGGGGACCTTGTCCTTTCCGTATTTGCCTCGTAGCTTGGCGCCCACGTAGCAGTGGAGCTGGTCGTAGAGGGGCTTGACGTCCTTCCAGAGCCGCTCGATGTCCGCCTCGAAATCCTGGGGCGACATGTCGTAGCCGGCCCGCCAGAGGGTCCCCATGTCAGGGAAGCCAATCTCCTTTGCTCCCTTGTTCCCCAGCTCGACGTAGCGCGCGTAGCGGTCCTTCATGGGCGGGGCGATGGCATGCCAGCCTGTCCAGGCCTCCTCCAGCTCGGCCTCGTTGCGGCTCTTGCGCAGGATGCGAGAGAGATCGTTGAGGGTCTTGCACTCCCCGCCCCGCCCGGGCGAACAGAATTTGCCCTTGCCGTAGGTGCTGGTCATCGAGGACTGGATCTCGGCCAGCTCTCGGCGCTCCTCGGCGTTGGAGGGGGCGGGGATCACCTGGGCCAGCTTCAGCAGATGAAGCTGCCTGGCCAGGTCGGCGTCGAGCTTGAGGCCCTCGAACCGCCTGGCCTCCGTGATCTTGCGGGTCACGTACTCGGCCGTGGCCTCCTCGCCCGCGGCGCCCATGGCCTCGGTGTCGTCGGTGATGAAGTTCTGGTTGACCCAGCCCGCGCGATCCCTCTGGATCCAGAGGCGACGAAGATCGCGATCGACCTCGGCCAGGAAGCGACGGGCGCCCTCGACCGTGGGGGCCTCCTCGGCGCCAGGGCCCCCGTCCCCGCTCGACGAGAGGCCTCTGGGCGCCTCGGGGCAGGGGACGACGGGGGCCGGAGCCTCGCCTCCGCAGGCGACGGCGAGCGCCAGGGGCGCGAAGGCGGCGAGGGGGGCGAGCAGGCGGAGCGGTCGGTTCACGTGGCCTCCAGGTTGCGGCGTCGCTTCTACCCGATCCTCGCGGCCTCGCGCCACTTCGCGCTTGCTGTTCGGGCCCGGATGGCCATTGCTTAGGCAGCCATGAGCCAGAAGATCGGCCGCAACGACCCTTGCCCCTGTGGTTCCGGAAAGAAGCACAAGCAGTGCTGCCTGGGAAAGAAGCCGCCACCTCCTTCGTCGACGCTCGCAGCGCCACCCAAGGCGTCGCCATGGTCTGCGCCTCGCTCCCTGGCCTCGGGCCCCAAACAAACACTGGATCAGCGGCTGGAGCGAGCGTTCGAGCTCATCGACGCTGGGCCAGATATGGACGGCGAAGAGGCCTTCGAACTGTGTAGCGAACTCATCGACCTTCTGCAGCGAGCCCGGCGCTTCGACGACGTCGAAGCGCTCATCGGCCGCGTTGAAAGCACGTGCCCCGAGGCGGCCGAATCGGAGGCCGGGTACTTCGCCCTGTGGCGTGCCGAGAACGAGGTGCTGGGCGGTCGAGGCCGCGAACTCGCGGCCGTCGTCGCGCTGGGCAAGCACCTCGCCAAGGTTGGGGACCTGGCCGACAAGCTCGTCGATCGGCTGCGCTTCCATGGCCGCGCCGACCTGCTCGAAGCCATGCTCGAGGTAGCCTGGCCTCTCATCAGGGATGATGACGACCTGATGGGTTGGGTCAAAGACGAGGTGATGAACACTCTCATCGATCTGATCCTCGCCAGGCATCTGGCTCGGAAGCGCGATCTTCGAGCGGACGATCCGGCGCTGCTGGCGGACCTCGCCAGGTCGGTGCCGGAGCTGGAGAAGCCTGCCTCGGCGATCTTGCCCTTCCTTCCAGCTCCAGATCGCTCCTGGTCGCGCGCCGAGGTATTGCGTGCCGTGGACCAGGGGAAGGACGAGGACGAGGACGAGGACGAGGAACAAGAGCAGAACGTCCTGCACGGGCTCGTCATCGAGTTCGCGTACGTGCTCCAGTCGCGCGGCTGGACTCCGCTCCGTTCGTACATGGCCCGGTCCGCGATGTATAATCTCGTGATGTCGGGGCTCGAGTCCAACAGGCGGCGGGCGCTTGCCAACACGACCTCGCTGCTCGTTCCGGAGGTTGACTCCCTTCGAGCCCACGTCCTGGGGCAACAGGCCTTCCTAGGCATCAAAGGGTATATCCAGGTCGCGATCGTCCTGGCGCTGCCTCGGTGGGTCGAATTCCTTGTGGAGCGAGAGCTGGTCGACGCCGATAAGACGAAGGCGACGCTCAGGAACTTCTTTCGGGAGCCCTCGGAGGTGCACCAGCGGCTGGCAGGGTGGCTCAAGGAGGAGATGGATCCGGCCGCCCTGGCCGAGGTGGGCGCCACGTTCCGGGCGGGAGGCGCCCCTGCCAAGGGCTAGAGCGCCGACCGGAAAGTCACCCGAGCGGTCACCTTGGCCTGCTTTGTCCCTGTAAATGACAGGGAGAACCAAGGGAGGGATGGCACGCTCCCGAGTTGAAGGTCGGCGCTCCAGTAGCTCGTCGCACGGGATCTGAAGGGGGCCGGGGTACAGTCAGGGTATGCCCCACGGCCAGGTCTCCGAGATCATCGCCGCGCCCTGCGGCGACGTGTTCGAACTGGTGCATGACTATGGCCGTCGCCTCGAGTGGGACACGCTCCTCCAGGCGGCGTACCTCGACGATGGCTTTACGCACGCGGGGAAGGGCACAACCAGCGTCTGCGTCGGCCGCCGCTCGGTGGGCGGGCTCGCGCTCAAGACGGTCTGCGTCTCGTTCGACAGGCCCAGGGTCGCCGCCGTGAAGATGGTCAACAGGCCGCCGTTCTTCGCCACCTGGGCCGCGTCGATCCGCCACGAGGATCTCGGGCCCGCCCGATCCCGCATCACCTATGCTTACCAGTTCACCGCGAGGCCGCGCCTCCTGCGCAGGCTGCTCGAGCCGATCATGTCGCTCGTCTTTCGCTGGGAGACGACGAAGCGGCTGCGCGCGCTGCGCAAGCACTTCCTCGACGAGTAGAAAGAGGAACGAGCTTACTTCTTGTTGCTGCACGCGAGGGGAACGCCGAGCTCGCCGGGGTCGGCGACCCTGTTCGCGTTGCCATCGGTGAACTGGAGGTTGCCGTCGCACACTGCCTCCTTTCCGTCGACCGAGAGCCCGCCCGCGATCCTGTTCGCCACGAGCACCGCGTTGTTCCCCTTGATCGTGACCTTGCCCAGCACCGTGCACTCGGCCATGACCGCGTTGTTGCCCTCGATGAGCAGATCGCCCTCGATCACGCAGAGGACCAGGGTCGCGTTGTTGCCCTTCACGGTCACGTTCCGCTGCACGGTGACCCCGCGCATCGAGAAGTTGTTGCCGTCGGCGACGACGGAGCCGCCGATGAGCGAGACCCCCGGGCCCTGGCCGTAGATCGTGACGTTGTTCCCCCTGGATCGGACGTCGCCAGCGATGTCGGCCCCGTCGGCCTGCCCGTCGAGCGTGACGGTCGCCTTGTTGTCCTTGCCGAGATCGATGTCTCCCGTCGACTCGACGGGGGGCGCCGACGGGGCAGGCGGGTAACAGACGATCTCCAGCACCTTGCCCTTGGAGTCCACGATGACGTCGGCGCGCGCCCCCGGGCCGCACTTGTCCTGCGGCCGGACGCACTGCGTGCCTATCTGGACGCAGTCCGAGCCGGACGGGGTGACGAACACCGCCCGCTTGCCGTCGCCGACGACCACCGTGCGCTCGGGGGCGCCGGTGAAGGGATCGTCCACGGGCGTCGACGCGCCCCCGCAAGCGATGGACAGGACGACGAACAGCAAGGCGGAGCAGACGGAAGTGTGAGTGAGCACGGAGGACCTCCACAGCGTGCCCCGCGCTCGCTGCGCGGGGCACGCTGCAGTTTGACCCTTCGTGAGGGCTCGCGTCAGTGGTCACCGTCCTGACCAGGAGTACGTCGCCTCTCTCCTCCCTGTAAAATCCTTCCAGCTTACAGCCCAGCGAGACGTTGTGCGCAGCCAGAGAAGGGAAATTCACAGTCTTCCTGTCCCCTGCGACGAGACACCAGGAAGCCTCACCGACCGAAGGCGTGGCTGGCCTTGAACCGTTGCCAGTCGGCGGCGCGTGGGCGCTCTTCGTGGTTCGCTCGCTTCAGCCATGCTTCCTTGAATTCCTTCGCGCGCCGGAGGAGCTCCCGATCGGAGAGGTCCGGGTCCTCGAGCTCGGCGAGCGCGTCCCAGACGGCAGCGCCCTCGGTGATCGCGCGCTCGCTGAAGGTCGCGGCCAGCTCACGCACGGCAGCGAGCCGCCTCGTCTCCGGGCGCGGACGTACGATCTGGAGCACGTCGAGCAGCACCGCGGGATGGAGCGCGAGCAGGTACTTGTCGGTCAGCACCCGGACGAACCAGCGATCCTCCGAGCAGAGCACCAGACCCTCGTCCGAAGCTTTGGACGCCTCCTCGAGGGCGCGCGCGACGCAGCGGTCGTGGCGCAGGACAATCTCGCTACGGCCGGGCTCCTCCGGGAGCGCCAACGCCTCCACCCACATGACCCGGTGGACGCCGATGCCATAGCGCTTGAAATGCGCCTCCAGCGTGATCTCGATCTTGCGGCGGAGGCGAAGATAGTCACGCTGCTCGGCTTCCCACTGCCGGGGCAGGCCGAGGTCCTGCAAGAGCTCATCGAAACGCGGCAGCGTCGTCGGCTCGCCGCGGCGCTGCGCGACGGCGTGGAAGTGAGCGACGTAGAAGTTCTCCGAACGCGCCAGATCCGGGTCGGCGCCGACGAGCGGGCGATAGCGGCGCGCCGCGTCCACGAGGTGCGCCGCCATCTCCTCGACGTAGACGCCAGGAACGATGGCCTTGATACCTCGCTTGGCGAGCGCGTCGTGGAGCTCCACCGCGATCTCCGAGGCCGCCCATCCGTCGGCCACGCGATCGAGCTTGCCGCACAGCATCGGGAGCGCGATGGACGCGTCGAGCCAGACCACGAGGTCATCGTGTTCCGCGAGCGCCGTCGCCAGCTGGCCGCTCTCGCGATCGGTCATCTGGATGAACAGCTCCGCCGCGGCGAGCGCCTGGCCGTAGTGGGAGGCCGCCGCGACGTCGACGAGCGTCTTGATGGCTTCGGAAGCGCTGCCGCCGGTGGGCTTGAGGTAGTCTGCCAGGCGTCGCTCCACCGCGTCGAGGCGTCCCGTGATCGCGGCCGACGAGCGTCCAGGCAGCGTCTCCGCCAGGCTCGCTCGCAGGAGGAGCCCCAGATCGTCGAAGACATCCTTCACCGCGTCTTCTCGCCTGCCCTGGGAGTGGACCCTCCCCTCGAGCGCGCAGACGCAATCTTCCCGGAGGCGCTCCGCGGCGATCTCCTGGATGTTCAGCGCGTCCCTCGTGAGCTTCTTGAGCTCGTCGGTCGCCGTGACGCGGTCCGCGGTGACCTCGATCTTGCGTTCCTCCGCGAGCGCCTCGAGCTCCCGGCGGAAAGAGCGCCGCACGGAGTCCCCGATCCCGGCTGCGTCGATCGCCATGCTCAGGAGCGTCTCGGTCGGGATCGGCTCGCCTCCGCCCACCAGGCACGCCGAGAGCACGCTCCGGGCGACCTCGGCGCGGAAGTCGCCGCTCTTTTGATGGAAAAAAGTGAACGCCAGCCGCGCATCGACCGCAGGGTTCCAAGGCCGCGGTGCCCGCTCGAGGGGCACGACGGGGACGGAGCGAGACAGGGCGGCGATCACCTCGGGATCGTGAGCCGTGGAGGCGATGCCGCGGGCGTCGATCACCGTGATCGTCACGTGGTAGGCCGTCTCGAGCTGTGCGACCTTCTTCTGCTGCGACTCGGCCGCTGGCGTCTGCGCGCACAAGAAGAACATGCGCCCGCTCTTCTTGAGCAGGTCGTGCGTCTCGAGGTCCCGCGCGAGCTTCGCGTCCCATTCCTCCGCGCGCCCGGCGTAAAACTGCACCGGCACCTTGCCCGAGGGGAGCTCGATCCAGGCGTCGACGCCATCGTCCCCCGTTCCGTCGGCGAGCTTGACCGGCTTGCTGTAAAGGGCGCGGAGCGCGGCCATCGCTACATCCTTGAAGGCTGAAGGCGACAGGACGTTCTTGATGAGCTCCACCCAGTCTTCCACCAACATGGCCAGCCTCCGGCCGCCGAAGCGCTCCGTGTCGACGCGGACCCTATCCCAGGGCCCCGATCGCAGCAACCGCAGCAGGGGCGACTTCAGGGTCGGTTGGAGCCGGCTTCTTGGAGGGCGGGAGCTCTCCAGGGTCGGTTCGTACCGGCTTCTCGGAGGTCTGGAAGACTCGAGGGTCGGCTGGAGCTGGCTCTCCGGAGGTCTGGAAGACTCCGAGGTCGGCTGGAACTGGCTCTTCGAAGCTCCGGAAGACCCCGCGGTCGGCTGGAGCTGGTTTTCTGGAGGTCCGGGAGGCTCGAAGCTCGGTTGGAGCTGGCTTTCTTGGAGGAGGGTAGGGCGAGCCCTGCCCCTACGCCCCTTTCCGACGTAGGGGCCGAGCCTCGAGCCTCCAATGTTAAATTTGAACAAGAAGCAAGAAGGTCTCACCGGAGCGGAATGTCCTGGCCACTCAAACGAGAGCTCCTTCGTCCATGTAGGGGCTGCGCCACTCCACCTACATCGCGGCAAGCTCGCCGCTCGAGAGGTCCCCATGCCCAAGATTCGAGCCCTGCGCGCGCTTTCTCGCTCGTTCTGGCTTGCGCTCGTCGTCCTGCTCTCTCTTCTCGAGGGACGGCGTCTCCCGGCGAGGCATACCCAGGTTGGCTCTGCCCGAGCAGAGCGCCTCGGGCGTGGCGGCCCGGATGGCCAAGCTGCCGATGCGCTTCGAGCAGAACACGGGGCAGTTCGAGGCCCCGGTCCGGTATCTGGCTCGTAGCGGGGGAGCCACGCTCTTTCTCACCGACGAGGCTGCCACCCTGAGCCTGCGAGGGCGTCGCCACGACGCTCCCGAGGCGCTCGCCCCCGAGCTTGGCCACCAGCCCTTGCAGGACGAGCCGAGCGGTTTACCCCGGGGTGCAGGGACATCGCGGGTAACATCGCGTCCACCACCGTCACCGTGACCGTGCCGCACGATCAAGGAAACTAGGAAGAAGCACAAGCGACCTGTGCGGTAGGTCGCGTGCCCCACGCAGACCTCACCCCTGCCGTACTAAGGCGCGGTGTCCGGTTCCCCCTCTCCCACGCTGTCGAATGGAAATACCGTGGCGCGGGAGAGGGGCAGTGGGCGCCGCGACGTAAAGTGGCGGGGTGAGGTCTCCGGGTCTTAGCCCCTGCGGGCTCCTCGGGCCAGGTCCGCCAGCACGTCCCGGCCGTCGCCCACGCCCAGCTCTCGCGTGGCCTCCTCGAGCGCGGCGGCGAGCGCGAGGGCTCCAGGGATCCTCGCGGAGGGCTCCTTGGTCATGGCGCGCAGCACCACCCGGTAGAGCGGGAGGGGCACCTCCCTGGCCACCGCGATGAGGATGTCGCGAGGCTCGGCCAGCGCCCGGACCCGGTCGTAGCCATGGACCGGAAAGGGCGAGCGCCCGAGGAGGAGGCGCAGGAGGAGCTGGCCGGCCAGGAAGACGAAGGTGCGCTCGTCGGGCCGCTCGGACGTGAGCAGCTCGGGGGCGAGCAGATCCAGATCCTTCGGGAGGAACTCGCCGGGCTCGCCGGACCCGGGATGAAAGGTCGGGTGTACGCTGTACACGGGATCGAGCGATGCGTGGCCCTCGCCGTCGAGCAGGATGCCCTTCGGCTTGAGCACGGGCGTGGCGGGCGGCTCCAGCGCCGTGAAGAGGTGAGAGGCGCCCCTCAGGACGTCCTTGATGCAGGTGGCGGCGGCGCTCGCGGCCAGAGGACCCCCCAGGCCTCTGCGTAGCGCGTCGGGCAGGGGGAACTGCTCTCGCTCCGGGTGGACCGTGTGGAGGGTCTCGCCCTCCCCGGCGATGTCAAGGATTGGCTCCAGACCGGGCGTCGTCCTGGTGACGGGAGCCAGGGCGACGAGGCGCTCCCGGAACACCATCCCCGCCTCCGTCGCGCCCCTTCCGTCCGACACGTCCATGGCAGAGTAGACGCGGTGGCGCAGCGGCGGGCTGCCGTCCTCGAAGGTCACCACGTACACGACGCCCAGGGCGTCGGTGTAGAGGCGAGCCCGCGCTCCGCGCGGGGCTCGGTCCCGTTCGGCGAGGGTACGGTACGGCAAGGGCGCCTCCCTCAGAAGCTGCGGAGCGCCCGGACGAGAGCGCGGACGCCGGCCAGGGTCTCCTCTTCGGGGACGCTCGTGAAGCAGAGGCGAGCATGGCGAGCGAAGGCCTGCCCGAAGGCGTCCCCCGGCGCGAGCAGGACGCCATGATCGATGGCGTGAGCGAGGAGATCCGTGAGCGGGCGCGTCCCTAGCCTGGGCGAGAGATCCAGGAAGAAATACACGGCGCCCTCGGGGAGGGTGTAGTCTACACCCGATTCGGCCAGGATGCGGGCGACCGCGTCGCGCGTGCCTTTGTAGCGGGCCCTGGCCTCGGCCACGAAGGCCGGCCCGTGCTCCAGGGCCGCCAGCGCCGCGCGCTGGGAGGCGACGGGCACGTTGAAGATCGTGTGCGTGGAGATCCGCCTGGCGGCGGCGACGAGCGGCGGCGGCGCCACCAGGAAGCCCACGCGCTGGCCGGCGAGGGCGAAGCTCTTGGAGAACGAGTAGAGCAGCAGGGAGCGCTCCCTGGCCCCTGGCAGCGTGCCGAAGGACAGGTGAGGCGCCCCGTAGGTGACGTCGGCGTAGACCTCGTCGGCGAGGACCCAGAGGTCGTGCTCTCGGGCGACGGCCAGCACCTCCTCGAGGTGGCGAGGCCCCAGCATCTTTCCATCGGGGTTGTTGGGCGAGACGAAGTAGATCGCCCTCGTCTTCGGGCCCACGTGCCCTTCCAGCAGGGAGCGCAGATCGAGCGAGGGATCCGCGTAGAGCAAGGGGGAGGCGACGACCTCCACGGTGCGAGCGCCCTGGGCCTCGAAGATGCCCGGGGCGAGGGGCCAGAAGGGGGCGAGCATCACGATCTCGTCGCCCGGGTCGAAGAGGACGCGGGAGGCGCAGTGGAGGGCGTGGGTGCCGCCCGCGCCGACGAGCACGTGCTCCTCGCGCACCCACGGCAGATCGCGCTCCCTCGCCACGAAGCAGGCGATGGCCTCCCGGAGCTCGCCCAGGCCGGCGGTGGGGCCGTAGCGGTAGAGGGCCGGATCGGCCTCGGGGGAGGCCCTGCGAGAGGCCGAGGGAGGGAGCAAGAAGGTGTCGCCGATGTGGAGCGGAGCGAGGCCGCGCCCCTCACGCCCGGCCTGATCGATCTTGCCCTGGAGCTCCGAGAACACCCCGGGGCGGAGGCGAGCGGCGCTCCCCGAGAGGCGAGGCATACGAGCGAGTTCGGTGGGCATAGGGGAGTGTCAGCGTATTTTTGTAGGGCACGGCGCCAAAAACACGAAGGCCTGCGAGAGCTCGGCGCTGGGGGCGTAGAGGCGAGACGTCCCCTGAGGGTTCTCGGAGGGCAGATCGCAGCGCCTGGAGCTTAGATCCACGAGAAACCCCTTGCCGCTCCCATCTATGGATCCGGAGACCTTGGTCTTCACGACCCCGAGCGTCAAGCTGCTCGCCTGGGTGGCGGCGAGCGGCGCGTCGCCCTCGGCCGCCAGCGTCAGATCCAGCAGGGCGTCCATCGGCGAGGAGCCAGGACCCACCTTGAGGGCGGTGGCGGCGACGAGGATCTTGCCCTCGCCGTGGGGCTTGGGTCGGGGCAGGAACGCCAGGTCACCGGTGAGCTCGACCCGGGTGGAGGATGTGGCCAGGCCGCCGAAGAGCGCCTCGGGGAGGTGGAGCTCGGCCAGCGAGCGGCGAGGGACACGGAGCGCGAGGTCGCGGCGGCCGTCGCCGTGGGTGGCGTAGCTCACCTGGGCGCCCGTAGAGCCTTGGGGATCGAGCTTGAGCGTGAAGGTCCGCTCGACGCCGTCGCGGCGCACCGTGAGCTCGTGCGGCCCGAGCAGGCTCTTCTCGGTGCCCAGCTTGACGATGCCGGCCCGTAGTACGTAGTCCTCGCCCAGCGGGCGCTCGGCCTCTCGGGTGAAGTGTCCTGTCACGTTCTCCAGGCTGGCCCTGGTCCCCGGACCGAAGGCGTTGACCCAGTTGACCTTCCCGTCGACGAGCTCCACCTGTGTCAGACTGGAGCCCCTGTCGTCGGCGCCAGGTGCCCCCTGACCCAGCAGCCACGCGTCGAAGCTGCGATCGACCTCGGGGTAGGCGCCGTCCAGCGTGATCTCGGGCTGGTTCACGGTCACGCGAGCCGGCTCCAGGGAGCGCAGGGCGATGGTCACGGACTCGGCCCTGAAGGCAAAGCCAGGCACTTCCTGGATCGAGGCCGACACCCCGAGCAGCCTGAGCTCTTTGGGCGAGACCACGGCGTCGCGCATGGCGAGGGTGATCCCCCGGCGCGCCGCGGATTTCTGGTAGCCGCGCTTGACGATGGTCGGGAGCAAGTAGACGAACACCGCCACCGCCAGGGCCAGGAACGCCAGCATGAAGATCCCGCCGCCGACCCGCCTGGGCTTCTCGGTCACGACGTTGATCGCGCCCGAGGGCAGGTTGGGCATCCACGCCACCTCGGCCATCTGGATCGCGGGGCGCTTCAGCACCCCGGGCGGAGGAGGGAGGACCTCGATGTCATTCGAGGTGAGCGGGATGGGAGGCTCCAGCCCGGGTGGTTGCGGCGGAGGGGCGGGGGGCCTTGGACGGGGCGCCCTTGGGAGGGAGGGGGCTGGCCGCAGCGGCGCTGCAGGGAGGGGGCGCTTGACGGAGCTCGAGCCCGAGAGGGACAGCGAGAGCTCGCCTATGGGGATGTTGGGCAGGCGCTCCAGGCGAGAGAGCTTCCTGGCGCGCTTGGCGAGATCTTCGTGGGCGAGCCTCTCGACCAGGGCGCCCACGGTCGACGGGTTGGCGAGCTGCACCACGCCCTCGATGGCGAGGGCCATGTCGCGCGCCGACGCGAAGCGCTCCCCGGGATCGCGGGCGATTCCTCGCAGGATGATCGCGTCGAGCTCGGGGGGCACCCCGGGGACGAAGGCGCTCGGCGGCTCCACGTGTCCGCGCAGGATCATGGCCACGATCGCGTGATCGTACTCGGCCTCGAACAGGCGCCTCCCCACGAGGATCTCCCAGAAGACCAGCGCGGCGGCGTAGACGTCGGTCGTGACGGTCGCGAGCTCTCCGTCGAGCTGCTCGGGGGCCAGGTAAGGGATCTTCCCCTTGACGATGCCCGCCTGGGTCGCCTCGGAGCTGGTCTTGGCCTTGGCGATGCCGAAGTCGATGACCCGGGTGATCCCGTCGACGCCGACGATCACGTTGTGAGGTGAGATGTCGCGGTGGACGATGCCCAGCGGGCGACCCCGGTCGTCCGTGGCCTCGTGGGCCGCGTGGAGACCGTGGAGCATGCCGGACATGATCGAGGCGCAGACCGCGACGGGCAGGTTCTCGCCGAGCGCCGTGGCCTCTCGCACCAGGCGGGACACCGCCTGGCCGTGCACGTACTCCATGGCGAGGAGCACCTCGTCGTCCAGGTCCAGTACGTCGATGGGCGACACCACGTTGGGGTGCCGGATCCGCGCGGCCAGCCTGGCCTCGTCCAGGATCATCGAGCGAAAATCGGGATCGGTCGCGAAGTGAGGGTGGAGCCTCTTCACGGCCACCGACTTGGTGAAGCCGCCCGTGCCCTCCATGCGGGCGAAGTAGATGGCCGCCATCCCGCCGGACGCGATCTCTCCGCACAGGGTGTAGCGACCGAGCGTCAGCACGTCGTCGCGCGCGCGGGTCATCGGGGCTCCATGCTACCATTGCCCGGCATAAAGAGGCTGCACAGCAGCCTTCGGCCCGGACTTCAATCCAGGTTTTCAATCCAGGTTTCTTGGGGGCATCAAAAGCCCATCTGGATACCGAGCTCGGGCGAGATCGCCGGGAGGACGCCGTTCCCCAGCGCGAACGACGCCCGGAGGCCCAGGGGGACGGCGATCCTGTCGGTCAGGTTGAAGCGGACGCCCCCCCCGAAGCCGATAAACCCGGGCCCACCCAGGTACCAGGCGTTCACGGACTTGTTGACGCGGCTCTCCTTGTTGGGGCAGGCCCGGTCGGGGTCGGTACACTCGGTGACCGTGACGCCGACCTTGACGTCCCAGTTGGAGATGCCACCTCCCAGGAAGACATAGGGGGTGAAGCCTCCCTTCTGGGCGAGGCCCTCCTTGCCGAACAGGTAGGTGCCCCTGGCCTCGATGTGGACGGGCGCGGAGAAGCCCTTGCCGTCGATGCCGCCCTCGACCCCGGGGTAGGTGCCTATGACCAGGCCTAGCCTGGCTCCCAGCATGATGTTCTGGGTGACGCCGTAGTCGAAGCTGGCCAGGATCCGGAAGGTCGCGGGGGCCAGGCCTCCCTGGACCTTGTCGTTCAGCGACTTGTACTGGATGCGGGCGTTCTCCTCGCCGGTCTGCCCCTGATCGTTGGCTCTGATGGGGTAGTCGGTGCCATCTTCGCGGACGCAGTAGTAGCCCGTGTCGTTCACAGGGGTGGCGACCCTGATGGGATCCTGGGCGTCGGTCGGATGGAGCTTGCAGACGTCGTCGCCCGAGGGGACGAAGGCGAAGTCAAAGCCCAGCTGAGCCCCTATCCAGAAGCGCCTGAACTTGGACTTGGGGCCCTCGGGCGGGGTGCAGACCCCCTTGTCGAGCGGATCGGCGCCCTTGTCCTTCTGGCAGGTGCGGCTGAGGCACTCGCTGTCCTCGACGCACGACTCGCCCTCCGGCTTGCCCTCGTCGGGCTTGGGGGTCTTCTTCTCGCATGGAAAGCCTGGGGGGCAGTCCCCCGTGTCGGCGCACTGGGCGGACGGCTGGCCGTTGGGGAGGTGAGGGGGATCGGCCACGGCCCCTGGCTTGATCGAGACCTTGTAGGGCTCGTTGCGGCTGCCCGCGGTGGCGACCGGATCGTTCTGATCGTTGAAGCCCTGGACGTAATAGAGGAAATCGCCGGTCTGCACGTCGAGGCAGGGGCTCTGCCCGCCCCAGCCCTTCTCGCCCGTCTTGCGGAGTTCGAACTGCTTGTACTCCGTCATGCCGAAGGCCTTGTACCGGACGATGACCTTGGCCAGCTTCTCCTCGCCCCCGTACTCGACGAAGACGGGGACCGAGGTGCGGACCTGCTGCTCCGGCACGGGCGTGTGCGTGAAGTCGCCCGAGGGGCCCTTGCCGGGGGTCGCCGGACCTGGCGTGGCCCCCCCACCCTTCTTCGCGGCGTCGAACGCGGCGGCGAGCTCCTTGGTGGTGGTGTCCTTGTCCAGCGTCACGGTGGGATCGAGCTTGAGGGCCTCGACGAAGGCGGCCTGACCCTTGTCCTTGTCGATCTGGCCCCCGATGAGCACCACCCCCAGATCGCGCTGGAGGAGGGCCCGGAGCTGGGGGGAGCATTTGTCCGTGCCGCACTGCTGGATCGCCTTGTCCAGCTTCTCCTTGGCCTTCGCGAACTCCGTGGTGAGGTAGTCCTCCTCCATGGCCTTCTTCTGGAGCGCCTTGGCGGCGGCCTCGATCTTCGCGCTCTGAGCGAGGGCTGGTGCCTCCGGTAAGGCGAGCGCTACACCCAGGGTGAGGGCGGCGGTGATGAGAAGGGATCTGGACCGGGGTGCGATTCGGTTCTCCACGTGCATCTCCGTTGCCCCATTACAATGATTTCGGGAAAGACGCTTCAGAAAGCGTCGACCCATCGAGGCAGCCCGCCCAGTCCAACACGAGAGGGTGGCCCTGGACCAGAAATACGGACCGGGCGCCCTGGATACCCCCCCTGCATTCCGGAGCGCAGACACGACAAAGCCCGCGAGGAGCGGCTCCTGCGCGGGCTCGTGGAAGGGGACCCGAGAGTCATACCCGGCGGAAGACCCCCACGACGACCCCGAGCAGCATGGTGGGCCGGAAATCGACGGCCCGGACCAGGATGGGGGCCATGGTCTTGTTGGCCGGCTGGAAGCGGATGTAGTCTTTTTCAGGGAAGTAGTACTTGACCGTGGCCTCGTCGCCGATGAGCGCCACGACGATCTCGCCCCTGGTCGCGGTGATCTGCTTGCGGACGAAGATGTAGTCGCCGCTCAGGATGCCCGCGTCGATCATGCTGTCGCCCGTGACGCGCAGACCGAACACCTCGCGCCCCCCTCGCAGGAGGCCCCGATCGATGCGGACCGTGTCGATGACGTGCTCCTCCGCCATCATGGGCAGGCCCGCTGCTACCCGACCCAGCACCTGGACCTCGACCAGGTCATCGTCGTTCATAGGGACCTGGATGTCCTCGGTCACCTCCGCGACCGCACCCATCCCGGTGGGCCGGAGAGCCCGGCTCTTCATGTCCTCACGGGTGAGGTAACCCTTGCGCTCGAGCGCGCGCAAGTGATCGTTCACCCCGTTCGTGGAGCGAATGCCCATGCGGGCGCCTATTTCCCGGAGGGTTGGGGGGTATCCTCGGTCCGAGATCGACTGGCAGATGAAGTCGAGAACCATCTGCTGGCGCTGAGTTAGACCTTGCATGGTTAAGGACAGTACTGAACGCACGTTGCCAGGTCAAGAAGGGGATGCAAAATTTGCTAAAAATAGTGAATTACTAGGGATTTTTTATGGGTGCCTGGGCACCCGTTCGGGTGACATGCTCAGGCGGAAGCAGAGCCGTGTCCAGGTGGCAAGCGGTCCGTATTTCAGACCTCCTCGCCTCCCTGTTTTTTCCCCTCGCCTGCTCCAGGGAAGGGCTTCAAGTCCGGCAGGACAGGCTCTCAGAAGATCACGTCGTCGGCCAGGTAGATGGCGGCGGGGAAGCCAGGGTTGGCGATGCTCGCCTCGGGCGAGTACGCGATCTCGGCCCGGAAGAGGGCGGCCTCCCCCCACAGGACCAGGATGCCTCCGCCCGTCCCGAACTTGAGGCCCAGGGTCCTGCCGTCCCTGGGATCGTCGAAGGTGTAGTTCATCCATACCCGGCCCGCGTCGAAGAAGGCGTTCAGTCCGAACTTGAGCGAGCCTCCAAACGGCTTGATACCGAAGAGCATCCGCCGGAGCTCGACGTTCCCCATGGTCTTCAGGCGCCCGTAGTAGAGCGCGGCGGGCACGCCGCGGACGCCGTCCTCCCCTCCGATGGCCGGCGACGGGGTGAAGGAGCCATACTGGCTGAGATCGAACAGCGGGAGGTGGCCCGCCGCGGCGTCGGCCACGAAGCGCATCGCCAGGATGATCTTGCCTGGGAGGGTGAGGTAGTGCCTGAGCGCGAGGTGGGCGGCCCCGTGGGTGGCCGCCGTGTCCGGGTACACCGAGGCGATGCGCAGGGAGAGCTCGTGGAACGAGCCGTCCGTCGTGAGGATCTCGCGGTCGCGCGTGTCGTAGAGCACGCCGAACGAAGGGATGATGAGCCCCTGGAGCCCGGCCCCGTGGGCGTAGGGCTCCCCCTCGGGGGTCTTCGCGGCGAAGTCTCGCTCCAGGGCGGAGTTGGGGTAGGGCTGGGCATGCAGCGCCCGGAACTGGAGGCCCACCTGGCCTGTCCAGGTGTCGTTGGCTCGCCCGGGCGGGGGGCTGGGCTCGCCCCTGCGCTTCACCAGAGGAAAGCGCAGCATGTTCCTGATGCGGACCTCCTCGTTCACATACTGGTTCCTGCCCAGATCGCTGGTGGTCACGTTCGATGGATCGGCCACGGAGGCGTTGCCCAGCCCGAAGTAGAGCTCGTTGACGGTTCGGGTGTAGAATGCACCGAACTGGTAGCGGTAGACGGAGCCGAAGATCCTGGGCACGTCGATCCGTCCGCCCCAGCCCTGCTGGACGAGCTCTGTCTTCCTCGGGCCGCCCTTGACGCTGGTCGAGGCGATGGCGTCAATCTGCCAGAGGTAGGGCTTCACCCCGTCGCCCAGGCCGCTGATGACCGTCGTGACCCCGAAGAGCACCCCGATGTCGGAGCCCCCTCCCAGCACGGGCAAGGCGGCCCACTCGGTCCTCCTGCGGCTGGGATCCTCCTCGTCCGGCTTCTTGGGAGCCGCCTGAGCCGGTTTCGCGCTCGAGGGAGGCGGGGGGACCTCCTGGGCGTGGGCGTTTGCGGCGAGGAGTAGCCAGGTCCCGGCGAGGCCCGTGCAGGCCACGCGAGCAAGAAAGATCATGGAGTCTCGTTCGTTTGACTCGCCTCGAGCACCGCCCCCGGTGAGGCTGCGCTCCCCGCGGGGAATCGGCGGAACGCGTGGAGGACCTGGCCCAGGTAGCCCTTGGGGAAGGCCGGATCTCCGAAGAGCCCGTAGGAGCCTGGCTTCCTGTTCTCGGGCAGGTAGGCCGTGCCGAAGATCCAGTCCCAGAGGGCGATCTTGGTCGCGAAGTTCACCCCGCTCTGGCCGAGATCCGGGTCGGCCGAGTGGTGCCAGCGGTGCATCTCGGGGCCGTTCAGCACGCGCTGGAGCAGGCCCATCCGGACGTCGATGTTGGAGTGGATGAACATGCCCCAGGTCGCGTCGAGGAGGCCCTTCATGAGGGCGAGGTCGGGGTGAGCGCCCAGGAGGACGATGGGGGCGTACTCCACGGTCTGGTTTATCAGGATCTCGAGCGGGTGAGAGCGAGAGCCGGAGAGCCAGTCCACGTCCTTGCCCGAGTGGTGAGCCTCGTGGGTGCGCCAGAGCCACCTGTTTCGATGCTGGAAGCGGTGGAACGTGTAGATGTAAAGATCGTGGGTGACGAAGAAAAAGAGGAGCTGAGCCCAGACAGGCCAACCTGTCACGAGGTGGAAGCGGCCGGCCCCCACGGCCTCGAGCCCCCGGATGATGAACGCGATCACCAGACCCATGAAGTAGCTCTGCACGAAGGTGTAGAGCACCATGTCGAGGAAGAAGCCCTCCCTGAGCAGCTTCTGGCGCCTGTCGTAAGGGAAGAGGCGCTCGAGGGTCACCATCAGGAAGCCCCACAGCCCGATGGCCACGGGCGAGGCGACGGACCAGTCGACTCCGTGAGCGTGATCCATGTCAGGAGGCCCGGCTGTTCACCCGACGTAGCTTCTTTGCCATGGCGAGCTCGGTCTCCGTGACCCTCTTCACCCCGTCCCCCATCGACCTCTCGACGTCGCGGATGTTGGCCACGAGGCGCATCATGCCGCCCACCTCGACGCTCGCGGCCTGATCGGTGCCCCACATCGCTCGGTCGAGGGTCAGGTGGCGCTCGACGAAGCAGGCGCCCAGCGCGACGGCGGCGAGCGTCGGCGCCAGGCCGGTCTCGTGGCCGGAGTAGCCCACGGGCGTGCCGTAGCGCGCCGCCAGCACCGGGATCATCCTGAGGTTGAGATCCTCGAGGGGGGCGGGGTAGGCCGAGGTCGCGTGAGCGACCATGAGGCGCTCGGTGCCCAGGGTCTCCACCGCCGCGTCGATCTGGGCGAGCGTCGACATGCCGGACGAGAGGATGACCGGGCGGCCCGTGCGCTTGATGCGACGGAGCAAGTCGAGATCCGTGACGCTCGCCGAGGCGATCTTGTAGCAAGGGATCTCGAAGCCCTCGAGGAAGTCGACCGCCGCCTCGTCCCAGGGCGAGGCGAACCAGGTCATGTTGCGCTCCTTGCAGTAGCCATCGATCTGGGCGTAGTCGTCCCGGGTAAACTCGATCTTGTGCCGGTAATCGATGTATTTCATGCGCCCCCAGGGGGTGTCGCGCTCGATGCTCCACTGGTCCTTGGGGACGCAGAGCTCGGGGGTTCTCTTCTGGAGCTTGATGGCGTCGCAGCCCGCCAGGACCGCGCCGTCGATCATGCGCTTGGCGAGCTCGAGGCTGCCGTTGTGGTTGATGCCGAGCTCCGCGATGACATAGCAAGGATGCGCGGGCCCGATGCTGCGGGCGCCTATACGACGGGCGAGGGATGAAAACATGAGAACCTCATGATCTTTGCGAGAGCACCAGATCGGCGAAGGCGCGGAAGGCGTGGAGCCCCCCGGGCGAAGGCAGTATCACGTGGACGAGATCCTTCACCTGGGCGACGGCGTCGGCCGGGCAGGCGGTGAGGCCGCCCTCGAGCGCGCGCAGGACCTCGAGGTCGTTCACGTCGTCTCCGACGTAGGCGCACGAAGAGCCCTCCAGACCCCGGGAGGCCAGGAGCTCGGCGAGCCTCGCGCCCTTGTCGCGCACGCCGAGGTGGACCTCCTCGAGGCGGAGCTTCAGGGCGCGCGCGCCGATCATGGGGGACGCCTCGCCCGAGAGGATGCCGCACACCAGGCCCGCGTTGCGGAGGAGCTCGAAGCCCATCCCGTCCCTCACCGAGAAGCGCCGGAGCTCCTCGCCCGAGGCGGAGTAATAGACCCCGGCGTCGGTGAGCACCCCGTCGCAGTCGGTGAGCACGAGGCGCAGCGCGCGGGCCCTCGCCCGGAGCTCGGCCTCGGTCAGTCTGGTGGCGATCTTCACCACGCGGTGAACCCTCCGTCCACCACCAGCGTGGCGCCGGTCATGTACCTGGAGGCGTCGCTCGCCATGTAGACCACGGCCCCGTGGTAGTCGGTGCGATCGGCCATCTTTCCGAGCGGGGTCCTCCTCGAGTAGCTCGCGACGAAATCCTCGCCTTGCCCGTTGGAGACGCCGCCGGGGCAGAGGGCGTTGACCCGTACACCTCGCTCGCCCCAGTACGCGGCCAGGTAGCGGGTGAGCTGGAGGACTGCGCCCTTGGTCGTGGGGTACGCGGCCGATTTGTAGAAGAGCTGGGTGCCGTCCCTGGCCCGGTAAAGTGATTGATCGGGGGCGACCAGACCGTAGGTGGACGCGATGTTGACGATGCTCCCGGAGCCCTGCTCGGCCATCTTGGTGCCGAAGACCTGGGAGGCGAGGAAGACCCCGGTCACGTTGACGTCGAGGGCCCGCCTGAAGACCTCGACCGACAGGTTCTCGAACCTGGACGCCTCGGCCAGGGACGACCCTCCCTTGGCCTCGACCTTCTCGTCGAGCGCCGCGTTGTTCACGAGCACGTCGATCCGCCCGAAGCGAGACAGCGCCGCCTCGAGGAGGCGCTCGAGATCGGCCTTGCGGGTCACGTCGGCCCCCTGGCCAAGGGCCTCGTGGCCCATGCCCGAGAGCTCGGAGGCAAAGGCCTGGCTGCCCTCGTCGCTCAGGTCGGTGACCACCAGCCTGGCCCCGGCCCGGCCGAGGGCGCGGAGGTGCTCCTTGCCGAGGAGCCCCAGAGAGCCCGTCACCACGGCCACCTTCCCGTCCAGGCGGAAGAGCGCGTCGCTCATGATCTCGTCTTGGGCTTGGTGTGAAACTTGGTCGTCCTCCGGAAAACGGGCTCCACAGGCTCGCCCCTGAGCTGGGTCTCGACGGTGCCCTCTTCCAGGGCACTCGCCACCAGAGGCAGGACCTCCCGGTAGGCCTCCAGCACCAGGGAGACCTCGGCGTCGCCGTGGGAAAACGACACGTTGTGAAAGCCGGACCAGAGGACCCCCCGGCGGATCATCTCCTGCTGGAAGAGCGATTTTACCAGGATGGGCGACGAGGTCCTGGGAGAGAAGGTCATGATCGTGCGGCAGTCCTGGCCGAGGCAGCCCGTGAAGTCGGCCCCGATCTCCCTGGCGATCGAGAGGTAGCCCTCCCTGAGCGTCCGTCCCTGAGCGGCGATCGTCTGGAGGACCGGCCGGGTCCGCATCTCGTGGATCGTCGCCCTGGCGGCCGCGAGCGAGAGGGCCTCGCCCCCGAAGGTGGTGAAGAAGAACACGTCCTTGTCGAAGAGCCGCATCACGTCGCGCCGGCCCGTGAGCACCGAGAGCGGCATGCCGTTGGCGATGGCCTTGGAGAAGCACGCGAGGTCCGAGCGCACGCCGAAGGCCTCCTGAGCTCCGCCGAGCGCCACTCGAAAGCCGGTCCACATCTCGTCGAAGACGAGGAGCGCGCCGTGCTTGTCGCAGGCCGCCCTGACCTCCTGGAGGAAGTCGCCCCTGGGCGGCTCGAAGATCGTGGGCTCGAGGATCACGCAGGCGGTCGTGTCGTCGATGGCCTCGAGCAGCGAGCCCGCGCTGTTGTACTCGAAGGTGCTCACGCAGTCCTTGACGGCCTGGGGCACCCCCCTGTCCCGGTCGGTCGTGCCTATGTACCAGTCGTGCCAGCCGTGGTAGCCGCAGCAGAGCACGTGGTCCCGGCCCGTGAAGGCCCGGGCCACCCTGACGGCCGCCGAGGTCACGTCCGCGCCCGTCTTGCTGAAGCGCACCGACTCGGCGCCTGGCACCACCTCGCTCACCAGCTCGGCCACCTCGACCTCGAGGGGGTGCATGAGCGAGAAGGTGATGCCGTCGGCCAGCTGCGCCCGGATGGCCTCGTCCACCGCGGGGTAGGCATAGCCGAGCGAGAGCGGGCCGATAGCCATCTGGAGATCGACGTACTCGTTGCCGTCGACGTCCCAGACCCTCGCCCCCTTGCCCTTTTGCAGGTACTGAGGGGCGACCCCCCGGACATACTGCCCTGGGCCCTTGGCGAGCGTCTGGGTCTGGGCGGGGATGAGCCCCCGGCCACGCTCGCCCAGCGCGAGCGACCTGGTGATGGTGGGAAAAGGACGCTCGTTCATTGGCGGCTCCGTTCTTGAGAGGACCTTTCGAGCTCGGAGGCGACGCGCGAGGCGATGCCCTCGGCGTCCAGGCGCTCGTGGGCGAGCACGTCGCGCAGGAGCGCCGGGCGGAACCACCTGCCGTCGAAGGCAAGGCTCGCGAAGCGGCAGGTCTTGCCGTGGCGGAGGAGCACCTCGGCGAAGATCGACGCCAGGCCTCCCGTCGCGAAGTGATCCTCCACCGCCACGACCAGCTCGCTCGACGCCGCCGCGCGGAGGAGGGCCCCCTCGTCCACGGGGGCGAGGGAGCGCAGGTTGACCACGCGCGTGGAGATCCCCCTGGCCTCGAGGAGCCCCCGGGCCTGCCACACCTCGCGCAGGAGGAAGCCATAGGTGAGCAGGGTGACGTGCCTGCCCTCCGAGAGCACCTCGGCCTTGCCAAAGGCGAAGGGCTCGGGGTGCGTCACGGCCGGGGGCGACGCGTTGTAGCGGACGTAGACCGGGTGAGGGCTCTTCACGATCTCCGGCAGCATCTCGACCAGCTCCACCTCGTCGGCCGGGCAGACGATCTGCATCCCCGGGATACCCCGGAGGATGCCGATGTCCTCGATGGCCTGGTGCGTGGGACCGTTGCCGTCGGAGAGCACGCCAGGCACCCCGCCCACCAGCTTGACGGGGAGGCCGGGGATACCCACGTCGGTGCGTATGAACTCGAAGGCCCTGAGCACCAGGAAGGTGGCGAGCGCGTGGACGATCGGGATGCGCCCCCTCATGGCGAGCCCCGCGGCGGCGCCGACCATCGTCTGCTCGGCGATGCCCACGTCGATGAAGCGGGGCCCGAGCTTGCGGGGGAGGCCGCGGATGGCGGCCCGGTTCTCGGCCGTCATCACGACGATCTTGGGGTTCTCCTGGGCCAGCTCGAAGAGGCGATCTTCGTACGTCATGGCGCTCATCGGACCACCAGCGGGGCGGAGGTGAGGTGAGCCTGCGCTCCTCCTCGGAGCTCGGCCAGCAGTCCGTCGATCTCCTCTCTCTTGAAGTTGACGAACCAGCGATCCGCCCTTGCCTCGATGCTGGGCAGGCCCTTGCCTCTCACGGTACGAGCGATCACGACCGAGGGCTTGCCCTTCCTGAAGGGCAGGGAGCGGAAGGTCTCCTCGAGCGCGGGGAAGGAGTGGCCGGGGACGTCCCTCACGGCCGCGCCGAAGGCCTCGAACTTGGCTGCGATGGGCTCGAGGGGGATCAGGGCCTCGGTGCGCTCGTTGGCCTGGAAATCGTTTCGGTCGACGATCAGCGTGAGGTTGTCCATCCCGTGCGCCGAGGCCACCAGCATGGCCTCCCACACCGAGCCCTCGTCGAGCTCCCCGTCGCCCGTGATCACGAAGACGCGCTGGGCGCTCCCCCGCATCCTGGCGTCGAGCGCCATGCCCAGGCCCACCGAGGGGAGGTGCCCCAGCGAGCCCGAGTGGAACTCGATGCCCGGCAGGTTGCGGTTGGGGTGCCAGTAGACGTGATCGGTGGTCTTGAGGTGGTTGGCGAGGCGCTCCCTGGGGAAGAAGCCGAGCTCGGCCAGGGTGCCGTAAAGCGCGGGGACGTCGTGCCCCTTGGAGAGCAGGAGGATGTCCCGGTCGGGATCGTGGAGCGTCGCCGGCGTTATGCGCAGGACGCCCGTGTACAGGTGCACGAGCAGATCGGCGCACGAGAGCGAGGCGCCGATGAAGCAGCCCCCGTCGGTCGCCATGCGGAGGATGTGCTCTCTCACCCGCAGCGCGAGGAGCTCCAGTTTGTCCTGGGTCCAGGGAGCGGTCAGGGGTTCTATGGCTAGTTCTCTTGAGGCCATCGGGTGTCCTTCTCGTCCACGGTGCGGAGATCCGCGAGGTGGAGCCTGTACCAGTTGACGCCGGCGTACCTGGCGTTCGATGCCAGGATGTCCGGCCGGGCCTCGAGCAAGGCGAGCACGTCCTCGACCGAGAAATTCGGGCCCTTCGTGGGGAGCAGCGCCCCGAAGACCGCCCTCACGAAGGTCAGATCCTCGGGGTAGTCCACGGTGAAGCGGTGGGACATCGCGAGGTCCTTGCCCGCGCCGCTCGTCGGGTTGATGACCGAGCGAAGGCGGAAGCGTCCGGGCTGATCCCAGAAGAAGGGCGTGGTGTGCTCTCGTTCGTGAGGCTTCTTCGCCTCGCGGTGGGCCAGCTCGAGGGCGTGGAGGGGCATGACCTCCACGTCGTTGCCGTCGGGCCAGGTCGCAGGGTGCAAGTTCCCCACGTAGTCGACCTGGCCCTCCTCTTCGAGGTAGGCGAAGAGCACCCGATCCACCACGCGAGGATCGACCAGAGGGCAGTCGGATGGGACCTTGGCGACCGCCGTCGCGGAGACCGAGCGAGCGGCGCCCAGGTGGCGGTCCAGGAGGTCGGTCGGGTGGCCGAGGAAGGTCCGGACACCCAGCTCCTCGCCCAGCCTGGCGATGGGGGCGTCGGCCTCGCTTGCGGTCGTGGCGAGCACCACCTGGCAGGGCGCGCTCACGAACGAGAGCCTCTCGAGCATGCGCGCGAGCATGGGGCGGCCCTGGACGTCGGCGAGCACCTTGCCAGGACAGCGGGTGGAGCCCATGCGCGCCTGGACGACCAGCGCGATCATCGGAAGACGCTGTCCTCTTGGGGACCCTCGCCATGGAGGGTGGGTGCCGGCGCCTTGGGAGGAGCGAGCGGGAGGACGAACGGCCGCGGCGCCGCGGCCCGGCTGGGGTAGGGGGAGCGCTTGGTGCCGCGCAGCTCGGCGTGGACCTCCTCGATCACCCGGGCGATGCGGCCGGCGGAGGTGCCGCCGTTCTGGGTGGGCCGGAGCTGCTCCAGCTCCTCGCGGGGGAAGTTCGAGTGGACCTCCTTGCCTAGCGCCAGCCCGACGAACGCGACGGACGACCACTGGGTGATGAGCACGTCGCAGTTGGCGACCATGTGCTCGGCCTTGCCCGACGTATAGACGATGGCTTCGGGGGCGATGGCCTTGATCTCCGCGGTGCTCGAGGCGGGCTCCTCGTTGGGGTGGAGCTTGAAGACGAGCGGCCTGCCCCGGGCCATCGCCTGGGCGCGGCGGACGAGCTTTCCCCGGTCGTCGCTCTTGAAGGTCTCCCGGGTGTCGGAGGTGCACACGAGGACGAAGTTCCTCAGCGGGAAATCGTTCTTCCTGAACTCGACGCAGTTGTCGAAATTCGGGATCCCGGTGACGACGACGTGCTCGGGATCGGCCCCGCGATCGACCAGGCGCTTCTTGTAGCCGGGGCTCGCCACGCAGTAGCGGTCGTAGACGTGGCTCTCGCCCGTGAGGGAGGTGCCCGCCAGCCACATGGGCAGGAAGCGGAATTTTCGCCACAGGTCGCTCACCCAGCTGTCCGGATCGAAGATGCCCTCCTGGACGGCGACCAGGGGTTTGTCCCGGGCCAGCTTGGGGAGGATGAGATCCGAGCAGGTGACCACCAGATCGTAGTCGCCGGCCTTGCCGTCCTCGTCGACCTCGAGGTCGTGAGCTCGGAGGTAGTCGAGGCACCAGGTGCGCCGCTTCTTGCCGGCGATGGTGGCCTCGAGCGCGCCGATCGCCCGGGCGAACCTGACATGGAGATTTCCGTAGTAGGGTGTAAACCGGGCCCTGTGCGGCCCCAGCGCCCGGGCGACGGCGTGCATCTGCTCGGTCTGGTTGATGGAGCCGCAAATGAAGAGGATGGTGGGGGCGCTCATGAGAGCGAGCCTTTCGCCCTCGGAGAGGGCCTTCTGTTCCGACTTTGAAGGAAGAAATAGAGTCCCAGCCCAAGGCCGACGTAGAGCAACTCCTTGCCTCTCTTCAACAGAAGAAAGGCCGCGGCCTGCGAGTCCTGCTGCTCGCCGAGGAAATAGGCGAAGCCTGCGTCCTGGACGCCCAGGCCCGAGGGGACGAACACGGCAGTCGAGCGCAGCGCGGAGAGCACCCCGTCCATGGCGATCGCGTCGGTCCAGCCCACGGGGAGGCCCACCGCCCTGAGGAGGAGCCAGGTCTCCGTGCCCTCGAAGAGCCAGGCCATCACCACCAGCGCCCACGCGTCCGGGGTGAGGCTACGGGCGAGGGCGCCGAGGTCGGCGTCGACGCTGGAGAAAGCGCTCTTCTTGCCGGCGACGAGCCCGCCGACCAGGGGCAGCCTGTCCAGCAGGGAGAAGACCCGCTCCGCCGGGCGCCCCTTGCCGGCGACGAGCTGAGTGGTGGCCGAGAGCGCGGCCAGGCCCGCGGCCACGGCCACGCACAGGGTCACCGGTACGACGGCGGCGCCCCGCCCCGCCGCGAGGAGGGCGACGCAGATCAGGACGTAGGTGGCGTGGGCCCGGGCGACGAGCCAGCGCTTGGCGGCGCTCGAGGCCACGGCCTTGGAGAGGGGCACGCCCGTGCGAGCGGCGAGCAGCGTTGGCCCCACCGTCTCGGAGGCGAGGCCCGCCATGGGGACCGCGTTGCCGACCGCCTCGGACGCGAACCGGACCGCCCAGGTGCGGGCGAAGCTCGCTCTCTCTCCGAGCTGGTGGAGGAGCCGCTTCCACGCGAGGGCGTCGGCGCCGAGCGAGAGGGGGAAGGGCAGGAGAGCCAGGAGCGCGAAGGCCGGGAGGCGCAGGAGCGTGGAGCCCACCTCCTGCAGATCCGCGTGGAGAACAAGCCCGAAGAAGAAGACGAGCCCAGCGACCCCGAAGGCGAGGCGTACCCACGGCGGGCTTTGGTCCGATCCGCCGGGCTTTGTTGTCGGCGCGTTCACTGCCAAGCACGAGTAGTGCTCCGACATCTATTCGTAAAGCCCGAACGCTCGCACCGATCGTGGTCGAAGCTGGAGCCGAGTGTTCGCACAGCGAAGCGTCTTACGCGCTCGAGTGGACCGAGGCGGGGCTGGCGAGCCCGGACGAGGGCTCACTTCGACCAGAGCTTGTCGAAGATGTCGCCCTCGTAGGGATCGCCGTGGCAGGTCTCGCAGCCGTGGGCCTTCCTGTCGGTGCGGCCCACCTTGTCGACCAGCTCGGCCTGCATCCAGCGAGCGAGAGCCTTCTTGTCGTGCCTGTCGATCAGGCGGGTGCGGCCCTGGTGGCAGGAGTCGCAGTAGACGGGGGCTCCGTCGAGCGTCGCCAGGCCTCGCACGAAGTCGTTCCACATGTGCCTGGAGATCTTCATGTTCCTGGTCGAAGCGTGAAAATCGTCGGCGATGTGGCAGGCGGTGCACTGCACCCCCAGCGCCCTGTTGAAGGAGGGCATGAGCTTCCTCAGCTTCTCGGGATCCATCCTTTCGAGCGTAGGGAGCCTCCTGGGATCGAGGCCGATCGCGACGAGTTCGGGGAGCATGGCGGTCGGTCCGAGGGGCCTCATCACGACGACCGGGGGTGCGACGGCGGGCGCGACGGGGGGCGAGGCGCTCGAGGTGCTCGACGCGCCGGAGGAGGGCGCGCCGGGGGCTGCGCTCGTGGGTGGCGCGCCGGGGGGCGACGCGGAGGTCGAGGGGGGGCTTTCTTGGCCGGGGCTCTGCGGGGGCCTCTGCTCTTGACCGCCGCAGGCCGCGAAGGAAGCGAGCGCGATCGAGGACATGACGAGGAGCGCGACGAGCGCGCCGGGCATGGTAGCGCGGTCCATTCTCCGTCCTCCGGCCTCAGAACTTGCCGCTCACCGAGAGGAAGGTGAGCTTGTCGTTGGTCTCGCGCAGGCGGGCCACGAGCATCCGGACGCAGCTCCAGAGCACCTCGTAGGCGAGATCCTTGTGCAAGAAGAGGAGATCGTCGAAGGCGTCCTTGGTGATGACCAGGAGCCTGCAGCGCTCGTGAGCCCTGGCGTCGGCGGAGCGGGGGGACTCGTCGAGGAGGGCCATCTCCCCGAAGACCTCGCCCTTGCCCAGGACCGCCAGCGCCTCCTCTCCCATGCCCGCCACCTCGCGCGAGATGCGGACCTTGCCCTCCACGATGATGAAGAGCTTGTCGCCCGGATCGCCGTACTGGAAGATCCGGGTCCCGAGGGCGTGGGACTCCTCGCTCGTCACCTCGGCGATGAGCGCGAGCGCCTCTGTGGTGAGGCCATCGAAGAAGGGGACGCGCGCAAGCTGCTCTTCACGCATCGCGGTCGGGCGGGGCTCGTTCACGGCGAGAAGGTAGCGGCATTTCGTCCATCTCGTCCACTTCGGATGGTAAGCTTTCTTGCCATGACGGAGACGCGGAAAGTCATCATCATCGGTTCGGGCCCTGCGGGCCACACGGCGGCCATCTACGCCGCGCGCGCCAACCTGAGGCCTCTCATGTTCGAGGGGCTGGTGCGGGGCGGCATCCCGGGCGGTCAGCTCATGATCACCAACGACGTCGAGAATTACCCGGGTTTCCCTGCCAAAATCACGGGGCCGGATCTCATGAAGGCCTTCCGGGACCAGTCCGTCCACCAGGGCGCCGAGGTGGTGACCGAGGACGTGACCCGGGTGGATCTGTCCAGGCGCCCGTTCCGCGTCTGGGCGGGCGACGACGACGTGGAGCACGCCGCCGAGACGCTCATCGTGGCGACGGGGGCCCAGGCCAAGTGGCTGGGCATCGAGAGCGAGTTCGCGCTCCGGGGCAAGGGCGTCTCGGCCTGCGCCGTTTGCGACGGCGCCTTCTTCCGCAACCAGGACGTGGTCGTGGTGGGCGGCGGCGACACGGCCATGGAGGAGTCCATGTACCTCTCCGGCCTCTGCAAGAGCGTGTCGCTGGTCCACCGGCGCGACGTGTTCCGCGCCAGCAAGGCGATGCAGGATCGGGTCCTGCGGAACCCCAAGATCAAGATCTTCTACAACACCGAGATCGACGAGATCCTGGACGTGGCCAGGGGCGAGGTCACCGGCGTCCGTATCCGTAACAACAGGACGGGCGAGAAGCACCTCATCGAGGCCACGGGTTATTTCGTGGCCATCGGTCACATTCCCAACACCGATCTCTTCAAGGACTCCCTGGAGCTCCACGACAACGGCTACATCAAGACCAAGCCGGGGACCACGCAGACGAGCGTGCCCGGCGTCTTCGCCTCGGGCGACGTCCAGGATTTCACCTATCGCCAGGCGGTCACCGCGGCCGGCACGGGCTGCATGGCGGCGCTGGAGGCGGAGCGCTGGCTGGCCGCCCAGGACACGCACTGAAGAGCGACCTCACCCCGCCGCTGTACTTCGGTGTGTCTGCTGCCACGGCGTCTCCGCCTCGTTGTGAGGGGGTATTCCCATGGAAAGGCCACGAGGCAAGCGTCTCCCCGTCCCTCGTCAGGGACTTCCAAGGGTCATCGCAAGACGGGCGAGGTGATAGATCACAAGGACGAAGCCAGCGCGGCCTCGCCTCCTCCCTAGTGCCTCGTCGCAGGGGAAGTGAAGGGTTGCCCCGCGATCACCGTTCACAAGCCGCGCCGTTCCCAACGGTCGCCCATCAATCCTTCAATTCCCCTGCGACGGGGTACTAGATTTCGACACCGTCCTTGCTCTTGCCAGGACGTTGCCCCTCGCCTGCTCCCTGTGAGCTACCACCTCGCCCGTCGTTTGCGAGGCGTTGCCTCGTGCCCTGCTCCCTGTGAATCGAACCACGTCACCGTCAGCAAAGGGCTCAAGCTTCGGAGGGACTGGCGCTCAGAACTTGCAGGCTGCGCCCACGTTGAGCACGTTGATCGCGTTGGTGATGGTGCCCAGGTTCACAGGCCAGTTGGTCCGGTACTTGGGAGCGCCGTTGGAGCATAGATCGCCGGGCTTCTCGTTCGACGATGGGTTGCAGGCGGTCCCGGCGAGGGCGGGGAGGCCGGCGGCCTTGGGGTCGGTGTTGGCCTGGTCGGCCACGAAGACGTGCATGAAGCCCAGCATCAGCTCGAGCGCCCCGGAGGCGGAGATCGCGTGTGGGCCGCGAGAGGGGCCGTCGGCGCTCCGAACTCGGGCGGGCGCCGAGCGTGCTAACGTTCTTCGCATGCAGGAGCGGCAGAGCGAGCAGAGCGAGGCGCTCGGGCGGCGCATGGAGTGGGGGCTCGCGTTCATGGACGACTATTTCGAGGGCAAGTCGGCGGTCCACAGCGCGGCCCGAGAGCTCGCTCAGCGGCTCGACGCTGCAGGGATCGAGTACGTGATCGCCGGCGCGCTGGCCCTGAACGCTCATGGGTACATGAGGGCCACGGTCGACGTCGACGTCATTCTCACCCGCGAGGGTCTGGAGCGCTTCAAGTCCGAGTGGCTAGGCCGCGGCTACGTGAACCTGCGTCCCGGCGGCAAGCCCGTCCGCGACACGATCAACAACGTGCAAATCGATTTCCTTCTTGCCGGCGACTTCCCCGGCGACGGCAGGCCCAAGCCGGTGGCCATACCCGCGCCGGCCGAGGTAGCCGTTCGCGCGGGAGCGTACCAGGTCGTCTCTCTGCGCTCGCTGATCGAGCTCAAGCTCGCCTCCGGCATGAGCGCGCCGCACCGGGGGAAGGACCTGGTCGACGTGCAGGAGCTGATCCACCGCACCCGGATCCCGCGCGACTTCGTGGAGCAGCTCAATCCCTACGTGCACACCAAGTTCCTCGACGTGTGGGAGCTGGCGCAGCACCCCGACGACGAGTACTGAGAGAAAGACAAACGGCGCTCCGCGTGGCGGGCGCGTCAGGCGCGGAACGACACCAGGATGGCCAATCGCTGCGATCATGGCCATGGCGCACCTCGATCGAGTCGATGTAGCCTGACGGGCGGACCTCGGGTCCTTGCACACGAAGGTTGCATTGGAGGAGTCGATGCTCGTTGTCCCGGCACTGAAAGTCCAGCAGCTCTCGCAGACGCTCTATCTCCTCAACCTCGCAGCGGGAGACGTCGAGCGGCTCGTGCAGTTCGAGGTGCTGGGCGAGAGCGCCACCCTCGCGCCGAAGCGCCGCGCGCGGAAGACGTCACTCGTGAACTGGGAGGCGATCGAAGATCGAGTCCGTAGCAGCGACGTGGCCTATCAACGCCCTATCTTGAAGAAGAAAATCGAGGAGCTCTGCCAATACGTCCTCGACTGTCGGGACGACGACGAGCTCCCTCCGTTTCCCGGAGCCGTCCTCCTCACCACGGACGAGCCCGTCAGCTTCGACGCGCATGCCGACAATCCCTTTGTGGGGCTGCTCAAGGTGGAGTCGGAGGAGGGGGCGCTGCGGGTCCTCGACGGGCAGCACCGGCTCCTCGCCATCTCGGCGCTGCTCGCCTCCACCGAGCTCGACGCGACCGCTCTCGCGGCCATCCGCACGCTCCAGATCCCCGCCGTGCTCTTCGCGGGCCTGCGCGCGCCCGCCATCGTGGAGATGTTCGTCACCATCAACGCCAAGCATACGAAGCTCAACCCCTCGCTCTTGCTCAGCCTGAACGGCCGGCAGCTCCACGCGGACGAGACCGAGGGGCATATCCACGACATCATCAAGTGGCTAAATGACCGTGAGGGCTCGGCGCTCGCGGGTGAGATCAAGATGCTCGGGGTGGGCGAGGGGCGGGTCGCGCAGTCGGGGCTCGCGCAAGAGCTGCGGCGGGCCATGGCCATCCTGCGGGAGCGACTCGGGGAAGAGCGCTATCGGCAGTTCATCGGCTACGCCCCTCAGTTCTACGGATCCTATTTCGATGAGACGCGGGATTCGTTCCCTGATGCTTGGGGGCAAAAGGGATATAGCACCCACTCGTTGCAAGCGCTCCGCGCGGTCATCCAGGCCTCGGTCCCGGTGGTCGAGGCCGTGTTCGCGCGCGGGGGCGATCCACGCGTGACCATCGCTGCGCTGCTCGCGCCTTGGCGCACCGTCGTGGGGTCGGCCCGGTTTCAGACTGCAGGGCTCTGGCGAGAGCGGGCCGCAGGCGGCGGGAAGGAGACCACCCGACGCCTTTCGCGTGAGCTGATCGACGCCCTGGCAGGCTCGGAGCCCAACGCATGAGCACGAAAGAGGTCGTCCAACTCCTCGTCACCGAGCACACGGGAAAGGTGCTCGACGAGGTAGATCGTGTCCTCGGCGCCACGCGGCTCGGGACCAGTCAGATGCTTGCCCTCGGTCAGGCCGTCGAGAGCGCGGTGCGCGCCGTCGCGCAGAGGGCCTACGAGATCGGGTTCCGAGACGGACTCTCGAAGATCCCCACCGGCGCCGCGGGAGAGGCAGCATCCCCGCCGGTCCCCGTCGCGTCGAGCGCGACGACCCTCTCTGGCGGCCGAGGCGTGGCCGACGCACCCGCGGCCTCGCTGGCGGGCCCGCCCGAGCTGGTGCCTCGATCGGCGCCCGGCGTCGCGTTCGAACTCCTGGGGCGAGCGTCTACGGCCGCCGATCCTGGCGACATGGGGGTCGACGACGACGGCTGGGACGATGAGGAGGGGGAAGACGAAGAAGACGATGACGATGACGGCGAAGACGGCGAGGTGCCCGCGACGCCGCGGCCTGAACACGCCGCGCTGGCCGAGGTGTTCGTCCGGCTCCGGCAAGGCGTAGCGGCCTCGGATGTCGCGGCGCACCTGAAGCTCTCCAAGGGACTCACGCGCTCGATCCTCTCCGAGCTCAAAGGCGAGCGGCGCGTCTTCATGTCCGGGAGGAATCGGGGGGCGCGGTACTGGGGCTCCCCCGAGGAGGCCCGGGCTTTCGAGGCGACCGCGCCGAAATCGGACGGCGCTCAAGCGGACGAGGCCACGGTGGCTCGCGTCGCGGGGTACCTCTCGCAACAACCTGGAGGCGCCCAGCGGGGGCCCACGGCGACCGCTCTGGGCCTGGCCCCCGAGGTGGTTTCGAGCGCCGTCCGGTGGCTCGTTCGGCACGGCCGCGCGCACATCAAGGGGCGGGCTCGGGCCGCGATCTATTTCGCGGGCCCATCGAGTAAGTCCGCCCTCATCCTCGCCCACCCGCGCTCGACCCCCGCGAAGGAGGTCGTCGCCGCCGGGGCCGCCGCCGGGGTCGACTTCGACGAGCGCTACGTTCACACGGTTCGGTCCGCCTCGCGCAAGAAGCGGCGCGCAAGAGGGTAGGCACGCCTACCGTCCGGCTCCGAGGCGAGCCAGGGCATCCTCGGTGGCTCGGATCGATACCGGATCACCCACGATGCGGTAGAGCCGTAGCGCCTCCTCATCGCGCGCTACCGCCGTCTCGTGCTCCGAACGCTCCGGTGCGATGTTGCCAAGACTCCAGGTGCACGTCGTACCAGGTCTCGCCGTTGTACTCGAGGACGATGAGGTTCAAGAGCAGCCACTTGCGCGGCGCCGAGCCGATGGCACCAGGCAGCGAGCCGGTGCGCTCGATGGTGTGCAGGTCCACGTGCAGGACTTGATCGGCCCCTCGAGCGGCACGTTGCCATCGCAGATCGTAGGCATTGAGCGCTTTGGTGGAAGGTGCCTGCCCCTCGAAATTGAGCGCTCCGGTGGCAACACGAAGGTGCCTGCCCCTCGAAATTGAGCGCTCCGGTGGCAACACGAAGGTGCCTACCCTTCGATTTTGACCGCCGTGGTGGCGAGGCGAGGGGGCCTGCCCCTCGCGCCTTCACCTCGAAGGTGGCACGCGGAGGGGGTCCCCTTTCCCGCGAGACCGCTCTACTCCGGCTCCTCGTCCTTCTTGCTCTTCTTCCGGATCACGGTCGGAGAGCTGCATTCAGGGAGGAGGCGCCGAGGGAACGGCCTGGCCGTCACGCAACGGGACACCTTTGGGCGTCTCCTCCACGGGTCACATGGTTCGATTCACAGTTCTCACCGGCGTTGCGCCGTCCCCGACCGACGTAAAGTTGCGGGGTGAGGGCCCGCGGGGCCGCGGGAGCGAAGTCCCTGCTCCACCCCCCCGACGAAGCGTCACCTCCTCGTGACTTCCTCTCTAGTACTACTTGTTTAGTAGTTTTTTTTGGAACAAGTTTGTGATTTACGGAGGCGATGCGTGCCACCCACCTTCGCAAGC
>SXGT01751965.1_pt1 | contig 33725 bp, 49 predicted proteins | sample 3176221 | NCBI WGS metagenome assembly SXGT01 (sample SAMN11356862, study PRJNA531348) | freshwater metagenome | isolation source: freshwater sample F1-120 | place: China: Fuxian Lake, Yuxi | collected 2017-12-25 | reverse complement strand
CGTTTTTATTTAATTAATTTTTACCATAATGAATTTAATAAAAAAATATTTTCCCGTGCGAGGTAAAAATATGGGCGGCATGAACGGCATGAACGGCATTTATAAATAAATCAATAGCTTACAGTGCCGCTCACTAAAGTTTTATGAACGGCATATAGGCGGCATTTTATTTTTGGTGATTTTTGGTTTTCAGGGGGTTGGTATGGCAAGCGAAAACGGCGTAATTGAATTGCTGGATGCGTGGGGCGAGTGGGAGCGCAGCGGGTCAAATGTTTTACGGCACCTGCAAACAAAGTCATCGTTAGGTGCTTGGCTTGATTCTGTCACCACAACACAGCGCGGGTTTGCGCCATCGCTGAGCGATGATGATGCGCTGCTGTTCGGTCGCACGATGTGTGCAATAAAAAATAATCGCCCGGATTTGTATCGGGTTTTGTTTATGGTCCATGTCGAGCGTGAATCTATGCGCGCAGTCAGCGCTCGTTTGGATATCAGTTGGGAACGTGCTGCAAAAATTTATGAGCGAGGCCTTGGTGTGATCGATGGCGGTTTTATTTTTCAGGATGCGGCATAAAATCGCTTGCATGTTTCATACGGCAAATGTATAAATTGCGTTATATTTGGCAGAGCTATGCAGTAAAGGCCGGTTACGAAAGTAATCGGCTTTTTTTATTTCTGCCAAATTGTTTACTTGAATGCCTCTTGCCTCTTGCGAAAGCTTGAGGCTTTTTTTTTGGGTTCTGTATATGGCGAAGTTATTGTGCGGTTACGGGCTAGTTGCTCCAGCGCAACTGAAACAATTTGCGCAGGCTGTGTGCGATGTGCTTGGCCGTGGTGATGGTAACTCCGCTGTGTATTTGCTTTGCGAAACTGCGGCAGTTGAAACGCAATATGCCACCTATCGTGATTTAACGCCCAATGGTGCGGGGCGCGGTGTTTGCCAGTGCGATGAGATCGCGTTTAAAGATGTTCAGCAGCGTACACGCCAAGCCGATGTTGATGCGGTAAAGGCGGCGTTTGATTTCGATTTGAAAAAAGTTCAGTGGGATGATTTGAATCTATCGCCACTGTTGGCGTTCGTTTTTGCGCGTCTGCATTACAAGCTAAAGCCTGAAGCTATCCCTCAAACGTTGAGAGGTCGCGCTGAATATTGGAAAAAGTATTACAACACTGCGCTTGGTAAAGGCTCTGTTGAGGAGTACATCGCCCGCGTTAAGCCTTGGCAGGTATATTTCTAATGTCTGAACGCGAGTTAATTAGTCGCATTGATCGCGTCGAGAAAAAATTAGACAGCGTGGGCGAAGCTATTGTTTTGCTTGCGCGTATTGATGAGCGCTTGCTGGCTCAGGCTGAGCAATCCCAGCGCTTGGGTGAGCGGCAGGAAAAGGCTGAGGGTCGCCTGGATAAAATCGAGCATGCGCGTAGCAAGGTTATGGGTGCCGCATTGCTGTTGGTTTTCTTTGGCTCTGTTGCAGGCCAAAACGTAGGTAAATTTATCGAGGCGTTGCTATGAAAGGCCTGAATAGTTTTATTGTGCTGTTGTGCGCTATGGCGTTGTATGGGCTTTTGGGCGCGATTGTTGGTTGTGGCAGCGTTGAGGCTCGCAACGATTTTATTGTTGATGTAGCGGTCAGCCAAGGTGTTGCGCGCTACGTTGGCGCGGCTTCGTCAACTGCTGATGCGGTTGATCGGCGAGAGAGCTTGATTACAGCATTAAGCGTTGCGCGGCAGTTTGTGAGCGGTGATGAACCGGTGAGCGCGGCGGATTGGTCTGATGATTTTATGCTGCTCATGGATTGGGATTCGCTCAGTGTTCCGGATCAAATTCTGGTTGCGCAGGTTTTAGAGTTAATCAAGCAGGAAATAGATGCGCGTGCGTCGGGTGGCGTCGAGGTAAAAATTTATCTTGGCCGGTTGATCGACGTTGCAATTACTACGGCGCGTAAGTTGTGAGTAGATTTATTGATACGTCGCCATTGGATATCGGCGAGCGCGCATCGCAATGGATTACAACTGAGGTTGTTCGCTATGAGTCTGATATCGCCAAGCGCGTGATTGAAATACCTGCAGGCTTTGAAACGGATTTGGCTAGTATTCCTCGTTCGTTTATGGGTTTGATTCCTGTGAATGGCAAGCATCGTAATGCTGCGATCGTTCACGATTATTTGTATGTGACAAAGCCTGATTGGTGTTCGCGTTCGTTGGCTGATTCGGTCTTTCTTGAGGCGATGCAAGTGTTGGGTGAGTCGCGCTTGCGTCGCGCTGCGATGTATGCGGCGGTGCGTGTTGGCGGTTGGGTTTATTGGAATCGCTGCTCAATCTGATGAAAGAAAAGAGTTTGTACAACTATCGCTGGCAGAAAGAGCGTAAGGCGTTTCTTGTTGCCAACCCGTTATGTGCGGTCCACAAGAAGCGCGGCAAAGTTGTGGCGGCTGAGGTTGTTGATCATGTGATCCCGCATCGTGGCAATTTGGATTTATTTTGGGACAAGAGTAATTGGCAGCCGCTGTGTAAGTTCTGCCACGACTCACACAAGCAGGCAATAGAAAAATCTGGCAGCGTTCCCGGATGCAGTGCATCGGGAATTCCTATCGACCCTAATCATCATTGGAATAGATCGTTCTAATGGGTGGGGGTATTTAAAAGTCTAAAAGCTTTCGATATCTAGACCGCGCAGTTCCCTCTTTTTGCACGAGCGGGAAATTCTGGAGGGGGGGTACCCAAGCCGTAGGGCTTTACTTATTAGAGGTTATCAACATGGGCAGAAAAACATTGCCCGCTAATGTTCATTTGATCAACGGCAACCCGAGCAAAAAAAAGTTTTCAGTGCTCGCTGATGGTTCCCGCGTGCCGGTTCAAATACCGGATATGCCCGGCCACTTGGATGCTGGCGCTAAACGCGAGTGGAAAAAAATCACGCCTGAGCTGGAAAAGTTGGGGCTGATTGCATCGGTCGATCGTGCTGCACTAGCGATGTATTGCGTTGCCTTCTCGCGCTGGGAAATGGCAGAGAAAAAATTGAAGGAGCTGCAGGAGTCGGGACTAATTGAAACCACTCCCAACGGCCATAAGCAAATGGGCGTGTGGTTGCAAATTAGCAATCGCGCTCAGGAGCAAATTAAAAGTTCATTGAGCGATTTCGGAATGTCGCCAAGCGCCCGCGCAAAAGTCAATGTGACACTGCAGGGTGATTTATTTGGAGCGTCGCCAACTAATGCAAGCCCAAGCCCAGCTGCAAAGTATTTTAGAAGTTGATGACCCGGTTACGCACTATGCGCAGTTGGTTGTCAGTGGCGATATTGTTGCCGGGCCTCATGTGCGAAATGCGTGCGCGCGTCATTTGCGGGATTTGGAAGAAGGTGCTGCGCGTGGTTTGATTTGGGATATTGAAGCCGCACGGTATGCGATTGAATTTTTCCCAGCCGTACTGCGGTTGAATGGCGGAAAGTTTGAGGGCAAGCCTTTTGAGCTGGAATTCTGGCAGGGTTTTATTGTTGGCAGTATCCACGGTTGGAAGTGGGCGTCATCAGGCTTGCGGCGCTTCCAGATTGTCTACATTGAAACGGGAAAGGGTAGCGGGAAATCGCCATTGGCTGCAGGCCTCGGGCTGTTTGGGATGATCGCCGATGGCGAAGAGCGCGCAGAAATTTACGCGGCTGCGACAAAAAAAGACCAGGCGCAAATTCTGTTTCGTGACGCGGTTGCGATGGTTGATCAGTCCCCTGATTTGGATGCGTGCATCGCGCGAAGCGGATCCAAGGGTAAGGAATGGAATCTGGCCTACCACGACACCAGTAGTTTTTTTCGGCCTATATCGGCGGACGATGGCCAGTCTGGCCCGCGCCCGCACATTGGAATCTGTGATGAAGTGCATGAGCATAAATCACCGATGGTGCTGGAAATGCTGCGCGCTGGTTTTAAATTTCGCGAACAGCCAATGCTGTTGATGATTACCAACTCGGGCAGCAATCGCCAATCTGTTTGTTGGGAATACCACAAGTTCGGCGAGCAGGTTTGTTCTGGCGCCGCACAGGACGATACTTTTTTTTCATTCATCTGCGCGCTGGATCCGGGTGATGATCCGTTTGAAGATGAGACGTGTTGGATCAAAGCGAATCCATCGCTCGGCAAAACAATTCAACCTGAATACCTGCGCAATCAAGTTGTACAAGCGCGAAAAATGCCGGCAAAGGCGGCGCTGGTAAAACGGCTGAATTTTTGTATTTGGACAGAGGCCGCAAGCCCGTGGCTAGGCTATGAAGTTTGGCGCGATGCCGGTATTGATCCGCTCGATGTTTGCGAGCTGTATGGTCGCAACTGTTACGGCGGCTTAGACCTGAGTTCAACGACAGACCTTACATGCTTGGTGCTAGCGTTTGAGCCGGTTGAGCATGATCCGAATTGGCGATTGCTGCCATTTTTCTGGCTGCCTGAAGATGGTCTTTCAGACAAGTCTGAAAAAGATCAGGTTCCCTACACGGAGTGGATGACTGCGGGGCATATTGAAGTCAGCCCTGGCAAAGCAATTAGCAAATTGCATGTGCTTCGCAGACTGGTTCAGATAATGGATTATTTTGAACTGCAGTCGCTTGCCTATGACCGCTGGCGCATAGCAGACCTGATTCAGTTAGCGAATGATGAGGGCATCACGCTACCGCATATGGTTGATTATGGTCAGGGCTTTAAAGATATGGCGCCCGCCATTGACGAATTTGAAACGCTCATTAGCAATGGAAAAATTAAGCACAATAACAATCCGTGTCTTACGTGGAATATTTCAAATGCTGTGTTGGTGAGTGACCCGGCCGACAACCGAAAAGTTGCAAAAGATAAATCTACCGGGCGTGTGGATGGTGTAGTAGCGGCTGTAATGTCAATCGGCGTATCGCTGAAAAAGCAGCCCGAACAAACAATCAATGATATCTGTGTGGTGCTCTAATGTTTAGTTTCGGAAAAACTAAAAAACTCGAATCGCAATTAGCCGCACTATCACAGGAAATTGCGCAGTTGAAAAATTCCGCGCCTGATTGGGCTGGGTTAACTGGCGATCAGTGGAGCGAGTTCTTTTCCATGCCGGTTGCGTCCGGCGTGACCGTCACAAGTGAAAGCGCCAAGCGTAGCTCTGCAGTGTATGCGTGCGTCAGGTTGTTGGCTGGTTCTGTTTCTCTGTTGCCGTTGCCTATTTACCAGCGCAATGAATCCGGGCGCCAGCGCGTTAATCATGACCTCTGGTGGCTGCTGAATGAATCGCCATACCCTACGTTGACTGCATGCAGCTTCTGGGAGTGGATGGTAAGTAGCGCGTTGTTGCGCGAAGATGGCTTGGCGCAAATCATGCGCGATAAAAACGGCGTGCCCAAAAACCTGATGCCGTTACCGCGTGAGTGCGTCACGGTTAAAAAAGTGGATTCGTCGTTGGTGTATTTGGTGAACGACGGCATTTCAAAGTACGGTCTACATCAGGATGACGTGCTGCATTTCCCTGGCTTCGGTTTTAACGGTGTTCATGGTGAGTCTGTCATCAAGTATGCAGCGCGCCAAGCGATCGGTACCGCGATCGCTGCAGATGAATACAGCGGTGAATTTTTCGCGAATGGTGCAACGCCAAGTGTTGTTATTGAATATCCAGAAAAAATTCTTCCCACTGAACAGCAGCAAGAATATTTGCGCACGCAATTTAATGAGCGTCATACCGGCAAAGGAAATCGGCACAAGCCGCTGTTGTTGGTCAATGGCGGGAAGCTCAGCACCGTAAGCCTAACCGCTGAGGATGCGCAGCTTTTAGAAACGCGCAAATTTCAAGTGATCGAAATCGCACGCGCCTTTGGTGTGCCGCCGCATATGATTGGGGAAACATCAGCCTCAACCAGTTGGGGTAGCGGCATTGAACAAATGTCTATTGGTTATGTGCGTTACACGCTTGGGCCACACTTAACGCGCATAGAGCAAGAGTTAAACCGCAAGCTTTGGCCGCGCAGTGGAAAATATTTTGTTGAATTTAATCGCGATGGGCTCTTGTCTGGTGACAGTAAAACTGAGGCCGAGGTTTTTGGTAAAGCCTTGGGTGGTCCCGGCGCACAGGGCTGGATGAGTATCAATGAAGTGCGCCGTATTAAAAATCTACCGCCGCTGGAAGGCCAGCAATTCGATCAGGTTCAAATAGCCAGTCAACACTTAACGCAGGGTAATACAAATGAAAATCCTCCAGCTTCTGCTTGAAAATAAAGGTAAGCAAGGCGAGTTTAAAATTGTACAGCAGGGGCGCGAAGCAACCGTCTATGTGTACGACGTCATCGGTGATGATTATTACGGCGGGGTTTCTGCAAAGCAGTTTGTTGCTGATATCGCCTCGCTCGATGTTGACGTTATCAAGCTGCGGGTTAATTCCCCGGGCGGTGATGTTTTTGCCGGTGTTGCGATGGGGCAGGCATTAAAAAATCACAGCGCCAAAATCATTGCGTATATTGACGGGCAGGCCGCAAGCGCTGCAACGCGTCTAACGGCCAACGCGGATGAAGTGCATATTGCAGCGGGTGCGTTTTACATGATCCATAATTCGTGGACGATTGCCGCAGGCGATACCCGCGAGCTAGCAAAAACCGCAAGTCTTTTAAAGGATGTTGATGAAACAATTGTTGCTGATTACCACGCAAAAACCGGCCAGCCGGTGGAGCAATTGCACCAATGGATGAACGAAACAACCTGGTTTAAGGCCGAAGATGCTGTGAAGTATGGGTTTGCAAATTCTGTTACCGGTAGTGCAACAGCGGAGGCGCAAAACCGCTGGAACCTTGCGGCGTATGACAACGCCCCGAAAGAGCTTGTAAGTAAAAAGCCAGAAAAAACACTAGATGATCGCGCCAGTGAGTTGCGCGCATCAGCAGAGCGCCGCTTGGCGTTACTGGAAAAAATCGCTGCTTAGGGCGCTAGCCACGGCGAAACCAAGGCCACCATTCCGGTGGCCTTTTTTTTACTCCAAAATGAGGAAATTGTAATGGGTGTATCAATTCAACAATTGCGTGAGCGCCGCGCCGCTATAGCAGCCCAAGCTCGCAAACTGATGGACGACACAAAGGATTCAAAATGGACTAACGAAAACCAGTCCAAATATGATGAGCTTACCGGTGAAGTGGTCGCACTGGATCAGCAAATCGATCGCGAGCAAAAATTGCTTGATCTGATGGCGGATGATCATCATCAAGAAGATCAAGCTAAAAAAGCGCGCGACAAGAAAAAAGTGGATGCCATTTCGCCTGAAGGTATTTTTAATGCTTGGGCGCGCGGCGGTGAGAAGAGCTTGAGTCAAGAACAGGCCCAAGCACTGTACAACACTATGTCTACTACCACGGGTAGTGAGGGTGGCTTCACCGTGCCAACGACTGTGGCTACTCGCTTGATTGAGTCGTTACGATCGTTTGGCGGTGTTCGTGCCGTGGCCGAAATTCTCACCATGCAGTCCGGCAATCCAATGTCATTTCCGACTACCGACGGCACAGCAGAAGAAGGTGAAATTATTGCGGAAAACGCAACCGCAACCGGGAGCGATCCAACCTTTGGTACCGTCGGCTTGCCTGTTTATAAATTCAGCTCAAAAATTATGGCAGTGCCAATTGAGCTGTTGCAGGATTCCGTGATCGACGTTGAGGCGTTTATTAATCGCCGCGCTGCGGAGCGTTTGGGCCGTATTACCAACCGCTTGTACACAGTAGGCACAGGAACATCTCAGCCTATGGGCATTGTCACTGCCTCCACTGTAGGTAAAGTTGGCGCAACAGGAACTACTACCAGCTTTGGCTATGATGATCTGGTTGATGTGATGGAAGCGGTTGACGATGCCTATACCGAAGGTGGCCGCGGTCAATGGATGTTTGCGCAATCGGTTCGCCGCGTGCTGCGCAAAATGAAAGATACCGCAGGCCGCCCAATTTGGACGCCCGGATATGAATTTGGTACTACCGCTGGCGTACCTGATTTATTGCTGGGTGCCAACGTGCGAATCAACAACCACGTTGCTGCGCCGGCAGCTAACGCAAAATCCATGGTGTTTGGTGATTTATCAAAATATGTGATTCGTGATTCGCTGCAAGTCAGTCTATTCCGCTTTGCAGATTCACCTTACATCACCAAAGGCCAAATCGGTTTCCTTGCCTGGATGCGTACCGGTGGAAATCTTACCGACACTGCTGCGGTGAAACACTTCCAACACTCTGCGACCTAATTACGCAGTGCATCAATCAAAGCCCGCCAGCGCGGGCTTTTTTTATTCGCGATTTTTTTTTGGAGTAGGGTCATGGCTAAAGGTGGTAACAAATTAATGTTGGTTCGCGTGCTCGCTGATTTGCTGGTTGATGGCAAATCCTATGCCGCTAATGATGTGGTTGAATTTCCGGCGGAGCTTGCTGAGTCGCGAGTAAAAGCGGGTCAGGTTGATGATGCTGAAGCGGCAGTTGATTACTGCGTGAAAGAGCTTGGCAAAAAGCCAATCACGCACGAGCCGGTAATTGTTGATGTGGTTGCTGACGCTGTTGCGGATGGTGCTGAATAATGCGCGGTTTGTTTCGCTTGCAGGCGCCAGTGGCGGTAGTTGATGCTGCGACTGTAATGAGTCATTTGCGTGTAAGTGATGCGGGCGAGCAAACGATCATTGAAAGCTACAGAGATGCTGCCACGCGCATGTGTGAGCAGCATACAGGCTATGCGATTGGGCAGCAGCGTTGGCGTCTGTCGCTGTCGGCGTTTTCAGGCCGCTCAATTCGCATTCCGTTGCCGCCGCTTGTGTCGGTGCAGTCAGTCAAATACTACGATTTGAACAGCATTTTACAAACAGTTGATCCATCCAATTATTACGTTGACCCTAATCAGTTGTTGGGGGAGGTAACAATAAAGCCGGGCATGAATTGGCCCGTTACGCTGAACCGGTCTGACGCGGTAATGATTGAGTTTACCTGCGGAAATTCATCGGTTGATGCTGACATTGTTGCCGCAATTCTGCTGATGACAGGTCACTTTTATGAAAACAGAGAGGCGGTTACCGGGTTTACTCTCTCTGAATTACCCTTTGGTGTGTCTTCATTGTTATCACCTTACGTGGTGCCGGTTTGCGCATGAAAATTTTAGCGGGCGAATTAGATCGCAAAATCACATTGCTTGAGCCAAAAACGGTGCAAGGCTCTTTTGGTAGCACGCAAATTGCGCCCATTGAGCATGCGGGAGTGTGGGCCAAATTTAAGCCTGATGGTGGCAGTGAATCCACACAGGCGGATGCTGAAGTTGCAGTAAATCGGGCTAAATTTTTTATTCGTTATCGCACGGATATTCGGCAGGATTGGGGCCTGCGGGACGACCTTGGCAATGAGTATCGTATTCATAATTTTTATGAGCTGAATCGTCGCGATTACTTGGTGCTCTGCTGCGAGGTGCGCAATGCTCGACCTTAAAGGCGGAAAAGAATTGCAGCAATTGCTGGATCAGCTGCCTGCAAAAATTGAGGCCAATATTTTGCGTGGCGGTTTGAGGGCGGGAGCAAAAGTTCTGCTGAATGCTGTTAAGGAATCTGCGCCGGTCGATGAAGGGGATTTAAAGGCGTCCGTTAGAATTAGCACGGCTTTGAAAAATGGGCAGGTACGTGTTTTTGTAAAAGTGGGCAACCAGAAAGCGTGGTATGCGCATATCGTTGAATTTGGATCTGCCCCGCATGAGATGAGATCGAGAAGGGCAAACTACGAAAAAACAGGCGACTATCGCGGTTTAACTGTCGTTGATCGTCTTCATCCCGGCGCAAGGCCAAATCCATTTGTGCGGTCTGCGTATGATGCGAATGAACAGCAGGCGGTCGATGCGGCCGTTGACTACATGCGAAACAGGCTGAAGACAAAGCACGGGCTGGAGATGCCAGATAACGATGAAACCTGAAAAAGTAATTTTTAGCCTGCTGGGTTCTGATTCCGTCGTTACTTCAAAAGTTGGCGATCGTATTTTTCCTGTTGTTGCGCCCAAGGGTGCGACGCTGGGTAGTCAGTATTTAATTGTCAGAAAAATTAGCGACGTAAAACAAAATTCAATTGCGCAGAATGCTAGTTTTGTTTTGCGTAAAGCTCGCATTCAGATTGATTGCAAAGCAAATGACTATGAACTGCTGAAGCAATTAGTTGCCAGTGTGAGTAAAGCGTGTGATTTAAAAAATGGTGATATTGATAGTGTTCTGGTTGTCTCATGCATGCTGATTTTAGAGGGTGCTGAGGGTTACGATTCTGGCTTGCAGTTTTTTGAGCAGCCAATTGATTTTCAAATTTTTTACCACGATTCAGGAGTTTAATAATGGGTGCTGCATCCGGTGTCTATAAGCAAGCGAGCTACAAAAAAGAAGCCACGTTCGGTACCAAGCCATCGGCTGCCAGTGCGCAGTCAATGCGCCGGGAATCGATTGATTTGAATTTGCAAAAAGATTCTTACGGGTCTAATGAAATTCGCCAGGATCTGCAAAAAGCGGATTTTCGCCATGGCGTTGGCCGAGTCTCGGGCAAGGTTTCCGCTGACTTGTCCCCAAGAACGTGGGCTGATTTTATTGGCAGTTTTTGTAAGCGCCCGTTCACCGCTGCGCCTTCAATCGCTGGCCTGTCAATTACCATTTCCGGTTCCGGTCCTTATACGGTTACTCGTTCTTCCGGCTCCTGGCTAACCGATGGCGTCAAGGTTGGAAATGTGGGCCGGTTAACGGCGGGAAGTTTTAACGTTAGCAACTCAAACAAAAATCTATTTGTTACTGCAGTGACTGCGTTGTCGCTCACGGTGATTACGCTGAATGGCTCCACGCTCGTTGCAGAAGGGCCGATTGCCTCGGCAACATTTGCGCTAACAGGAAAACAGAGCTGGATTCCGACTACTGGGCATGTTGAAGAAAGCTATACCTTTGAGCAGTTCTATCCCGAGGTTCCGGCCGGTGAAATTTTTACCGGCTGCAAGATTTCCAGTTTGACCGTGGATTTGCCGCCCACTGGCATTGCTAAAATCGGTTTTGATGTAATGGGGCGGGCACTGGAATCGACTACTACGCAATATTTCACCAGCCCTACTGCGCCAACCACAACTGCATCCCTGGCGTCGGTCAATGGCGTGTTGCGTGCGGGTGGGCAGGTTGTGGCAGTGCTGACAGGATTAAACATTAACGGTGCTGCGAATTACTCAGGTGATCCGGTGGTTGGCAGCAATGTTATTCCGCAGTTTTTTGCAGGCATGGTTGAGGTTAGTGGTCAGGCTACAGCTTATTTCGATTCAACCGCGTTGCGTGATGCATTCGTTAATGAAACTGAAATTGATATCGTCGGTGTTTTTACAACCGATAATTCAGCAACAGCAGATTTTATTTCTTTCATCATGCCTCGCGTGAAAGTTAACAACTTCACGAAGTCAGACGGCGCTGGCGCTGTGATTGCGACAATTCCGTTTCAGGCATTGTTGAATGGCGCGGGTGGAGTTGGTGCAGCAACTGAAAAAACGACCCTGATGATTCAGGATTCGGCGGCGTAATTTATTAACCTTTTTTAAAGTCTATGCCCGGCTATATGCCGGGCTTTTTTTTGAGGAAATTTTATGGGCGGTACAGATTTTGGCGGTGGTGTTGATCAGCGAGACGTGGGCGCATTAGCTCAGACTTTTCATGATTCAGTAATTGATGCAGTGGATTTGGCGCTCGATCTTGCGGATTTTGAGGATGTGCAGGTCGGTGCTTATGTCGTAAAGAATCCGAAGACGTTAAAGAAAACGGATTTCGTTGTGTTTCTGGCTGGACCTGAGCATCCAATTCGCAAAAAGCAGGAGCATGCTCGCGTAAGAAAGCTGCGACAAGAGGCTGCCAAAACGGGGCGCGTGCAATTTGATGATCCGGCTGACGAAGACCGTGAAAACACAATGAAATTAGTTGATTGTATTTTGGGTTGGGACAACGCCACATTTGGTGGAGAGTCGATCGAGTTTTCAAGAGACGCGGCTTACAAATTATTGTTCAACCCAAAATTACGTTGGTTGCGTAACCAGTTGATCGAGGGTCTGGATACAACGGATGTTTTTATCAAAGGCTGCGCCGGTTAATCATTGAGCATGCCCAACGAGAGGCGTCACTTGATGTGTTGCAGCCGGACGGCGCCTCATTACGAACACATTTGCAGCGAGCCGCAGCGGCGGGCAAAGTTGATCCGCTGCTAACGGCTGAACCTTTGCCTGCATGCCTTAAGCCATTATGGGAATTATTCATAGAGATCAGCCATACGCGCGTGTCTGGTATGGCTGCAAATGCTATTGCGCCCACTGAAATTGAGGCGTGGTGCCGAATGAGCGGTGTAGAACTATCGCCGTGGGAATTTGCAACTGTGCTGGCTATTGATGCAGCAATTTTGCGCACATGGGCGAAGCAACGAGCGGAAAAAAATGAAACTGGCAACACTTGAACTTGAATTACTCGCGAACATTGCACGCCTTCGCAAAGATATGGATGAGGCCAAGGGCGTTGTTGATAAAGCAACCAAGGCAATATCTGCATCTGTCAATGCTGCGATGGGTGTGCTGGGTGCGCTTGGTATTGGGTTGTCGGTCGCAGCGTTTTCTGCTTGGGTGAAATCTGCGATAGATGCTGGCGATGCAATGAAGGCGTTTAGCCAAAAAACCGGCGTGGCTGTTAAAGATGTTGCCGGGCTCCAGTTGGCATTCCAGCAGGGCGGTGTTGAGGGCGACAGGCTGCAATCCGCGATTGCGAAGATGAGCAAATCAATGGCTGAGAGCAGTGAATCGTTCCAGCGTTTGGGTGTCGAGACGCGCAATGCTGACGGCTCGCTGCGTGATGCAAAATCAGTGCTGTACGATGTTGCAGACGCTACTGCAAAAATGAAAGACGGAACTGAAAAAGTGGTGGCATTACAGGCCATTTTTGGAAAATCGGCAGCGGATTTAATACCAACCCTGAATGACGGCAGCGAGGGCCTGCGCGCAATGGCTGAGATGGCTGAGCGTTTGGGCTTGGCGATGAGCGCAGAAACTGCTGATGCTGCTGATCGCTTTAACGATACAACCGAATTGCTTGGCATGGGTCTGCAGGGCGTTTCCCGACAAGTTGCTGCTGAGCTTTTGCCTACGCTGACAAATTTAACCGGCGTGATGTTGGAAACTGCGAGTAATGGCCAAACCGTGAATGCTGTTGCCGGTGCTATTTCTGGCACATTAAAAACGTTATTTAGTGTCGGTGTCGGTGTTAGCGAAGTGTTTAGCACGCTGGGTAAAACATTGGGCGCGGCCGGCGCTGCGCTGGTGTCAATGATGAATGGCGATTTCGCGTCCGCAAAAGTCATTATGAGCGAGTGGAAACAAGAAGTTTCCACGGATTGGCAAGAGTCAGGCGCAAAGATTCAGAAAGTCTGGTCGGAAGCGACCGACACTACGGTCGCAGCAATGGCTGAAATGAATTCGGCCGCGAATGAGACTACGGCGGGCATCAGCAAAACCACCAAGGCCTATGACCAGCTTTCGCAAAAGCTTATGCAGCGCAATGCTCAGTTGAAGAGTGAGCTTGATCAAAACGCTAAGCTCACTGCATCACAAAAAATATTGATCGATCTCACTAATAAATCAACCGCTGCTTACAAATCCTTAACCGACGTAGAGCGCGCTGAGCTGATTGAAAAAGCGCGACAAAATGTTGCTCTGGAAAAAGAAGCCTTGGCCCGCGCTGAGGCGCGTAAGCAAAAAGAGGCCGAAGAAAAAGCGCTGGTTAAATTAATTGAAAAAACCCGCGAGGGTAATCGTTCGCTCGATGAGCAAATTGCAGCGCAGCGCGCCGCGAATGATTCTGCACGCATGGGTGTTGAGGCCAGTGCTGCGCTGGAAATTGCGAAGCTCAGAGAAGCTGCTGCAACCGCTCAAAAAAATGCGATCACAGCGACAGAGCAACAACACAATAAAGAGTTGGCAGCTCAGTACCAGGCGCAGGCAGACAAGCTGCGCGAGCTTGCTGATTTGAAAGAGCAAGGCATTCATATTCAATCCGCAAAAGATGCTGCTGAAGAGTGGAAAAAAACAACCGATTCTATTCAAAACGGTTTAACTGATTCGCTTATGCGTGGTTTTGAAAGCGGCAAAAGTTTTAGTGAAAGTTTTCGGGATGGTTTGGTTGCTCAATTTAAGGCCTTGGTTTTGCAGCCGACTATTCAGGCGATTATGGGGCCTGTGTCCGGTGCTATGGGTAACGTCATGGGCAGCCTTTTGGGCGGTCAGGGCGGGCAGGGTTCGCTAGGTGGCATGAGTAGCCTGGCAAGCTTGTTCAAGGTGGGCGGCACATTTGGTGCGACTGGTTCGCTCGCGGGTGGTATCGGTGGCGGAATATCCAGTTTTGGCGGCATGGTCGGCAGTTCGACTATGCAGCAGTTCGGCGGCGGTATGACGGCGGGTTATGGTAATGGCTCTGTGGCGAGCGGTCTTGGTGCTAAGGCGGGCTCTGCTGTGCCATGGGTGGCCGGTGTTGGTGGTGGCTTGCTCGCGGGCAGAGCGATATCCGGCGAATATTCCGTAGGCAATACCATTGGCGGCAACAAAAATACTGCCGTCGTTGTGGGTACCGCAATTGGTTCTATTTGGGGCCCAATTGGTGCCGCGCTTGGCGGCGCGATCGGTGGCTTCTTTAACCGCGCGTTTGGCATGGGCGAGAAAAAAATCAAAGAGTCCGGCATTCAGGGGACGATATCTGGAGGTGCGGCAACAGGGCAGACTTACGCCAACTGGAAGCAAAAAGGTGGATGGTTTCGCAGTGACAAGTCGGGCGTTAATTATGCTGATATCCAAGAGGATATGGCACAAGCGATGGATGCTGGCTCTAAAGCCGTTTTGTCACAAGTTGAAGTTTGGGCGCAGGTGCTGAAATTGCCCGGCGAGAAACTTGCCTCTGTCACATCGTCTTTCAAAATTGCGCTAGGGGAAGATGAGGCGGCAAATCAGGAAGCGGTTGCTAAGGTTTTCATTGATTATCAAAACGCGCTCGCAGCGCGATACGGCACTGTGCTCAAACAATTTCAAAAGGCCGGTGAATCGTTTTCAGACACCATGAGCCGCTTGGCGGGATTGCAGCAATTTTCGGCGGCGTTCAATGAGTTCGGCGGGGTATTTTCTCGCATTGCTTCGTTGAGTGTTGATGCGCGCGAACAGCTGATTGGTTTTGCGGGCGGCATAGATGCGCTCATTGGGAAAACTCAATCGTTTGTTGATGCGTATTATTCCGATTCTGAAAAGGCTGGGCTGCAGTCAAAGCAAGTAGCAGGCGCACTGAAAGAATTGGGCTTTGACACTAGCGCGCTGCAAAATCGTGATCAATATCGTGCATTGGTTGAGAGGCAAGAAGTCGAGACTGAGGCCGGTCGTAAAATTTTTAACGCTCTTCTAGATATCGCTCCGGTCTTTGCCAGTCTCACTGGTTACCTTGGCCAAAACAACTTGACCTTGGATCAATCTGCAGCCCAAGCGCCGCAGACTGCGCTGCTTCAATCGTTGTTTGATGAGTCCAAGTTAAATGCTGCTGATATGGTTGATCAGCAAGTATTGGCCAACGATAACTTGATGTCGATCGAGGATGCTGTTCGCAGCGGCAATAGATCGATTATTGATGCGGTAATGTCATCGGGCGGTTTTGTATCTGATGCCATCGTTCGCGCGATTTCCTCAAGTGCGGCGCCAGCTTCGCGCGCAGTGGTTGAGGCATAACCATGCCTATTACCGATTCACAATTTAATGCCTGGCTGTTGCGCGGTGATGTTGATCGCTGTGTATTGATCGAGGTGGATGTTTGGTCTGGCGGTGCTGTTGTCACCCGCTACATGAGTACGCATGGTTTTGTTAGCAGTCCAAGCGATGCCCCGGCAAATACGGCGTACCCTGAAATTTTACTGCAGGTACCCAATTACGCGTCGGTTCTCGGTGAGCAACTTTTGGGTTATAGCAGGCCTTCGCTTGGCGAGTTGATTATTGATAACTCAAACGGCGTGCGCGATACGTGGTTGTTGGACGCATGGGATGGGCGGCCCTTCAAATTATATTTGGGTGATCCGCGTTGGGCTAAAGCTGATTTTAGGCTGCTGATCGCGGGCGTTGTTGCCGATATTTATTCGCCATCAAGCCGCACATTAAGTTTGCGCACTCGTGATAAGCAGCACTTGCTGAGCAAGCCTGTATGCACTGTGCTTGCTGGCGGCACAACGGCGAATAAAGATGCGCGCATACCTGTGTGCTATGGCGAGTGTTACAACGTCGAGCCGTTGCTGCTGGATGCGTCCGCTCGCTCCTATGCCGTGCACGACGGTCAAGTTGAGGCCATCACTGCGGTGTATGAAGACGGTGCAGCCAAGGCGTTTACGGCGAATTTGGCGGCGGGTACGTTTACATTAACTTCTGCAGCGGCCGGGCGCATTACTGCCGATGTAAAGGGCTCTAAAACCAGCGGTACTTACGTTAATAAAACCGCTGATGTTATCAGTCGCATTTTGCAAGAGCGCGCAGGGTTGGCCATTGGCGAAATTGATGCCGCGAGTATCACCGCGATGAATACCGCTGTGCCTGGCACCGTGGGTGTTTATCTGCGGGATGGGAGCGTAGCGCAGGCGCTGGACACGTTAATTATCGGTGCGGGTGGCTTTTATTCGTTCGATCGTGCGGGCGTGTTTTATCTGGATCAGTTTAAGGCGCCCTCGGGTTCGCCATTGTTCGCGCTCTATGCTGATGATGTGGATCCAGAAGGTCTGGTGCTTGTTAATCGCTGGCTGCCAAGTAAGACGGTTCGCGTGGGCTACAAAAAGCAATGGACAGCTCAGGCAGACGGTTTGGCTGCAGGTGTTTCAGATGCGCGCCGCGCTGAATTATCGCAGCCTTATTTAATCGCCAAAGCTAGCAATTCAATTCCGCAACATTTGTTGGCCGAGGAGCCCCCGGTCGAATCCACGGTTTTTATAAATTCCAGCGATGCGAGTGCTGAAGCAACTCGCAGGGCGGCGCTATTTTCTGTGGTTCGCAGGCTTGTAAAAGTGCGGTGTTTTTTGGCGCCGGCATTGGTGAAATTGGGTGATGTTATCGCTACCGATATCGGCCGCTTTGGGTTGGTTGGTGGAGCTCTGGCCCGTGTGGTCGGTATCGATGAAAGCACTACCGATAAGCGCGTTGAGTTAACACTATTTTTATAATTTCGTGAGGTTTATTCGTGCCGAATTTGCGAATTATCAGCACCAATGATGCGGATGCTGCGGTGCTAACAAGCAGTGCATTTTTAGCGAGCTTGCCTGTTGAGAATTTGCAGGTAGAGGGTCGCGCTCGTGTCGCAAGAACAGTAAATGCGACGGGCGATAAAGTCATCAACGGCAACTGGTCTGTTGCAAAAATTGCTAGCGCGATAGTGTTGTATGGCTGCAATTTTTCAAGCGCCGCCACACTGCGTGTGCAGTTGTGGGATGGCGAAAATCAAACCGGTTCGGTGGTGCATGACTCGGGTGTTAATCCCGCGTTAGATGCGATCGGGTGGGGCGAGTTTGGCTGGGGGCTCAGTTCATGGGGCGCGACGGCATTTGAGGATTGGGCGTCTGCATTTTCTGTGCTGTGGTTTCCGCAAGTTTACAGCGCGAGAAGTTTTCGCATAACGATTAATGACGCGTCGAATGCAGCGGGATTTATTCAGATTAAGCGCTTATTGATCGGTGCTTACTTTGAGCCGTTTGTGAATTTTGAATACGGCCTTTCGGCAACATGGGTAGACAACAGTGTGCAAACCCGCACCATGGGCAGATCGATAAACACGGATAAACGCGCGCAATTTCGTTCGCTATCTGGAAATTTATCTGGCTTGAATGCGAGTGAGCGCGCAGCATTTTTTGAGATCACACGCGTTGTTGGTTTATCCACTGAACTATTTGTGTCGGGTTATCCGGAAGCGGGCGGCGCAATGGAGCGCGATCACGCGTTGTTATGCAAGTTTGACCAAATACCGCCGGTAATCGCAACGAGCTATAACCGTTATTCGGGGCAATTTTCTTTTGTGGAGGTGTAAAAAAAATGGCTGATTTGTCGTCTTTTGAGATTGCGCTGGGTGATAGAAATTACCCTGCAACGCACACGGCGTTTTTGAATTATTTGACCCCGTTTTTAGATGAGATTGAAGTTGCGCGCAACGGTGAAGCGAGCGTGTTGGCGCGCATTCAAAAGTGCATGGTGATGAGTGTTGGTTTCACGCAAGACCTGAATGCAAACGGTTTTCGCATCACTAATTTGCCTGTGCCGTCCGCACCTGGCGACGCAGTCACAAAATCCTACGCAGACGGTTTGAGTTTCGCTGCGGCATTGCCAGCGCAGGCGGGTAATGCAGGGAAAGAAATCATCACCGACGGCACAACGGCGTCGTGGGGTATTTCCGCTTTCGGTGCGCTTGGCGTACTTAATTCCATTGGCTATTAGGAGTCACTATGTCTAGTCCAGATCATGCAATTGTGCCCAGCGCATTCAGAGGCGGTTTGCCTTGTTCTTTCATCGCGTCTGACGGCACCAAAGCAAAATTGGTTGCTGACGTTACTGCATCACAAGCGGGATCGGGAACGCAGCCCCGCTTAATTGGCGGCTCGTCCGTTATCGATTTGACTGTCACATCCACGGATGCGGCAGCCAAAGAAGTGATTGTTTGGTACGGAACTGTGTACACCACTGCAGGCGGTGCGACGGGAACGCTTAGCACAACGATAAGTTCCATCGTCCGCGCGTCCGGATCGTTCATTACGGATGGTTGGGTACCTGGGGATTTGGCGATGATGTTTGCGCCTACGGTGAGAGGTTCTGCAATTGCGGCCGGTGCCAATGACGGTATTCTCGGCATTGTTACCGCTGTTTCTGCTACGGCTCTGTCCGTTAATGGCTCCCCGTTCTCTGCAACAACTGTTGCGGCTACGACTCGCATTTGTCGCATGGCTCATGGTTTTAGAGCGGCCATTCCGGCGCTGTCCGGTTCATCCGCTGCTGTGCCCAATGTTGCGTTGCTGAATAGCGGCAACGACGCCGCCCTGCTGAAGTATGAGAAGAAACTAGGTGCCGATGATGTTGTTGCGTTGTCGATGGGTTCCGCGGTGTCTGCGCTTCCCGCTTACATCAGCGTTGAAGCAGTGTTGGCGCTTTACTAATAGGGGTCTCGTATGAATCAAATGCAAGCAGGGCTTCCCAATCAGATTGCCAGCGCTGCTGGTGGTTGGCGGCTTGGTGACATTAAGGTATTTAGTCCCGTAGCCAAATTGCTGTTCGCTGACGAAGATGGAACTTGGTTGAGAACGGGGGTGTTGTCTACGTGGTTGCCGTCCTACTCACCGTTGTTAAAAAATCACAAAGGGTTGTGCATTAGAGACTTGCCAGCCCCGGTTGCGTCCGGCAATTACAACGTGTGTACAGGCGCAAATCTTTATTACGTATCAAGCAACTATCACATGGTGGGCGGAGGCGCTTCCGGCTCGGCAAAAACTGTTAGGTTTGGGGCCACAATGGGGTTTGGTACAGACCGCAGCGGCGACACTAAATTAGCGGACTTTTCTAGCATTAGATGCTCCATGTTGATGACTGGGGGGGTTGTCTGTGTTGGCGGGTTGACTGGAGGCAGCGCTCCAGCGATTGCGGCAAGTACAGCCAACGCTGCGTATGCTGCAGTGTCTGGTCCGTCAGGTGTTAGCTCGTTTGATTATATGATGTCCAATGCTGCTGGAACTCTTGGCGTTACGTGGTACGCAGGACAAACTGCAGCGGGCACAAATATTTGGACAACAACAAACGGAACTGCTTACACCCAACGCACCGGTTCTGGCGGCAATGCGGGAACCCTCAATGGTGGTGATTGGTTCCCATGCGCCTCGGCGTTTATCTTCATTGTTGGTGCAACAGCCTTGAATAGAACTACCGATGGATTCACGCAAACGGCAGTGACTCTACCATCCTTGGGTTCTGCCTCGTTTTTCACTGCCGACACCTTCAAAACCAAAATGGCTCACTCGCCCACTGCATCGCTGATAATGCTCAATGATGGACGGCTCTTGAGGACGACAGACGGAACCAGCTTTACAATAGTCGATATCACCAACCTTGAGAGCTACGGGTGGGCGAACGCAGCTAACTCAAGAATGGCATACGACGGAACGCGGTTTGTGATTCACGCGAATCATTCGCTGACGGGTAAGCCGATGTTTTTCTATTCAGAGAATGACGGCGCCACGTTCGTGTGTTCTGTTGCTTACGAAAACGTGCCTGACGGCGCCCAAAATGATGTTCGATGTTTCGCACTGCAAAGAGCCAACGGCAGGCTTTTTATGATTTCTCCCGCTCCCGGCGGAGGCGAGATTGCTCGATCGTTCGATGTGACAGGGGAAATTGGGTCAACTGTATCGCCCACCAAGGTTGGTGTTATGCGAGAGATGATGGTGAGCGCAATCGCTCCGTACTACAACAAGGTGATTTAACATGAGCTTAACAATCCCGCAGCAAAACACTGCAGCTATCGACACTAGCAGGCTTATCGATACCGGCTCGTTCTTCGATCGATTTGGGGCTGCAAAACTTGAGGTTCTTTCATCAACTGTGCCGGTAGTTGCTGCACTCGTTAAAGATGCACAGGTTCGCAATTGGATTGATTTGGCGGATCCTGCGGTGGGCCAAGGGATCGATTTGATTATCAGTGCTGGCGGTATCGCAGGCGTTGATAAGAATGCGATTCTAAACGCCCCGGTGAAACCAAAAGAGCAGACGGTGCTGATGAAAGTCTATTTCAGTTGATGGTGGGGCTATGACCACAATTCAAGTGCTATAACCGGACTTGAATTGCCTGCTTGATTTTTAGTGATTCAAAATTACGACAGATTGCATGAGTGACCCTAATTCCGTTGGGTTTGTTGTCCGGCCTCGGGCACCACGTAACAAAACGTAGTTAATCGTTTTAAATCTGAAAGCCCCGCAAACACTGAGTTTGCGGGGCTTTTTTGCTTTTTGATCTATCGCTTTTAACCGCTTTTAAACGTATATTATTGTCTATGCATTACGACAAATTACGACGGCGATTACGACAGGCGTGTAGGTTATGGCTAGCATCAGGCGGGATGGTGATCGATATAAGGTCGAAGTTTTTGTTAATGGGATTCGCAAATCAAAAAGACTTGATACCAAAGCCCAAGCAAAAAGTTGGGCCGCTCAAATGGAAGTTGAGCTGGGGAAAATGGCAGAAGGTGTAAGTGCTACGCACTCGTTTGCTGATGTATTTGAGCGCTACGCCAATGAGGTTTCCGAGACTAAAAAAGGTGCGCAATGGGAGATTGTGCGGCTCAATATGTTTTCCCGTTTTTCCATTGCTGCGGTGAAATTGGTTGACCTGCGGCGCGAACATTTTGAGCGTTATATTGTTGAGCGATTAGCGGCGGTTAAATCCTCCAGCGTTAATCGCGAGTTGAATTTAATGAGCCACTGTTTGACGCAGGCGCGGCGTTGGCGATTGATGAGCCATAATCCTATGGATGATTTAAAGCGCCCCAAGGACCCGGCGCATCGCGATAGGCGCATTAGCGATCGTGAAATTGAAATGGTTTTGCTCGCGTTGAATTATGCGGAGGATGCGCCCGTAGTGCAGCAGCAGCAAAAAGTCGCTGTCGCATTTTTGCTGGCTATCGAATCCGGAATGCGAGCGGGTGAAATTTGTAGTTTGGTTGCGCGGCATGTTGACCTTGCTGCGCAAACTGTTTTTTTGCCAGACACCAAAAATGGCCGCCCACGCTCAGTGCCGCTGAGCAAAGAGGCGGTGCGTTTGCTGCAGCGTGTGCAGCCCTGGTCTGATGATGGCAGCGTGTTCGGGCTGGCCTCTGGCGCGCTTAGCACGCTGTTTAAGCGCGGTGTAGGCAAGACTGATATCAAAGATTTAACCTTTCACGATACGCGCCACGAGGCCATTACGCGCCTGGCTCAAAAGCTGGATGTGCTGGATTTGGCGAGGGTAGTGGGGCACAGGGATATTAAGCAGTTGTTGACGTACTACAACAAAAGCGCCGCTGAATTAGCGGCGCAGTTGGGGTAGTTGTTGCGCCAACACTATCCCATAAAAGCTTTCACTTTGATTATCTCTTGCGGCGCCCTTCCTGTTAACACCAAAAAATGCCTCCATACTCCGTATGGGATCACGCGCGCTGCGCTTTTATATTCACGCACCCGGCGATCACTAGTAAGACCTAACAGCGCCGCGAGTTTTGCGTCGGTACCGTAGTCCGGGAAGTGTTGCTGGAAGTGCCGGAAATAGGCACCAATAATGTCTTGGTGCGGTGGTTCCCAGCCTTCATGCTCGCGCAGCAAATGAGTGCGCGGGTAATTGCTTTCGTCAATTTCGGTTTGACCTGGTATCACTGGCGCTTTCAGATTTTTTTTAAGTTGCTCTATTGCGGCCTTCGTGCTTTCTTCAAAAATAATTTGCTGCTGTTTTTTAATGCTTGGCAGTTGAATTTTCATCGCTAATCCTCTTGGGTGAAAGTTTGGGGGCTTTCGCCCCCTCGCTTAGCACGGTGACAGTTCGATGTTGCGAACGTCGGAAACTCGGATGTTAACCAAGCTTAGAGTTCCTGTTGTTAATCTTTTCCAGTGCCCTGTGTTGTGGATACTCACAAACACGTAGAAAAGGTAGTCAGGTAATAGTGTGTCGGTTAGCTCTACTCGCAGCCCTATGTGTTCTTTGTTAAACACTCAGGTTGGCTCACCGACTCTATCCTCTGAGCCTCGCCTAACTAACCAGAAATGCGCCTCAGGAAAGTTAGTGCGTATGGTTACAATCTCGCAAAGTTTCATCTCAGTTCCTTACCGGTGGCAACGACTAGCCCCCTCGGAGTGAGTGGCTCTCTGCGTGTCACCGCGTAAGCATAATAGGCGCATTGCGCCTATTATGCAATACCTTTAATGAAATAAAAAAGGCGACAAATCGTCGCCTTGTTTTGTAGATATGCGGCCTAACCAGTTTTTTGCGCAAGGTGCGCGTAAGTGATTGAAAAATATGAATGCACTTTGCGTGAAAAGATGGGCGGGCAGGTGATTACGCTGTTATGAATCTACTCTTTCACCCTTTTGGCATTGCTAAATAAATCCGCAATCGCTTCAAATTCAGTTTCACCAAAACCGTTCAGACCGCGCTCATCAATAAGTCTGCAATAACCAGCCTGCAATTCTGTAACATCGGTTTTCTCTTCTTCGGTCAAGTCGTAGCCTTCCAGCATTTCAATCGCAACCGTCATATTTGTTGCAACGCATGGCGGGTTGGCAAAATCGCTAGTCCAAACAGCAATATGAAAACCGTCAATAGTCATGTTGTTTTGCATTTCAATTACCTGTCATAACAAAGTTATTAAATCGGACGCAATCTAAGTCCGCGTATTTATCATTTGTAAAACGTGCGCCGCTTATAACGGCGTTATGTGTTTAGAATTTCACGCTTTCCCGTGCAATCAGGTTTTGAAACAATTCCATTTCTTTCCATATCTTCAACAAGTCGCGCAGCTCGGTTGTAGCCTATTGAAAGACTGCGCTGTATTGCTGAAATTGAAACATATCCAGTTGCTCTGACTGAGCTAATTGCTTTGGTGTAAAGTTCATCCACCCATTCTTCTTTCATAAAAACCTCTGCAGCTAGTTAATCGCAAGCAAACTTGCGCATAACAAAAAGTTGCAGCCGATGGTGCTAGAATCGGCCATTATTCACTTACTCCCAGCCACGGGCTGAACTCGGCGTTACATTCACTCGCCCAGCTCAACTTCTTTAAACGCAATCTTAAAAATTTCTGGCAACACATTAACAAATTCACAGTTTGCACCTTTTGGCGGCTTCAATAAAAAACCACCACCATTAACAGCAATCAATGCGAATGTTGATCCAGCATGAATTATTTTATCCTTGTCCCCCGCTACATATCCAATATCGAATGGAATTGTGTTTGTATATAAGTTCAAAATTAGATCCTCATGTTTTGTAAATGTAACAAGTCAATGTTGCGGACGCGTCATATGTCGCGCCCAGTCGTTACTACCGCAATGCGCGCCGCAAATCTCGGCGTTAAATTTGTTTGGTTAATCGCTTAGCTGCACGCTTCTCGCGCTTGGCTTGTGCGGCCAAAATTGCTTGGTTTTGCTCGTCTTGTGTTTTTGAGTTTCTGCCAGTTGGTTTGTATTCTCTGCGCGAGGCTTCTGCCATCGCACCAGTTGCAGCCGCAAGAGCTAAAAATGTTGCCAATCCGCTTTTCATATCATCACCTAAAAATTGAAAGTTATTAAAACAAACTTAACAAGTCGCTGAAAGTCGACGGTTCGTAAATCTCAGTTTTGTTCGTACTTAATCATGCCGCGCTTTAGCTCGGCGTTATATTCATTCAGATTTTGCAAAATAATTGTTAAGCGCTTCGGCAATTATTTCGCCTATTGCGTCCTGAATTTCTTCGCCGTCCGGTAAATAGCCAAGCCTGCCCCATCCGCGCAGTCGTGCTATTGTTCCTATCTCGCAGTCTCCTTCATCTGCAACTTTATTCTGCTGCACAGCACTATCAAAAATATAACCGTGCGTAAATTTAAACGGGGGCTTTAGTAATTCCATTGCTTTTTGTTTTGGTGTTTTTTCGGTCATTGAAACCTCCATCAATAAATATAACAAGTCAATATTGCGGACGGAACATAAATCGCCGCCCAGTTCTTTTACTCCCGGCCGCCGCAAATCTCGGCGTTATGACTCAACGTACTCTGAAAGATCTGCTTTTAGTCGTGCTATTTTTTCGCTTATAAGCGCCAATGCGCGAGCCTTTAATTCTTTTTCAATTTCTGGGTTGCGTTGATGAAAGAGTGTTGCCTTTTCGCATTTTTGTGTTTGGTGTTTTGAAGCAGCATTAACATCCACCAATCCAATTGTAGTTTCAACGTGCTTGGAATCCATAGCATTTAAAATGTCTTTTAGGTCGTCAATCTCGCTGAGTATTTCATTCGCTTTTTGTAACTGCTTAATAGTAAGCATGATCATCTCCAAAATTAAAGGTCATAAAAAAACGTTTTAGCTCGCCTTTTTCTGTTGTTCTACCCAGTTTTGCACGTCGATTGCGTACCAGCGATCGTGGCCGCGTGAGCCGGTATCTGTTGGTAGTCTTATCGCGGTTGGAAAGCCCCAAATTTTGCTTACGCGATCGACAAAGTGGCGGCGGCTAATGCCCAGGTATTCGGCGCATTGTTCGGCGCTCCAGATTATTTTTTCTGGTGGAGGCAGTAAGCTAAGTTTGTGCGCGATTGCGGTAGCAAGTTTTTCGTAGTCAATTTCGCTCATGCTGCCTCCGTTAAGCGTTTTACGAGTGCGGTGCGGTATTGCCCCATGGTTTGGAATGATATTGCGTATGCGTCGTTTTTAATGAGGGTGATGATTTCGAGTTTTTCTTTTTGGTATTTTTCCAATTCTGTTTTCAGTTGTGCGTAGCTGCGTTGAGCGCTGCGGTTAAACCAGCGGCGAATGATATAGCTGCGTGCCAGGCTCACGATGGTGAATAGTGCGCTGATGGCGAGGTTGTGCGTAAGGGGTGGGTTAAACCCGAACAGGGGGAAAATAACCATTTGCGCAGCGAGGGCGACCATAAAACCAATGGTGATGTTGATGGTGCTCTCTTTTAGTGAGTTGATTTTGGTTTGCATTGTTGGCTCTCTAGTTGGGTAGTATTGTGGCTTTCCAGCCTTCGTCGTAAATGTGCAGCGGGTTTTGTTTTTCTTTTGCTGGGTCGCGCACGCAAAAATTAATAATGTCTTGCAGGTTGTTTATGCTTGTGTTTTTTTCTGTGTAGGCGTAGCTGTTTTCGTAGAATTCGCCCAATTTGGTTTTGCAATAAAACGTGTATTCAATTTCCCAGTGCAATTGCCAGCTGCAAATGGCCTCGATTAGCGTGTCAGTGTCGCCACTCAGTAGCCGTGTTGCTCGCTCAAGGTTTGTTGTTTTTATAATTCCGTCTGCCCAAGAATCGATCCATTGCAGTTGCCCGCCAACCAACGCATTTTTTAAAATCTTTTTTTGGATTTTGCTCATTTGCCAAGTGTCGCCTGCTGGGGCGCAAGCAGCGGGTAGGGTTTTGCCTTCGCGCATGGCGTGCCAAGCGGCGTATATCTTCAGCTGCATCACGCTGCCCTCTGCAGTGATTTTATTTTTGCAGTGAGCTTGATTGTGGCGCGCAGCGCAGGGCGAATATCGGCGGGCTGCACATTCAGTTGGTGCTTGTTAAACTGCGCCAGTTCTGCGCGGGTGATGAGCTCTAAATTGCTGAGTTGGCAATTAAGTGGGTTACCGTCGATAAAGTTCAGCACTTTGTTTTTTGGGATTGCGCCGTGCGCGTTTTTCCAGATTAGGCGGTGCTTTTGCACGTAGTGCCCGTTGTGGTTTGTGTACGGGTTTTTCCCTTCAACCTTAATCCAGATGTAACCGTCTTTGGTGCAGACTCGCTCATGCCCGATTGGGCGCGCGTTGGGTGGTGTTTGGCCTTTTTTAAAGCTGGTGCTGCTGCCCTTCATTAGTCCCTTGGAGTCTGCATTCCATGAGGTGTGGCCGGCCTTAAAATATCCGGTCCGCCCGCTCTTGATTCCGTGATTTTTGCAAAATGAAACTATTTGCTGCACGGTTAGGGTTGTGCTGAATTTTTTGTTGATTGCCGCTGTTAGTTCCTTGCGGCTTAACGTTGGGTAATATTTTTTCAGGTAGTTGGCCTGTGCCTTGTTTAGCAGTTTGGGACCGGTGTTTTTTGGGTTCAGTTTTCTGCCGTTGCGTATTTTGTGGTTTTTTGTGCATGCGATAATTTGCTTTTCGCTTTTTGACAAGCCAAAGCGCTTATTGAACGCGGTAGTCAATTCTCGGATCGTTTTCACTGGGTAGTGTTTGCGCAGAAAATTCAAATGTGTTTCGGTGTATGTGAATCGCATTATTGCGCCTCGATCATTCCTGGCAGTGTTTTTACGCCCTTGTCTGCGAGTGCGACCTGTGCGTCTAGGGCTAGACGCGCATTGCTTATCACTTCTTTGGCGATTCCGGTGATCGCCTTTGAGCGCTCTATTTCTGTTGCTAGCTTGTCGCCAGCCAATTCTTCTTGGCCTAGTCGCTCCAGCTGTGCAAAAAGATGATTGTTAAGATCGATCAATTTATTTTTCATTGTTTACGCTCCAGAGTGCGCAGAAAAAATGCCGATAATGATTTGTATTGCTGCGATAAAAAGCAAAAAAATAACGACTCTAGTTTTACTGTAAGTTACGTTTTTCATTGTTTAAGGCCGGTTTAAAATTCAAGCATGGTTGCTTTGCACAATTCAGCATTTGAGCTTCGCCAAAAATGCCAATAAAAAAAATACAGTTGGTATTCTGTTTCTGAAATTGGTGCGTAATGCGGTGAGCGATTAAAAATGTTGTCCATTACTTGCTCCTGTTTGTAAAACCCGCTGTTGCCAGCGGGTGCCGCTTTCTTGTGTTGCGTATGTCTGCGCAACCCGAAAAACCCTAATGCCCGACCGCGATCCCGCAATCCGTTTTAAACACTAAAGCTTTTCGGGTTGCCCGCTGGTGAGGGTCAGCGGGTTCCCGTTTTAAACTGGCGATATGGCGTGAACCAAGTGGCCAATGCTCATTTTTTCTTTGATGCGATTTACTGAATCAGCAAATGCGTCATCTACAAATACATGTGGGCGAATAAGCGTGTACCACATGGTCAAGCCGCCGGATGCGATGCGATAGCGAAAGCGTGCCTCTATTTCGTATGCTGCGCCCTTCATAAACGGTGACATGATCAGTTTAATTTTTTCGGGTATTTGCAGCTGTCCTGCAATGCCCGCTTGGCCGCTTACGTTTTCGGTGTAGTTAAATTGCACTTCGCCGTTGTCTAAACGGATCGCGCTTTTAAAATCAACAGCGTTACTTGCTTTCAGGGTAGATGCGATTTGCAGCATATCCGCGCCGTTTGGTTCAGCTATTTCGCGGATGTTGTCTTCAATGAAAAGTGCAAACTCTTCTTGTGACATTTTCTTGTTATTGGACTCGGCCCATGCGCCCCATTCTTTGGTTTTTGGGCATTTGTAAACGGCGGTGTGGCGCTTCCAGCGCGGTTCGGTACCGGATGCGTGGTAGTCGAAAACGGTGGTAAAAGTTGATTCTTTGTCGTTCACAAAAATGGTGCTGTTTGCGGTTGCGAAGCGGTTAAAGTATTCAACAAAGCTTTCATCGGTTAGCAGTTCGATGCGTTCTTTGAGCGAGTAGGGTGCTGGCAACTGTTCGTTCACCAAATTTTCCAGCGTGTGAACTTTCATGTTTTCTGGCGTTACAAAAACTGGAATGCCCTTGTACTCCGTTTTGATAACTTGATTTTTTCCGTGCTCGATCGCGGCAGAAAAATCAAAGGGGGTTGCGGCTGTCTGTTCAAGCGTTTCCATAGTGGCTCCGTGTGATTAATTAACGTGTTTTACAACCGCTGGCTTTTCATCAACCAGCTTTGTTTGTTTTTGCGCTTCTGGAATGATGCGCAGGTCAAGGTCGCCCTGGGCTGGGTCGGTGCGCTGTAAGTTGCCCTCTGGCGTCCCCCAAAAGATGGTGTCGCTAATGGCAAACAGCGGTTTTTTCAGCTTGATGCTGGGGCGCAAAAAGTACTGCCCTGAATCGCCTTTGTCCGGGCGCACTTCAATTTCAAGTGTGATCTTGCCCTTGGTGCCGGTTTCGCGGCAGGCGTTTATCAATTCGTTCAGTTTTTCGCTTGCCTCCTCTTGTGCTTTTCCGTTGCGCATTTGGTTGAGCGCATACGAAAAAAGGTCTTGGCGATAGCCCATGTTTAACTCCTGTGCTTGTTTACAAAAAACGTAATTTCTACGTGGGTTTTAACGAGCGGTTGCCAATCAGCGGGCACTTTTTTTAGGTGCTCTTGACGCAGTTCTCGCGTGGGTAGTGCGGCGATTTCTGCTGCCCAATGGCGTGGGCGTTTTTCTGTTTGCATTAGCTAGCCTTGGCTGGATAAATGGGTAGCCCGAATTCTGCTAGCAGCTTCTCGCGCTCTTCTTTTGCTGCGGTGCTTTGCGGTAGTGATTGCAGGCGTTCAGCGTTTTCGGGTGTAAGTTCCAACGGTGTTGGAAAGAGCGCGTTTTTTTGTAGTATTGCTTCCAATTTATTAATTCCATGCGTTGTTAAAACGGTTACTGTGTAAGTTTCGGTTACGTGCTTGTTGTAACTTGCAGGCCGCCCGCGTGTTTCTGTTGTTAAATAGCCTGCTTTGCGCGCCCATTCCTTTGGAGTGTTGTTGCTCGGGTCTTTGCTGTAAGTGCCTGAGTGGATCCAGCCGGGCGATAGGGCTACTGTTTCGCATTCGCCGCGCAATATTTTGTAAAACGTTATGTGCCCCATACCAAACATTGCCGCTGCGGTTTTTAGATCGTAGGTTTTGTTTAGTAGGGCCATTGCTATGCCACCTGTTTTGCTGGAAATATTTTTTCGCGAAGCTTGGCGATAATTTCTATTAAGTTCGGCGTGTCTGTTGGGGTATCAATAATGCATACGTGATCGCCCTCTACTTCGTGTAGCGGGTGATGGTGGTGGTGATCATCGTATTGATATAAGTGCATCATGTGCCCGCCCTGGTCGCGCAGCCATTGCGCTTCCAATTCGCTTTTAATGCCGGAAATTATTTGCCCGCTGAATAGTTGGCCGTTGAGGCCGCTGTTTGATAGCGCGATGGATTCAGCACAACGTTGAATAAAAAAATCGCTTTTGATTGTGCGGAAGGTAAAACCAAGGCTTATTTCAAGCTCCGCAATGCTTACGCCTAAGTGCTCAATGATTGCTTGTTGCGGGCAGTAAAATTCTTGTGCAAACGGGTCCATGCAGGTCAGCTGCGCGATCATGTTAATTAGCGGCTGACGCATGCTGATGTGCTCAACGTTAAACGTTTCGGCTAATTGCGCGATTGCTATTTTGCTGGTCGGATTGTTGGGCGCGCTGACGCCAATCAAAATTTTATTCACGTTTATTCCCTTACGAAAAAATCAATGCGTTGGTTTCGGGTGACCAATAAATGCCTTTACTGTTGCGCAGGCGCAAGCCGCTTTTAAGGCGTAACTGGGTTGTTGGCCGTGTTCTGCTTAAGCGCGCGAGGGTGTTGTGGTCATTCAGTGTGGGTGCTGCAGCGCTGATTAGAATTGCAATAAAAAAAGTCAGCAGGCGCAGGTAGGATGCAACGAATGCTTTTGTAACCGCTTCTGTTGTGTTGTTGGCGCGCAGCTTAAAAAACAGGGTTTGTTTTGCCTGCTTTATGTTGCCTATGCTGCATTCCATAACGATGGCGATTTTTTTTTCGCTGAGCCCGAGGGCAGAAAACATCAGCACCAGCGCCTGGCATTTAGGCAGATTTTCTACAGCCAAGTTGCCGCACTGGTACCCGTTTTCGGTTTGGATGGTTGTCGGCTGGCTCATGCTGCATCGCCCCCGCCGTTCCAGCTAGTGCGGTAGCTGATGGATTTGTGCGGTGCTGCTTTGGCCGCTGGTGCGCTGCCGTCTGGATTGATCAGCCGCAGGAAGGTTTGGCCGCGAATTACGCGTAAGCCGGTTTCTATTTGCAAGCTCGCCAGTTGTGCGGCGTTGTGCGCAGCGGTTGGGTGTATACAGATCATGGCTTTTGCCCCGGTGGTTGGTTGCGATGATTTATAATAGTTAAACTAATATATAATAGTCAATAGTTTAGCTAATAATTTCAGGGATTCGATTAGTGGATGTGGCTGTATTTGTGTTTTGGGTAAACTTTGGGGCAAAAAAAACCCGCTTGCGCGGGCTTTTGAAGTGTTGGGTTGGTTGGCTATTAGGTTGCCGGTTTATCTGCCTCGTTAATGTAGGCTGTGATGGTTGATGCTAGCTGGTTCCCGAAGTTAAACAGGTCATCTACTGATTGGATTGGTTCAATTACCTCTTCTTTTTTATCATTAAATATGCCGATACGAAGGTTCTTTGGGTTATTGAAGCGCAGGCGGCAAATGGGTTTTCTGTTATTGTCATCAAGTAGAATTGCGCAGTAGCTTTGCGCGTCGCGCATCACGATTCGCTTTGGATTGACTAGTGTTCTCAATATCGCTCGCACTGAATGCAGGCCTTCAATCTCTTCTAGGGTTGTCTCAATTTGCGGCTCTGATGTGGTATCTGAGGTTGGCATTTGTTCTGAATCGCCAATTTTTGTAACCGGCAAGTCAGGCGCCATGGCGCCCTTCAATCTTTCATTTATACGATCACTTATAAGTAATTCCGCTGCGTACTTTGTTATTGCCGTAAATTGATCCTTGACTGCGGGAGTGAATCGTTTTGATCCAATTAAATCAGCAGTCAGTAACTTAACGAAATCTTCTGGCGGGCTGCCAAGCCATTCGCTAATTCTATTTTTTATTGCCTTGGTGTATTTTAAATCACTGGCTGTGGTCAGAATTGAATCGACATTAAATGAGGATTTTGCAAACTTTTTCAGCTCTTCTATATCTCGGTCTTTATAATCCAAGATGTTAAATTCAAAAAAGGGCTTCTCATCCATTTTATTGGGTTGTTCTAAATCGGTAAAAAATCTGTATATCAGGCCATTTGTTAAAACGGCAAATCGCGCTTCAGTCACATGAAAGTATCTGAATAATTGTGATGCGTGATTTATGTTAAGGTCGCCGCCAGCTTTTTTGCATTCAAATATTATTATTGGCGCGCCGTCCTTTAGTATTGCGTAATCCACCTTTTCGCCTTTTTTTGTGCCTATGTCTGCAATTAATTCCGGCGTCACTTCCATTGGATCAAATACGTTATAACCGAGAGTTTGAATGAAGGGCATGATCATCGCATTCTTCGTTGCTTCTTCGGTTTGAATAATGTCTTTCGCGGCTACAACTCTATTTGAAAGCAATCTTATTTGATCAATAAAGTCCATGCTTATTCCCTCGTAAAGTTTTGTTATCAAAAATTAGAACAAAGAAAATTATTTTAAGTCCAGAATTTACCGGCTATTTTTTAGCTGGCATATGCCGCAATTCAAAGAAAATGGACGTATATATGGACTTAATTACTTTTTTAAATTTTTATCGGTCTTTGGATCAGTCTGATCTTGATCAGATTGAGCAATTGATGAAGTTGCACGATAAACGGCAGACATTTCTGCAATTGCATCAACACTCTTCCGAAACTCAGGATCCGCCTGATAGGCCGCAAAAATCCGTTTCTCTTTCGGGCTCATGATCGCATCTATTTTGTAGTCTGCCAGCCGAGGCCTTATGGCCACAGGGTCAAAGCCTAGGCGCTTGCCAAGCCAAATGAAGTGGCTGTCCGGAATGTGGGACCGCCCCTTTATCCAATGATTAATATTCCCTTGAGTCATCTCAAGTTCTAGGGCGATCGATTCCTGCGTGATGGATTGATCGCGGTCTTGGGCGCGAGTGAGCATCTCCAGTAAAAACTGGCCTTCGCGTAACTTTTGTTCGGGTGGGATAGATGGTCTGGCCATGGCGTGAATAATAGTTTTATTAATAATAAGTGCAATTAGCTAAACTATTGAGTTTCGATAATAGTTTAGCTAATATGGATTGATGTGATCTTTGGGGGTTCGTCAGATGGCAGATATTCATATCGAGGATTTTGTAAAGAGTAGGACACAGGGGCAGATTGCCGAGATACTGGGAGTTACTCAGGGTGCTGTTTGCCAAGCTATAGCTGCAAAAAGAGATATATTTTTCCGCGAGCTTGATGGTGGCGGGTTTGAGTGGTACGAGATTAAGAGGCCAAAAAAGAAGCGGGCAGCCTAACCGCCATGCATTCGTGCATGGCGGTTTTTTTGTCGCTTGAATTTGGGCTGTTGGCATGGGCTGCACTCCTTTTGATTTGAGCATTTTGATCGTTAACGCCCTGCGCCGCGATTCACTGGCAGTTATGGGTTTTTGTACAGTGGTTAGAGGTGGGCGAAGGCTAATTATGATTGAAGAAACAATGGTGTCCGGTGAGCCGTTTGATATTGAATTTGAAGTTATTGAAAACGATTTGCCAAAAAATATTACCGGTTTTTCGGTGAGCATTGAGCTGAGAAAAAACAGCCGTGCCGGTGATGTGATCGCGCAGTGGAATGATGCATCGCCGCAGGTTACCCGTAGCGATGCTACAGGAAAAGTAACCTTGGCGCTCACGGCGCCCATGACGCGCGCCTATGATTTTAATATCGCGTTTTTGGATCTGCTCGCACTGAAAGATAACGCCGGTATTCGCTCCGAAATAATGAAAATCACACTCGATAAGGGGGCTACGCGATGAGCATTGTTGTAAAGGTTCGCGTAAAACCAACCTCTCGTACTGTTCTGGTTCCCAGCTTTGTTGGTTTGCCTGGCGGCGGAAATTCCGCGCAGGTTTTGGCAAAAAAAACCGGCGCATCATTCGATGTTGAATGGGTTGATCCAGCATCTGGTGGAGGCGGTGGGGGCGGTGGCGTTCCTTCTGGTGGTACCACTGGTCAGGTGCTGGCGAAAACGTCAAGCGCGTCTTATGCGGTTCAGTGGGTTGATCCACAAAGTGGGCCGCAGGGGCCAGCGGGGGCTACAGGCCCCCAAGGGCCTCAAGGTGTGCAAGGCCCAAAAGGCGATACGGGTAATACAGGGCCTGCTGGCCCAACTGGCGCTACAGGCCCACAAGGGCCG
>SXGT01777779.1_pt1 | contig 33736 bp, 21 predicted proteins | sample 3176221 | NCBI WGS metagenome assembly SXGT01 (sample SAMN11356862, study PRJNA531348) | freshwater metagenome | isolation source: freshwater sample F1-120 | place: China: Fuxian Lake, Yuxi | collected 2017-12-25 | reverse complement strand
GGCGTGCGCAGTTCATGGCTCATTGCAGCGAGAAAGTTGTCCTTGAGCTTCATGGCCTGCGACAGCTCGCGGTTCATCGCCTCTAGTTTCTCGGTCTGCTCTTGCAGCGTTCGCTCGCCCCGCTTGCGCGCCGTGATGTCGGTGATGAGCGCCAGCGCCCCGACGATCTTGCCCGACTCGTCCGTCAGCGGACTGCCTGAGACAAGGACATCGATATCGCGGCCCGTCACGGCCAACATGTTCATTTCATTGGTCTATCGGATGCCATCGGCGCGTCGGGCCAGCGCGGCCCGGATTCCGTCCGCGGCGCCAGGCAGCACATGCGAAAAGACCGGCTTGCCGATCACCTCCTCAGCAGACTTGCCCATGAGTTCCAGGTATTTCGGGTTGGCGACCGTAGTGACGCCTTCCAGCGTACTGGCCCAGATTGCCTCCTCTGCAGTGTCGGTCAGGCGGCGCAAGAACGACTCACGCTCACGCAATTCTCTTTCGATCGTGCGAAGTTCTGTGACATCCTGGGTTGCGCCGCGCAGAAAATGGGGCTCGCCGTGCTCGTCGCGAACGAGCTGTGCGCGCACATGACAGTCGCGTACGCTGCCATCGGGCATCAGGTTGCGATAGCCAAGGTTCATCGGCGTGTCGCTCTCGACGGCAAGGGTGTAGGCTTCGATGAAGCGGGACAAGTCATCGGGATGGATCGCGGTGTGAAGCGTGTCCTGGGTTGGCGGCGGTTCCTTCGCAACGCCAATCACCCGGAAGAACTCGTCGGAACCCTCAACTGCGCCGGTCCTCAAGTCGAGGCTCCAGCTGCCCAAGTGCGCAATTTCCTCTGACGCTTCCAACAATTCCTGGCGCTTGCGCAGCTCCGCTTCCAGCGCTTTGCGAACGCTGACGTCGCGCACCACGCCTGCAAAGCGGTACTTGTCGCCGTGGTGATACGCACTCAGCGACAATTCGAGCGGAAACAGCGAACCGTCGGTGCGCACGCCTTGCAATTCCCGCGTCGCGCCCAGCACGGTCGTCAACTGCGCCTCAGTGTGCCGGCGAAGAAAACTGTCGTGAATTCGAGCGATTTCCTGGGGCATCAGCGCCGATACGTTCAAGCCGTGCCAGGCACCGGGCGAGAAGCCGAACACCCTTTCCGCAGCCGGGTTCATCGACTCGATGAGGCCGACCTCATCACACGTGACGATGCCGTCCACCTGCATCTCGAACAGCGTCCGCCACAGCGCCTCGGCGTCTCGCGCCAGGACAGTGGCCGCCTCACGGGCAGCATCGGCGCGCAGGTTGGCGACGACCGAAGCGCAGGTCTGCACGACCGGTTCCATCGCCTGGGCAACCCGCGGGTAGTAGCCAGCGCGGCGATTGGCGAGCACGAGAAAACCGGCGGTTTCACCGGCCACGGCAAAGGGAATCGCAAGCAGATGACGGATTGCACCAGATCCCGGGGGCAGGTCTGCGCCCAACGCCTCGTCTTCGTTATCGTTGACAAATACCGGCGCGTCCGTTGTCAACGGGTGGCCGAGCAGAGCCGAGCAAGCGTGAACCTGTGTGTCGGCGAAGCCGGAAATCGGCGTCACCGATCGCTCGCCGTCGGCCGCGCCGCCAAAAACCCACCCGCGAGTGGTCAGCGACTGCGTTCCGTTGGCGGTTGGCGCGGTCATGCCAACAAATCCCGCTTCGCTGTCGGTCGCGTGCAGGGCCGCCTGAAGCAGCGCATTGAGCGCAACCTCGGCGTTGCCGGTCATCAACATCTCGCTTTGCGCCAGCGCGATGGCGTGCAGCGTCCCGGCCCGCGCCTGCGACTCCAGCTCGGCGGCGCGGGCGGCCGTGATGTCCTGCAGCGCGCCAGTGATGCGATCGCACATCCCCGTCTCGCCGTACTCGGGCAGCCCCATCAGGCGGATGAGCAACTTGCGGCCAGACGGTGTCTCGATCGGTGCTTCGATATCAAACAATCGGCCGCCATCGATCGCGTGCTCCAGCTGCTCCATGGCGCGCTCGCGCGCTTGCGGTGTGATGAGGTTGAGCAGGTGCCAGATGTCGGCGCCAAACCCCGGCGGCAGATCCAGCATGCGATGGGCGTGACGGGTGAACTCTCCGGCCCCAGACGGAAACGCGACGTCAAAACCGCCGATCGATGCAATCTGCTCAGTCTGGTGCATCTGCGCTTCGCGGCGGAGCAGCAGCATCTGCGCTTGGCGCATGTCGGTGCTGTCGCGCAGGTACACCACAGTCCGCCCACCTTCGCCCGCCCAAGAACGGACGTCGACCGACCGGACTACCGCATTGTGCGCAACGGCGACTTCGAATCCGGATTGGCCTTCTTGTGTGAGCCCGCGCCGCACGACCGGTAACAGGGCGGCGCCTGCGCCAAACTCGCCCAACGCCGCCAAGGGCAGTCGGGCGCAGGCGACGACTTCGCGCCAGGGGCCATCTTGGGCGGCCAGACATTCCAAGACCAGTTCATCGGAGTCGACCACCAGCAGGCAGTCTGCGGGCCCCAACATCTGCGGCGCGGCTGTGGCCAGAGCGCTGCGAGAGGCCGCCGGCCGAGGGGCAAGTGCAGCAACCTCCAGGTCGGCGAGCCGACCCATGGCGCGCATCGTGGTCGCACCTGCGCCGTCCAGCGCGCCCGCCAAGGGGTGACAGACGCACAGGGCGCCAATTGCCATGCCGGTGTCCGCGTGCACGGGAATTGCGGCGACGAACTCGGAGCAGTCTCCAGCACCGCCCGACAGGGCGTCGACATGCAACGAATCGGTGGCTACAGCGAAAGCGGCCACCGGGGCAATTCGCAGCGCCTTGGCCACGCTTGCGCCGGCGCAAGCTTTGGGCAGGATGCGGTCGCCGTGCACGACCACCAGCGCACCCCAGGTGGCGCCAAGGGCGCAGACGGTCGCATCCGTGACCATTTGCAGGGTGGGCAGCGCCGTCGATTCAAGCAACCCCAGCGTGTACAAGGCATTGAGTCGGCGTGCCTCGATATCAGTAGGGTCGCTAGACGCCATGAAAACCCGCCAGCGCGGCCTGCGGTGCCGCGAGCAATGAAGGCCGGTCACGGGGCCCACGCCCAGACGCGCGCAAGCGCGTGACTCGCCCTACTCGGCCAGCCTTGCCATGCGCCGCTCCGCGTTCGAACGCGGTTGCGGAACCGGAGCGTTGCGGTGGCGCGCCGCGATTGCGGCGGCTGTCGCCGACAAGCGCCTGGCGCCCTAAGCGCACCGGCAAGAGGCTGTCAATCACGTTGCCCTTTCGCACCGTTGCCGCAAGTCGAACGCTTTCGCAAGCTTGGCAACCCACGAAGCAAGCCAGCGGAAGGTCGACAAAATCGACCGGGCCTTGTTGGTGTCCTATGCCAGGCCCGTCTTGCGACTCAGCCAGGCGATCTGGTCCTTCTTTTGTAGCTTGAGCTTCTTGACTTGCGCCCGCTCGAGTTCTTCTTCGTGGGTCAGCGAGTGGTAGGTCTCCAGCTCGTGCAGTCGCCGCTCCAACGCCGAGTGCTCGACGTTGAGGCGTTCAAGCAGTTCGAAGGCCTCGTCCTGGTTGGCAATTTGGGTCTCCATGCTGCTCCTACTTGCGTTGCCGCCGCAACGAGGGCTCAACACCGTTGGCTTCGCGCTCGCTGGTGCCAATCCGGTGCGGCGTAGGTGAAGCGCCCGGCCGCAGCATTCGCGACCCGGCGACGTTGTCCAGCCGGCGCTGCGCGGCGACTGGCGGTAAACCTGGGATTTCCGTTTGCGGGCGCGCGCTCAGTTCGCTGCAAGCATTTGTGCTCGAACGGCGAAGCCAAACGCGGAGCGCCAAAGTAAGGCACTGGAAAACAATGACTTGAACAGTCTGGGCGACCAGCGGAGTTGCGAGTCGGCCTCCGAGGCCGCGAGTGGGCGACCCACGAAACAACCGATCGGGCCAACGAAATGACTGAATAAGTCATTTCAAGGCCCTGACGCGCTGTCGTGCCAGGATGCAATCCACTGGCCTCCGTTGGCGTTGGCTGGTCGTCCGGTGAAAGCGGCCGGTCATCGCCGCCAGCCCTTGTGGTGATGGTAGATCGCGGCCGAAACCGTGGCAACCGGTGCGACTCGTTCAGCTGTCCTGCGTCGTCTGGTCGACTGCCGGCAGCACAGACTCCAGCTGCGTGTCCGCCCTGCGCGCGCCGGTGTCGAGCAGGCCCTGGGCAGCGAGGTTGCCAGCCCACCGCACCAACCCTTGCAGCGGCGCCGGGTCGGCAGGCGGCAGCCAGCGCACGCCCAAACCGCGGCGGTCTTCGCCGCCCGCCGACGACACGTAGACGACGAGGCCCTTGACGATGATGTCGCCCCGCGCGGCCCGGCGCGGCGCGATCGCGACCTCGACCACATCGCCAAGCTTGGCCACGGCCGGGCCACGCAAGAATGCGCCCTCCAGGCTCACGTTGGTGCAGACCGCCTGGTGCGAATTGCCGTTGTGTCGAACCAACGCGGGCCGCTGCACGGGATAGCGTTCACTGGTTCGGCGCTCGTTCGACATCGACAGCTCACTTGCGGGGCTTGGCTTCGGGCTTGGCTAGCCGAAGGTCTCTCGAACCTTGCCCTTTCCAGACGGCGTGTAAGTTTCTTCTGGATTGGCGACGAGACCCTCAAAGTTCAGGCCGCACTGCGGGCACTGCACCCGGACCCAACCGTCCTCGCCCAGCTCAGCGTCAAGGTTGCCCTTTTCGCACAGCGGGCAGCGCAGGTTCTCCGGGTGACCGCTGGCGACCGACGTCAGCACGTCTTGCAGAGCCAGCAGCATCTCTTCTTTTTCGAGGTCTGATTGGCGCATAGCTCTCCCCGCAGACGGCAACGGCCGTGTGGACGGTGTAAGCCAGGCGCGGCGTCGATGCAAGTCGCATGCGCATAAGGTCGGAACCCGGTTCAGCTCTCGGAATCCACGCAGGTTTTCGCAACCTTTGTGTCTACCCCAGACGGCCTGCGGTCGCTATCGTCCGAGCGGTCGGATACCGCGCGGCGCCGGGTTGAATGCCGGCTTCCACGGTTTGTCGGCTTCATACTGCTCCGGCGTAATGGACTCATCGCGGAGGAGTTTATCCATGTACTTTGCCGTCTTGGCCTCGTACCAGTCGCCCCAGCCGTTGGCGCGCATGGTGCCCCAGCCGCTGCGCGGCGACGGCTTGATAATGGCCAGATACACCGCCTCTTTGGGCCGCAACTCGGCCGGGCGCTTCTGGAAGAACTCCCACGCCGCCCGGGTGATACCGTACACGCGCGGGCCAAACTCGACGGCGTTGACGTAGATTTCGAGGATGCGCGCCTTGCCCAGCGCCTTTTCCATTTGCCACACAATGATCATCTCTTCGAACTTGCGCGACAGGGCCTTGGTGCGACGCAAGTACAGGTTTTTGACCAGCTGCTGCGTAATCGTGGAGCCGCCGTAAGTAAAGCGACCGGTGGCTAGATCGATGGCGATGGCCTTGGCCAGCAGGTCCTCGGAAATGCCGCGGTGCTTGAGGAACGGGTCCTCGGTCGCCCACATCACGTAGTGCACGTAGCCAGGCATGTTCATCGTCGAGGTCCACGACCCCGATCCCGGGCCAATGAGCACGTCGTTCAGGATGCGACCGTTTTCGTTGACTGGCCGGACCCAACTGGTGCCCTTGAACTCGTCAAAGTCGATGCCGCCCAGCTTGTCGACCGTGCACCACGTGTCGCCGAGCGCCAGGTCGACGGCGACCGCGCCGACATTGGGAAAGGCGACGTCGAGGCCTACGTGCCAGTCCAGCACACCGTGGGCTTCGATCGTGCCGACGGTGGGCAATAGCGACGGCGGAATCGCACGCAGCATCGCACCGCAGTCCTGCATCGGTGCCGCCAGCTTGAGCGCGAGCCGAGGGTTGCCAGCCATTTGCGTGAACGAAATCGACCCACTCAGCGCGGCCGCACCAACCCGGACATCGGGTGTCCGCAACGTCAACCGGTCCTTGTCCGCCACGGCCTCGAACACAAAGGAGGCAGCAAAGTCAGCGATCGGCCGATCAGCCAGCCGCCACCAGTGGATCCCCATGTTGGCCACGGTCGCCCTGCCCTCGACGCGGACCCACGGGTCAGGGTGCAGGTCGATGGCAACGGCAACATCGAGATCTGCGCCGTCGCCGACAGACAGGCCGCCAATGTGGGCACCGACGACCTGCGCCAGCCCGCCGCCCTGCAGCTGTACGTCCAGGTGCTGGCGATCGCTGTGGCCGCGCCGCCACTGCATGCCTGCGCGGCCCCAACTGCCATTGCGGTCAAAAGGTTCGCCGCCGGCCCACCAACCCGAGGTCGCCAGCGATCGACCATCGACCCGCAGGCCCGCACCGCGTATACCGATGAGAGGTTGACCGTTGTCGCCAAGCACCGCGGCGCGGGCGCCCTGGACGTCGAGCGCAAGCCACTTTGGCCAGCTTGTGCCAGGCCAGCGGCGCCCCAGTCGCGCGGGCAGAGTCAGGATTTGGCGGTGCAGTTCTTTGATCTGGCGGGTCATGCGTTGCGGTGGTCGCTCACGCTGCGCAGCAGGCGCGGCGGCCGCTGCCGGCCTGGCCGGTTTTGCGACAACGGTTGGAGCCGCCTCTGGCGCAGGTTCGTCTTCCTGGTCGGCTGCGTCGTCAGCGGGCGGCGGATCGGGGACTTTGCGGATGGCCAGCGCGCGATCGATCCACGGCGCCGCGCGCTCAAACCAGGCGGCGCGACGGCCGACCTCAGCAAAAGGCGCGCGCAAGGCGATTTCGACCCGTTCGCGCGTGCCGTCGACGCCTTTGGGGCCAACCACAGCGCGCAGACCGTCTAGCCCCACCCGCAGGTCGCGGCCGCTGGCAACTGCCTTGTGCGCGTCAAAAGTCCAGTCCTGTCCGCTGCGGACGGCATGCACGCTCAGCATCCGTCCGCTCAGATCGCCTAGCTCGCTCGTCCGGGTCCATTCGGCCGGCAAATGCGCTGGATGCGCCGTTGCCCAACTGGACAGCGCGCCGAACCAACGGCCCTGGCGCACCGACCAGGTGATGTCGCGCAACGTAGCGGTTGCGGTTCCGTCTATCGCCAGGTTGGCCGCCTCGACCAGCGCAGGCGCGCTCGGATCAGCTGCCAGATCGACGATGTGTGGCCGCTCGACGCTCAACGGACCATGCGCGCTCCAGCGAACACCCCGGACGCGCAGGGACAGGTCCGCGGGAAAGGCGCCTGCCGCCACTTGCGGCGCAATGTAGCGCGCAGCCGGCACAAAGGTCAGGCCAGCGTCTTGCGGCCGGCCGGCCTGCATCCGCACGTCAAGGCGGGCTGAGCCACCGCCCAGCAGCGCGGGCAAAGTCACGCTGCCTTGGCCGCCGCTGCTGGTGTCGATGGCCAACTCCAGGGCAGTCCAGCGCAGTTCAGGCCCGGTCAGCCACACCTGCTTGCCAAGCACGTGAACATCGACGCTGCCGCCCCGCACCACAATCTCGCCCACGCGGTCAGCGAGCGTTCGCTGCTGGGTCGGTTCGTTCGGGTCTGCCGCTCTGCGCCACGCGGCGGCCAGACGCAGCCAGGCAACCGGCCGGCCTTCAAAGGCGTCCACAAAGACGCTCGGGCTGTCGATGTGTAGCCACGACAGGCGCTTGCGGCCGGTCAGCAGCGCCCACCACGACAGTTTGCCGCGCAGCGCCACGACCCGGGCAAGGGCAGTCCTGCCCTCAAAGACCTGCAACTCGTGCAGTTCCACCGTGCCGTCGAGGTGCGCATCCAGGTGCGCCCAACGCACCGAAAAGCCGGAATCGGACAGTCGCCGGTCCACCACCGCCCGCAGTTCGGGCTCGATCTGGCGCACGCCCCACGCAAGCACAGCAAGGCCGACCACCAGCAGCGCTAGCGCGGCCAGGGTCCAGCGAGTCCAAAATGATGGGCGCAGTGGCTGCAACGGTCGGTCTTTGGGCGCGCCGCGCTACAGGTCGACGCCGCGCACAGCACACCAGGCGCGCGCGGCCGCCTTGGCAGCACCCGACAACTGGCCATGCCACGTGCGCGCACCGGCGACGTCACCGCGCCGACAGTGGACGCGGACCAGCACAGCGAATGCGCGCGGATCGCCGGTGGTCGCAGCTGCGCGGACTGCACTGCGCTCTGCCGTGGGCCAGTCCTCGCTGGCCAGGGCGGCTTCGGCGACCGCAGCGTCGTCGGCGGCTGCCGCGGGTGGTGAGTACGCAGCGTCAGCCGTCAGCAGTTGCGTCGGGGCATTGGCGGCGACAGGGGCGGCAATGGGTGGCAGTGCCTCGATCGCCACGGGCCCGGCCGTTCTGGTCGCGGTTGGTTCACCAGCGCCGGCGAGTCCATCCGTCGCGACGGTCACTGCGGCATCTGCCAGATCCGTCAACGCGGCTGAGACGGTGGCGGTCAAGTCCGCTTGGGTCGCGGCTGGCTTGGGGCGCAACGCATAGACGGCAATGGCCACCAGACCCACCGCCGCAACGACGGCAGGCACCCAAGCAAGGCTCTTTCGCTGCACCGGCGCTGCGGTGGGCGTTGGCGGAGGCGCGGCGGCAGCCAGTTGCGGCAACGGCACTTGAGGCAGTGGCTTGGCCTCGACGTTGTCGGTTGGCGCGCTGCCGTCGTACGTTGGCAGTTCCACTTCGGGCGAGGTGTCGTGCTCTTCCTTGCGAGTGGACGCCGTCACGGGCCCAGTCTTGCGAAAGGGCGTGGCATAGGACCGCGTCTCGCCCTTCTTGGCTGCCAGTGCCGCCAGTGGCGACCCGGTCAACGCCTCGACAAACTGAGCGACGTCGTCAAAGCGGCCGGCCGCGTCCTTGCTGAGCGCCCGCTCAATGGCCAGCACGGCGTTCGCCGGCAGATCGGGCACCTGCAGGCCGATCGCGGGCGTAGGCGCGTGGACGACTTGAAACAGCAGACCAAGCGGCGTGTCGGCTTGCCAGGGCGGCCGACCGGTCACCATCTCGTACACCATCACTGCCAGTGCGAACTGGTCGCTGCGCGCGTCGACTTCCTGGTTGCGGCCGGCGGCCTGCTCGGGAGCCATGTACTGCGGCGTGCCCAACAGCATCGCTTCCTGGGTCTGCAACGTCTGCGATCCGCGCAGCTTGCTGATGCCAAAGTCGAGCACCTTGACGTGCTCGCGGATGACCCCGCCAGAGTCGGTCGGCACCAAGAACACGTTTTCGGGCTTCAGATCGCGGTGGACCACGTCCTGCCGATGCGCCGCGAACAGCGCCGAACCGATTTGCCGCGTGATGTCACAGGTTTCGGCGAAGTTCAGGGACCCGTATTTGCGCAGCCGCGCGCGCAGATCTTCGCCTTGCAGGTACTCCAACACGATGTACGGCTCGCCGGTCGCCAAAGACGCCATGTCGAGCACGTCAACGATGTTGGGATGGCCAATGCGGGTCGCGATCTCGGCCTCGCGGGCAAACCGCAGGTACGCTTCGTCGCGCAAGCCTGTGCCGATGAGCACCTTGATCGCCGAGCGCTTGTCGGGCAGGCGCTGGTGCCGCGCGAGCCATACGGCGCCCATGCCGCCTTTGCCCAGCATCCGCTCGACAAGCCAAGTGCCGCCGACCACCGAACCGGGACCCAATCCGCCCGTCGCTGGCTGCCCCGTTTGCTGCGCCGTGTCGTCTGCCGCTGCCATCGCTGCCCACGATTGCCCGCTAGCGCTGCAATTCCGATTGCGCCCGCGGTGGCGCGATCTTGGCACGCCGGTCTTGCGCGTACAAATCCTGGCGTTGGCAACGGCGCGGTCCGTCGCCTGCGCGCTTGCAAGAGTCACACGTTTTCGCTACGTTGGGCCTGTGCGCACCGGCGAGATGTCGCGCGCGTGCTGGAGTCTGCTCGTTGACCAGGACTTTGCGTCGCTTTGCGTTGGCCGTGCTGCTGCCGATGTTCGCAGTTTGCGTGGTGGTCGCGGCGTTGTGGCTGGCGCGCGACCGCCTGGCGCCGTCGGTGGCCGCTGTCCGCGGTCAGGTGACGGCCAGTCCAGCCATTGAAGTCCCCGTGTCTGCGCCGCCATTTGACCGCCGCGATGCCCTGTACGTCGTCGCTACGGTGCGCTGGGGTCTGACCAGCGGCGGCGAGCGCGAGCCAGCGGGCGGCGCGCGCGGCGCGGTCGTGTGGGATGGGTACGCTTCATTGGACTGCGGATCGATGGAAGACGCCGATGCCATTGCGCTGGAGGCGCTGCCGGGCCCCGATGGTCGGCCAAGTGCCGGTGATCGCTTGGGGCCCGTCGTCAGCGGTGAAGGCGGCGAATCACGGGTGTACTGGCGCTCGGCGACGCGCGGCGATTGGGACGGCGTGCGGTTGCACCTGGCCGCTTGCAAACCGACGCGCGCTAAGGGCAGCCACGCGACGCTAAAGGTCGTCACGGCCCGCAAAACCTGGCTGGCGCGGCTGGATGCCAACCTCGAGGCGTTCGTGTCCGTGCCCGTGGCGCCCGGTCAGTTCATCGACGTCCATCTGGCCACGGTCAAAGACGTCGAGGCCCTGCAGAGGGCGCGCATCTCTGCCGCACCACAGCCCGTGGAGCCGGCGTCGCCGCTGGCCATTGAGGCGCTGCCGCAGCCGGACCAGCCGCCACATTTGTAATCGTCCGTGAAGGCGACGCCGCAGTATCGCGGTTACACCCTGTTGACATCCATCGACAGCCCTACCCGGAAACGCAATACTACTGTCGCCTGACCGGCGTTGGCGCCGGTGGCCGGAACGCTGCTTGCTGGACAGGCTGACAGAAGGACGACGATCCGCTGCGCTCAGCCACGTGGTCGGCCGGGCAGTGCGACAGTGCGCGGCGCGCGGGTTTGTGGCCGCCGGGCTCATCGCTTGTTGGGCAGCGTGCGGCAATCTGGCCAACCCGACCGCCATCTGCGTCGACAACAAAGACTGCCCGAGCGGCTTGTGTCTGGCGGGCGTGTGCGCCACCCCAGCGCCAGATGTGGCACGCCAGGGCGGCGACGCGGCGGTGACGGGCGACGGCGCATCGATCGACGGGCTGCAAGCAGCGCCCTGCACGTCGGACCCGGAATGCGAACTGGCAGCGATCGCGGCCTCGCTCAACAAGGTGCCGTGCGCACGCTGGAAGTGCGAGACTGGCCGCTGCACGCCAGCGCAACTGTCGGACGGCACCACCTGCACCACTGCCGGCGGGTGCCCTGCGCCCGGGCAGTGCAAGACCGGGGGCTGCAATGCGACGGGTCTGGTGTGCGACGACGGCAACGACTGCACGCTCGACACCTGCCTGGACACGGCTTGTTTTCACGCCAACTTCCTGGCCGGAAGCAGTTGCCAGACGGGCGCCGGCGCATGCGTTGTCGGCGTTTGCGACGATCAGGGGACATGCAACAAGCTGCTGTTGCCGCAGCACTGCCGCATTGACGGAACCTGCTACGCGGCTGGCGACGCCAAACCCGGCACCCCTTGCGCGCGCTGCCTGCCCGAATCGGCAACAAGCACATGGACATCGGTGGTCGATGGCCCTTGCAGCGACGGGGACTCCTGCACTTCGGGCGACCAGTGCGATCCCACCAGCGCTTGCGTCGGCAAGCCCGTCGAGTGCCCTGGCACCACTGCCTGTGCCGTCCTGTCGTGCGATCCCAAGCTTGGCTGTGTCAGCACGCCGCAAGCCGCCACCTGCACGGACGGCGATCCCTGTACGACCGGCGATGTCTGCACCCAAGGCGACTGCAAGGGCGCAGCGACGTTGGACTGCCAGGACGGCAATCCGTGTACCAAGGACAGTTGCACCGCTGGTTTTGGCTGTCTGCATACGCCACAGGCTGGGCCGTGCACCGCAGACGCGGAACCTTGCACCGAGGACGTTTGCATCGGTGGCAAGTGTGAGCCAACGAAAATCTTCGACAAATGCGAGATCGGCGGCAAATGCGTGCCGTCCGGCGGCAAGCCCGACGACCAGCCCTGCTTGATCTGTGACGTCAAGACGCCCAATGCCTGGACCCTGCTGTCGGGCTCAGCATGCAATGACGGCAACGCCTGCACGTCGTTCGACGTCTGTTCGGCAGGCAAGTGTGGCGGCACGCCCGTGACCTGCGGCGACAAAAGTCCGTGCACGGCCGATAGCTGCGACATCGTCAAGGGCTGTGTATTCACCCCCGTGGCCGGCGTCTGCAACGATGACAACGCCTGCACCGCCGGCGACCAGTGCCTGGCCGGAAAGTGCGCCGGAACGCCGCTGGCGCCTGCGGTATGCGACGACAAGAATCCCTGTACGACCGACAGCTGCGCACCCGCGTTCGGCTGCACCCACGCCCCCAACACCGCGCCGTGCAACGACGGCGATGCGTGCACCAAATTTGACGCCTGCGCCACCGGCGCCTGTCTGCCGGGGACCATCATCTGCCCCTGCGGTGGCGACGAAGACTGCAACGACAAGAATCCCTGCACGCTCGACGCGTGTGTCAGCAAAGGCTGCAACAACCAACCCGTTGGCACGGGCGCTTGCGATGACAACAACGCATGCACGGGCCCCGACAAGTGTGCGGGCGTCACTTGCGGCGGCGCGGCGCTGGTGTGCGACGACAAGAACCCGTGCTCGCTAGACAGCTGCGTGGCTGAAAAAGGTTGTGTTGCGCAGGCGTTACAGGGTCAGACGTGCAACGACGACAACGCGTGTACGGTCACCGACATCTGCATCGACGGCGTCTGCACGGGCGCGGTCAAGAACTGCGACGACAACAACCCGTGCACGCTAGACCTGTGCGCACCGCAAAAAGGCCAGTGCGACCACGTGCCCTACGGCGACGGCACCGCCTGCACCAGCGACAATGTCGCCTGCACCATCGATGTCTGCGTGGGCATCGAGTGCAAGCACGATCAAGTCACCAGCGATGCCTGCTACATCGAGAACACGTGCTTGAGCGGCGGGGCCATCCACCCCGCCGATCCGTGCCTGGGCTGCCTACCCAAGGTCAGCCAGAAGGTGTGGTCGCCGCGCACAGGCCTGCCCTGCCCCGACGGCAACATCTGCACCGCCGACGACCTGTGCATGCAAAGCGGCAAGTGCCTGGGCAAACCAATCGACTGCGCCGACGGCAACGCGTGTACGCTCGACGACTGCAACCCCCAGAACAGCAAGTCGCCTTGCTTTAGCGTTCCCGTGCCAGGGCCCTGCAACGACGGCAGCGTCTGTACGACCAGTGACGCGTGCGTGCAGGGCCAATGCGCGGGCATCCCCATCACGTGCAACGACAACAACCCGTGCACCGTCGACGGCTGCGCGCCGGTCAGTGGATGCACGCACAGTAACGCGACCAATGGCTCGACGTGCCCCGACGACGCGTTGGCGTGCACGGAGTCCGCGTGCAGCGACGGCCAGTGCACAGCTGTGGTGTCTGCTGCATGGTGCGTCATCGATGGTGTGTGCCGCGCAGCCAATCAAAGCAATCCGGCCGCTGCGTGCCAGAGTTGCCAACCGCTAGCCTCGCAGACTGCCTGGACGCCGCAATCGGGCAATCCGTGCGATGATGGCAACCCGTGCACCATCGGCGAGACGTGCAAGGCCGGCGGGTGCAAGGCCAGCGAAGGCGGCACGTGTGACGACGCCAACCCGTGCACGACCGACGCGTGCTCGCCGACGGCCGGCTGCAGCCATGTCGCCCTGTCGGGGTCCGCGTGCTCCGATGGCAGCGCGTGCACGACCAGCGACATCTGCGCCGCGGGCAAGTGCACTGGCCAACAAGTGTCATGCACCACCAGCAGCGACCAAGCCGCGGCATGCCAGTCTTCTGTTTGTGAGCCGTCGCTTGGATGCACGGCCGTCACCAACTGCCCGGCGCTGCACGCTTGCTTCGCCGCCAAGTGCCTGTCGTCGGCCAATGGCGTCACGCCTGGTCCGGTGGCGGTGCCGTTTGCGGGCAGTCTCGCCGGTAAGCCCACGCAGCCGAGTTTACGCTGGCACGACACCGCAGCGGACGCGCTGGGCCCGGTGCCGCGTCTGTGGCTCGCCGCGCAAAGCAAGCCGTGCGCCGACGCAGCGGGCACGGGCGCGCCACTGGTGGTCGCACACCTGGCTCCAGCCGGTGGCGGCATCAAGACGCAGGCCATCGCTGGCGTCAACGACAAGGCCTGCGCCGCGCTGCCGCAGTTGATCGCGCACCCCGCCAGCTTTGCGCACCTTGCGCTGGCCTGGCAGGAATGGACCGGCACCTGTCCCAACGCCAGCGGGCGGCTTGCGGTCATTGCGCCAGAGGGCAAGACCGCAGGCCCAGCTACTGGCTGCTTGCCAGCCGCCGTCGGTCGGCCGGTCGTCGCGCTCGGGACTCTGGGCGGCGACCCTGCATCTCCCAATAGCCTCTCAGGCCACATCGGCGCGTCGGATGGCAGCGAGGTCTGGCTGTCCAGTGGCGCCTACCCGCTGGACTGGGCCAAACCCAAGTCTCTAAAGCCGAGCGGCGCCCCACAGGGATCCGTGGCCACCACAGCGGGCCGCCCTGCGTTGGTGGCGGCGCCAGCGGGGCCCTACCTGCTGTCGCCCGTCACCTTCATCCCGTCGGCCACCTCGGGCCTGGACCCTGTGCCCACGCTGCAGCTCGACAAGATCGGCGACCAGGGCGCCAAGGGCACGGCCAAGGTGGCTGCACAAGACATCGACGTGGTGGCACAGGGCCTTGCGTATCACGCAGTCGAAGCCATCTGGGACCCCGAAAGCAAGCGCATCGGTGCCTTGCTGTCCGGCGCGCTGCAGCAGGCAGGGCAGACCAAGGTGTTCCTGGCGTGGTTGCGGCTCGACCCCGACGGCACCGCCACAGTTGCTCCGAGTCTGTGGCAAACCCTGGACGCCCCCAAGCCGGGCGCCACCGCGATTGCGGCATTTCGCGTAGCGGAAATACCCGCCTCGCCCGACTTCTTGCTGGCATGGGCGATGCCTGGCGCGACAACTATCGCCGTGGCCCGCGTCAAGCCGTTGGACGACAAGAAGCTGCTGACGGTCTGGAACCAGGTGGTGGCCAAAGACTGGACGTCGACGACGGCGGCCCAGGTCCTGGTCGGGTCGGGTGGCTTGAGCGAACTGGTCGTTGCACCCAAAGGGGACCGCTTTTCGCTGGCCTACGAGACCGCGAGCGGCTTGTCGGTGTTGACGCTGGCGGTCAGCGGACCGTGACCGCCGGCCTACGAAGTGCATGAGACGACACGAAATCTCCATGGTCTTGCTGGGGACACGTTGACCGATGCCCCTTGCGCCCGAATGGCCGGGGCGTAGACTTTTACAGCACGGCCTATGCGCCGTAGATGAGGCCGCGATGCGTGTGTACCTGTTGTGCCTGCTCGCGACCACAGCCGCGTGCGCCCAGACGCCAGCGCCGCCCAACGCGTCCATCGATCGCCCAACACAGACCACTGCCACGACGACCGGTGCACTAACGAGGACCGCTGCTCCCTCCTCAATCGAGGGTGGCAAAGCCGGCGGCGTGCTACGCGTGCGCAAAGCGATCGACTGGACAGCCGCAGACGCGCACCCGCGGCTGAGCGACGCGCTGACGTCAATCCAAGGCCAGATCCTGCGACGCGCAAAACTGCCGGTGTTGCTACCCGGTGGCGGGCCATGGACCGCAGTTGGCATCGCGACCGGCGAGGCGGACTGGTACGCGCTATCGAGTCCAGTCGACGACCTGACGGTGGTCATCCAAGGCGACCGTATGGCGACGGTCGACCCGGAGATGGTGCCCTCTGACTGGTCGCCGCCAACGTGGCGACAGCCACTGCTGACGCGCAACGAGGGCATCGTCGAGGCGACCTTCTTGGCCTTTGGCGCCAGCTACGCCGTCAGCGTCGAGTGCGCCCTGCCCGACCGCGATGTGCGCTGCACGCAAGACGCTTTTGTCCTCAAATTGGTCGACGAACTGCGCTTGTGGTCGCTACCTGGCGAGGTGTCGCCATGAAGGCGATTCGTCTCGCCACGTCTGCTGCAGCGCTGGCGTGGTCAACTTGCGCGCTGGCCGCCCCATTTACCTACGAGCCGGCCGGGGTCCTGGTGCCGGGATCGGGCACCGGCCTCAAGACCACCAAGGTCTACGCGCCGACGATGCGCTATCCGATACTGCAGGCCCCGTCGTACCCCAATTCGCAGGTCTGGGGGGTGGGTGGCTCGCAAGGCCCCAAGGGCAGCCAGTGCGACGTCAAGAACTTCAGCTACCCCTGGCATGACAACTACTGCGAGACGCGAACGTGGTCGATGCCGCTGTGCCCGGCCGGCAAGGGGCACCAGGGCCAGGACATTCGCGGTGCAACGTGCGAGAACAAGAAGCACCCGACGGCGGCGACCGAGGACGGCACCATCACCAGCATTGGCACGTATTCGGTGTACCTCAAGGGTGCCAGCGGCACGACGTACCGCTACCTGCACATGGATCCTGCGACGCTCAAGGTCAAGACCGGCCAAAAGGTGAGCAAGGGCCAGCAATTGGGCTTGGTGTCCAACGCGTTTGGCGGCACGCCGACCTCGGTACACCTGCACTTCGACATTGAACAATTCGTGGCTGGCGTCGGTACGGTGTTCGTGTCGCCCTATAACTCGCTTGTCGAGTCGTACAAGACCCTCATCGGCGCTGCCGACCCGTGCGCCAGCAAAAACTGCGACGACGGCAAGGTCTGCACCAAGGATGCGTGCGCGAACGGCAATTGCAGCCACGTCCCCATCGCCGGCCCCTGCGACGACGGCAACGCCTGCACGCTGAACGACGCGTGCCAGAACGGCAATTGCGCGGCTGGTGGTGAAAAACCCTGCGACGACGCCAAGCTGTGCACCACCGACACCTGCGCGGCTGGCAAGTGCGTATTCGCAGACAACGCCAAGGCCTGCGACGACAAGAACTCTTGCACGATCAATGATGTATGCAGTAAGGGCGTCTGCCAGCCCGGCAAGGCCAAAGACTGCAGCGACGGCGTCGCTTGCACGCAAGACCTGTGCGACAAAGGGACCTGCAAGAACCCGCCGCAGCCGGGCACCTGCGACGACGGCGACCCGTGCACGGCCGACACCTGCGGGCCTACCGGGTGCAAGCATGTGGGTCAAGGCTGCGACGACGGCAACCCATGCAGCCAAGACGCGTGCGCGGCCGGCAAGTGTACCCACAAGGCGATCGCGGGCGCCTGCGACGACGGCGACGCCTGCACCCTTGCCGACGCGTGCGCCAGCGGCGTGTGCGCAGGCAGCGCCAAAAACTGCGACGACGACAACACCTGCACGGCCGACGGCTGCCTCGGCGGCAGTTGTACCAATGAGCCCAAAGCGGGCGCCTGCGACGACGGCGACGCCTGCACCCAAGGCGACTACTGCGCACTGGGGTTGTGCCTCGCTGGCCTCGCCAAAGACTGCGACGACGGCTTGGACTGCACGGCGGACAGCTGCGCCAATGGCGGTTGTGTGCACGCGGGCGAGACCCAGCCCGAGCAAAAAAGCTGTCAGGGCAAAGGGTTCGTGGAGCTCTACGACGCGTGTGGCGCCGGACCGACCTTGGAGGAATGCCCGGCCGACAAGCCGTGCGGTAGCGGCGAGTGCGGCGGCAAGCCCGACCCAACGCCGGATGCAGGTGCGACCGGGGCAGGCACAGATGTGGGCAAAAGTGGTGGCAGCGACCCCGCAGACGGTCAGGGCGCCGGTGGCGGAGGCGTTGCAGGTGGCCTTGGGGCGGGAGCGACCGCGCCGGGCAACGGCAGCGCCGCAGCAGGTGGCGACGGTGGCTGCCGCGCTACCCACCAGTCGACGGTCGGCTGGCTAGCCTTGGCAGCTGGCGTCGCGGCAATCGTAGGCTTCAAACGCCGCCGCGAGATCCGGTCGACGCGTTGAAGAGGGGGTCGAAAGCAGGCTCAGGCCAGCCCCCAACGCCGGCGAAGGATCCACTCGGCGCCCAGAAGCCCGAGTAACAGCAGCAGGACCTCTGGCCGGCTCCATAGGTCGGTGTGGACCAGGTCCGCGCGCGCGAGCGGATCGGCAGGATCAGCGGGAGCCACGGGCACGCCGTTCGCTGGCGCACTGCCTTGCCAGACGGCGCCGCCGGAAGCCTTGGCCAGCAACTGCAACAGGCGATCGTCTGGTTGGACTGCTGCCGTCTCGGCTGTCGCCTGCGCGACGACCACCGGCACCACCGCGCGTTGCGGCCGGCCGTGCCAGTCAATCTCGACCACAACCAGCCAGGCGCCGGGCGGCAGGTCTGAGATGACCAGCGTGGCCTCGCCGCGGTCATTGGTGCTTGGCCCCGGCCTGGCCACGGCGGCGTCAGGTTTGTTGGCGGCCGGGTCCAGGCGCTCCCAGCGCAACGGCACGTTGGCCAGCGGCTGGCCGGCACCGTCGCGCGCGAACACCCGGATCGCGACAGGCTGGCCAGCAGGCACGGCCTGCTTGGGTGGCTCAAGCCGCAGCAGCTCATAATCGGGATCGCGGACCAGCCAGGCCAGCAACTGGTCGAGCAGACGGTGGTAGTCAGCTCGCGCGTCCACCTCGACATCGCCTGCTGGCTTGCCGTCACTGGTGTCGGCGGTATCTGCGCCAAACGCCCAAGTCCACAGCGAAGCCGAGCCCAACACCGCGCTGCGACCCTGCTCGATCTCGCCAATGGCCAGCAGCGCCCGCTCTTTGGCATCTGCGACCAGCATCGCCGTCCCTTCGCGTGGCAATAGCCCTGTATTGCGACCAAACAGCCGGTGCTTGGCCCAGGCGGCGGCGCTTTGCTGCGGATCGCGACCGAGCATGGCGACTGCGTGGCTGGCGCCGAGCGGCGTCGGGGCCGGCTGCAGTGTGCCTTCGGCCCAGCCACCATCGTCTCCGGGCGGCGCAAGCTGCACCGGCAGCAGGTCGGCAAGCGGCGTACCGTGATAGCCGCCGGCACTCAAGGCCAGCGGGCCGCCGATGACCAGCAGCCCGCCGCCACCGCGAACATGGCGCGCAACTTGCGGCATGTACTGATCCAGTTGGAAGGGGCCATACGGAAAGTCGTGCAAGATGATGGCGTCAAAGCCCGACAGCGCATCTTCGAAAATCTCCTTGGCAGGAAACGGGATGAGCGTGGTCTCCTCGCCAGCGACATAGGCCCCAGCGCCTTCGCCGACCATGATGTAGAAGCTGACCAGGTCCACGTTGGCCGCAGCGCGCAGATGGGTTCGCAAGAAGCGCGTGTCCCAACTGGGCTGCCCGGCCAGATGCAGTACGCGAACGCGATCTCGCACGACCGACAGGCCAGCGTGGGCGCGGTTGTTCGACAAAGTCGCCTCGTCGGACAGCGGCGCCACCACGGCTTCGATGACGTGGGTGCCGACGTGCAGTGGTTGAAATTCTAGCGAAACGGTGCGCCGCGGCAGACCGGCAATGGGCACCTCCTGGGTAACCAGCGCCCTGCCGTTGTCAAGCAATTGCAGCGACAAGGTGCCTTTTTCACCTTGAAGGCCGCTCAACTCCAGGTCCACGGCGACCGGCATGTAGGTGCGCGCGTAGCCAAACTGGCTCATGCGCAACGCCGACACCGCGACGTCGCGCACCGGCTTGGGGTCGTCGATGACCACACCATGGACCGGCACCCGCAGCGCCCGCACCAATTCAGCCGACTCTGCGTCCAGCGCAGTCGCATCGGCGCCGTTGCGCGTGCGCAGTTCAGCGTTGTCCAGCCCATCGCTGATGAGGACGACCGCGCGCAGCCCTTCCGGCGTGACGGTGTCGCGCACCCGCCGCAGCGCGCCCAGCAGGTCTGTGGCCGGCAGGTCGGGGCTGTACTGGCGCACGTCGCGCACAAGGCCGGCGTGTTGGCCGAATGCCCATAGCGTTGCGCCACCGCGCGCCATCAGCGCCCTGGCTGCATCCACTGCTCGGTCCCAGCGCCGCTTGCCTTCAGCGCCCGTTGCCATCGACGCCGACGCGTCGACCAGCACCACCACTTTGCGGGTGCCTTGCCGATCGGCGCGTGCGACCCAGGTCGGCTGCCCCAACACGACGAGCAGCGTGGCCAGCACAGCAGTTCGCAACCCGATCAACACCGCGCGGTGCAGCCGCCGGTTGAGCGTGCGCACGTGCAGCACTGTCAACGCCAGGGTCACCAGCGTCAACGTGAACGCGAGCGCCCACACCGCGCCGTGGCCCGACAAGCCAAGCGCCCATTGCAGGTGGTCGCGCCAGATTTCGCCGCTCGGGGGCATATCGTCCCGTGCCCGTCAGTCTTCGCTGGCAGGCGGCGCGGCAGGCGCGGGGGCCGCGGTGCGCCGATGCGACAGCAAGTACAGGACGTGGGTCTGGTCGTCCTTGTAGTCCAGGCACAAAGCATACATCGCGAGATTGACGGCCAGCCTGAGGGCCAGCTCGCGTTGGGTCTCGCCGCCCGGAACGACGGCCAAGGCATAGCCACCCAGGCTCTGTCGCTGCAGCGCGCCGGCGAGATCATTGCGCGTGTAGAGCACCGCATAGTGGCTGCCGACCCGCAGACCTTCAAGATCATGGCTATCGGCGCGGCGACCGACGGAACGATCGAGGCGGTAGAAGGTGCGAAACACCACGTGGCCGGGCGCCACCTTCTGCAGCTGCTGCGGAATGATTCGACCCAACTCGCGGCGAAGGCTGGCATCAAAGGCGGCGTTGGCTTCGGCGCGGCCAACGTTGTCGACGACGAGCGTACCGCCGGACGAGAAGTGGCGGCGCAAAAGCGCGACGGCGGCGTCGCTCAGCGGTGGCAGCGCGCGGTCACCGGCCAGGTAGAGCAACGGGTAGCGCAAGATGGCCCGGTCGTCCGGTCGCAACGCCACAGGCTGTCCGGGCATCGCCACCGACGTGCGCAGGCGCATTTCCTGCGCCCAGGTCTCCAGCGCCGTCGTCGGATCTGGTCCCGCTGGCGTTCTAAGCCACGCCAACTGCACCGCTGAGGCGCTGAGGCCGTGGCCCTCCTGCGGCAAGGCGGCTAGCGCCGCGAGCAACGGCAGTGCAAGACACCAAGTGCGCAAGGTCAGGCCCGTCAGGCGCCGGCGGCGGCGGCGGTTTGCAAAGGTACCATGAATCGGTGGCGCGCGATTAGCTGCGGCCTGCCAAACCCAGACTCTGCAAACGCTGAAACAGCTGGCGCGCGGCCTCGAGCTCAGCCGCCTTCTTGCTGGTGCCCTCGCCGGTCGCCAACCGCGTCTGGCCGCCCAGGGTTGCAGCACACTGCACCCGAAACTGCGGCGCGTGCGACGGTCCGAACTGTGCTAGGACCGTGTACGTCGCCGGTGTGGCCTGCTGACGCGACAGCAGCACCTGCAGCGCCGTCTTGTAGTTGTCGGTCGAGGCGTAGGCTTCGGCGCGCGACACGAAGTTGCCAGCCTTGTAGCGCGACACCAGTTCGTCGACGCGCGCGCCCATCACGCGCATCGCCACCATGGTCCCCGCCGCGTAGCCACCGTCGAGGAACACCGCGCCGATCACGGCCTCCAGCGCGTCTGCCAGCACAGAAGCCGAGCGCCGCCCGCCGCGCGCCTCTTCGCCCTTGCCCAGCCGCAAGGCCTGACCGATGCCAAGCTCTTCCGCGACCGCCGCCAAGGTGCGTTCGCGCACCAACTCCTGTCGCAACAGGCTCAGGTCGCCCTCGGCCCCTTGTGGCAGCAGGTGCAGGAGCGCCTCGCCCATCACTAGCCCGACGACGAGATCACCAAGAAATTCCATACGCTGGTTGTCGACGGGCACCGATGGGTGCTCGTTGCGCCAACTGGGGTGCGACAACGACAGGTCGAGCAGCTCAGCGCGCTTGAAGCGGTACCCGAGCTTATTGCGGACCAACTCCTGCGCTTGCAAGACTTCGAGCGGCGGTCGAGTGCCCGTGCGCGGCGCGATCAGCTCGCGAATGGCCGAGTTTTCGTAGCCCGAAAACCCGTGGCGCAGTCCACCGTCGGCGCCAAACGAAAACGCATCCGAGGCCTCGACTACCGAATCCTCAAAGATCTCACTTTCGACGTCCTCAACGTCGAAAGGTCCAGAGTCGTGGTCATTTGGGTCTGTCGAGGTCATGCGCGCTTGGCGGTGGGCTGGTGTGGCGATGCGTGGAAGCGGCGCCGGTGCCGCGGGATTCTAGCACTGGCTGCGGCGGCGCGTCCAACGGAAGGGCCATGCTGCCATTGCACAAGACTATGACAACACGGGAAAACAACTGGGCCGATGGTTTACGGCCACGGCGTCGGCACCGCGCGAAGCGCCCCGCGCGACACGGCGATGGCGCCGTGGCTGTCGGTCGCCTCAATTTCCACCACCTGCTCGTCGCCCGGCGCTCGGCCGCCGCCCGGTTTGGTGGGCGCAAGGTCAAAAGCCGTGGCCGACCACCACACCTCGGCCGTGGTCGAGGTCCCCGCGACCTGCAGGCCCACGGGTCCGTGGACGGCGCGCCACCGCCAAGCCCCAACCGCGCCGCCGACCACGCGCAAGCGGTGGTGGAACGGCACGCCCACCTGCACATCCCAACGTCCAAATGGCGGCAGAACCGGGCCTTGATCGGCACAGCCAAGTGCACACCCAATCAGCGCGCCAATCGTCACAGCCAGGCCAGTTGCGGATGGGCGCCGCGACGGCCTTGCGCTTGCCGCCAGGTTGAAGCCTTGCCGCCCTTCGCTTGCGTGCAACCGCGTGCTAGACTGCCGCGGCTGCCCGTGCGCGGTCGTCCCGCTTCCGCCCCCGCTGCCGCGCGGTGCAGGCGTTTGGGTTCTCACATGTCCATTGCCCGATTGAACCGCCACGGTCGCCGTTTCGCCGCCTGCGCATGGCTGGCGCTGCCGATGATCGCGCTCCCGCTCGCATGTCGCAAGGCGGAGCCGCCGCCCGCCGCTGTCGCGGACGTTGGTCCGGCCTCGCGCGCGCCGCTGCCGCCAGCCGAGACGCCTGCGGTGGCGCTTGCCCCAGCCGCAAGTCCAACGGAGCCGCCGCCAGACCTTGGCATCAACTACGGCGCCTACCTGCAGGCGCGCCTGTGGGAGCAGTGCGCGCTGCGCTACCACGAAGACCCAATGGTCGCCGAGACGTTGGCTGTCGACTTCTTGATGGGCAAGCCGTTCGTGCAAAACCTCGACAAGGTCTTCGACCCACCGAGCAAAGCGGGCGCCAAAGCCAAGCCGCAACCCGATACTCCGGAACAGCTCGACTGGCGCAACCGCTATCACAAGGCGGTGACGCTGGCGCAAGCGCACACGGCGACGCAGGAGCAAGTCGCCGATCAGGTCAAGGCGTGCCTGTATGCCAAGGAGCTGGGGCTGGTTCCCAAGGACTTGATCGACCGCTACGCCTCGACTTTTGTCGAGGTCGCCTGCCTGCAGCGCCAATTCGTCGGCGCAGACGGCAAGATCGATGCCGTGGCTCACGCCAATGCCGCCGCTGAGGCCTTCAGTCGCAACCGCATGTCGGCGGGCGAGATGACCCGCTTGGGCATGGTTTTCGGTCGCTACCCGCAGGTCCAAGCGCAGGTCCACGCTGCCAAAGCGGAGAAATGCCCAGACCCGCGGGTGGCGCAAGAAGCCCGCCGCAGCACTGGCGAGTGGAATGGCAACGTGACGGGCGATCGCTTGGGCGCTTTGAACCTGCAGGCCGACGTTGGCCGGCTCAAGGGTGCAGTCCAGTGGCAAGGCGCGACGGTCAAATACGCGGACGGCGCCGCGGAAACGCAGGCCATCGCGGTCGAAGGTCAGTTGTCGGGCGATCGGGTGACCTTGTTTGGCGAGTTCAATGGCGACTGGGTGCGCCTGCAGGGCGAGCGCAAAGACGATCGCTTCACGGGTACGTGGCAAGCGCAGCGGGCTGGCATGGACAAGTTCAAGGGGACCTGGACCGCAGAAAAAACAGCAGACGCCGCCGCGGCTCCGACGCCAACGGCGCCTTGACCTGGGCCAGGAGCGGTCGCAGCCGGTCGTTTGCCGATTACACATTGCCTGCCCCTGCCAATTGCGACGGCCGCTTGCCCGCAACCACCGGGACGACCTCGCCAAACCGCCACGCCGCATGACCGGCAAACCGATTGCGGACGGTGCCAAGGATCCACGATGACCACAGCGACGCGCTACCCGGCGACTGAGTCCGGCCACTTCAACGCCAGCGATGGCGTGCAGATCCAGTATCGCGTGCACCGGCCCGAAAGCGCCCACTTTGGCGTCGTGGTGGTGCACGGCTTTGCGGAGCACGGCAATCGCTACGGCCACGTCGTCGACGCGCTGGTACCCGCCGGGGCGGCGGTGCTGACCTACGACCAACGCGGCCACGGCCAGAGCGGCGGTCGACGTGTGTTCGTCACGCGCTTCGACGAGTACCTCGACGACCTGGCGCAAGTGCTGGCGCTCGCCAAGGGCAAGCTACCGCAGCCGCTGTTCGTACTCGGCCACTCGATGGGCGGCCTCGTGGTGCTTTCTTATGCCTTGCGCGATCGCTCCGGCGTGGCGGGATGGGCGGTGTCGAACCCAGCGCTGCTCAATCGCGTGGTGGTCCCAGCTTGGAAAGAAACGCTGGCGCAGGTCATGTCCAGCGTCATCCCTGGGCTGTCGCTGCCAAGTGGCCTGCCGCCTGAGCACATCAGCCGCGACGCCGATGAAGTCAAGCAGTACGACAAGGATTCGCTCAACAACAAGAACGCCACCGCCCGCTGGTACACCGAGTACATTGGCGCCCAAAAGCGGCTAATCGCGGGCGCGGAAGGACTGCGCGGCCTGCCGCTGCTGGTACAGATCGGCGATGGCGACCTCATTATCGACCCTGTCGCGAGCCAGCAATTCGCCGCACGCGTCGGTGGCGATGCGCTGCAAGTCCATGTCTACGCTGGCTTGTACCACGAGATCTTCAACGAACTTCCGGCCGACCGCGAGCGGGTGCTGGCCGACCTGGTCTCGTGGCTGACCGCGCGCCTGCCGTGAGCTGAAGTCGTGGCCCGCCCGCCTTCCGGATCGCGCAACGCCGGTCCCACCACGCTTGGCCGCTATCGCCTGGTGCGCCATCTGGCCAGCGGCGGCATGGGCGAGGTGTACCTGGCCGAAGCGATCGGTGCCGCAGGCTTCGCCAAGCGCATGGTGGTCAAAACCTTGCGCGCGGACCTCGCCAACGACACGCAATTAGCTCAGCAACTGATTGCCGAAGGTCGACTGCTCGAGGCCCTCGACCACCCCAACATCGCGCAGATCCTGGACCTTGGTCAGGCCGACGGCACCATCTGGCTGGCGATGGAGTATGTAGACGGGTTTGACTTGCGAGGGCTGCTGCGCGCTCTGCCGAGCCGCAGCGGGCGCCGTGCATTGTCGCCCGGAGCAGTGCTGTATGTGGTCGCATGTGTGGCGCGCGCCCTCGAGCACGCACAGACGCGTCCAGGGCCTGCTGGGCAGCCGTTGGGCGTCGTCCACCATGATGTGTCGCCGAGCAACGTGATGATTCGCCGCGATGGGCACGTCAAGCTCGTGGACTTTGGGGTGGCCAAAGCCGCGCTGCTCGGCAAAATGGCGCCGTCGGCGCTGCGCGGCAAACTGCCGTACCTGAGCCCCGAACACGCCAGCCAACAGCCGGTCGATGGCCGCGCCGACTTGTTTGCGTTGGGGCTGGTCGCCTACGAGCTGGCGACCGGCGAGCGTGCAATGGAACTGACCGAGCCAGAGCGGCTGGCGCGTGCACACCAGTTGCTGCCGGCCCGCGTGGCCGGATTGCCGAACAGCGCTGAAGGCATGGCCAACCTGGGCGGCCTGATCCGCGACCTGACCCAACTAGACCCGCGCGCGCGACCCGCGAACGCAGCTGCGGTGGCTGCCCGTGCGGAGACGGCGCTCGTACAGTTGGGCGTTGCCTCGCCCTCGCGGCAGCTGGCCGAAGAGCTGGCGCCAGCCTTCGACCGCCTGACGGCCAAGATCGGTAGCTTTGATCAGACCTTGCTCGGCATTCTTGGTCTGGCAGATAGCGCGCCCTCCTCTGATCGGACCGGGACCCTGAGCTTGCCGGGCCTGGACGTCGTGGCCATCGCCGCCGCCAGCGCCAAAGACGAGGGCGGCGGTTTGCACCGACGCTTTCGCAAGCGCTGGATCTGGGCCGGGGTTGCGGTTGTCGCAGCCGCAGTTGGGCTCGGTTTTTGGGTGGGCCAAGGCGCAAGCCCACCCCCGGAGCCTGCGCCGGCGACCCTGACGCCGACACCGCCAGTGCCGGCGCCCATCGGCATGGGGACGTTGGCGCAGCAATCTGCGGCTGTCGTCGCCGGCTTGGGGCCGCAAGGCGTGTCGATCCCCGTGGCGCCGTCGCCCGTTGCTGCCGCACATGTCGCTTCGCCAACGGAGGCCGTTGCCGAGGCGACCCGGACCGCGGGTGTCGCCGACAGCGATGCCAAGGCGCAGCGCCAGAAGCCGCGCGAAAAGAGCGAGCGGACAGCGACCTTGCGCTTTCGGGTGCGGCCGTTCGGCTGCCGCGTAACCGTCGATGGTGAACGCCGCCTGCCGGTCGCCAATACTGACCGGTACGAGGTGCGGGTCGCGCCGGGCGACCATCGGGTCATCGTCGAAGACACAACCAATGGCTTGCGAAAGGCGGTAGAGGTCAGCGACGTTGGCGACGGCGAAGTGCGCACCATCGACCGCGGCATTTGCCTGGGCGCAGATTGCCCGGAGGGTCCGTGATATGGCCTCGCCGCGCCTGACCCAGCCCACCATCAACCTGCGCACCGGTGCCCCAGACGCCACCGTAACGCTGTCGAGCCTGAACCTCAGCCGCGCGACCCTTGCCGAGCGCTACACCCTGCCAGCCTTTCGCCTGCGCGTCAGTGCCGGGCCGGATTCGGGCAAGACGGCCGTGTTCGCGCAGCGCGTTGTCGTTATCGGGTCATCGCCCGAGGCCGACTTTGCGCTGACGGATGCCGCCACATCGCGCGAACACATCCGCATCACCGGCGACCGCGTCGGCTATCGACTTCGCGACCTCGATAGCAAGAATGGCACATGGTTCGCGGGATCGCGCGCGGTGGAACTGCTGCTCGGACCGGCCGCGACTTTGCGCCTGGGGCAGACTGAACTGCAATACGAGCAACTGGGCGACCTGCACGAAATCGCCGTGGCACGCGAGACGGAGCTGTGGGGCCTGCAGGGCCACAGTGAGGCCATGCGCGAGGTGTTTGCGCGCATCGCACACCTTGCGGCAGAAGGCCAACCCGCTGCCATCGAAGGAGAGCCGGGAACTGGCAAGCGCACAGCGGCAGTTGCCTGGCACCGCTGCTCGCCGCGCGCGGACGCCGACCTGGAGACGCTGGACTGCACCACAACGGATTGGGCGGTGCGCGCCGGCGAATGGGCGGCCGGCGGCGCTGGCTGGTTGCGTTGCGCGAACGGCACCCTGGCCTTGCTCGACATTGACGAGTTGCCCGCCGACATCGCAGCTGCGCTGGCCGCGTCTTTTGGGGCACTGGTCGAGCGAGGCGCTGCTCCGCAGCTGCTGGCAACGCTGACGACACCGCTACCCGCGGCGGTTCGCGAGGGTCGGCTGCCCAAGGAATTTGCGCGGCTATTTGCGGGTCGCCGCATCGGCTTGCCGGCCCTGCGCCATCGGCCAGAGGACATCGCGCCGCTCGTCGAGGGTATGCTGGCTGAACTCGAGCTCGCCAATCCAGAGGCCGGACCGCTGGTGCTGTCGTACGCCACGTTGCAGGCACTGCAGTCATATGCGTGGCCAGGAAATGTGCGCGAACTGCGACGGCACTTAGAGGCAGCAGCGGGCGCGGCGGTCGCAGGCAGCCATCCGCTGGTGCTTGATCAGCTCCCCACCGCCGCCCCTGATCACGGCAGTGCCGTTGGCGGTCGACCGCTGCCGTTTGCCGAAGCGCGCGCGCGGACGGTGCGTGAGTTTGAGCGTGCATATTGCGAATCCGCGCTGCGCGCAGCTGCGGGTCAAGTCAGTCTTGCTGCGCAACTGGCTGGCATGGCAAGGGGAAACTTTGAATCGCTGGCCCAGCGGTGCGGGGTATCCGAGCCGAAAAGTTGACAGAATCCCGGCCGATACCAAACTGTCAACCGCGGGCCCGGCGTTCGGGCTCTTCACACGGATCCGGCCAATAACCGCGGCGTCGCACGCCGTGGTCGCAGGCCGCGGGTTGGCGCGACCCCGAAAAATCTTGCGCCCTCGGCACGGCGTCGTACCGTCTTGCTTACCCGGTGCCGCGCGTTCGCGGTCATCGGCACGCCCAGTCCGCCAGCGACCGCCAGTGCGGCCACTGCGGGCCGACCCGCGCAAGGAGCCTACCGTGACCGACACCAAGACCCAGACCGCGACCCGGACGACTGTGCGCACGCGCGCCGAGTTCGACCGGGCTTTGCGGCAAGCCGACCTGCCCGCCCAGGAAGAAAACGTGCTGCGCATGCGTTATGGCATCGCCGCCTCGGCCGACCATGTGCTGCACATGCGCGGCCAGGACGACCCGGCGCTGGCACAGACGCTGGCGGAAATCGAGGCGCGGGCACTTGCCGCGCTGGACACCGGCGTCGACGCCGGCAAGCGTTCTGCCATCATCGAGCGGATGCGCAAACTGTGATCGTTTCCTACGGTCGGGCCGGCCTAGGAGTTGCAGAGCATGGCAACCTCACGCGCTTTGGGGCCACTGAGCCGATGGCTGCATTTGGGCGTTGACGACCGCGACGACGGCTGGCAGAATTCTGCCCCCGCCGTGGAGTCTTCCGCGGCCGATTTATCTGACATATCAGGGCCTTACACCACAAGTCCTGATTCACGAGCGGCCGTTGGCCGCAGCAGCGAGTTGTCGCCATGGCATCGCCCACCCGAATCACTGAACGCGTCCGCAAGGCCAAGCGCACCCGCAACGGCCAGGGCCGCAAGCGCGAGCAGGCCGCCGCACAGCGCGCTGCCGCCGAGAAGAAGCTGGCCGCTGCCCTGGGCGAAGCCATCTCTCTGCCCACCATCCGCTAAGGGCCCAACCAAGAACTACTCGTTCTTTTCGGTGCCCGTTTGCTGGCTCGGTGGGTCGCAAGCTCGCGTTTTTGCAAGCCGACTCGCCGCTCCCGTGTATCCACAGCGATCGAGTAAGATTGGACAGGCTCCTAACCAACAGGTATTGCCCACCGCGGCTTTTGGCCGCGGCGTGGCACCGTTGCGCTGGGTCCTCGCGCTGGTCGCGTGCGCTGCTGTAGGCGGCGCCGCCGCCCTCATCTGGCAAGCATTTGGTTCGCGCGGGCCGCAATGGCCGCGGCCGCTGGTCGAGCTGGCTGCGGCACTCGGCGTCGCTGGCGTCAGCCTGCCGGACGACTGGACCCTCGACAAGCAGCCCCCGGAAAAGCCAGCCGTACTGAACTTGACGGCGCCTGTCGGCACGCTCGCGGAGCCGTTCGCGCGCGAAGCGGAGAACGCCGCCTGGCGCGCGTGGCGCGATGGCCGGCAGGCCCGGGCTTTGGAACTCGCCGAAAAGGCCTGGACCGCGTCGCCGATCGCTAAGCCAGAGACTTCACAGCAAGACGAGCAGCGCCGCTTGTTCGCGTTTCTGCTCGCACAGCTGCGTTGGGCCGAGGGCAAGAAGGCGTCCGCCATCGCGGCGGCGCGCATTGCCGCTGGGCACCCGGCGCTTGGGATCGCGGCACTGCGTTGGGTCGTCGCCCGCGCGGACGACGCGGGCTTGTCGTCGGTCGTGCTGGCGCTAGTCGGCGGCCGCGACGAGCCCTCGCTACGGCTTGCCCGCGCCCGGGCGCTGCGGCGCAACGGGGAGTTTCGCTCGGCACTGTCTGAACTGGAAGTCATTGGCGCACCCAAGGGCACGGCGTTGAGTCGCCGCGTGGCTATCGAGCGCATGCGCGCCCTGTCGGCCAGCGGGCAGGAAGACGCCGCGATCACGGCAGCGCGCGAATTGCTGGCCAATGGCGCCAAGCACCAGCAGGCCGAGGAGGTCGTCGACTGGCTGATCGGCGGCAGCGACAGCGTATGGCAAAAGCGCCTGGAGCGCCGGCCCAAGGACGCCGCTGCGGTCTTGGATGCGCTGGTCTTTACTGCGCAACGCCGTCGCTATGCGCGGGCGATGCCGGCCTTAGCAGCGCTGGCCGACCGCAGCGACGCGGGCGTTGGCGTACAGTGCCATGCGCGGTCGTGGCTGGCCAAGACCCACGATCGCAAGGCGGAATTCGACAAGTCGAGCGCGGCGCTGGCGGTGCTGCGCAAGCAATGCGACACCGAGCTTGCCCAAGCGGCGGTCAAAGCGCTTGTCGTTGACGAGGATCCGGTCGACAGCGCCAACCTGGCGTTTCGTATGGGCCGCGCGCTCGGGATGCAGGGCAAGGCCGAAGGTGCCGCGCAGTTGCAAGTCGCGCTTGATCTGGGCCTGGCCGGCGTGGAGGCCGACGACGCCCGCAACCTGCGTCACCTGCTGGGCAACGCCGAAGCCCGCGATGTGCTGGCCAAGCAAGGTCCTATCGCCGCGCAAGACTACGCCGAACGCGACATGATCGACGTGGCGGTGTGGCGAGTAGCGCTGCAACGCATGATCGACAAGCAGTGGTCTGCCGCCCTTGACCTGCTGGACCGGCTGGCTGCCGCTCGCGATCGCGATGCAGCGCCGACAGGCGCCACGCAGGAAGCGCGGTTTGACGACCGCGACTGGGCGATGGGCCGCGCGGACTACTTTGCTGGCCGCGCGCTGTGGGCGCTGGATCGCAAACAGGAGGCCACGCGTCGCTGGCATCAGGTCGTGCGTAGGCACCCGCTGAGCTACTACGCCCAAATGTCGCTTTCACAACTGCGCGCAGCCGGTCTGGCCGCAGATGCTGATCTCGCAGCCACCGCGAGTGCTGCCCCGGCCGGGCCTGAGCTAACGCCAGAGTTGCTGGGCGATGTGCGCGTGCAGCGGGCGCGCAAGCTGGGCCAGCTGGGTTGGCACGACGAGGCGAGCGACGAACTAGACGCCGCCGGCCTGGGGCGAGATACCGACAAAGGCCTGAAGTGGCAGCCGGGCGATCCGGGCCGGGTGTGGACCCGCGCGGCGCTCGACGACGAGGCCGGTCGGTGGACGTCATCGCACAGCGTGGGCCGGGACGTCTTGCGCGCCTACGCCACCGCATGGCCGAACGACGCCAACCGCGCGGCATGGAAGGTCGCGTATCCGCGCGGCTATCAGGCGCTGATGGATGCCGCAGCCAAGGAGTTCGGCATGCACCCATCGGTGCTGTACGCAATCTGCAGGGCTGAGAGTGGCTTTAACCCCAAAGTGGTGTCGTTTGCCGATGCGCACGGTCTGCTGCAGCTCATCGTGCCGACCGCCACGGCCATGGCCAAAGGACTCGACATTGAAGCCAACGCGGAAACACTCAAGCAGCCGCCGGTCAACGTGCGCCTTGGCGCTCGCTACCTAAAAAAGCTGTTTGATCGCTTTGAGCGCGAGCAGCAGATGGCGGCAGGCTACAACGCCGGTGGCGGGGCGGTCGGTCGCTGGCGCAAGCAGCGCGGCGACTGGCCGATGGACCTGTTTGTGGAGACCATTCCGTTTCGCGAGACCCGCGACTATGCCAAGCGTGTCTCGGCGACCATCGCCGTATACCGCAACCTCTATTACGGCGAACCTGCGTTTGCGCTTGCGCTCACGCAAAAGGCCGTGCCGTCTAGCGACGAACCTGCGACGGAGCCGTCGGGCGCGGCCAGCCCACCGCTAACACCGGCTGCGGCGCCAGTGCCAAAGGTCGAGGCCGAGGCTCTGGAGACCGCGGCTGTGGCGCCAGCGCCAGCGCCAAAATTCGTTGCTTCGCAGCCGGTGGGGCGCGCCAAAGTGACTGGTTCGCGCGTGCGAGGCGCCAAAGCGTTGGTGGCAAAGGCCGTACCCCGCACCGCGAAAAAGGTCGCTCACGCCAATTTTGGCCAGGGCAAGCCCAAAATCGCTGACCGCAAGACCCACATGGCCAAAGACAAGGCCAAAGTCAAGGTCAGAGACAAAGTCAAAGCCAAGGTCGCCGCCAACGAGCCCAAAGTCAGCAAGCGGCGCGGACGGCATTAGGTCCACCTGAATCCGAATCCGCGCGGGCGGGTCAAAGCCGTGCCGCCGGAATGCGCGGTAGCCGCGGCGGGTTGATGACCGCTGCTGGCACATTTGCCGCGCTTTCTGGCAACCTTGGTCGCGATGCCCGACGTCCCCGACAACCCGCAACACCCACAAGGCGGCGTCGAGATTGGCGCCGTACTTGCGGCGGTGGCCAGCGCACGGCGGCGCTTGTGGATCAATGCAACGCTGGCGCGGGCCATTCGGGTGGCACCGTGGGTGTTTGGGCTGGCGGCAGCGTGGGTCCTGGCCACCCGGCTGGCCTGGCTCGACGTGCAATTCGACGCAACGGGTGACGCAGCAGTGCTGGGCGCCGCCGTACTTGGCGCCTTATACGCAGTTGCGCACCGGGTTCAGGTCCTCAAGGCTGCGCGGGTGTTGGATCAGGCAGGCGCCACCCACGACGCGTTGGCGACGGCGGTTTGGTTGCACGCATCCGGCCGCGGCGATGGCTGGGCCGTTGCGCAGGCGCGGTCGGCAAATCGGACCGCCCAGGGGCTGAGGCCCGCAACGTTGGTTCCGTTGGTGTTGCTGCCGACCGGCGCAGGGCTCGCAGCGGGTCTAGCCGGTGTGCTCGTCGCGGCGGGACTTGCACCGCTGGTTGCCGTGCCGTGGCTAGACCCTGCGTCACCAGCGGTCGTCGCAGCGGCGCCCGAACTGCCGGCCGCGCCCAAAGGCTTCCGGTCTGCGCGCGATGTGCTGGGCGAAGACGCGACCAGCCTGCTTGGCGCTGACGCGGCGCTGTTGCGCGAAGTCGAAGAGCAGGTGCCCGACCGGGCGACGCGCCAGTGGCTGCGCGATTTGCGCAATGTCATCGAAGGTGTCCGCGATGGCAGCCTGGACAAGCGCGAGGCGCTGGAAAAACTGGCGGAACTCGACGCGAGCAAGCCGCAAGACGCGGAGCAGCGCGAAGCTGCCGATGCCGATGCTGCACGGGAGCCGGCAGCGGATTCGGCCGCGGCGGCGGAAGCCGAGCGCCAACGCGACCTTGCAAGCCGCCAGGCCATCTTGGACGCAGCCAAGGAGGCGCTCGACCAGGCGCCCAAGGGCGCCGACAAGGAAGACCTCAAGCAGGCCGTCGAAAAAGGCGACCTGGGCCTCGTCGCCAAGCTCATGGAGAAGCTGGCCAGCAAGGACTTGACGGCCGACGACGTCAAAAAGTGGCAAAAAACGCTAGAAAAATTCGCGGATGCGCTCAAAGACCGCAAGGTGCCCAAAGAGCTGGAGGCCCTGGCCAAGAAGGTCGAGCGGCTGCAGCAGCAGCGCAGCGAACAAGGCGGTCTGCCACCGGCGGAGCAGCGCCGGCTGCAAGACGCCCGCCATCAGCTGGAGCAGCTACGCAAGCAATTTGGCGACGTGAACGGCGCAGAACACCAACTACAACGCCTGGAGCGCCAAGCCCGCGGTGCGGCCGACGAGCTGCGGCGTCAGCAAGAAGAAGAAAGGCAAGAGCGCAAAACCGGCAAGCGCGAGGACGGCAAGCAGCAGACTGAGCGCGCGCAGCAAGCGCTGCGTGAGGCCGCGGACGAACTGCGCCGGCAAGACGAAGGCCAGAAGTCGCGGCAAGCGCAGCGCGTCGGGCAGTCGCGGCTGCGCGATGTGCGCGACGCCTTGGGGCGCAGCGGTCAACGGCAAGAGCAGTCCGGCGAGCAGGGCCAGCGGCGGCAAGCCCAAGGTGGTCAGCAAGGGCAGCAGGACCGCGGTCAACCGAAAAAGGGCGGCGACGACGACAAGCCTTGCGAGGGCGGCCAGCAGGGGCAGCAGGGGCAGCAGGGG
>SXGT01596629.1_pt1 | contig 33736 bp, 23 predicted proteins | sample 3176221 | NCBI WGS metagenome assembly SXGT01 (sample SAMN11356862, study PRJNA531348) | freshwater metagenome | isolation source: freshwater sample F1-120 | place: China: Fuxian Lake, Yuxi | collected 2017-12-25 | reverse complement strand
GCTCCAGGTCGAGCACCCGATCACCGAGCTGGTGTACGGCGTGGACCTCGTCCGCCTGCAGCTCGACGTGGCCGAGGGCCTCGCGCTCTCACCGGCGCCGGCCCCGCGCGGGGCGGCGATCGAGGTTCGCCTGAACGCAGAGGATCCGGACGACGGCTTCGCGCCTGCGCCGGGTCGCGTCACCTTGTTCTCGCCGCCGCTGGGCGCGGGGATCCGCGTCGACTCCGGCGTCGTTCTTGGCAGCGAGGTGCCGCCAGACTTCGACTCGAACATCGCGAAGATCATGGCGTTCGGCGCCACCCGTGCGCAGGCCTTGGCAAGGCTGCAGCGGGCCCTGTCCGAGACCGTGGTGGTCGTGGAGGGCGGGGCCACGAACAAGGGGCTCCTCGCTGAGCTCCTTATCGATCCGGACGTGGTCCAGGGAACCATCGACACGCGGTGGCTCGACCGCCGCCTTCCCGGCCCGCGGTCGTCCGTCTCAGAGGCCCTGGTCGTGGCGGCGGTCCTCGCCTATCGCGAAGAGGGGCGCCGCGACCTCGCCAACTTCTTCGCAGCGATCGCGCGCGGCGTGCCGCTCGCCCTACCTGACGCCGGACGGCGCGAGATCCGCCTCCGCGCCGTGGCCGGTCGCGTGACGCTGGGCGTCTTGTGCATCGGCTGGGGCCGGTATCGGGTGACGTCTGGCGCGGCCAGCACCATCGCGCTCGTCGGAGGGGACGAGCCCGGTCACGCCACCATCGGAGCTCGGCGCTTCCGCCTCGTTGCCCAGAGCGATGACCGCGCGTTCGTCGTGGAGCTCGACGGCGTGAGCCACCGCGTCGCGCGCGACCCGGGTGGCCTCGTCCGGGCGCCCGCGCCGGCGATGGTGATGGAGCTCTGTGTCTCGGTGGGTGACGTCGTCCGCGCCGGCCAGCGGCTCGGCGTGCTCGAGGCGATGAAGATGGAGATGCCCGTCATCGCTCCCGAGGACGGCACGGTGCGCGACGTGACCGCCTTCGCAGGCATCCAGGTCGCAGCCGGCCAGGCCCTGATGCGGCTCGAGCCCATCGGCACCAACGCGGGTGAAGACGTGGGCCCACTGCCGCTCCCGAGGGTGCGCGACCGCTTCATGGAGCTGTTCGACGACGACGGGGCGCCGCGGCCCGAGGCGTTCTCTTCGGAGACGCAGGCCGAGCGTCACGCCGTACTCGCGACGGTCGCCGGCGAGGCTCGTTCGGTCATGCTGGGATACGGGCTCTCCCCTGAACGCACGGAGCGGCTCACGAGGCTGCTGGACTCCGAGGCGTTGTTCGAGCGCCTCGCGTATCCGAACGCAAGTGCCGGCGTGGACGTGCTTGGAGACGTGCTCCGGGCGTTCGCCGATGTCGAGTGCGTGTTCGCCAGAGACCTCGATGAGCGATCGAGCGGCTTGCCCCGTATGTCGAACGAGGCGCACTTCTGGGAGTTCGCGCGCCACCTCGCCAGCGCGCCTCCGCTCGCGGCGACGTTCGCCCCGGCGCTCCGGGCGGCGCTGGCGCACTACGGTGCCACGGAGACGGCCGCCCACCCGGCGCTTCGCCACGTCCTCGCGCGCCTCGCCGTGGCCCGCTCGCGCCAAGGCGGCCGGGCGGAGCTCCGCCACCGCATCGCTTCCGGGATCCTCCGGGTCCTCATGGCGCTGCACCGTGGCGGCGCCGAGCTCGAGGCGGACCTGCCGCTCCGGATGGTGCTGGAGCATCTGCCGGTGGTGGCCGATCCGGCGTGGCCCTTCGTCGCCGACAACGCGATGCAAGCGCGGTATGTGCTCTACCACCAGCCCCGCTACGAGGAGCGGGAGCGCGACCTCGGGCGGTGGCTCTCTGACCTCCTCGGCCGGATCGCGGCGGCCCCGGCCTCCGGTCGAGAGGCGCTGCTCCGACAGCTCGTGGACACACCCCACTCGGTTGCACGGCAGCTCGCTCGAGCCACGCGGGCGGGCGAGTCGGAGGCATACCGCCTCGCCTCGGCCGAGGCGATCTTCCGCCGCATCTACGAGCGGCTCACCGAGGTGAAGTCGGGCTGGATGAGCGATGTGCCGTTCGTGGAGCTGAGCGCGCCCGGCGCACAGGCGGGCGCGGTGCCGCCGCGGGTCCTGGGCGTGGTGGTCACGCCCGCATCGCTCGACACCGTGGCCGCGACGCTTGCGGCGGCGCTCGCGATTGGACCGGCCGCCGTGGAGCTTCTCGTCCACCCCGAGGGCTCTTCCGAGGAGGGGCTGGCAGCGCGCGCGCACTCGATCGCCAAGACCCTGACCGGCGCGCTCCGCGTCACGCTGGTGATCGCGGACGACGACGCGTCGGTCGTGTCGCAGTGGACGTTCGCCCCCGGAGGCCCCGAGGCGGTCGAGCTCTCGCACCTCCGAAACCTGCATCCGGAGCTCGCCGAGCGTATGGAGCTCTGGCGATACTCCGAGTTCGAGCTGACGCGGGTCGAGTCGCACGACCGCCTCGCGGTGTTCCGGGCCCGCGCGAGACGCAACCCGAAAGACGAGCGCCTCTTCGTGGTGGGCGAGGTTCGAGATGTCCCCGAGGGCGACGTGCTCGACGAGGCGCCGGCCGCGCTGCTCGCTTTCGAGCACGCGTTCCACGAGGCGATGCGGGCGCTCCGCGAGGTGCAGGCCCGACGTGACGTCCGGGCGCGCTACCTCTGTAACCAGCTAACGCTGCACGTCCGCCCCGTCGTGATGATCTCCGACGAGCAGATCCGCCATGTGGCCACACGCCTCGCGCCGTTCTCGTCCGGCCTTGGCCTCGAGCCGGTGAACGTCCGCGCCCGGGCGTGCTTCCACGCTGGCGCGCCGCCGGTCGACGTGAATCTCCGCGTGGCGATGCAGAGGGGGGGAGCCGAGTTCGTCATCTCGGCGCCCAGCAAGGACCCCATCCGCGCCGCGTCCCCGCAAGAGCTCAAGCTGCGGGCCGCGCGTGCTTACGGGGTGACCTATCCCTATGAAGTCATTCGGTCTCTGACCGACCCGGAGCAGGGGGGTGGGGGCTCGTTCACCGAGCACGAGCTCTCCGTCACGAGCGCCGTCCCGGTCGACCGGCCGCCCGGTAGCAACCGCGCCGGCGTGGTCTTCGGCGTCTTGAAGATCCCCACCACGAAGGTCCCGGAGGGCCTCGAGCGCGTGCTCGTGCTCTCCGACCCGCTCCACCGGATGGCGGCCCTCTCGGAGCCCGAGTGCGCGAGGCTCATCGCTGCGCTCGACCTGGCCGAGAGCCGCGGCCTGCCGGTGGAGTGGCTGGCGACGTCGGCTGGCGCGCTCATCGCGATGGACTCCGGGACCGAGAACCTCGACTGGACCGCTCGGGTCCTCCGCCGAATCATCACGTTCACGCGCGGCGGCGGCGCCATCCACGTGATTGTCGACGGCGTCAACGTGGGCGCACAGAGCTACTTCAACGCCGAAGCCACGATGCTGATGCACACCCGCGGGCTCCTCATCATGACGCCGCGGGGCTCGATGGTCCTCACCGGCAAGAAGGCGCTCGACGTGTCCGGCAGCGTCTCGGCCGAAGACGAGCGCGGCATTGGCGGCTACGAGCGCATCATGGGCGGCAATGGCGAAGCCCAGATCCTCGCCCGCGATCTGCGCCACGCCTTCCAGATCCTGGCCGACCACCACGACCTGGCCACCCGCGTGCCCGGGGAACGAACCGTGCGTCTGCGCGCCACAGACGACCCCAAGACGCGCGACGTCACGCTCGATCCCTACCCGGGTGACGAGGGCTTCCTGACCATCGGCGAGCTCTTCTCAGCGAACCCCGAGCGCAAGCGGCCGTTCGCGATGCGCGCGCTCATGCAGGCAGTCCTCGACCGCGGCGCCCCGGTTCTCGAGCGCTTCGCCGACCTCCGCGATGGTGAGACGGCCATTACCTGGGAGACCCACCTCGGCGGACACGCCATCACCCTCATCGGCATCGAGAGCCGCCCTGTCGCCCGCCGTGGCTGGGTCCCTGGCGACGGCCCGGACACGTGGACCGGCGGCACGCTCTTCCCCGCCTCCTCGAAGAAGGTCGCTCGAGCCCTGCGCGCCGCATCGGGTATCCGCCCGGTCGTGGTGCTCGCCAACCTATCCGGCTTCGACGGCTCCCCCGAGTCCATGCGCCGCCTCCAGCTCGAGTACGGCGCGGAGATCGGCAGAGCCGTGGTCGAGTTCGAGGGCCGCATCGTGTTTTGCGTGGTCGCCCGCTACCACGGCGGCGCCTACGTGGTGTTCTCGAAGGCGCTGAACGCGGGCCTCGTGTCGCTCGCGGTAGAGGGCTCGTTCGCCTCGGTCATCGGCGGCACGCCCGCCTCGGCCGTGGTCTTCCCGAGGGAGGTCGACGCCCGGACCAGCGACGACCCGAGGGTGGTCTCGGCCCGCGCGGCCCTGGAGTCCGCGCCGCAGGACGAGCGGCCCCGCCTCCGCGAGGAGTTCGCGCGCCTCCTGACCCGGGTGCGCGGCGAGAAGCAGGCCGACCTCGCGCGGGAGTTCGACGCCATCCACAGCGTCGCCCGGGCCAAGGCCGTCGGCTCTCTCGATGACGTGATCCCGCCGCGAGCACTGCGCGAGAGGCTCATCGCCGCCCTGGAGTGAGGCGGGCGTCAAAGAGGAGCCGGCGACTCCCACGAAGATCCAGGTCGGCCCTTGCGGCCGCCGTGAAACATGTTGCAGCATCCGTCTGGGCCGCCGCAGTAAGTCGGCCTGGAAGTAGTGCGTATGCAGTCTGTAGGGTCATCTGCACGCTATCGCGCGAAGCTCGCGCTCGTCGCCTCGGCGCTTCTCTTGGCCGGATGCGGCGGCTTGGTCCACGGGGCCGATGATGACGTCGCGGCTCCCCAAGAGACGCACCCGTGGGTTCGTCACGTCCCCGGACCGGAGGAGTGTTGGACCCCGGCCATGGGTCGCCACACCCGCGAGACCGCCATGGCGCCTTGCGTCCGGACCCAAGAGCCGTGCAACTTCGTGGACGACGACGGTGACGGTATCACCGACCCGTCGTCCAAGACCATGTCATGTACGTCGCATGCAGACTGCACATACGGAGGCGCGCAGATTGGCGACGACTGCGACTGGCCCGCAGGCGGAGTCTGCAATACGATCCACTCCCCCGATCCGGGCAAGAGCAACACGCTGTGCGCGGGGGTGGCCTGCCCACCGCTCACAGTGTGCGTGGCCGGCGACTGCGTCGAGGCGGGTCGCGGCGGTCCTCTCAGCGAGTGCGACAGCGGCAGCGACTGCGCGCTCACGGCCGGCTGCATCCCGTGGAAGGAGTATGACTCCACCGCCAAGCGCTGCATCGAGTTCTGCCACGAGTACGACTGTCCGGCCGGGTTCGTTTGTATGCACACAGAAGCCAAGCAGGGGCAATTCGGGCGTCCCGACGGCGATTATTGCAGGGTCGCGCCGGGCTGCCCCGCAGCCGAGTCACAGTGCGCAGCGGAGCTCATCGCGTGTTTCACGACGGAGGAGTGTGTCATTGGCATCACCGCTGTCGGGCAGTGCATCCTGGACAAACTCGAAGAGGAAGGCGAGGCCGCTCGCGAGCCCCTGTCTCTGCCCGTCGGAAACGAGGATGACTCCGGCACTCGCGCGGGGGACCTCGATGCGTGCTACCGATTGCTCCCTCCTACCCCCGGCCTCGGAGAGGTCGTCCGGTGCGCCGAGGCCGCTTGCGCAGGACAGTTCACGAGCTTCGAGGTGTTCTGAAACGTAGGGGCGCGACGCGCTCCAGTGTTTGGTGGCGAACGGGCTCTCAGGGCCGGCCGTTCCGTTGACCCCGCCAGGGTCCGCGACGCACAATGCTTGGCCACCCAGCTGCCCACTGCCCACTGCCTGCGCTCCAGGGCGCCACGAGCCACCATGCACGACCCCTCTGGCGCTTCGGCGTCACGCCCTGCCCCGAAGAGCGACCTGGTGCTGCGTGACGGCCGCGCCTACCACCTGTCGGTCGCCCGCCATGAGCTGGCCCGTAACTGGCTGGTGGTTGGCGACCCGGCGCGCGCGCTACGCGTGGCGGCCCATTTCGATGCCGTGCATCACGACCGCCGCCACCGCGAGTACGTGACGCTCACGGGCACCTACCGCGGCGTGCCCATGACCGTGATTGGCACTGGCATCGGCCACGACAACCTCGAGATCGCGCTGATGGAGGGTTACGGCGTGCTGGACCTCGACCCGAACACCGGGCGGCGCGACCCCGCGGCCGAGCCCGTGCGTGTGATCCGCGTGGGCACCTCGGGCGGCGCGCGCGACGACGTGGCGCCGGGCACTCTGGTGGTGTCGCAGTACGCTCTCGGCCTGGACAGCACGGGCTTGTACTTCGAGGTGCCGGCCGCGGACGACACGGTGCTGGCGCTGGAGACCGCCGCGGCTGCCGCTCTGATGGCACATACCACCGCCGGTTCCCGCTTCGCGGGTCGCCTGCCGGTCTACGCGTCTCGCGCCGATGCCGGGCTGGCCGACCAGCTCGCCCAAGGCTGCCGCGCGCGTGGTCTGGCGGTGCTGTGCGGCACCACCGTGGCCGCGCCAGGGTTCTTTGGCGCCTCCGGCCGCCGGCTGGACGGCACGACGCTGACGGTCCCCGGGATCAAACATGCGCTGGCGGCCATCGAGGTCGCTGGGCAGCGGGTGCTCAACTTCGACATGGAGTCGAGCCTGTTGTTCCACGTCGCCCGGTCTATTGGGTGGCGCGCCGCCACGCTGTGCCCAACCATCAGCGCCCCGTCGGCGCACGGAGCGATCATCGATCCTGTGGCCGCCGTCGACGCTGCGCTGTTGGTGGCGCTGGATGTGTTGGCGGACGAGCCCGTGCCGTAGGGCTGAGGTTGCCACCCCCATCGACTGTCCGAACCGGCTGGGCGCGGGTGCGTCTGGTGGTGCTGCTGGCGCTCCTGCTGGCCACGGTGGCATGGGCTGTAAAGCAGTGGCGGCGCGGACCGCTACGGGCGGACTGGGAGGGTGGCGTTCGCGTGGCCGTGCTCCTGCTCGCCACGGATGCGGTGAGCTCGGACGCGGCCACCCCGCTGCGGGACGCCCTTGGCGCGGCGGAGGACTGGGCGGCGGCCGAAGCGGCGAGATTCGGCGTCGAGCGAAGGCCCTTCGACTTCGTCGTCTTGGGTCCCTTCGAAGCGCCAAATAACCCGCCTGCGATCCCCGGCGCGGACGCGACGTTCTTCCAACGAGTGCGCGCCGCGTGGCGGTTCTGGCGCTTCCGTCAGGCGGCCGACGCGCTGGCGGAGGTGGAGGTGAGCGCAGCCGCGGTGGAGGTCTACGTGGTGCTCGACCCGGAGAGCCGCGCCAAGGGTGAGGCGAGCTTCGAGGGGGTGGCGCAGGAGGGGCAGCGCTGGGGCTTCGTGCGCGGCAATGTCGACGCCGCCTTCGAGCTGGCCGTCGCGGTGCTGCACGAGACGTTTCACTGCGTGGGTGCCACCGACAAGTACGACGAGGCGGGCAGACCGACCGCAGCGGCGCGGACTGTCGACCGCGGGCGACCGACGGCGGAGCTGATGGTTGGCGAGATCGCAGGGCACGCTGGGCGGCTCCCGAGGTCCTTCGACGAGCTCGAGGTGGGTCCAGTGACCGCGGAGGAGCTCGGTTGGTGAGGAGCAGGACTCTTGACAGAACGGACTCTGACTCCATAAATTGCTAACTATGCAGTTTCAAAGGAGCCTTGCGCCTCGCGTCGTCCAGCTTCTCGGCCACTTCCCGGCGCTGGTCCTCACGGGCGCGCGGCAGACCGGCAAGACCACGCTCCTTCGTCAGACGCTCCCGGACTACACCTACGTGACGCTGGACTTACCCAGCGTGGCCGAGCAGGCCGAGCGAGACCCGGTCGCATTCCTGGCACGAAATCCGGCGCCGCTGCTCGTGGATGAAGTGCAGTACGCGCCGGGGCTCTTCCGGCACCTGAAGACAGCGATCGACGCCGATCGGCACGCCATGGGCCGCTTCGTCCTCACCGGGTCTCAGAAGTTTCCGCTGATGCGATCGGTGTCGGACAGCCTGGCCGGCCGCTGCGCTTGGCTCGAGCTCGGTGGGCTCTCGCTGCGCGAGCGGCGTGCCTTGGGCGACGGGCTCGGACTCGCCGCCCTCGAGCGCGCCATCCTCAGGGGTGCGTTCCCTGACCTCTGGCGCGATCCGGCGCTTCCCACCCAAGCCTTTCACTCCGCGTACCTTGCGACCTACCTCGAGCGTGACGTTCGCCAGATCCTCAATGTGGGCAGCCTCCGAGACTTCGAGCGATTTGTACGCGCGTGCGCCGCAAGGAACGGTCGGCTCCTCGACAAGACCGACCTCGGCCGCACCGTCGGCGTCACAGCCAAGACCATTGACGCCTGGTTGAGCGTGCTGGTCGCGTCCGATCAGATCGAGCTCCTCGAGCCGTGGTTCGTAAACGTCGGCAAGCGGCTGATCAAGGCACCAAAGCTGTACTTCCGAGATGTCGGGCTCGCGTCCTGGCTCCTCGGCATAGACGAGCGAGGCCTGCTCGGGTCCCCGTTCCTGGGCACTCTCTGGGAGACGCTCATCCTCGCGGAGCTGCGCGCGTCACTCGCCGCGACGGGTTCGAGCCGAACGCTCTGGTTCTACCGCGACGCCGCCGGCCATGAAGTCGACTTCGTCGTCACGGGCGGTGGCCGCACCGATCTCATCGAGGCCAAGTGGACGGAGCATCCGAACATAGCCGACACCGCCGCGCTGCACCGGGTCGCTAGAGACGTGGCGCGTACCGCCGAGGGCCAGACCACTCGGAGCTGGGTGGTCTGCCGCACCTCGAACCCCCACCCGATCGCCGGCAGCGACGCATACGCCATCGATCTCCTGGAGCTTGTGGACTCGCTGTTCCCGCCCTAGTCGTCGCTGGCGGCGTGCTACCGTAGCGGCCTCGGAGGAACTCATGCGTACGACTCGATGGGCAGTCGCGGCAATGGCGCTGATGGCGGCCGCGTGCGACGGCGGCTCGCCGGATTCGAGCGCCAACTCAAGCGACCTCGCCGCGGCGGACGTCGAGGAACCCGATGCGTCCGAGCCCGATGACGCCTCGGAGGGGCCCGGACCCGAGGTGGCGGGCGAGGAGACGACCGCCGCCGACGTTCCCGTGCCGCCGCCTTGGTGCACCGGCACGACCCGGGCGTCGTACGCGCCACTATCCGGCAAGGGGCTCGAGTCGTTCCCGGACGAGTACTACACGGTCGACGAAGCGGGGACCGGGACGGGCCTCCGCGTCCGGATGGACGAGGAGATCGCGCCCTGGCTGCCGGCTATCCCGGGCTCTTACACCGGCGTCTTCGAGCAGATGGCCACGCTGGACGGGTTCGGAACAACGGCCGGTGTGATCCTGCGCTTCTCAAAGCCGCTCGGCGCGCTCCCGAGCGGCGACATCGAGTCGATCGCCAGCACCGCCGTGCGCTTCGTGGATCTCGAGACCGGCGACCGCGTCCCGTTCGAGACCGAGGTGACCGACGAGGGCGAGACGGCGATCTTCTGGCCGATGGTCCCGCTCCGGGCGGCGCGTCGTTACGGCGTGGTCGTCACGACGGAGGCGCTCGCCGCGGATGGCGCGTGCATCGCGCCGTCCGCCACGATGAGAGAGCTGCTGACCGGCACCGCGACGGATCCGCTGTTGTCGCGACTCCACGGCCGCTACGCGCAGCTCCTGGGGGCGACGGGCCTTGCCCCCGAGGACGTGAGCGCGGCGGTCGTGTTCACCACCCAGACGATCGCGGACACCTCGACCGCCATCGCGGCGGACATCCGAGCGCGCGCCTACTCCTGGAGCCAGCCCGTGACGTGCACGGCCAGCGCGCTGCTCCGGACCTGCGAGGGGCGCTTCGTGGCCACGGACTACCGCACGAATGGCGTTATCGAGGACACGGTCCCGGACGGCACCTACGAGCTCCGCGTCCGCGTCTGGCTTCCGCTGGAAGACGGGCCGTATCCGGTCCTCATGTTCGGCCACGGAATCGGCGGCGACAAGGACCAGGGCATCCCGCTCGCGGAGGCCGCCGCGCCGCTCGGCATGGCCACGATCTCCGTCGACGCCGTGGCCCACGGGCAGCACCCCTCCGCGACGAGCGACACCAACATCCTTCAGATCATGAGCTTCTTCGGCATCGACGTGAACACGCAGAGCCTTAACGCGCTCATCCTGCGCGACAACTGGCGCCAGTCGACCTACGACAAGCTCCAGCTGCTCCAGCTCCTCACGACGAACCTGGACGTCAACGGCGACTTCGACGGCGACGGCAAGTCCGACGTGGACTTGGACCACTTCGCGTGGTTCGGCGTGAGCCTCGGCGGCATCATGGGCCCCGAGCTCCTCGCGCTCACCGACCGTTTCGGCGCGGCGATCCTGTCGGTGCCCGGCGGGCGCGTCTCCACCATCATCCGCGACGCCGCTCAGTTCTCGATCGTCATCACGCTCATGAAGCCGCCGGACACCGTAGACGGCGACGTCCGCCGGTTCTTCCCGGTGCTCCAGACGCTGATCGAGCGCGGCGACTCCGCGAACTACGCGCCGCACGTGACCGGCGACCGCCTGCCGGGCGCCGGCGCCAAGCACCCTCAGCTGCTCGTGAACGTTGTCCTGAACGACGACACGGTTCCTCCGGGCTGCAACCGCTCGATCGTCCGCGCGCTCGGCGTCCCGCACGTCGCTCCGGCGCTGGAGTCGGTCGAAATCATCGCGAGCGCGGGCGCCGCCCCGATCCACGGCAACCTCCACGAGGGCAAGGTCACCGCCGGCCTCTTCCAATATGACCGGGTCACGAAGAGCGACGGCGTACAGGTGGCCACCCACAGCAACGTCGCGCGCAGCCCCGAGGCCATCCACCAGATGAAGGAGTTCCTGGTCTCCTGGCTGAACTCGGGCGTCGCGACGATCGTGGACCCCTATGCCGCCCTGGCAACCCCGGCCCTCACCCCGAAGTGAGCTAGTGCTCGATGCCTGAAGTTCGTTCCGCGTGTCGACTGGCGGAATATCGGGGTGTCAAGGCTTGCCGCGGACCCTCACGGACGGGTCAAACCCGGAACGGATCAACGATCCCGGCCACTAGGGCCACCGCGCGGCGATTGGGCTGGCGGCGGAGGCGCAGACTGCGCGTCTTGGGAGAGCTCGCGAGCGACTAGGGGTCGCTCCCGGAGCTACCAGGCGAGCGTCACGGGAGCCTCGGTCCAGCCGAGCCCCGTGTCGCCTTCCACCTCGGCCCGTAGCGCCAGCTTGGGTGCTGCGAGCACGGCGTCCGGAGTGGGGATTACGAGGACCAGGCCGCTCGCGGTGGCGAGGCCGCCTCCGGCGTCGGTCCACGGGACTCGCTGGCGCGTGGTGATCCCGTTGGCGCCCACGAGGGTGAGCCTAACGGGGTGGAAGCCGGGCGCGACTGCCGCGCGCACGCTGAGCGTGACGTGCTGGAGTCCCTGGTTGCCGTGCTCGATTCGGAGAACGTCCGGGAGCGCCTCGAAGGGCGTCCCCACGCCCACCTCGACCGTGAACGCCGACGGCGTCGTGGGGGCGTCTGGGGCGGGTCCGCCCGGCGTCCACCCGCCGCCGTCGTTGCCCAGGTCCACGCGATACACGCCGTACTCCGCCGCCAGCCACAAGCGGCCGTGCGCCAGGCCGCCCGCGGCGACGAAGCCGAGCGCGGCATCTTCGAGCGGCATGTCCACGCCCGGGGGGAGCCCGCCGCCGATGGTAGGGCGCCCAACGAGCGTCTCGACGCGCGCGGCGCCGCCCGGCCAGTCGACCAGGCGCCGTACGCTGTTGGCTGCCGCATCGCAGATGAGCAGCGCGCCCTCGTGAACGAGCAGGCCCGCCGGAGCGCCGACGCGCGCCACGCTCAAGTCGCCGTCCACCGCGACGCCTGGATCTTCCGTCGCGCTCGGGCCCGAGACCACGAACGCGGCCGGGCCGTCTCCCGACCAGTGGCGGACGGTGCCCGCGTCGACGTCGCCGATCCACAAGGCGCCGGCGTCTGCGTCCCACGCCAGCGCGAGCGGCGAGACGAAGTCGTCGCCCACCACATCGAACACGCTGCCCGTCCAGCGGACCACGCGGCCTGCGCCTGTGTCGGCCACGAAGACCTCGCCGTTCGGCCCAACCGCCACGTTTCCTGGCGCGTCGAGCCCGGTCGCGACGCGGCTCGCCTTGGCCTCGCCCGGCCCGATCGTCCAGAGGCTGCCCTCGTCCGCATCGGTGGCCCAGAGCGCGCCGCTGGCGTCGAACGCGACGCCGCCGGGCGCACCCATCTCGGTGTCCCCGTCCTTGAACTCGACGCGGTCGACGCGTCCGGTGGGCGCCGCCGCGAGCGCGTCGTCGAGCACGACCCGTCGGACGGCCGCGTTCTCGGGATCGGCCAGCCAGAGCTCGGCACCGACGCCGGTCTCCCGAACGGCCAACGCCGTGAGCCTGCCGAAGCGCGCCTCGTCCAGGTCGCCGTCGCTCGAGCCCCAGGGTTGCTCGGTCCCCGCGAGCAGGCGGTCCGCGTTCGTCTCTGGCGTGTAGATGCGGAGGCTCGACCGCTCCAGCTCGGCGTAGACCAGCTCGCCATCGGCCCAGACGGGCGACGCGAAGGTGCCCCCGAAGGCTTTCCACGCGACCTCGGCCACGCCGCTGGCGAGATCCACGCGGACGAGGTTGGAGCCGAAGCCGGCGACCCAGGCCGTTCCCGACGCGTCGAGCGCTACGCCCTGAGGTGACGAGAGCTTGGCGCCCGTGATCGCCAGGGGCTCCACCGTGCCGGAGGCCACGTCCACGCGCACGAGGCGGTCGGCGAAGGTGTCGGCCACGAGCAGCCGATTCCCGCCGAGCGACACGAGCCCCCCCGGCCCCGAGAGCCCCGGGGCGACGGTAGCGACCGACCAATCGACGCGTGAGACCACCCGCAGGCTGTCGTTGGAGCGATCCGTGAACGCGACGCGCTCGCCGTCCGGAAGCGCGACCGCCGCGTGGACGAGGTAGCCGATTCGTGCCGCCGCGGCATCGCCGTCCACGTTGCCGGGGGTCCCGGGGAAGCCGGCCACCGTGGTGACCGCGCCGCCCTCGAGCGATACCCGGCGCAGCGACCCGCTGTCGGCCACGAGGAGGGTCCCGTCGCCGAGGCAAGCGAGGCCACGCGGGCTGGTGAACCGGGCATCTGGCCCCGCGGCGTCGGTGAAGTCGGGCTGGCCCGCGCTGCCTGCCACCGTGGTGACCGTGCCCGTCCCCAGGTCCACCCGCCGCAGGGTCGCGTTGAACGTGTCGGCCGCGTAGAGCGCATCGCCCTCGAGGCAGAGCGCCGTGGGCCCCGAGAACCGCGCGAGCGGGCCGACCCCATCGGCGAAGCCACCATCCGAGTCGCCGGCGACGAGGCGGAGGCTCCCGGCCCGGGGCGCCTCGCCGCATCCCGGCTCGCCTGCCACACACTCCGTGGTGTCCTCGGCGGTCACGATGTCGGCTTCGCCGGCCGAGTCCGCTGTCGTGTCCGAGCCTAGAGAGTCTGCCCCGACAGCGTCGGCCGGGGGCGCGTCATCCGACGCGGCGGCGCACCCCGTGAGGACGCCGCTGAGAGTGAGGACGATGGCGATGACGCGGGTGGGGCTTCGCATCCCGCGGGTGTGCCCGACGCAGGCCGAGAGTGCAATGACGGTGCATCAAGGGGGTCGCAAGACCCGGTCGCGGGCAGCCGCTCGCGGGCACGGGGAGCGCGTGCCGCCAGACCGGCGGGTCACGCCCCGGGCGACGCGTGGATCCGCTCGAAGTGCAGCGTGTCCTCTTCCGAGTGCGCGTAGAACAGGTGGAGCTCGGTGTTCGGGTGCTTCTGCTGCACCCACTGCGCGGTGTCGCGCAGATCGGCCACTTGCCGCTCGCGCACCGTGTCGGGCGGGTAGAAGCCCATCTTCTCCCGGTACCAACCGCAGCCCTCGTGAGCCACCAGGATCACCGTCTCGATGTGGTGACCGGTGATGAGGAACGACGCCGCCCGACGCATGTGCTCACACTCCTGATATCCGCCGCTCTGCAGGGAGAGCGTGCCCGGGCCCCCAGGGATGGTGAGGGTGTCGAGGCGCGTGTGCTCGAGGGCTTCCTCCGCCAGCATCTCCACGGCGCGCGTGAAGCGGCCGTCGGAGCAGTAGATGGCCAGCGCGTTTGGGTGCTGCGCGTTGAACGGGAATTCATGCTGGGGCCGTGGCAGCAGAGCTTCCCCGCCCGGTTTACCTCCGCGCTCCCGCGCTCCGGTTGATTGGGACAGCTTCACGACCTCGGACATAGCGACCTCCAGGGGCCGCACCCTACGCGAAGCCGGCGCCGCCGGGTATCACCGCGGAGCGGCCTTCGGTCGGCTCGATACTCCGAACGGGGCGCACGGACACTCGCGCCGCGAGTCAGCGCGCGGCTGTCGTCAGAAGAATGGACAAGTGTGCATGCATGGACCTCCCAGCACCCTCCCGAGCCCCGTCGTGGCTGACAACCGCGCTGGCACATCGGGTGCAGTTCACGTCCCTGCGGCTTCGCTCCTACAGGAACGTCTAGACGATGCGCAGTCAGGCTCACTCAATTTGCTTCGGCCTCATGGTCATGTGGCACCTGCAGGCGTGCGAGGGTGCCGCGGGAGCCGCCAACGGGGGCCTCGGTGGCGATAGTGAGGGCTCGGCCGAGGACTCGGGCGGCCATCGCGGCGACTCGGATAGTTCAGGTCCGGGCGGGCCCGGCGCCGAGAATGACGGGGCTGCTTCTTCGGACGGCGACAGCGCGGCCCCGGGCCCCGATTGGGCGACCGAGGTTCACCCCTTTCTCGTCCTCTCATGTGGGTCGTGTCATATGGCTGATCCGCCCATCACGCCCTACGTCGGCCCCGGTGCATTCGGCGACCCGGATCCGGCCACAGCCCATGCGGCGGCACTACTTCAAGTCGTGCCCGGCCAGCCCGAACAGAGCCGGCTCTATATCAAGGTGGCCCAGGAAGAACCGGTCACTGGAGGCATGCGCATGCCGATGCCTCCGGTGCCCCCACTGGGCGATGACTCCGTGGGGATGATTCGCGACTGGATCGCCGCCGGGGCGCTAGGCGCACCGCTGTAGCGGTCTCTCGAGCTGCCCACGATCGGCGCGTACTCGATGAGCGCCTGACCGTGACCACCGCACCGGAGCTCCCGGGCTGCTGGCCGGCGTGATCGGTGAGCGCAGCTCCAAGCGCGGGCTCGCCCGCCTGAATTAGTGCGAGCCCACTACCTTGGCCAGCAGCAGGAGGTGCCAAACGACGCCGCCCAGCATCACCACGACGAAGAGCACCACGAGGCGATGCATCGTTGCGGTGGCGTCACCGACGCCGTCGGCGGCGAAGCCGACGGTGGACGCCTCGGCGTCCTTTCCACGCACCTCGACGCGTCCGCGTCCGCCCGCCTTCAGCGCCCGCGTGATCACGACGCGCTCGTTGACCAGCGCGCCGAAGAGCGCAAGCGCCGCGCTCCAGACCAGCGGAGAGCCGGCGAACCCGGCACCTGCGCCCGCTGCGGCCGCCGCCAGCGTCAGGGCCGTGGCGGCGACCAGCACCTTGCCCAGCGTCTTGGTGGCCATCATCTGGATCGGAACGAAGCGCTCGCGGCCGAGACGTGCGAGCAAGACGGGAGCCTGCACGAAGAAGAACCAGGCGGTGGTGCCAAAGACAAAGGCGGCCGAGAGCAGGCCAGCAACAGTTAGGAAGGTGTTCATGAGGTTCTCCTTGGCGCGTGTCGCGCGCCGGGTAGCCGTAGTGGCTCGCAGGCAACACAGTACTATCTCGGTACGTGGGCGATAATCCGGTGGATCTGAGCAACTTAGTTCCGAAAAGTGGTACAATGTGGGCCTCGCCGAGGCACGGCAGCCCGGCACTAGACGGAGCGCGGCCATGGACGACCCCTTTGACGACCTGCGGTTGCGTGACTTCCTCTTTTTCGACCGGGTGGCGACCCTCGGTACGATCACCGCGGCCGCTCGCGAGCTCGGGGTGCCGAAGCCGACCGCGAGCCGCTGGCTCCAGTCCTTGGAGCAGAGCGTGGGCCAGCCCCTGGTCCACCGAACCACCCGGTCCGCGACGCTGACCGAGCGAGGGAAGGCCTTTCACGCGGCGGCGCAGCAGGTGCTGGCGGCCGCGCGAGATGCTCGCAGCGCTGCGACTGGCGACGAGCCCAGCGGCACGCTGCGTATCTCCGCGCCTGTGCCTCTAGGCCGGCTGGTCGGCGGCCGCGTGATCGCCGCGTTCCTTCGCGAGATGCCCAAGGTCCGGCTCGAGATCGCGCTCGACAATGCCCGGGTCGACCTCGTGGCCGGGCGCTTTGACCTCGCGATCCGCGGCGGCGTGCTGCCGGAATCGGGCTTGATCGCCCGCAAGCTCATGGTGGTGCCGATGTGGATCTACGCGAGCGCCTGCTACGCCACCACGCCGCCCGGGAAGATCCCGGTGATCGGGGCCGTCGGCGACGAGCGCCTCTTGCGGCGTATGTGGCCCGAGGGGGGCGAGATGGCGGCCGTGGTCGACGACCGGTCCGCCGTGGCCGACGCGCTGGTCTGGGGCGCAGGGGCGGGCGTGCTGCCGGCCTTCCTGGGCGAGCCCGCCCGGGCCGAAGGACAGCTCGTGCGGCTGTCAGAGCAGCCTGTAAACGCGGTGCAGGTCCACGCGGTTTACCTGCCAACGATGCGGACCGACGTGCGCTTACGCGCCCTCATCGACCACATCGAAGCGGGTTTGACCGAGGTCGTATGAGGGAGGGGGAAGCCGCAAAGGCCTGGATGGAAGGTGTGCTCCCGACACTTCTCGAGTGACGACTCTGCGATTGCCGGAGAGGGCGAGACCGGCGGCGGAGCCGTGAGGGCTGGTCCACCGATGTTCATGACGACAGCTACTGAGCTTTCTTCGGGTCGTTCCCCGGGCTGTGCATCGAGCGAAGGAGCCGAAGGCAGGCGAGCGCCGTAGCGAGCCACGCCGAGACTCCTCCGGCCTTCCAGCGGCCTGAGAGACTGCAGCCCCCCGACGGTGGGCTGGCCGAGTGTGGTCCGCCCGCATTGGGCCCCACGTCGGCAGCGTCGCCGCCCGAGGCGGAGGCGTCGGGTGGCTCCGTCGGACCGCCGCTGGAGGAGCCTGAGTCGGCAGAGGCCTCGCCGCCGGCGTCCGGGTCGCCGGGAGCTGCGTCAGGGGTCGAGGCGTCGGGGTCCTCGGCGTCGCCGGGTCCGCTCACCGCGTCCGGGTCACCCCCCGCGACGTCCTCGTCGCCACCCACGTCCTCGGCCCCGCCGGGTGATTCGTCCACAGGGGGCGGCGGCGGGCACGCGTCCTCGTGGACGCAGCCGGCGTCGGGGTCGCACGCGTCGGTGGTGCACGCGTCGCCATCGTCGCAGCTGACTGTGGCGTTGACGCACCCTGCGCCGGGATCGCACGCATCGGTGGTGCACGCGTCGCCATCGTCGCAGCTGACCGCGGCGTTGACGCAGCCGGCGTCGGGATCGCACGCATCGGTGGTGCACGCGTCGCCATCGTCGCAGCTGACTGTGGCGTTGACGCACCCTGCGCCGGGATCGCACGCGTCGGTGGTGCACGCGTCGCCATCGTTGCAGCTGACCGCGGCGTTGACGCAGCCGGCGTCGGGATCGCACGCGTCGGTGGTGCACGCGTCGCCATCGTCGCAGCTGACCGGGGCGTTGACGCACCCCGCGTCGGGATCGCACGCGTCGGTGGTGCACGCGTCGGCGTCGTCGCAGCTGACTGTGGCGTTGACGCAGCCGGTTGCGGTGTCGCACGCATCGGCGGTGCACGCGTCGGCGTCGTCGCAGCTGACCGCGGCGTTGACGCAGCCGGTTGCGGTGTCGCACGCATCGGCGGTGCACGCGTCGGTGTCGTCGCAGTCGATCGCGGCGGTGACGCACCCGAGAGCGGTGTCGCAAGCGTCGGCGGTGCAGGCGTCGTCGTCGTCGCAGGTCACCGCGGAGTAGACGCACCCGACGGCGGGGTCGCAGGCGTCGGCGGTGCACGCGTCGTTGTCCGAGCACAAGAACGGTGTCCCCTGGCACGACCCGGCGGAGCAGGTGTCGCCCGAAGTGCAGAGGTCTCCGTCGTCGCAGGCGGCGGCCAACGCGCAGCTACCATCGCAGCAGGTCGCCGTCACTGTGGGGTCGCACGCCTCCCAGTCGTCCTGGACGCCGTCGCCGCAGGAGGCGGCGGCCCAGTCGACCTTGGCGAGCGTGACCGCCCACGGGTCTGACAGCAGGGCCGTGGCGTTCTGATTGTGGATGATCGCGTTGTAGTTCCATTGCGTGGTCTTGCCCGGGAAGGTGTTCCACGCCATGACCCACGAGGCCCTGGGGTAACGTGCCTTGACGCCCTCGATCATCACGAGGTTGTCCCAGGTGCCGTCGCGGACGTTCCTGGACCCGGCTTGGGGGAAGCCGTAGACCTTCGGGTAGTCGCGATACAGGCGCTCCGCCTCGAAGGGTAGGGCCCATTCGTCGTGGTACAGATTATGTCCCATTACATCTACATATGAGTCGCCAGGGTAGTAGTAGTCCGAAGCGAGGTGCGGGTGCACGGCGCTGTCGGACTCGTAGGTCCAGAGCAGGTTGTCCAGGCCACGGTCCTGGGAGAAGTACTGGTGCATGTGGCGCCAGACGGCCACGTAGTGCGCGTTCCGGCGGTGGCCGAACCAGAACCAGGCGCCGTTCATCTCGGACATCGGGCGCCAGAGCACCACGACCCCGGCGTCCCGCAGCTCCTCCAGGCCGTCCGCGAGGCAATCCAGCCAGCCCATCCAGGTCGCGTTGGCGGGTGTCCCAGGCGTGACCAGCTCCATGAGATCGATGGGCCCCGTGAGGTCGCCATTGGTGCCGCCCGTCCAGGGGTTGGGCGCCGACCACTTGATCTGCACCAGCCCGCCGCCTTGCCACCAGCTGATCGCGTAGGGGTTCACCACGGACGCCTGGCAGGGGACCGCGTTGAGCTCGTACTGGAGCCCCAGCGCTGCCACCTGGTGGCCAGTGGCCGCGGGCAGCGCCTGCACTTGCACCGGAAACTCGGGCACCACCTCGGTGAGGTGCTGACCCAACACCACGCGCTCGCCAGACCGGGCGGGCAGGGTGGCCAACCATCGGAGCACCGCGCGGGCTGCCGGGCCGGCGTCGTCGTTGGAGGGTTGGCCCGGGCTGGAGCCGGCGTGTAGCGGGGACGTCGCCGCAGCGACCTCCTCGCGGCTCGTGAAGCCGTCAGCGTCGGGGTCGTCGTCGAGGTCGGCAAAGGTCGGGTTCAGGCCCAACTGCCGCTCGAGGCCATCGGCTGCGGAGTCTCCGTCGCTGTCCGCGACGGTCGGGGAGGTCCCGAGGGCGACCTCCTCGGCGTCGAACAGGCGGTCGCCATCCGTGTCCAACTCGAGCTGGATGTTACGGATCGCGCAGTTGGTGAACGACCCGGCTGGGGCGTCGCCGATCTCGAAGGTGAGCCAGGCCGCCGAGATTGCGCCAGACCACGTCACGACCGAGTGGCCCTCGACCGGGACGTACTGCGGCCCTGAGGTGTGGAACATCCGCTCGGCCAAGAGCACGCGACGGGTCTCCGTGCCAACGGTGAGTAACAGGATGGCGCGTACGCTCGCGAAGGCGTCCACCTGGGTCTCGAAGCGCAAGGTGTACGGCACACCGGACCCCGCCGCGGTTAGCCCCGCGGCGATGTTTTGCCGCACGCCGTCGCCGATCCCGGTGCGGTTGGTGATCCGCAGCGCGATGCCGGCAGGGTCGGTGATGAACGCCATCAGGGCGCCGTTTTGCTTTCCAACGGGGCTCCAGCTCTGGAGCTGCTGCTTGAAGGACCCGTTCTGGACCGGGCCCGCGGATGCGCCCGCTGAGACCAGGAGTAGAGCAACGACAAGGGCTTGTCGGGGTGAGATGCGATGCATTGAGGACCTCATGAGCGCCGCCCTCGCGGGCAGCGCAGCGGGGGTATTCGTCGGCCCGACCACCTCCCGAGGCTAGGGGGCCGCCCAGCATTATGCAACGCCGTGCATAAAGTTTTATGCAAAAATCTGCGCATGCGCCGTGCCGGGCGGGCACGACGTCCGGTCGAGCGGTTCGGCCACCCAAGGCTCCAAAGTATGCATTGCCGTGCATATTTTCGCTTGCGGGCCACCGGCCCGACTGCCATGGTGAGCCGGTGAGCGTGAGCGATCCCGAAGACGAAGCGACCGAACCCGCGGTCCTGCCGGAGCAGGAGAAGCCGCTCCGCGTGGTGTACGAGAGCCTGCGTGTGGCGGGCCGCCTCGCCCTGGCGCTGAACCTCCCGGCTCGCGACCTGCCTCGCTGGCTTACGCTGGCCGTGTTCCACGAGCTCCGCGGACGCGGAAGGCGCCAGCGCGAGATCGCCGTGGACCTCGGCTACTCCATGCGAAAGGTCGCCCTCCTCGCGCGCGCATTGAAGGAGAACTTCCTCGACGCGAACGCCCAGCACACCCTGCCGCGGCGCATCGAATACGTGTTGTGGGCCGAGAGCATGAGCGAGGCGCGCCTCACACGGGCGTTGTCAGACGAGCCGCCCGAAGCTGTCGCCGCGGCGCTGCAGCAGCTGGTGGAGGAGGGGCGGGTCACGGTTCAGCCGGGGCGAGTAGCCCACTATCGCGCCGTGCGACCCCGATCCCGCCTTGCGCGGGACGAGTGGCTGGCGCGTGTGGACGGCCTCGCTCACCTGCTGGGCACCGTCACTGACGCCGTGTACGGACGCTTCTTCGCCCGAGAGCCTGGCGCCAGCTTCGCGCGCACGGTGAGCCTTCGTGTCCGCGCCGAGGATCTCGACGCCGTGCGTCGCCTTTACGAAGAGACGGTGTGGCCGGCCCTCTGCGAGCTCGACGAACGCGCCAAAGACGCAGACGACGCGGTGGACCTCAACGTCCTTTGGCTGGTCGCACCGCGCGACCTCCTCAACAACGAGACCGGCAGCGCTCGGTCGAACAGCAAAGACTCGGAGGTAGATCATGAGTGAACCAGGCAAGGCCCCCCGCTCACGTCCAGGGGCGGCAGCTGCACCACGGGCTCGCGCCCGCGTCTTGTACCCGGGGGCCATCGCGCTCCTCGTGGGCGTATCCGCGTGCGCCGCCGAGGACCAGACGTTCGAGTGCCCGATCGGCCAGCGCGTCGAGTCGAACGGGTTGGACGTCTGCGTCATCCAGGAGACGGGGATCGGCGTGGTCACGCGCTCGAAGGTGTGCCCGCCCGAGTTCCCTTTCCTGCATACGCTCGACGCCATGCTCGTGTGCTCGGCGGAGGCCCAGCTGCCAGAGGCCGTGGTGACCGACCTCGTCGGTCCGCAACCTGCCGACGCATGTGGAGGCGACTGCCCGCCCGTCCTCGAGGAGGTGCCGGTCGAGGTCGGCCCGGCTCGCGCAATTGCGGTGACCGCGTCGGCGTTGTTCTTCGTGGACGCGGAGGGCGCCTTGCTCAGCCGTGTGGGCGGCGCCACAGAGGAGCTGGCCCGCGTCGGGGAGGTGACCCAGCTCGCCGCGAACGAGCAGTGGATCTACTGGATCAGCGATGGGGGTCGGCTTCGCGCCGCGACGTACGAGGGTGACTCGGACGCGAGCCTCGACCTTCCGATCGACCCGGCAGCGGACCTCGCGGCGGACGCCACGCACGTGTACTGGCTCGAGGGCAAGGCTGGGGGGCGCACGAGGCGCCTCGAGCGGTCGTCGGGCAAGGTGCAGGATCTTGGCGCCGCCGGGGGAGGTGTGGAGCTGGGCCTGGCCCAAGGGCCCGTCTGGTGGCGCACCCAGGACGGCGGGGTGCGGCGCGCTTTGGCCTCGGGCGACGGACCTCCAGACGACGCCGCTGTTTCTGGCGCGGTGGCGCTGGGGACGGGGCCGGCCGGTACGTTCATCGCGCACGAGTCCGGCTACGCGTGGCCCATCGAGGGGGGCGAGGCGTTCCAGCACCTCAACTTGCCGGTTGGCGACACCCCGACCTACCTCGCCGTGGGCGTGAGCCACGTCTGGTGGGCCTCCGCAGGGATCGTGGCTCGCTCCACAGCAGATGGCCAGGTGCGCGTGATCGCGCCGACCCATCCGGGGCTCTTCGTGTCAGGCGGGGGCCGCGTGGCCTGGTCCCGTCAGGGCGCCGTGATGGTCGCGCCGCTGGACTGAGGGACGAGCAGCCGGCGCACCCGGGCTGTGCGCCGGTGGGCTGAAGCTGTTACTGGCGCCGCGCCGGCTCAGTCGGGTGGCGTGTCGGGCTGGTGATCCGGGTGCGAGACCTGGAACGCCGGAAGGGCCATGCACGCGGCTTCTGCCGCGAGGAGCCGCGGGAAGGCGTCGAGCGCCACGGCGAAGCGGCGCGCGTTGTACAGCTGCGGCACGAGGCAGGCGTCGGCGACCGTGGGCGCGCTGCCGAAGCAGAACCCGTCTCCGTAACGCCACACCAGCTCCTCGAGCGCGCCGAGGCCGCGGGTGATCGCGCCCTGGCAAAAGCGCCTCACGGAGGCGCTGTCGAGGCCGTGTTCCTTCTCGAGAAGGCGCATGACCAGCAGATTCTGGAGCGGCTGCGTGCCGCTGTTCACCACCTCGACCATCTGGCGCACCCGCGCGCGGTCGACGAGGCCTCTCGGCAGCAGCGGGGGGGCCGGCCAGCGCTCCTCGAGGTATTCCAGGATCGCCACGCTCTGGGCGAGCGCGCCGTCGTCCACCACGAGCACGGGGACCTGCTGGGACGGGTTCAGCGCGCGATGGGCGTCGCTGTACTGCTCGCCGCCTCCCGCCAGGAGGTGGACGGGGATGTACTCGAACTCGAGGCGCTTCCACGCCAGGGCCACCCGCACCCGCCAGCTGCACGAGGAGCGGAAATAGGAGTGGAGGGCGAGCGTCACGTGGGGCCTCCCGAAGGTGGCGGCAGGTACCGCGCCACCGTCTGGTCGATGGTGCCGAAGACGTTTCGGCCGTCTTTGTGCATGTCGATCCGCACGCGGTCTCCCACCCGCAGGAACGGCGTGGTGGCCTTGCCGTGCTCGATCACCTCCAGCATGCGCCGCTCCGCCAGACACGAAGAGCCGCGCCGCCGGTCCTCGTTGGACACCGTGCCGCTGCCGATCACGGTCCCCGCTCGGAGCGGCCGGGTCCTGGCGCAGTGCGTGATGAGGTCGGCGAAGGAGAAGTGCATCTCCTGTCCCGCGTCGGGATCTCCGAAGACGGTGTCGTTGAGGCGGGTGACGAGCGGCAGGTGGACGCGGCCGTCGCGCCAGGCGTCGCCTAGCTCGTCGGGCGTGACCACGAAGGGCGAGAGCGCCGACGAGGGCTTCGACACGAAGAACCCGAAGCCCTTCTGCAGCTCCTCCGGGATGAGGTTTCGCAGGGAGACGTCGTTCACCAGCACCACGAGCCGGACGGCGTCGAGCGCCCGCTCGCGCGAGACGGCCTGGGGCACGTCGCCCAGGATCACCGCCACCTCGGACTCGAAGTCGCAACCGAAGGCCTCGTTCTCGAGGGGGATCGGCTCCGTGGGCGCCAGAAAGGCGTCGCTGCCGCCTTGGTAGACGAGCGGATCGGTGCGGAGCGTCTCGGGCGGCTCCGCGTTCCGCGCCTTTCGGACCAGCACGATGTGGTTGATGTAGGCGCTGCCGTCGATCCAGCCGTAGGCGCGGGGCAGCGGGGCGAGCAGGAGCGTGGGGTCCAGCAGCTCCTCGAAGGGCCCCTCGGCGGCCTGCCGCACGGCCGGCACTCGCGTGTCCCAGTCGTCCAGGAGCGCCTGGAGCGTGGGCACTGAGGGCACCGGCCGGAGTCGCTGTCCGTCAGGCGAGACGACGCAGAGCTCGCCGTCGCGGGTGCCGTTGTTTCGGGTGCATAGACGCATGGTGTGTTGCTCCTCGCGCTCGTTGTGCGGTCGGTCCGGCCCGCCGGTCCGCGGTGGGTCGGCTCAGCCGAACCAGCTCTCGTCGTAGCCGGCCACCTCGAGAGCCAGCCCCTGCGGCGTGACCCGGAGGGGCTCGAAGGTGTCGAGCATCACGGCCAGCTCGCGCGTCTCGCGGCTGCCGATGCTGCGCTCGTAGCTGCCGGGGTGGGGCCCATGAGGGCACCCGGCGGGGTGCAGGCTCAGGGACCCGGCGTGCACCCCGCGCCGGCTCGTGAAGTCGCCGTCGCAGTAAAAAATCACCTCGTCCACGTCCACGTTGGAGTGTGGGTAGGGACAGGGGATGGCGTTGGGGTGGAAGTCCACGGCCCTGGGCACGAAGCTGCACACCAGCGAGCCGCGGGTGGCGAAGGTGCCGTGGACGGTGGGCGGCAGGTGGACCTGCCCGATCTTGGGCGAGAAGCGCAGGATCGGGAACACGAACGGGTAGACCGTGCCGTCCCAGCCCACGAGGTCGCAGACCGGCGCCGGGTAGTCGTGCGCCGTGAACCGGTCTTGTCGCTTCGTGACCACGCGGCGATCGGGCACCGACAGGCCGTCTAGCACCGGCGAGCGGAAGTCCCGATGGGTGTAGGGCGCGTCCATGCGCAGCTGCCCCAGGGGATTCCGGTACTGGGTGGGCGTGCGCAGACCCGACCGCAGCTCGAGCCACAGCCAGTGTTGAGCGCCGGGCGCCAGCTCGAAGCGGTGGGGGACCGCCCTGGGGATCACCACATAATCCCGTGGCCCGAACTCGAGGCGGCCGTATGGCGAGAGCAGCGCGCCGCCGCCGGCCTGGATGTAGAGCAGCTCGTCGCCATCGCCGTTCGCGAAGAGGAAGTCGTCGGACGGGGTGGGCTTCACCACCCCCACGGTGACGTCGCCGTTGAACATGAGCGGCAGACGGCCTGTGACGGGGCCCCCGGTTTGTGGGGCGTTGGACGAGTCGACGTGGCGTCGTCGCAGCGGCGTGTCGCTCTGGACCACCGCCTCGACGCGCGGAGGAAACAGGGGCGCGACCAGCGTGCCGTCCCCGTGAAACTGCGGGGGATTGCGGTGGTAGAGGATCGAGAAGGGGCCATCGAACCCGTCGCGCGTGAAGCACTCCTCGTAGAAGAGCGCGCCGTCAGGGCCGCGGTGCACGGTGTGGGGCTTCTCCGGGAGCAGCCCCTGGGCGCGATAGTCGATCACACGTCCTCCTGGATACGCTCGATGGACTCGAAGAGCGCCCGGAAGGTGCCCTCGCCGAAGCCGTCGTCGCCGCAGCGCTGGATGAGCTCGTAGAAGAACGGCCCGGCGTCCGGCTCCGCGTACAGGGTGGCCGCGTCCTTCAGGAAGATCTGAATCAGGTAGCGGTTGTGGGGTTTGCCGTCGATGAGGATGCCCAGCTCGCGAAGGTGCTCGAGGCGATGCTGGAGCGCCGCTACGTCCACGTCCTTCTTCGCTAGGCGGCCGGGTGCCTGATCGTAGTAGGCACCGGAGGTCTCGAGGAAGCCGACGCCCCGAGTGCGCAGAGACCGCACCGCCGACACGATGTCGTCCACCTCGATCGCGATGTGTTGGACGCCGGCTCCGGAGTTCTCCTCGACGAACTTGTTGATCTGGCCGTCCTTGAAGAACGGCTGCAGCGGCTCGTTGATCGGGAACTTGAGGCCGGAGCGTGGGTCCCACATCACCACCGACTTGAGCCCGGTCCCGCTAGCGGCCCCGGACTTCACGTCCTCGGTGTGGAACTCGATCGACCAGCACTGCTCCATGCCGAGCACGTGCTCCAGCCAGAGCTTCATGGGTGCCATGGTGGGCGCGTTGGACGTGATGTGGTCGATGCCGAGCGCCTTGAAGGGGGCTGGCGGCGCGTTGGTGGCTTCGAGCGCATCGAAGCCCGGCGCGAAGCCCTCCCAGCCCTCCCGCTCCACGAAGCGGTACGCCACGTCCCCGAGCGCCGTGGTGATCGAGAAGTGGCGATAACGCGCGTCGCCCCGGCGCGTCTCGCGAATCGAGTGGATTGGCGTGGCGTCGCGGGCGGTGAGGAAGCGCCAGGCCTTGTCGAGGTCGGCCACCTGAAACGAGATGGAGCCGATCCCCGCCGGGTGCCGCTTCAGGTAACGCGCGGCGCGACAGGTGGTGCGCTGCGGTGTGCTCACGACCACCTGAGTAGCGGCTCGCCCGGTGCCGCCCGCCGAGTAGACCACGCTGGCTTGTCCCGTCTCCTCGGTCATCGCATCCCCGGAGCGAGCCACGGGGCGGAAGCCGAACCTCTCGTAGAAGCTGCGTGACCGCGCCGGGTTGTTGACGAAGAAGTGGTAGCTGTCGACGCCGATGATCCCGAGCTCTTCGGATGCGGCCATGGGGGGTTCTCCTCACCTCACGCGAGACGGCGCATCCTAGCCCCGGCGCTTCGGGGTGTCATCGTCCACCGCGCACGGGGTTGACCTCCGTTGCCTCGCGGCACGAAGCTCTCCGCATGACGCGCGCGGCCGCCTTGCTCCTCCTCTTCCTGCTGCCCCTCTCGGCCAGCGCGGGAACCCTCGACAAGGGCCGATACTCCTTCGGGCTCTCCGGAGGCGCGGGCAAGCGGTTCGCCTCCGTCGGCTTCTCGTTCGGGTATCTGGTGGTGGACGGCCTCCAGCCGTCGATCGCGCTCGGGTATGCGTGGCAGGGCTACGATCGGGCAGACGCCCACCGCCTGGAGACCACGCTCGAGCTCCGGTATTACGTCTACCGACACGCCGTGGTCGCGCCGTACGTCTTCGTCGACGGGTCGCACGTCTACCTCGCCTACCGCGGGGCGCCGGACGAGGACCACAACTTCTTCAGAGCGGGCGGCGGGTTGGGTGCGCTCTTCCTTGTGGCGCCTACCGTGGGCTTCTCCGTGTCGTTTCGCGTGGGCAGCTGGCTCGGAGCGGACGACGCGCTCTACGACCGCGGCGTCCTCGAGGAGGCACCGCTCCTCGACTTCGGCTTCGGCTTCGGCGTCTTCCTATGAGCTGCTGAGCTGCTGAGCTGCTGGTGCAGCCCGGCGGCGCTCAGTCGGGTCGAACGAGCGTGAGGCTGCGAAGGGCGCCGAGCACGTCCGCCGTGATCTCCGGCAGCGGCTCGCTCCCCGTGAGCGTAAGGACGATCAGCCACGTATCGGTGCCGCTGGGGATGCGTCCCGCCGCGCCGCGCCTCAGCGCCAGCACCCAGGTGGGCGTGTTGCCCCCGAGCGGACCATGCACGGCGGCGTACCCCGACTCCGCTCCGATGGTGGCGAGCAGCTCGGCGTCGAGCGTTCGGCGCGCCTCCGGTAGCCGATTCGGGCCGAGCGCTTCCTCGATAGTGCGGACGCGCGCCTCGACCTGCTCCTCACACGTGGTGTAGGGGGTAGTGGGCCCGACACAGCCTCTCCGTCCCGCGCACGCCTCACATCGCTCTACCCTGATCTCTCCGCCGTCGGAGCGAGCCGTTCCACCGGCGCGCGTGACGGCGGCGTCCACCCGCCAACGCGCGCCCAGCGCCAAGGCGACGCCTGCGGGCTGAAAGGCGACCCCTGTGCTCTCCGGGGCAGCGACGGGCGCCTCGGGCAGCGGCGTGGGGAGCTCCCCCGGTACGCCCAGCGTCGCGCGCTTCACCACGAAGCCGGTGACGACCCGCAGCGGTGCACCGGCCGCGGCCGGCGTGTCCTCGGACGCGGTCCCCTTGCCCAGTAACAGCTCGAGGCCCAGCGCCGGGTAGTCGAGCCGGGTCTCGCTCTGAGCCGCCGGCTCGCCGTAGAGCGCCACGATACGCGAGGGTTCGTCTCCAGCCGCAGCGCCGGCGAGGGTCTTGATGCGTGCATCGCGCCCGAGGACAGTGATCGACCGGATCGGAAAGCGGCCGTTCTCGTAGTTGGCCTCGACCACGATCGAGGCCTTCTTGCCCTCATAGACGTACTTCCCGCCTCCAGAGCGCGTGGGTTGCCCGAGCGATCGGAACATCCGCGGGGTCTCGTCGTTGATCGTGAGAATGTTCTCGAGCCCGAGCCCCTCCGTGATCGGCGTCTCCAGGGCGATGCGCTCGAAGTCCACCGCCGCGGCGGCCGAGGCGAGGAGGCAAGCGGCCATCAACAAGAGGGGGGACGCAGCGCAAGTCATGGGTTGAGCGTCTCCATCGCCTCGGTGGTCACCGCGAGCTCCGCCACCAATACCCGCTCGTGCACGCGGAGCGTGATCGTGGTGGTGCCTTGCGCGAGCGAGGCGCCGAGCGTGCTCTTCACGTCCCGCTGGGCGGTCACGAGGGCGTCGAGCTGACTCTTGGTGTTGCTGGCCCGCTCGGGCGACTCGAACTCGGCGGCGACCACGACGAATGCGCCGTCGCGCACGAAGAACGCGGCGCCCAGGCGCTGCGTTCGCCGCAGGGCGCGGCGCAGCTCCGCCGGGAGCGGAACCGCCTCGAGCCGGGCGCTGGCGCGCTGCAGGAGGGTGCCGTTGGCGAAGAACCACGCGGGTGCTTCGGTCGGAAGGTGAGCGGCCAGCGCCTGCACTGCCGGGTGTCTTCGCCACGCGGCCGGCTCCATTGGAGCGCCCAACGCGTCGTAGAGCGCGCCGCGCCCGAACCGGGCAGCGCTGCCCTCCGGCACGAACGCAACGCCTCCCGCGACGAAGGCCCCCGCGGCCGCGCTCGCGGCGTGCAGGCGGGGCTCGAAGGCGTTCCCCGGGACGTGTCCGGTCCACGTCTCGAGTCGGTCTCTAGCGGGCAGGACCGAGGTGAACCCCGCGAAGGAGTCCAGATCGTCCACGGCCGCGACCACCAGGGACTCCGCGTCCAACCCGGCGAACTCATCGAGGCCCAAGCGCTGCGCCTCCGACACACGGACGGCGGCGTAGCCGGCGGCGCCGGCGGGTAGCTGAGCGTCGGCCAGTGACTCGAGGGCTGGCGCGCGCGAGATCGCCCATGGCGGGACCTCGGGGGCGGAGACGCCTGCGACGGACGAGCGGTTCGTCAACGTGAACACGGCGCCAGCGATGATCGCCGCGAGGGCGGGCAGTGCCCACGAGGCCACGAGCCAAAGGCGGCCTGTTCGATAGGTCCCAGCGTCCACCACGGCCTGCGCGGTTTGATACGCCTCGGCCAATGCGCGATCTCGGCGGGTCCCCTCGGCTGCGGCGGACCACTCCGGGAACTCCGGCGCCGCCCGACCGGCCTCCAGCCACTGTCTACCTGAGAGCTCGATCTGCGCTGCCAAACGCTCGCGCTGGGCCGAGACGGCGGTGGTCTGGTCTCGAATCGCTGCCGCGAGGATCCCGTCACGACCCCGTTCGCTCCCCAGGGAGGACTCCAGCGCCATCCGCGCTTGCGCCTCCGCTCCGCGGGCCGCCGCCTCTCGGGAGTCTGCTTCGCCCCGCCGCTCGCGAAGCTCGGCGAGCTCGCGCTCCTTGAGTTCGAGTGAGGGTTGGAGCTCCACTGCCCGCGTCTTCGCGTCGGCGTCTCCGGCTTTCAGCGTCTCGAGGGTGGCAGCCAGGGTCTGCCGCTCGCCGTTCAGTTCGGCCACGCGGGCCTCGAGGCGCTGGCGAATTTCGCTTGCCTCCTGCCGCGCCGCGGCCCGGCGTGCCAGCAGCTCGTGGGCACCGGCGGACCGCGAGGCGACCGCTGCCGCTTGCTGCTCGGCGGCTTCTCGCGCCTGCGAGAGCGCGTTCTCCGTCGCCTTCAGGGCGTTGAGGCGCTCTTCGAGCGACGGATCGCCCGTGCCCCCCTTTGCGGCCAGGCGCTCGCCCACGGCTGTGGCCAGCGCACGTCGAACGTCGCCTCGTATGCGCTCGCGGTCGGCCAACGCGGCGAGCGCCTGCGCTACGCGACCCCTCACCCGCGTGACGCGGCGTGCGTAGCGGATTGCGCCAAGGATCCCGGGCTCCGGCGCGCCGATGTCGCTGGCTACTGCGTCTACTGGGTATGAGAGGGGCCCGTCGCGGGAGATCGAGTGGATTCCCGAGCCCCGGTTGGACGGGGGCGGCGAGGACGGCTCTTCGGTCATGGCTTGGCGCGCGGTTCGGGCCCGGCACGCCCGAGGATGGGCGCGCCGCCTTTATCGCAGGCGGCGGTCCGGCCGTGCGGACCCTGAGGAACGCAGCGAGCCACCGCGAGGATCAATCGTCGTCGTCGTCGTCCGAGAACGTGGCCGTGCTGCCGTTGACCCGGTCCCGCAGGTCTTTCCCCACCTTGAAGAACGGCAGCCGCTTGGGCGGAACGTCGACCGGCGAGCCCGTCTTCGGGTTACGCCCTGTGTAGGCGCCGTAATAACGGTTGGTGAAGGAGCCGAACCCGCGGATCTCGACCCGCTCACCCCGCTCCAGCGCCTCCCGCATCGAGTCGAAGATGGTGTTCACGGCGATCTCCGCTTGCTTCTTGGGCAAGTTCGCGCGCGTGGCGACCGTCTCGATCAGCTGCGACCTGTTGACATCGTCCTGTCGACTCATTCCCGCGTTCTCCATCGACCGCGCTTCGGCAACTAGGGCCGCGGCGCGGGGGTTTCTGCTTGGGGGACGTCGCCCCCAACCCATGTGCCCGGGCCGGCGCCGGGCGAGTTCATCGCTGCGGCCGAGCTGCGAGGCTGGGCCGTCCGCGGGCCTGAGGAGAAGACCCCAGGCCCGATAAGTACCGTGAGGCCGGCCCGAGGCCAACTGCCGTCACGCCCGGAGCTGGCACCGACGTGGGGCCAGCGGCCCCACCGAAGGAGGGCCAGGTATTGAGTGCCCCCGACAGGAGTCGAACCTGCGGCACACAGGGATTAGGAATCCCCGGCTCTATCCGTCTGAGCTACGGGGGCGTGGCGACTGCCAGCGGCGCGTGAGTTACCACCCGAGTCTGGCGGCGTCAACGGTCCAAGCGTGCATGAGCGTTGGACTTTCCCGCTGCTCTCGCGGACGGGCCACGGGCGCGGCGCCCCGTGGGACTTCCCACGCGGCTGTTTCCCTGATACCCCGCCCGCCGTGGCTGGGGATGCACCAGGAGGACGAACAGGGGGGGGGCTCCTCAGTGGGTTGTTCGCCTTCCTGTTTGGAGGAGCGCTGGCCGCGTGCGGGCTCTTCGTCCTCGCTTACGGCGAGGCCCGGCTGAACAAGGGCGCCGCCCTGGCCCGCGCGCCCCATGTAGGCGGCGCGGGCCCCGCCCCGGTGCCCGGTGCCCGCGTCACGCTCTCCGGGCCGTTGTCGGCGCTGGAGCTGGCTCACGATCCCTTGCTCCGCGGCGACTTCGCCTACATCCGCCGTACGGTGGAGACGTGCGCCTGGGTCGAGCTCCCCGCCAAGGACCGCAGCGCCCCTCCAACCTACCGAAAGCGCTGGGTCAAGGAGCCGCCCGAGTCGCGGACCTTCCAATCGCCCGGGTACGACAACCCGGCGCCGGTACACGCGGACGCGGAGGTGATCGGCAAAGGACTCACCGTCGAGGGGCACACCCTCGCGGCCAGCCCCCAGGTCGTCCTCTCGGACACCCTGGCCCCTTCGCGGCAGGAGGTGTCCGGTGCCCGCATCGTCGCCGACCAATGGGCCTACCTCGCCTCCAGCAAGGACTGCAAGGAAGGTGGAGCGGCCATCGGCGACCAGCGCGTGTCGTTCCGTGTGCTTCGCGTCGGCGACCTCGTGACCGCGTTCGGCGCTCTCAAGGGCAGCCGCTTGGACGTCTACGCCGGCGAGCTCCTGCTCGCGCGGGGAAACCGCTCGCAGCTCGCACAGGCGTTCGAAGCCAAGAAGGCGCCCATGTCGTGGGTCGCGCGGGTGGGGGGCGGGGTGCTCGTGTGGGCAGGGCTGAGCCTGTTGTTCGCCCCGATCGTGGCGCTCGTCTCCTGGATCCCGCTGCTCGGCGGGCTAGCCGGTGGCGCCGTACGGCTCGCCACCGCCGTGCTCGCGCTCCTCGTCACCCTCGGCGTCATCTACCGCGGCTACGGCCTCGGCGCCGCCTCGTCTTTGCTCGGAGGGCTCATCCCATGACCGTTCGTTATTTCACGACGCCGATCTATTACGTGAACGACCGGCCCCATATTGGCCACGCGTACACCACCGTGCTCGCCGACGTCGCCGCGCGGTACGCACGCCGCCTGGGCCACGAGACCACCTTCCTCACCGGGACCGACGAGCACGGTCAGAAGGTGCAGCAGGCCGCGGCCGCTCGGGGTCTCGCTCCCCGCGCGCACGTCGACGAGCTGCACGTCGCGTTTCGTGCGATGTGCGAGAACCTCGGGACCACACACGATCGCTTCATCCGAACCACTGACGCCGACCACGTGGTGGTGGTTCAGGGGGCCCTGCAACGCCTCTGGGACCAGGGGCTGATCGAGAGCCGGCGCTACGGCGGCTGGTACTCCGTGAGCGAGGAGCGCTTCTTCCCCGAGAAGGACCTCGTGGAGGGCAAGGACCCCGTGGGCAAGAAGCCCGTCGAGTGGGTGGAAGAGGAGAACTTCTTCTTCAAGATGAGCCTCTACCGCGAGCGGCTGATCGCGCACATCGAGGGCAACCCCGGGTGCATCGTCCCGGCCTACCGCGCCCAGGAGGTGCTGGGCTTCTTGCGGCAGCCGCTGGAAGACCTCTGCATCTCCCGCCCCAAGACGCGCCTCGCGTGGGGGATCGAGCTCCCCTTCGCCAAGGACTACGTCACCTACGTGTGGTTCGACGCGCTGCTCAACTACCTCACGGGGATCGGCTACCCGGACGGCGACTGGCGTGAGCGCTGGGCGGAGAGCACTCACCTCATCGGGAAGGACATCCTCACCACCCACACCGTCTACTGGTGGTCCATGCTCATGGCGCTTGAGGTGCCGGTGCCGAAGCGGGTGCTCGCTCACGGCTGGTGGCTCATGGGCGACGCCAAGATGAGCAAGTCGTCGGGCAACGTGGTGAGCCCGCTCGGCCTCGCCGATGTCTACGGTGTGGACGTCTTCCGCTACTTCCTGCTGCGGGAGATGGTCATCGGGCAAGACGCCAGCTTCTCGGAGGAGGCGCTGGTACGCCGAAACAACGCCGAGCTCGCCGACGACCTCGGCAACCTCGTCAACCGGGTACTCAGCCTGGTGGAGCGGCGCTTCGACAACCGCGTGCCCGAGCCGGGCCCGGAGCAGCCGCTGGACGTCGAGGTGCTGGCGTCCATCCGCGGGCTCGAGGCCACAGTGTCCGAGGCCGTCGAGGGGCTCATGCTCCACAAGGCCGTCGACAGCTGCGCCGCGCTCGTGCGACGCCTCAACCGCTACGTGAACGAGACCGTCCCGTTCACGGTCGCCAAGACGGACCTGCCGCGCGCGGGCGCCATACTTCACGTCGTGCTCTCGGCCCTCGCCGAGCTCTCGTGGTGGCTCGAGCCGGTCATGCCGCGCGCCATGGCGGAGCTGCGGCGTCGCCTCGGCGCCGACGGTCGGTCGCTGGTAGCCGGCGCGTCCATCGACAAGGGCGCGGTGTTGGTCCCGAAACACGAGCTGCCCGAGGCGCCCGTGCCCGCCGCGGAGAGCCCCACGCCCACCGCGGCCCCACCGGCGCCCCCGGCGGCTCCCGCCCCGCAAGCCCCGCAAGAGGGCGTCGCGCTAATCGGCTTCGACGACTTCGCCAAGGTCGCACTCCGGGTCGCGGAGGTCCTCGTGGCCGAGCGGGTCAAGGGCTCCGACAAGCTCCTGCGCTTGGAGGTCGACCTCGGCTCGGAGCGACGCCAGATCGTCGCCGGGATCGCCAAGGCCTACGCGCCCGAGCAGCTCGTGGGGAAGCGCCTCGTAGTGGTCGCCAACCTAGCGCCCCGAAAGATCTTCGGGCTCGACAGCCAAGGCATGGTCCTAGCCGCGAAGCACGGCGACGCCCTCGTCGTGCTCTGCCCCGACGGCCCCACACCCAGCGGCGCCACCGTCAGCTAACCGACACCGACGCCGACGTTTTCACGTCGGCGTCGGCGTCGGC
>SXGT01061009.1_pt1 | contig 33736 bp, 24 predicted proteins | sample 3176221 | NCBI WGS metagenome assembly SXGT01 (sample SAMN11356862, study PRJNA531348) | freshwater metagenome | isolation source: freshwater sample F1-120 | place: China: Fuxian Lake, Yuxi | collected 2017-12-25 | reverse complement strand
CTAGCCCGGCCCGACCCGGAAGCGAACACAGCGCTTCCTGCTGGATGAGCCCTGATCGAGGCTGCGGGCCCGGGCACGATGAAGGAGGTGAGGTGTGGTGAGATGAGAAATCGTTGCCCCTGGCGGAACGTGAGGCCCGCCTTGTCTGCCGCTCCAATGGCTCGTGTCTGCTGTCTCCCCTTACTCGTAACGCAGCGCTTCCGTCGGATTCAGCTTCGAGGCACGGATCGCCGGCAGCATTCCGAAAACGACACCCACGAGCAGCGATACGGAAAACGCAACCGCCACAGCTTCTCTCGAAATCTGAATTCTGATGTTTTCCACGAAGTAAGTAACGCTCAGAGGCACTGAGACTCCAACCAGAATGCCAAGCAGTCCTCCGGCCAGGCTGATGACAACCGCTTCCGTGAGAAACTGCGCCAGTATCTCGTGGCGCGACGCCCCCACCGCCATTCGTACGCCAATCTCCCGTGTGCGTTCGGTAACCGTTACCAGCATGATGTTCATGATCCCAATCCCCGAAATAGTCAGCGCGATCGCGGAAACAAGGATAAGCACCAGCCGCAGGATCAGAGCCACGTTCTCGGCGGCGTCAAGAATTGCCGTCAGGTTCTCTACCCTGTACCTTGCGCCTGAGCGGTGCCGTGATTCCAGAATCTTCCGCACCAGTTGCGTCACCGGTTCCACTTCGGCCGGCGACCGCACCTGGACGTACATCGGGTCGATCTTATCCACGGTCGTGAAGTAGCGCAGAACTGAGATCGGAATCAGAATCGTCTCCGCATTCAATTCCGTCTGCCCGAAACTCTCCACGCGCTCCTTGAAGACGCCTGTCACGGTGAACTGAAGTCCGTGTACCTTGAGAGCCTGCCCGATGGCGGCTCGTGGATTGCCATAAAGTCGAGTCGCCAGCTTTTCCGTGAGGAGCGCTACCTTCTGCCGCAACTGGACATCGCTCGCGTCCAGGAATGAACCGCTCAGCATCACCAGATTTCGAACCGTCCGGTAGTGTTCATCGGACCCGATGACCGCAACGTCCTCTTCCCTGCCCCCGATCACCATCCGGTCGTAGTTCGTCATGATCCCGGTGGCGGCGAGAATGCGCCCCGCAAGCTGCTCGCGGACCGCCTTAACGTCGTCTCCCTTGATGAAGTCGGCCTCCGAGCGCGCGCTGGTTCCGCCACCAACGTCGTAGTAGGCGAAAATCATGTTGGAGCCAATTCCCTGAATCTGCTCGAGGATGTAGTCGCGTCCCGTGAGCGATATCGTGACCACCAGAATTACCGAGGCATTTCCGATCAGCATGCCGAGCGCGGTCAGCAGTGACCTGACAGGGTTTGCACGCAGAGCAAGTAGGCTGAAACGCAGCGCTTCAGTGATAAACATTGGCCGGATGGAATCGCCGCTACATTCCGTTCGCTTTGCGAAGCAGCTTTTCCGCGTCGGCCCTCGGAGGGTCGTTCGGAGTCAGTTCGCTTGACAGATACCGCTTTAGGAAACTCCTGGCCTGATCGATGTTCCGGCTGGCGTTGAGGTAAGTTTCCGCCCGCTCAAAGAGCAGCTTTGGGGACTCAGGGGCAATTGTCTCGGCACGCTGGAACATCTGATCGCTCTCGTCATGCCTGCCACGGTGCGCCAAAAACTTCGCGAGGTCGATGACGCGGCCGAGTTGCGTCGGAGCGAGGTCAAGAGCTCTTCGAAGATGCTCCTCAGCGGTTCCAAATTCCTTGCGCCGCTCGGCAAGGCGGGCTTTCGCCCAGTGTCCCTCTACCGGATCGCGCTTCGCGATACTCTCGCCGAGAGCGGCGGCCTTATCAAGACCGCCGCCGAGGAATCCCGGCGCCTGGAGGTAGTACTCGAAGAGGTCGTTTGCGGCTTCCCTGTTCGATGCGTCCAATTGCACCGCCTTCTCGAAGGCCTGTCTTGCTTTGCTCGCAAGACTGGGAGCTGCGAAGGGATTGCCCTGTTCCGCCCGCCGGCCGTACGATTTTCCAAGCCAGTTAAGGTAGCTTGAGGTCGAAGGCTCCGAGGCCACAGCCTTCTCGAAAGCTTCACTGGACTTCTTATAGTCGCCGAGCATGTAGCGGCCGCGTCCGAGTAGGTCCCACGCGTGCGCGTCCTTGACGGACAAAGCCTCCATTACCGCGACGGAAGCCGCGAACTCGGTCTTCTCGAAAAGGCGCTCCGCCTTCTCATATTTCGCGCAGTGAGGCTGCGCGGCATTTGAGGGCAGCAACTGTCCCGCCAGAACAAGGCACAGCGCGATAGCGCGAGTTTCCTTCACTCGAAATCAATCCCCAATACAGTTGGATGCCACCCTGCGGGCCGGGGTTGCATCCCACCCAACACGATTACTGCTTAACCTCGTAGGGGAACTTTTGTATCAGTGTATCCGCCCCCTTCCTCGCACGCACTTCCATATTCCACTTCCCCGCCATGAAAAACATAGGTTTTGCCTGGTAGACCCCCGGCTTTACGACATTTGCCTTGCTCTTGAACTCGCCGTGGTCCATGTCCACCATAGTCAGTACGACCTCGACAGCCGCGCCCTCGACGGGCGCTCCTTTGGCGTCTTTGATGGTCACATTGAAAGCCGAAGAGAAGTTTATTTTCACGGCGCCGACCGCAGCAATGGAGACTTTCCAGTCCGGCGTGGCGCCTAGAGACGGGAGTGCGCTGAGGACGGCAATTGACAGCAGCTTGAGGAATATACGCTTCATTTCAATATTGTACACGGGAGCGGCCGGTAATCCGCTTTCACCCGCCTGCCACGATACGCGGCGGGGGCTATGGCCAGCCCAAAAAAGGGTTCGTTCGAAATGTTCGAAAACTGGAAGATACAAATTTCGCTTGCGCGGATTATAATATTGCGGAGACCATGTTGGTCTTCACATCCAGCGGTGGTTGGTTTTATTATCCCAAGACGAAGAGGAGTGAACATGGCAGAAAACGAAAACGGACAGATGAGCGCAGCGGATAGCGCCCCTTCGGCAACGTCCGAGGCCCCTCCGCCGGCGCCCGCGGCGCCCCCAGCGGCCCCCGCAGCCCCTCCGGCTGCCGCCGCGAAAAAGAAGGCGGGTAAGCCGAACGCAAAAAAGGCATCCGGGAAACCGGCTCCGAAGAAACCAGTTGCTAAGAAGGCGGCGAAGAAGGTCTCCGCAAAAGTGCCGCCAAAGAAGTCCGCCAAGAAAGCCGTAAAGAAGGCTGTGAAGAAAGCTGTGAAGAAAGCGGTAAAGAAAGCCGTAAAGAAAGCTGTAAAGAAAGCCCCTGCGAAGAAAGCCCCTGCGAAGAAAGGCAAGAAAAAGTAAGACTTCGAGCTCTCGTGGCCGGTCTTCTCTCGATTCGCGGGAAGGCCGGCCCTAACTGCTTCTTCCCGTCCTCCTTCCTCCTACACGATCGAGGTCATCTTCTCCTCGGCGGTCGGGAACGCCTTTCCTAGCGGAGTCTTGAGCACCTCTTCCGCAATCGTCAGGTACACATCCCCAATCGAGTTGTGAGACTTCGTATGCATCCCCGTCTTCATCTTCCCCGCGCCGCCGGCGACCAGAATTGCGAGACCATTGCACTTGTGCGGATTGGCCTCCGCGTGCTCATGAACGAATACCGCGCACGTATTGTCTAAGAGGTTCCCGCTGCCTTCCGGTATGGACTTCATCCGCTCCAGCAGGTAGGCGAACTCCTCCACATGCCATCGGCAGATGTCACGCATCGTGCGTTGTTGCACGGCCGATCCGGCGTTGTTGTGCGTGTAATCATGATGCCGGTTTCCTCCGAGTCCAAGCCATGGGAAACGCGTCAGGCTCTGGCACTTCGTCAACATGTACGAGGCAACGCGAGTCTGGCCGGAGGCGAATGCGTGAATCAGAAGATCGGACTGGATCTTCGCGATACGCGGGTAATCCGTCAGATCGCTCACATCCTCCGGTTCCTTGATGTTCTTCCCGTAATCCGGCGGGAGGCTCGAAATGGCTCGCTCCAGATCGCGCACCGACGTCAAATGTTCATCGAGCCTGTGACGGTCCGCACTGCCGAGCGCCGGCGTGATGTCGTTCACGTCACTCTGGACGAGGTCAAGGACGCTCTTCTTACGCCCGACCCAACTCTGGTTCCTGATTCCGAACAGCCGGTCAAACAGGTTGTGCGGAATCATCTCGGGCGGCAGGGCACGTTCGTACCCGGCCCAACTCATGTTGCGATGCACGTTCTCACCATGGGATTCCTGCGCCACCCCGATCTGGAGAGAATGGAACCTCGACTTCGATCCGATTCTCGCTGCAAGAATCTGGTCGATTGACGGGCCGCCCGCGCCACGGCCATTGTAGCCAGTACCAGTCATCAGGCCCGTGAGCGCATTGAAGTGCCCGCCGCCCTGCCCGTTAAGCCGCGCCGCCACGTTGTCGATGCCGCTGATCACGTGCACGTAGTCCCGCACCGATTTCAACGGAGACAGACACGGCGTCAACGCATAATCCGCGCCGGTTTCGCCTGGGATCCAGTATCGTTCCGGAATTCCGTTCCCGTTGAACCAGATCAGAAACCGGGGCTCGACCGGTCCCACGCCCTTGTCGCGAGCCGCGTAGGCCGTTCCGTTCGAATTAAACATCGCGGCGAGCGGCGGAAGCCCCACCCGCACGGCCGCGCCTGTGAGGCTGACTCCACGCAAGAACTTGCGTCTGCTAATTGCCATTTCGCTCTCCCTTACGAAACTCTACCGCCGGACCGAGCGCGATTAACAACTCCCTGAACCGGAACCCGGATTCCTTGAACCTTGCTGAAAGCCGGTCGATCACTTCCCGGTCGTCCGGCGTCTCCCGCCGGCCCGCTGCATAACGGAACAACTGGCGCACAATACAAGTCTGACAAACCGGGCTTTCCGCCAGTATACTCCCAAGCTGCTTTGAATTGGCAAACCTGGAATTAGGAAGCCCGGCAATTTCGCCCTCGATTTCCAGCGGCAAATCGAAGCGCTTCGGCGTGGAGCGGTTGTCCTCCGCAACGTTGATCAGAATCGTTTCCTTATCGCGCCACCGGCCGAGGGCGTCGAAGTTCTCGAGTCCGAAGCCGATCGGGTCCATTAAGCGGTGACACGCGGCACAGGACGGGTCCTCAACGTGCGCGGCAAGCCTCTGCCGCCGCGTCAGTGGCTTCTCTTCGCTCGGTTCCGGCAGCGTTGTGTTGATGTTTGGTGGAGGCGGCGGAATGTGCTGGCATAGCAACTGCTCCCGGACAAAAATCCCGCGCGCGGTGGGTGATGTTTCAACAGGTCCCGCGCTCGCCGCGAGAAACGATCCCTGTCCCAGAAGCCCCGCCCGGGGCGTCCCTGCGGGAAACGGCATTTTTTGAAACTCAGCCTGGGGGGTGGGAAATTGGTAGAGAGCCGCAAGATCGGCGTTCACGAATCCGTAATCGGCTCGAAACGCATCCATGAAGTTGCCATCTTTCCATGCGAGATCCTGAAGCAATCGCTTCGTCTCCTCAACCATGGCTGCGGCTAACTCCGGCGTGAACTCCGGAAATCGCCGCCGCTCCTTGAACGCATTTAACACACGATCGAACCTGAGCCACTGACTGAAGAACTCATCCGCCGCCTGGACAGCCAGAGGAGAGTCGACCATGCGACGGGCCCAACCATCCCTGCCCCCAGCGGTGCGCAACTCGCCTCGCTCCGCGGCCTTGAATAGATCCTCGCTGGGCATCGTGTCCCAGAACAGATACGAGAAACGGCTGGCGACTGCGTAATCGCCGAGGCGGCCGTCCGGCCCCTCCTCGACGTGAAAGAGAAACTTGGGCGATTGCAGCATCGCCTCAACTATGGCTCGGGCGCCTTCGAGGAACTTTCCGCTGGCATGAGCGTGAGCGCTGAAGGCCGCGGCATAGCGCCGCAATTCAGCCGTGTTCAGAGGCCGGCGGAACGCTCGCCGTCCGAACTTTCCAAGGAATTCATCCCGGCACTTCGAGTCGTCCGCGGAAGCGGGTTTGCATGGGATGAGACCGTTTACGTCGCCGGCGCGGAAGGCGTTGAGCGCGAGTTTTTCAGCGGCCGCGCTGTAAGCCTCGATGAGGATCGGCGACATGCTCTGCCCGCGCGACTGGTTCTTGAAGCCGTCGATGTAGTCTTCCGGAGGGAATCGTAACGCGGGCCGGCTGTCGTCACCCAGCAGGTCCCTCACCGTGTTGTTGTACTGGCTATGCGTCAGGCGCCGCACGGCTCCACCGGTCTGTGAACCCGCCCTTTGGGTGCGCTCGACCCTCGCGGGCGAGGCCGAAGCTTCGGGGGTGGACGCCAGGTGTCCAATCCACGCGACCAGCAGTTTCTCGCTGTCTGACCCCGGCTTGATCCGTTGCCCGCCTGTATGCGGAATCTGGTTCGTGGGCTTGGCAAGTATCACGGATTTCGCCGGGTTCCCACGATCCACCAGGACGCCGAGGGACATTCCAAAAAACCGAATCGCTTCCTGGCTTGCGTCCTTCGGTGGAAAGTGCAGACGGGTTCCGGACGCAACTCCGTCAGAGGCGTGGCAACCGCGGCACTGCGCGTCCTCGAGCGCCGGATAGACTTTTGCAGCGAAGAAGGCGGGATCCATGGCCGCAAAAGCCATCGACGCGAACGCGGCTGATGCTGGCAGTGACCACCTCGCCCTAATGTTCATCGCGAAACATCCGTCCTCGGCGCAGCGGCCCATGACACAAATGTATCGGCTCTCTTGGTCCGAAAGGCCTGAACTCCCGCGGGGGTTACGCGCGTGCCGGTCAAATATATGCGTCTTAACTTCGCCAGCCCCGCCAGATTCGCCAGCGCCGCGTCTCCCACGGAAGTATGCGACAGGTCCAAACTCGTGAGACTTGGCATTGACGCCAATGCGGCGGCAATCGAGTCGTCAAGCTGGACGCAGTTCCACAGGCTGAGCCTTTCCATTGCAGGCAGGCCCTTCAGCGCTTCGATCCCAGCCGCATTGATCTTTGCGCCGCTCAAGTCCAGCCGGCGCAGGTTCTTCAACCGGGCCAGCTTCGCCAGGCCCAAATTCGTCACCTGGATACCGCCCGCGACCTGGCAATTCCCTCCTCCAACCGGTTTTCCAGCCTTACCCAGACCGAATCCGATACCAAGATTCAGCTCTTCGAGACCGGACAGGCGCGAGATCGTATCCAGATCCAGATCGGTGATCAGCGGCGACCAGCATGCTCCGGCGTTCCTTCGCTGAATGCCGTTGAAACTGAGTTTCCTTAGCTTCGGAAGGAGGTTCAGGAAGTTGAAGTTGATCCCGCTGATACGGGTTCCGCCCAGGTGCAACTCCTTGAGCTCAGCCAAGGCAGGCAGACTTTCGAGTCCGACGTCCCCGAGCATGGTGTGGCTGAGATCGAGCGATTGCAAACCTGTCAGCGCGGCGAGATATTGGAGGCCGACATCGGTGATGTCTGTTCCGCGCAAGGTCAGCTTCCGCAAGCTGCGATTCGCCCGAAGGTATGACGTGGCCGCATCCGTGATGAATTCCGCCGTATCCAGATTCAGCTCCTCCAGTTGCTTCAACTGCTGAAGGCGTTCGATGCCCCGGTCGGTAACGTATGTAAAGGAGAGATCAAGGCGTTTCAAACCTTTGATTTCCGCGACGCGCTCCACATCGCTGTCGGTCGCCCAGGTGCGTGCGAGCGAGACCTCCGCAATGCCGCCATCCGGACCACGTACAGTTTCGCCGCCCTGTGCCTCGATCCACTGGGCTATTTCCGCTTTCGGCGCTTCAGCCGAAGCTGTCATCATCATTGCCGCCATCACCGTTGCGGTCGAAAGACTTACTCTCATACGCGTCAGGTTCTTCGGGCCTGCCTGGCAGCGTCGCGGTTCCAGTTGATTTTGCAATCGGGCAGCCCCCGCGTCAAACTGCCGAAACCCTGCTCCGAGATCAGCGTATGATACAGATCGAGGAAACGCAGGTTGCCGAATCCGGCCAGCATCTTCACCGAAGCGTCCGAGATATCGGTACGATCCAGGTGCAGTTCCCTCAAGGCGGTCAGCCCCGCCAGCTTGGCGAAACCCGCGTCCCCGACGGCCGTGTATTCAAGGTTGAGAGATTCGAGCTTCGGGAGCTCGGCGATCCACTCCATGGCGGCGTCGGTTATCCGAGTCTGCGCCAGGGCGAGGCTTCTGAGCTGCCGCAACTTCGAGAGCGGCTTTATCCCGGTTTCGCTGAATCGTCCGAAGCTGAGATCCAGTTCCTCAAGCCCGGTCAAACCTGAAATAATCGCCAGCCCTTCCTGTGTGATATCGACCCCTCGCAGGTTGAGCCGTTTCAGATTCCCGAGCGACGCGAGAGCGGTAATGCCCGCATCTGTCACGTCCGTGTACCGGATCGAAAGCGCCGTAAGCCCCGTGATGTTGCCGATGTGAACCAGTCCTTCATTCTTTAATGGCGCGTTTTCAAGGTTGAGATCGCGCAGGCGGGTCAGCCCCTTGATAGCGTCGAGCCCGGGTCCCTCGATCAGAGTTCCGCCTAAATTCAGCGTCTCCAAATTGACCAGTGGCGCGATCTTGGCAAGGGCGCTGTCGGCGAGCAATGTTTCACCTATGTCGAGATTACGCAGCGACTGCAGAGGTGCAAGATGGACGAGCCCGGCGTCGCTAATCTCCGTGTCCCGAAGATTCAGTCCTGCAAGTTGCGGGAGTTTGGCGAGAACACGGATTTCGCCATCGGTAACCGACGTCGATCGCAGCGAAACGTGGATCGCGTGCCCGTCCTGCATCCGAACTTTGCCCCCTATCGAACGAAGCCACTGAACGATAGCCTGCTCGCCCTGGGCCGCTGCCGCTGCCGCTTCCGTCTCGCGCTTCATTTCGCGGCCCGAAGAACCCTGAAGCAACACTTTGCAGTTAGGAAGTACGCCGGTCAACTCGCGCACGCCAGAACCGGTCGCGCGGCTGTAACGAAGATCGATCGCGCGCAGCCGCTTGAACGTCGCCAGCTTCGCCAGTCCCGCATTCGAAACCTTCGTACGATAAAGGCTCAGTTCTTCCAGGCCTTCCATGCGGGCAAGCGCGTCGAGTCCCGCGTCGCTCACATTCGAGGACTGAAGATTCAGCTTTCGAACCTTCGTCAGTCCGGAAAGAAAAGCGATACCGGCATCTGTCACGCCAGTGTCCGCGAGGTCCAGTTCCGTTATCTCACTCAACCCGGAAAGACTCTTGAGACCTTCATCGGTAATGGATGTTCCGCGCAAGTAAAGCTTCGCGAGTCCGCGCATGTGCCGCAGACTGGCCAGTCCTTCGTCATTGAACGTGCGGTCGAAGTTGAGATCGAGGTGCTTTAGCCTGAACGCAGCGAGCGGAGCACCGCCGATACGAGTTTGATGTACCCGCAGTTCCCGCAGTTGCGCCAGCGGCTGAAGGCCTTTGAGCACGGTGTCGTCGAACGGTATGTAGGTCTGGACGGGTTTGCTCAAGACCAGTTTTTCAAGCTGGGTCAAGTTAGCGAAGAGCCCTACGGTGGATCCAACGCGAGGAATCGGCTGATCGTACCAGAGGCGTCCGTTTACGTAGAGTTCCTTGACGTTCGGCAAAGGCGGCAATTGTCGCAGCTCTTCCTCGAGCGACGACGCCCACTGCGTGATGCCGCTGAAATTCAGAGTGTGAATGCGGAAATCGGAATCGGGCAGATCGCCAAGACTAAAGATAGGCTTTCGCTGCCCAGCGAGGACGACGCTGCCTCCCATTCGCACCATCCATTCGGCGACGACACGGTCGGGTGAGGCTTCCTGCGCCGTCGTGAGCGCAGCCGCGCACGCGAGCAGGCCAACCCACCTGGCAATCCATGAAGACATCCGCACTCCTTGCCAATCGCTCCTTGGTAATAATGATATACCAGCCGTCCGCGGCTCCAGCAACTAGCCAAGGCATCGCCTCGATCTCCCAGCGGGATATCGGAGTCTGGTAAGTCCGGAGCCAGAAGCTCGAATGCCGGCAGCGTGCGCGCCGAGGAGCCCGCTGACTCCCTCCAGCATTGCGAAGAGCTGTGGCTCGCTTACTCCGCAACCGACTCTCGACGAGAATGAGCGCCTCAACGCCGCGGTTACGTTCCCGGTGCGGCTTATCGCCCGCCCTTTTCCTTGACATATCGCGCTACCTGTTCGTGGGTCGCGAACCAGACGCCGGGCCTCGACCTCATGTGCATGATCAGATTCTCCAGCGCGGCAGCTCGGGAACGGTGCCCTGTCACGTGAGGATGCATTGTCAGGATAAAAAGGCCCCCTTCCTCGTAGGCCATATCGAACTCGGATTGGAAGACTTGGTTCACCAGTTGGGGTGAGGCGAGCGCGCCGCCCGGAAGGTTGAGGAGGGGGAAATCGTCCAGAATCCCTCAATGGGAAGCTCAATGACGCCTGTGGGTTTGCCATCGAGCAACACCTCGTAGGCATCGTCGCTGGCCATCAGGCTGCTGTCATACAGAAAGCCCGCCTTCGCCACCTGACCCATCGTGTACGGACTGAATGCCCACGAAGGCGCACGATAACCCACAGGCCGCTTACCAATGACTTTGGTGAGGTGCGCGACCGCCCGTTCCAGCAACCGCCGCTCTTCGGCCTCATCGTTGAGCGCGGGAAGGAGCTCGTGAATCCAGCCGTGAACGCCGACTTCGTGCCGCCCGCTGGCCAGAATGTCCCGTATCATCTGCGGGTGGAGTAAATCGCTCACCGCCGGAATAAAGAAAGAGGCTGGGATCTTGTATTTATCGAGCAGCCGCAGAATCCGCGGCAGTCCGTCTACCGCGCCATATTCCCCGCGCGACAGAACTCCGGGAGCGATATCGCCCCGGGCGAGCGATGCCGCCATATTGTCCACGTCGAAACTCAGCGCCACCGCAACGCGCGCCCCGCCGGGCCATGATTGCGGGCGCAGACGCCGTCCGGCGGTAACACGAATCTGCGCCTTCAGTTGATCGAGGTCCAGTTTGATGCCAGGCTGGGGATTCACGGCAGACTGCGGTTGCGAGAAAGCCGGGCAAGCCAACAGTAGCCGGGCAAGAACCTGCAAACACGGTTTCCGCATGTACCTGATTCTATCGTGGGTGTTCAGGTTGAGCCGCTTCAACTATCCACCCCTGAAACATTCCCATACCGGTGCAACGTCTGCGTGACCGACTGCTCTCGCACGTAGTGCCGCAACTCCAACCGTCCATGAAGCAATGCCGGCGAGTCTACCAGATGCACATGAGCTTCGTTGGCAGCCTCGATCGCGGTACGGCTGACCCGCGAAAAGGCCCGCACACGCTCGAACTGACTCAACCGCGCCGCGAACGCGGAGCTTTCCTCCATCACCACCTCCCCATGCGGGAAGCGCCTGTCGAGCCTTACGTCTCCACCCGTGCTCAGCACTGCCGGCACTCCGCACGTCCGCGCTGCGATCAGGCAGAGAAGCGCTCCTGGCAATTCCTCGACGCCGCTTGCGCGAATCAGCACGTTGTGGATCGGGCGGTATCGGAATACGTTACTCTCGGCCGCCAGTCCGCTTGGATCCTGACTACGGCTAAAGTGCCGGTTCCACCAATAGGCGTAACTCCCCGCGGCCGCATGCAGGTCCCCTGTCCATTCGTCGTGCCTGCCGGCAATCGCCCAATCCATCAGTTGCGCGACGAAATCGTTCACCAGCGGCGCGGGCTCTGCCGCAAGAACTGGCGCCTCACGCTGCGTCCAGCGGCATAAACTGTAGACGTAATTCTCGCCTCCCGCCTTGGCCTCGCCGAACACGCTCTTCTTCCATCCGCCGAATGGCTGCCGCCGGACGATTGCACCGGTCGTGCCCCGATTCACGTACAGGTTGCCCGCTTCGATACGCTCCCGCCACTTCAGAATTTCCCGGTCGTCGAGCGACTGTATCCCGCTTGTCAATCCAAGCTCACTGCTGTTGACGATCTCGATGGCGTCGTCCAGATTCGCAGCGCGCATCAAGCCCAGCAGCGGTCCGAAGCATTCCGTCCGGTGATACCACGATCCCGGGCGTACTCCGAGCCTGATGCCCGGTGTCCACAAGTTCGGGCTCAACGCGCGCGGTTCAAGCAGCCACGATTCGCCGTCGTCCAGTTGCGTCAGGCCGCGCAACAGATCGTCACCGGGTTCGCGAATCAGCGGTGTAATGACATTCCATGGATCCCATGCCGAGCCTGCGCTCAAACTCGCCGCTGCGTCCCGCAGTTGACGTAGAAACGACGGATTATCGTAGACCTCCGCTTCAAGGACTGCAACACTTGCCGCCGAACATTTTTGCCCATTATGTCCAAATGCTGATTTGACAAGATCGCGGATCGCCTGGTCGTGATCGGCCATTCCCGTCACAATCATGGCGTTCTTCCCGCTCGTCTCCGCCATCAGCCGCAGCTCCGGCTTCCACGACTGGAACATCCGAGCCGTACTGTATGCGCCCGTCAGAATCACGGCATGGACCCGCGAATCCGTCACTATCTCCCGTCCCACGTCATTGTCGGGAGCGGGAAGAAACTGCAATACATCGCGTGGGATTCCCGCGTCCCAGAGCGCATTGCAGAGATACCAACTGACCAGGACCCCTTCCGGAGCGGGTTTGAGAATCACGGTGTTGCCCGCCATCAGAGCGGCAAGGACGCCTCCGCACGGTATCGCCAGGGGAAAGTTCCATGGAGGGGTCACAAGCACTGTGCCAAGCGGAGCCGCTTCACATCCATCGGTCTCGTGCGTGCCCGCGAGCGAAGTACGGGCGTAGTAATTGGCGAAGTCCACCGCCTCGCTCACTTCGGCGTCGCCCTCGGGGATCGCCTTCGCGCCGTCGAGCGTCATGCAGGCGATCAACTCGCCTCGCCTTTTCGCAAGAACTTCCGCGCACCGCGAAAGAAGGCGGCCCCGCTCCTCTGCCCGAATGGCTCCCCAGGAAACGCGCGCGGCTGCCGCGATTTCAAGGGCCGCCTCAACATCCCGCGGTCCGGCGAGCGTGTATCGGTACGCTTCGACGCCGGGCCGCGAAGGATCGGCGCCAACTTCGAAATTCGTGCCGTCTCCGCCGCGAATCACCTCCGGCCCGCGAGCGCGCCATTCCCTGATAACCCCCATGATCCAGTCGCTATTGTGGCGCGGCGACCAGTCCGTGTCCGGCTCATTCGCGAACGGCTCTCCCGCGCTGAAGACCCTGCTCTCCCCCGCCCGGTTCTGCGTCCGGCGGGGCCCGAGCGCCGCGAGATCGCGGTCCCGCACCGCTTGCAGGAACGCGCTCTTTTGCCGTTCCCAACTCGCGCTTCCAAGCTCCAGCGCGAACAGGTCGTGCAGGAAATTCTCGGGTGCGGTGTTCTCATCCAGGCGCCGCACCAGATACGAAATCGCGCTGTGAAAGTCCTCGCGCTTCACGACGGGCGCGTATAGCAGGAGTCCTCCGGCCGCTTCGTGGACGGCTCGCGCCTGATGGTTGGCCATCCCTTCTAGCATCTCGATCTCAACCTGCGCCTCGACTCCAGTCTTCGCCCGCAGCAACAACCCATACGCCACGTCGAACAGGTTGTGCGTCGCGACACCCAGGTGCACGGCCGCCGCGTGCTCCGGCTTCATTCCGTATTCAAGCATTCGCTTGAAATTCGCGTCTACTTCCGGCTTCGACGCGTAGGGAGCGAGCGGCCATCCGTGCATCTCCGCATCCACCCGCTCCATCGCGAGGTTCGCGCCTTTGACGATTCGCAGCTTTATGGGCGCTCCGCCTCTTGCCACGCGGGCCAGCGCCCAACGCGTCAATTGGCGCTGCCACGGGTGCGCGTCCGGCAGATAAGCCTGCAAGACGATCCCGGCGCGGTACATTTTGAATTCATCCTCGTCGAGGACTTCCGTGAACGCTGTCGCCGTCAGCGCCAGGTCGCGATACTCTTCCATATCCAGATTGACGAACTTCGCCAGTGCCCGTCCGGCGGCGTCTGTGAAGTGCGCACGCATCGCCTGCCGGTAGAGCGCTCGCAACCGGTGCTTGATCTGCTCCACGGTGTGCTCGAACGCGATCAGGTTGATCTGGCTGAACACCGACGAAATCTTGACGGAGATGTACTCCACCTCGTCGCGCGCCAGAAGCTTCAGATACGCTTCCAGCCGCCGTCCGGCCTCCTCTTCACCGAGGATCGCCTCGCCAAGCTGGTTCAGATTGAGCCGCGTGCCTTCGCTCCGCCGCCGCTCCACGTATTCGCGGAATTCCTCCTCTTCGCTCGGCAGGATTACGGACCGCGTTTCCTGCCGCAGCTTCGCCACAACGAACGGCACCACCATCGCGGGAATGTACTCGCCAAGCGTGCTCCCAAGCCACAGCGCCCATTGATCGAAATTCCCGAGATACGTTGGAACGCCATAGCGTTCCACAAGGTAGCTCAACTGATCCGCGATGCGCGAGGGACGATGACTCCGGAAAACCTGATCGCTCATCGCCATCGCCTTCCCGTTGGGGTCTTCCATCAGGCGGGCGATCTTGCGCGATTGCGCACGTTCGGCGGTCGTCTCGCCGCGGCGCGAATCTTCAAGCAGCCGCGCCGTCAGATCTACCGCCTGACGCGCGATCTCGAATTGCTCCAGACTCAATGTGCCCTCTCTGTTTCAGCTTAACGCCGGAGAGAGAGCCTGGGAATCCGCGGGCTTCACGCAGGTTACATTACTTGTTCGAGAATCGCGAAGTCGCCAGGATTCCACGCTTGCGCGATGATGTACAATTTTCCGCCGTGCGACTTCATCACGGCGTTATGAATATGCAGAAAGTTCGGTAGACCGAGGTCTTCCTTCACCATCACCGTTGAGACAAGCTGGTCGTTCTCCATGATGTAAATCGGCGCTCCCTTGCTGCGGTCCGGTCCGTCGAGCGACCCGACGATCGAATACTTGCCCTCATACGCGATATCGCACGGCAGCGATCCGAGCGGCATCTTCACTGTCGACAGATACTGGCCGTAACGCGTGAAGCGATCGATCTCCGCGTTGGGGCGATCAGATATATCCAGACGCTTCGTTCCCAGCGGAACGGTGATTCCGTGTCCGGTACCGAACTGGCCTGGGGCGGTGCCCTTGCCGCCGAACGCGAGATCATTCCATTCGAACCGTAGAGGGTTCGTTGACGCGACCCGCGCGGTCAACACGAAATCAAGGTTGGAATACCCCGTGGACATGTACAACATTCCGTCGATGTATTCGACGTCGGTGGGAATGAAGCTGCCGCGGCCGAGGAAGTAATTCGTCGCCGCCGGATTGCCCAGATCGCTCATGCCCTCGGGAGGCATTAGCGTCTGGACCAGCTTGCCGTCGATCGTGGTGATAAACACGCGCTGCGCTCCATTGCCTGGGAATGCGAGGTACGGCGCGCCGTCAGGCGCGACGAAGAGCGTCGCATTGTGCATGTTGGCGTCCTTCATCTCCGCCGGTGTCGCGACCATCCGGGTCGACTTGAGATCAGCGCTGATCTGAACGATCCCGGCGCCAGGAAGAGCGAAGTAGGTCTCGCCCTTGCCAGGACGGCGGTCGATGGCAAAGCCGCCGTGAGCGGCTTTGAGGACCTTTTCTACTCGGGCCTCGGCGGGAAGGTGGCTCGACGTGTAAAGGACGCGGAACTTAAGCTTTCCGTTGCCGCTTGTGCCGGCGCCCTGCGCCCGCGCCGTGGTGGACCCGCTGTTCGGAGCGAGCGTCCAGGCGGCCGCGAGCAGGATCAGGAAAAGTGTGCTGACTGTGATTCGTTTCATGTGAGTGTCTCGAACGTTAAGATTACACCATGAGGGGGTGCCTCGGCGAGGGCCGGTTGCGAGGACGCTGCAAGGCACTGCTTCACAGCGAGGGTTCAGGCGCCTTCCGTCCGCCATCAAAGTCTCCTCGGCGCTGCCAATGGTCCTTCTCCAACTGCTTTCAATTTGAGACTACGGGCAATCTCGCCCGGATCGAGACCACCGGCTTTTCCCAACATGATCTGGAAGCCGGATACCCGCATCTTCCCCCGGAACCGGCCTTGCGTTAGCGACGAAGGCATACCATACTTCGTTGGCGATCGATCACCATTGTGGAGACTATGGTTTCTATTGCCGGCCTTTCCTTGCATGTGGGAGTTGCGTGCGGACAGCGCTCCACGCGGGGCCACGTTGCAGTAATACGGATTTCAATGGCGTATACGGAACGCCTCTGCGTCATGGTCCTTGCACCAAACTTCCCTGCGGAATGCGGTGGGGCAGACGATCGCCTTTTTTCGTCTGCCGCTTTTGCCCGTTCGTTGGAGCCGACCGGTGGAGGGTTTTTCGACCCTGACTCCACGGTGGTGATCAATGCGGTGGTGCCCCTCCGATTTTGCCGGGCGGCGCTGACGTTTCCATTCCCTTCGAATTCCTGGGCGCAATCGCGGCGATCTGACGGAGTAGGCTCCGACCGGTGAGATGCGTAGGGCGGAGCATGTTCCCTGCCCGTCGCTGGGTCACCAGTCAGGACCTTGGCTTGGCGTGGTATTACTATTGAGGGAGGCAGCGGTGTCCGAAAAGCGCACCCCGCCCTGCGGAGCACCCCGCATTGGTGTGAAGTCGTTCCCGTGACCAGAGCCAGTTCGTAGCAATATCGCCTCGGCTCGTACTATCGAGGAAAGTTGATTCGAAACAACATGACTGCGCTTCTTGCCCGTTCCAAAAAGAATTATTCTTGTGCGTCACCCCCCTCAGGCCCGTCCGGATCCACCGCCCTACGGTGTCTGTTTCCCTCCCTCCTCCTGGCCACCGCCCTCGCCGCTCAGACCGTCGAGTTCAACCGCGAGATCCGTCCCATTCTCTCCGACAAGTGCTATACCTGTCATGGACCTGACGCCTCGAAACGCAACTCGAAGCTCCGCTTCGACACAGAAGCCGGAGCCAAGGCTGATCTCGGCGGCCACCTCGCCATCGTTCCCGGCGACGCAGCGAAGAGCGAAATGCTCCGCCGCATTTCAACCGACGACACCGCCAAGCGAATGCCTCCCGCCTACAGCGGCGCGGCGAAGTTGAGTGCCCGCGAAATCGACACTGTCCGCCGCTGGATCGAACAGGGCGCGAAGTGGCAGGGGCACTGGTCCTTCATCTCGCCGAAACGTCCGCCTTTGCCCGCCGTGAGCAATCAGGCATGGCCGCGCAATGCAATCGATCACTTCATTCTCGAACGTCTTGGCCGGGAGGGGTTGAAGCCCTCGCCCGAAGCACCGAAAACTTCCCTCATCCGTCGCGCCACTTTCGATCTTACCGGCCTCCCGGCCACGCCATCCGAAATCGACGCCTATCTCGCGGACTCCGCGCCCAATGCCTATGAAAGAATGATCGACCGTCTTCTCGCCTCGCCTCGTTACGGCGAGCGGATGGCTGTCCGTTGGCTTGATGCCGCGCGCTATGCCGACACGAGCGGCTATCAAAGCGATGGCGAGCGCAGCATGTGGCGATGGCGCGACTGGGTTATCGAAGCCTACAACAACAACATGCCCTTCGACCGCTTTACCGTCGAACAGATCGCAGGCGACATGCTGCCCAATGCCACTCTCGATCAGCGCATCGCCACCGGATTCAACCGTAATCACCGCGGAAACAGCGAAGGCGGAATCGTTCCGGAAGAGTATGCCGTCGAGTACGTGGTGGACCGCGTCGACACAACCTCCACAGTCTTCCTTGGCCTCACTCTGGGGTGCGCGCGCTGTCACAATCATAAGTACGATCCGCTCACGCAAAAGGAGTATTATCAGCTCTTCGCGGCGTTCAACAACATCCCCGAATTCGGTCGCGCCAGTAAATACGACAATTCGCCCCCGTACATCCCGGCGCCCACCCGGGAGCAGGAGGCAAAGCTGAAGGCGCTCGAACCTAAGGTCGCCGCCGCCGGGCGTGAGTGGGTCGCGCTCGGTCCGGAACTCGAGCGAACGCAGCGAGCCTGGGAACTTACTCTGCTCGGAGGCCCGTCCTCTCTGCCTGCGTGGGCCGGTCCGGAAGGCCTTCTGGCGAGCTTTCCGCTCGACGAAGAAGCAGCGGGACCGTCCGGCCGCGCCGCGAACTTCGACGGAACGCGTACATTCGAAGGTGGAAATACCGCCGCCTTTGGATTCCTGGACAAGTTCACTTTGTCGGCCTGGATTAACCCATCGTCCCCTGATGGCGCAATCGTAAACCGGGTGGAAGACAAAGGCGACGGACAGGGGTACGCATTGATTCTGAAAGCGGGCAAGCTTCAGGCCAACATGGTGGTCCGTTGGCTTGACGATTCGTTACGAGTCGAATCCGTCGAAGCGTTGCCCCTCAACCGCTGGAGCCATGTCGCCCTGACCTACGACGGGAGCCGTGTTGCGAGCGGCGTCGGCATTTACGTGAATGGCGCGCCTGTGAAGATCAAGGTACTGCTCGACGAATTGAATCAATCGTTCAACGTGAAGAAACCCTTCCGTGTCGGGGGAGGCGGCGTGGATACGCCGGGATTCAGAGGCGCAATCGACGAGGTTCACGTTTACAAAACCGCCCTCACTCCCGATGAAGTTTCGATGATCTCGCTCGCCGCTTCCGCGGGTTCGATTGCGGCAGTTGCCCCGGCCGTCCGCACCCGCGCGCAGTCCATGAAGCTCGCGTCGTACTTCCTGCATACCGCCGCGCCCGCGCATATTCAGCAGGCATGGAAGCGGTTTGAGGAATTGCGCAAGCAGAAAGACACCCTCGTCGCCGGTTTCTCCACCGTAATGGTAATGCAGGAGAGTCCGCGTCCGCGCGATACGTTCGTCCTTGTGCGTGGAGCGTATGACAGACCGGGCGACAAGGTCACCGTGGGCGTTCCCGCCGTACTCCACCGGATGCCTGCCGATGCGCCAGGGAACCGCCTCGGCTTGGCGAAGTGGCTTGTTTCTCCGGACAACCCCCTGACGGCGCGCGTCAACGTGAACCGGTTCTGGCAAATGTACTTCGGAACAGGCCTCGTGAAAACCACGGAGGACTTCGGTTCTCAAGGCGAATGGCCCTCCCACCCTGAGTTGCTGGACTGGCTCGCTACTGAGTTCGTGGCCTCCGGCTGGGACGTCAAGGCGATGCAGAAGACCATCATGATGAGCGCCGCCTACCGGCAGTCCTCGAAGGTGACACCTGAGTTGATCCAGCGCGATCCTGAGAACCGTCTGCTCGCCCGCGGACCGCGTTATCGGCTTCCAGCCGAAGCCGTGCGCGACCAGGCGCTCTCTGTCTCCGGGTTGCTCGTCGAAAAGCTCGGCGGAAAGTCCGTGAAGCCTTATCAACCGAAGGGTCTCTGGAAGGAGATGGCGAGCGGCGACTACGAGCCCGACACCGGCGACAAGCTGTATCGCCGAAGCCTGTATACGTTCTGGAAGCGTACTATCGCACCGCCCTCGATGATGACCTTCGACGCGGCCGGTCGTGAAGCGTGCACCGTGCGTGAGACACGCACGAATACGCCCTTGCAGGCGCTTACGCTGATGAACGACGTGACGTATCTGGAAGCCAGCCGGATGCTCGCCGAACGAATGTTGGCGGAGGGCGGCGCTACGCCCGCGGACCGGATTGCTTTTGCTTTCCGTCTCGCCACCGCCCGTTACCCGTCCCCCGAGGAAAGCCGGATTCTAAAAGGCGCCTTTCACCGCTATCTGGACAGGCACCAGACAGACCGGGCTGCGGCTTTGAAATTGCTGAAACAAGGTGAGCATTCCCGTAATGAGAACCTCGACGCCGGCGAACACGCGGCCTACACAACCGTCGCCAGCCTGATCCTGAACCTTGATGAAACTGTGACAAAGGAGTAACCCGAGATGGACCCCCGCTTCGAGAACCAGTTATTGCAGACCCGGCGTCATTTCTTTTCCCGCACGGCGTGGGGCCTGGGAACCGCCGCACTTGGCACGCTGCTCGAACAGGACCTCGGCGCGGCGGACGCCAATCCCGGCGCGTCGCTCTGCATCCCTCACTTTGCGCCCAAGGCTAAGCGGGTCATTTATCTGTTCCAGTCCGGCGCGCCATCTCAGATGGACATGTTCGACTACAAGCCCGCGCTCAAGGAGCTGCGCGCCACTGAGCTTCCGGACTCCATCCGCCGCGGCCAGCGGCTCACCGGCATGACGGCTACACAGGCGTCCTTTCCAATCGCGCCCACAAAGTATAGCTTCGCGCAGCATGGGAAATCCGGTGCGTGGGCGAGCGAGCTCATCCCGCACATCGCGAAACAGGCCGACGATTTGTGCTTCGTTAAATCGCTCCACACCGAGGCCATCAATCACGATCCCGCCATCACGTTTTTCCAGACCGGATTTCAAATTGCCGGCCGCCCCAGCATCGGCGCCTGGTTGTCCTACGGCTTGGGGAGCGCGAACAAGGAACTGCCGGCCTTCGTCGTCATGGTTTCCCAGGGGACTGGCCGCCCCGGCGACCAGCCGCTCTATGACCGCCTCTGGGGCAGCGGCTTTCTGCCCTCGCGAGTCCAGGGCGTGAAGTTCCGTTCCGTGGGCGACCCCGTGTTGTACCTGTCGAATCCCGACGGAATGACGCCTAATGACCGTCGTGGCTTCCTCGACGATCTCGCCAGTCTCAATCAGTTGAAGCTCCAGGAATTCGGCGATCCGGAGATTGCGACGCGTATCGCTCAGTACGAGATGGCCTACAAGATGCAATCCTCGGTACCCGAGCTTACGGACTTGTCGAAGGAGCCGGAGCGAACGTTTGAATTGTACGGCCCGGAATCCCGGCAGCCTGGCACATTCGCCGCGAACTGCCTGCTTGCCCGCCGTCTGGCCGAGCGCGGCGTTCGCTTCATCCAGCTTTTCCATCGCGGATGGGACCATCACACCGAACTTCCGAAGCAACTGCCGCTGCAATGCCGCGATATCGACCAACCCTCGGCCGGCCTGGTGCAGGATCTGAAAGAAAGAGGGCTCCTCGACGACACGCTAGTCGTTTGGGGCGGAGAGTTCGGGCGTACCGTCTACTGTCAGGGTAAACTCACAGCCGATAACTACGGCCGCGACCATCACCCGCGTTGTTTCACGCAGTGGATGGCAGGTGGCGGCATCAAGCCCGGCGCCACACATGGCGAGACAGACGATTTCAGTTACAACATCGTCAAGGACCCGGTCCACGTTCACGACCTGCACGCCACCATTCTGAACCGGCTCGGCATCGATCACACGCGGCTTACCTTCAAATTCCAGGGCCGTCACTTCCGCCTCACCGATATCCACGGCAACGTGGTCAACCAGATCCTCGCATGAGGCTCTCCGCGCTTGCCCTGGCGGCTTCGCTCGCCCTGTCCAGCGTCGCTGCCGCTGCTGGGAAACTCGAACGCCGCCTATACGTCACCGATAGGTCCACCATCAGCGTCTACGACCTCGATAATGGGCACGCCCTCGTGCGGAAGATCGAAGTCCCAGGTGGTGGCGGATATAAAGGTATCGCGGCCAGCGTGCAACTCGGGAAGCTGTACGTCAGCTCGTATAAGCAGGACGAACTGATCTGCATTGACCTCGCGACGGACAAGATCGACTGGCGGAAGAAACTGGGCAAGTACGCCGACAGCATGTGGGTCACGCCCGATGGCCAGACCATGTATATTCCCTACCGGGACGATGACAGTTGGTGGGTGCTTCGCGCGAAGGACGCCGAAGTCATCGCGAAGATTCCCGTGGGAAGGGGCAGGAATTACGACGTCAATCCGATTGGCAGCATCGGGCCGCACAACACCTGGATCAATCCGGCGGGTACCCGCGTTTACCTCGAAGTGCTCACCCTGCCCTATGTGTACATCGCCGATACGAAAACCAACAAGCTGATCGGCAAGGTGGGGCCGTTCAGCAAGGGTGTCAGGCCCTTTGCGGTAAGCGACGACGAGAAGTACGTTTACGCGAACGTGGATGGACTGCTTGGATTCGAAGTCGGCGCGGTGCGGGACGGAGAAAAATGGGGCGGCGCCATGCTTCACCGCGTGGAGGCAAAAACACCGCCTTCCCGCCTCGCCGAATACCCGAATCCGCCGGCGCGTAAGCCGCACAGCACGCCCAGTCATGGGATCAATCTCAGCCCGAATCAGAAAGAAGTCTGGATGGTCGATGGCGTCTACGGCTACGTCTACGTATACGTATACGACGTGACTTCCCTGCCCCCGAAGTATGTCACCGGAGTGCCGATTTATATGGACCCGCAAGAGCATCCCACGCCGGGCTGGATTTCGTTCAGCATCGACGGTAAGTACGCCTACCCGGACGGAGGCATCGTGATCGACACCGCCACAAAAACAATCGTCGCGCGCATTCCCACGAGCGAGAAATTGATTGAAATCGACTTCATGGACGGAAGGCCGGTCAAGGCCGGGCATCGCTGACGGCGCATCTTGAATCCAGGTGACACCATCGTGGCGGTCGCGACGCCGCCCGGCCGCGGCGGTATCGGCGTTGTCCGGCTGTCGGGACCGGAGTCGAGAACGGTTGCGGAAAGCCTTTTGCGTCGTCCTCCTGAGTGGCGGCCATGGACCGCGGCGCTCGCCGAACTCACGGACCAGGATTCGCGAACCATCGACAGGGTGGTCGTCACGTTCTTCGAGCGCCCACGATCTTACACCGCCGAGGATGTGGTCGAGATCGCATGCCACGGTTCTCCCGTTGTCTTGCGCTTTTGTTTGGATCGCGCTCTTGAGGGCGGCGCGCGGCTGGCCGAACCAGGCGAGTTTACGCTGAGAGCGTACCTCAACGGACGTATCGATCTTCCGCGCGCGGAGGCCATTCGTGACCTGATTGACGCTACCACGCTGTATCAGGCGCGCGTCGCGGCGCAGCAGGCCGAGGGGTCCGTCTCAAAACGGCTCGCGCCGGTGAAGGAGCAGTTGCTCGAACTGCTCTCTCTCCTCGAAGCGGGGATCGATTTCGCCGAAGACGATATCAGCGTCCCGCCGGACGCCGAACTCCTGCGCCGCCTCGATCCCGTTATCGAGGGCACGCGCCGTCTCGCCACAAGCTTCGCGTATGGAAAACTGGTTTCGGCCGGCCTGTCGCTTGCGATTGTAGGCCGGCCGAACGTGGGCAAGAGTTCCTTGTTCAACCGCCTGCTCGAACAGGACCGCGCAATCGTCACCGGCATGCCCGGGACCACGCGGGATCTTGTGAGCGAGGTCGCGTCAATCGGAGGGCTTCCCGTGAAGCTCATCGACACCGCCGGAATCCGTGAGGCTGAAGGGCTGGCCGAGACGCTTGGGATTGAGCGTAGCTATCAGGCAATGACTGATGCGGATCTGGTGCTGGTTGTGGTCGATGCTTCGGCGCCTGCGATCGACGAAGACCTTGCTTTGATTGGGCGTGCCCGATCTTGTGGGAACGCTCTGGTTGTGGCGAACAAGTGCGACCTCCCGCTAAGCCAACCGGCGGCCGCCGCCGCGCTTTTCGTTTCAGCGCAAACAGGCGAGGGCGTGGATGCCCTTCGCGTCGCGATTCTCCGAGCCGTAGCGCCTGAAGGCGAACCTGCGCGGGAAAGCGGCTTCATCACGAGCGTGCGGCACGAACGCCTTCTGAAGGAAGCGCTGGAGTATCTCCAAAAGGCGCGCCTCGCTATTGAAGCCCGCATCCCGCACGAGATGCTGTTACTCGATCTTTACGGAGCATTACGGCCCATCGACGCCATCACCGGCGCCACCACCGCCGACGACATCCTGAACCGCATCTTCTCCACTTTCTGTATCGGGAAATGATCTCATCCCGCCTGATTTCCATCTCCAGCAAGCATCGCCCATTCTGAGAATCACTTCTCAGATCCCTTCTTGGTCGGGCGGCGGCCTGATCCGTCACGCATGGGCGGCGCTCTCGGCTTTGCCGCCGGCGGCTTCAATCCTTCCGGCCTGCTTGTCAGACTCTTCGGGCCGCGTTACCGGCGCGGACTGCTTCGCCCTTTCTTCTTGTACCTATCCAGCAACTGTGTCAGTCTCCGCACCATCTCGGGCCGCTGGGTATACTGGTTATCCATCTCGCCCGGATCGTTCTCGAGATTGTACAACTGTCCCTCCGGATCTTCCGGCAATCCCTTGCTGCTCCATCCGCCTGACCCACGCCCTATCACCAGCTTCCATGGACCCTGCCTCACGGCGAAAGTGCCTTCGATCGAATGATGAATCACCGCCTCTCGAATCGGCGTTCCGCCCGTCGTTCCCAGCAGTGCTGGAAGGATGCTGTAGCTGTCCTCCCCCGCGTTTCTCGGCAACTTCGCCCCCACGATTTCCGCGCACGTGGCCATCAGATCGCCCAGGCAGATCAGCTCCGGGTTTACCGTTCCCGCTTTAATCTTTGCCGGCCAGCGCGCGATGAACGGTTCACGATGCCCGCCATCCCAGGCGTCGCTCTTGCGTCCGCGCCAGGGTCCGTTCGGGCGGTGATCGAACTGCGTCATCACTGGATTCGTCGAGCCGTTGTCGCTGGTCATGATCAGTAGTGTATTCTGGGCGAACTCGTTGCGCGCCAGGGCCTTCATAATCTCGCCGAGGGTCCAGTCGGTCTGGACAACGAAGTCCCCGTAGTCGCCTGCCCCGCTCTTGCCTCTGAATTCCTCCGCCGGCACGACGGGCGTATGAGGCGATGTGAGCGGAAAGTAAAGGAAGAACGGCCGCGACGGATCCCGGCCGCGAGAGTCGATATACTCCACCGCCTTGCGCGTCAGTGCAGGTAGTACATCCACCATACGAAAGCCAGGTTCGCGTACGCCGGCCCGCACCAGTCCTTGCCTCTCCATATAACCGGTCGGTTCGCCTACAACGCGGTCGCCATCGATGTAGATATACGGGGGCATATCGAGCGACGCGGAAATCCCGAAGAATTCATCGAACCCGTAGCTTTGGGGACCTCGTTTTACGGGTGCCGGGAAATCGATGTTCGATTCCTCCGTTCCGGCCGGTGGGTTCCTGAGCTTCCACTCGAGCCCGAGATGCCACTTGCCCACGCACGCCGTGTGGTACCCGTTCTGCTTCAGCAGTGAGGCAACAGTAAGGCGCCCCTCCTCGATCAACGGTTCGGAGTACCCGAGCAGCACGCTCCGCTTGAGTCGCGTGCGCCAGCAATACCGGCCTGTCATGATTCCGTAGCGTGTGGGCGTGCATACGGCCGAGCCCGAGTGAGCGTCGGTAAACCGCATTCCGTCCGCGGCCAGTGCGTCCATATTCGGCGTCGGAATCTTTTTCGATCCGTAACAGCCGGGGTCGCCATAGCCCATGTCATCTGCCAGAATGAACACGATGTTTGGCTTCCCTGGCGCAGGCTTGCCTTGAGCCTTCACCGCCCAGCTTACCGCGCTCATTCCGAGCGCCTTCAGACACGTTCTTCTATCCACGAGAATCCTCCGCAGCCCAGGTTCACTCTACGATAACACCGCCTCAAAGTCGCTCACCGGCGGCGTGCGGTTTTCATAAACCGCGAGCGGCCTTCAGCAGATCTGCCACGCTGCGGCGGCTCGGCGGGATCAATCTTCAAACACTGGGCGGCAGCGCCACCGGCTCACTTTGCTCCTTTGTGGGTGCCGCGGTCGGCTCTGCCACCCATCGCGACTGGCGCCCGTCGCAGGTGAATGCCATTTTCGGCCGCCGCGCGCCTCGCCGGGGGGTGTGAGACTATGGCAAACCTGGCAATCGCGGGCGGCAAGGCGATTGAATCCCCTGGCAGCGGCGTGCCGCGAACCCGGTTCTGATATCCACGCGCCCTCTTTTGTGCCGAGCGTGGCATAGATCCGGTTCCCGCCGGACCGGAACAGGCCGTCCCCAGGGTTGAGGAAGCCCCATGACCGGTCCCTCCCCACCCTCTTTTGCAATCGGAAACCTGCCTGTTTTCGGCGACACCCAATGCTTCGACTCCCTTTGAGTCCAACCAGAATTTCATGGGTGTGTTACCGGGCAGCGAGGCCCTGTGCAGTTGGCCAAATCCCCGCAACAACTCGTTCGCCTTCTGCGTTAAGCTGCGATCGAACTGAACCTAAACGAGCCATGAAGCCCACATTCCCCTGGCGCTCTACGAATACGCCAGGACAACGAGGCACGCGTGCCTCAAACGGAAGCGAAGGAGACCGTCCTTTCAAGTCGAATCGCTACCGTCGAATCCGCAGCCCCATGGAAGTCGGGCGACGGCTCAATAGGCCACCGTCGCGGTAGGCTGGTTACCCTACCACCCGAAAGTCTCTCAACTGTGCAGCCCAGTTTTGGTACCCGCGTGCGGCCGACCACGCGTCTTCCTCGAAAGCTAGCGCGACGTCGATCCGGCATCCAGCGCTCAACTCACCGCACCGCCCGGCCTGATTCCAGGCTTTTACGAAAAACGTCCGGCCGCTTTGACGCAGCGCAAGCCTCAGATGCTTTTCCTTCCACACCACAGGCGGACCGGCGAGTTCGACGTCGTAGGCGGCGAACACCGGAGCAGGATTCCCGGAGCCGAACGGCCCCAGTTTGAGAATACCCCCGACCGTCCTCTCGTCCACCTCAGCAAAATCCACGCTGGCGTCAATCTGGAGCGTCGGGACGTAGTCTTCAGGCGTGAGCCGCGCCGCGGCGTACGAGTTGAAACGCTCGCGAAACTCGCTCACCCGGTCCGCGGACATCGTCAGCCCGGCGGCGTGTTCGTGTCCGCCAAACTGCGTGAACAGATCGGGCATGGACTCCATGGCTCCCAGTAGGTGAAAGGCGGCGATACTTCGCCCGGATCCCCTTGCGAGCCCCAACTCGCGATCGACGCTCAGCACAAACGCCGGGCGATGATGCCGCTCCACCATGCGGCTCGCGACAATCCCCAACACTCCCCGATGCCATCCCTCACCGGCAAACACAAGGGCGGCATGCGAGTCGGTGACCGGGGAACTCACGCACTGGTCCAGCACGGACTGCACAATTGCCGCCTCGGCCCCCTGCCGCTCCTCGTTTAGCGCGTTCAACTGCGCGGCGATTTCGCGCGCCCGAGACGGGCTTTCCGTGAGAAACAGTTCGATCGCCTGCATTGCCGTATCCATGCGGCCTGCCGCGTTCACTCGAGGTGCAATGCGAAACGCAACCTGCCCGGCCGTGGGTGTGGTTCCAGCGGAAAATCCCGCGACATCGAGCAGCGCCCTCAGCCCCGGATTCCTCACCGTGCCGAGTCCGCTAAGTCCGTGCTTCACGATGATACGGTTCTCGCCGGTAAGCGGCACTACGTCCGCCACGGTACCGATCGCCACCAGCTTCAGGAACGATTCGAGAACGCGCGAGAGCTTATCCGCCGGCCAGGCAAGACTCCTGAGAAGCGCCTGCACGAGCTTGAAGGCGACGCCCACACCGCAGAGGTTTTTCTCGGGATAAAGGCAATCCCGGCGGTTCGGATTCAGTACAGCGAGCGCGGGAGGAAGTTCCTGGTCAGGGAGATGATGGTCCGTAATAATGACGTCAATCCCCAAAGCCGACGCGCTTTCAACCACCTTCGCCGCGCGAATCCCCGTGTCAACGCTTACGATGAGCCGGATGCCTTGCTGCGCCGCGGCCTCCACTACCTCTGGCCGCATCCCATAACCGTCGCGCAGCCTGTGGGGAACGTGAAAATCCGCCAAGCCTCCCGCCATCTCGATGCACTTCTTGAGAACCACTACCGACGTGATTCCATCCACATCGTAATCGCCGTAGATGAGCACCTTTTCGCCACCGAAAATCGCGCGCCTCAGCCGCGCCACTGCATCGTCAAGGCCGCTGAGCGCCGAAGGTTCGTGCAAGTCCGCAAGCGCTGGATTCAGAAAGCGCCTAGCTGCCGCCACTCCTCGAATACCGCGCCGCGTGAGAACTCTGGCCGCTGGTAAACCAATGGAGAGATCCCTATCGAGAGCGCCGGCCTGGAGCTCGCAATCCTCGGGAAGCAGCCACCGCGCTTGCGTCAATTGTTGGAAAAATACGGCCCCATCGGTTCCGGCTCGTCGTCGTCCGGGGCGTTTTCTGAGATCTCATCGGAAAGATCGAGGAAATCCTGATACCAGGGAGCCACCAGATCGAAGGTGTAGAAGCGCGAGCCGTGATCGAAAGCGAGGACGATTGCGCAGGTGCGTCCCTCGTGTCCCTTGAAAGAGCGGAGCCGCCGTTCGTACTGCCTGCGCTGTTCGTGCGGTATTTCCCATTCGGTCAACTCGGACAATTCGTCCTCAATCTCGTCGGCCTCGAATTCACGGTGTGCGAAATAAATAAGGATCGCGCCAGCCCGGCGGGCGACGTTGAGAAACATCTGGTAGTCCGGATATGCCGTATCATTCCAGGCCACGGCGCCCATGGAATCGATCGCCCCGATATCACCGTGAAACACGGCGAAACCCGCGGCGTCGAGTTGAGCGGGTATTTCGTCTTTTAGTGCGTCGAGGTTCATCTTTACGTTCCGGCGAATACGTCGAACTGCTCGGCCAGATCCCTGGCCGAAGGCGTGACTATGGTCTTTGGGCCGATGAGGATCTTCTGCGACGCTCTCAGCGCTTCGCGGACGTCGAATTCGCAGACGAAATCGACGACGGCGGCCGGGCTGGGCGCGGGCGGCGCCACGGTTTTCGTTTCGGGCGCCGATACGGGTCCGCATCCGCACGAGGCCCCGGACTGCGCTTGTACAACTTCCGGCCTGCGCGCAGCCAGGAACCGGTCCACGACGCTCGCGGTTATACCCACCGCCGCGGATGGGGGCACTCGTCCGGCTCCACCTGCAATGCCGCGCTTCTCCAGGTACTTCTCCACTGCTCGCGCTACCGTCTGGCGGTCAGTACCGGCTGCGGAACTCGCGCCTGCCGATGGCATCTCAAACGCCTCCTCCGCCTTCCGCACAGCGTACGCCAGCCGCTTGACGTTGATCAGGTGTTGCGGACCCACGTTATCGCTCGTGATATTCCCGGCTGCCGCTCCACACCCGAGTGTCATCGCCGGAAACACGTTCGTCGTGATCCCCGTCGAGCCCTGGGGTGTCGGCGTATTCACCAGCACCCGCATTGCCGGCATCGCGAGCGCGTATCGCCGGATCTTCTCGTCGTCCCGGGAATAAATGCCGCAGGTGTGGCCCATACCGCCGAAACGGAGAATGCTCCCGCAGATCTCCATACACGCCTCGAAATCCTTCATGAAGTATAACGAGAGAACGGGCGACAGCTTCTCCGCCGAAAGCGGATGTTGCTTGCCAACTCCTTCGAGCTCCACCACAAGAATCGGCGTATCATGAGGGACTTCGAAGCCCGCCATTCCCGCGATTTTTGGAGCCGCCTGGCCCACGCACTTCGGATTCACCGTCCAGTTAGGCGTGAGCAGCAGCTTGGCCAATGCGTCCTTCTGCTCCGGTGTGCAAAAATATGCCTTAGCCTTCTTCAATTCCGCGAGAATCGAATCCTTCAAGGCCGCTTCCGCGACCAGCGCCTGTTCGCTCGAGCATACGGTTCCGAAGTCGAAGGACTTCCCCGTGACGATCTTGCTTACGGCATCGGCAATATCGGCTGTCCGCTCGACCAGTACCGGCACGTTCCCGGGTCCCACTCCAAACGCCGGCTTGCCGCTCGAATACGCCGCCTTGACGATACCCGAGCCGCCGGTCGAGAGGATTACGCCCGTCCGTTCATGTTTCATCAGCGCATTTGTACCTTCCAGCGTGGCGTTGTTGATGCACTGAATGATATCTTCCGGTGCGCCGGCTTCAACAGCGGCCCCGTACAGAACACTGGCAGTTTCACAGGTGCATCGCTTCGCGGAGGGATGCGGGCTGAGGACCACAGCGTTGCCCGCCTTGAGCGAAATCAGACTCTTGTAGATCGCCGTCGAGGTCGGATTCGTCACCGGAAGAATCGCCGCGATCACGCCCACTGGCACCCCAATCTCGACCACGCGCTCTTCCGGCAGTTCCCGCAAAATGCCGACGGTCTTCATTCCTCGCATGCGTCTGGGAAGGAGATCGGCGCACAACAAATTCTTCGCGAGCTTGTCGCGCGCATTGCCGTAACCCGTCTCCTCGACGGCCATTTCCGCAAGCCGCTGCGCGTGCGCCCGCGCCGTTTCCGCCATGTGTTCGACGATGGCATCTATCCGTTCCTGCCCGTAGGAACGGTATTTTAGCCAAGCCGCGTAGGCTTTGTCGACTTTAGTGCGGACTTCCTGAATCGAAACCAAGTCCCTGTCGGTGACCTGGTCCTGAGTCCCCTGAGCCATGAACCGCTATCCGGCGGACTTCGTACCCTTGCTGTTGGCGCCGGGCAGAACCTTTTCGACTTCTTCGTGAGGCCGTGGAATCACGTGAACGCTTACCAGTTCGCCGACGCGCCTGGCGGCTGCGGCCCCGGCGTCGGTGGCCGCTTTCACGGCTCCGACGTCCCCGCGGACGGTGACTGTCACGTAACCGGCGCCTATAAATTCCTTGCCGGTAAGTACGACATTCGCGGTCTTTACCATCGCATCCGCAGCTTCAATCGCGCCCACCAAACCCTTCGTCTCAATAAGGCCCAAAGCTTCCATGTTGCCTCCAGTCGGTATCAGGAACCAACGTATCACACTTCCGTGGTGCGGCGGGCAATTCGAATTGTCGAAACGAGATGATCCTGAAAGATCGATACGCAAGGCGGCCTGCGGGCGCGTGCAAGTACGAATGCGGAACACCGAAGAGTCAAACGGGAAGTAGATCCAGAAAAATAGGTATGGCCGCAATGACAGGGCCAAACAGCCATTTGGTCTTAATTTGGTCTTAAAAAAAGTACCTCCGCGGCACTTGCGGAATGCGCCCAGGTCCCGTGCCGCCGATCCATCCGGCGGCCGCGCTGGTGAGCAATGCCTGTTGGCTGCCGAAGTTCCGATCGGTTGGCAAGGTTGAATGTGGCAAGGTTGAATGTGTCGAGTCGTGACTCCAGGCGATGGCCTTCCCGCACAGGGAAGGATTTCGCCGCGGAAACATCCACGGTAGTCGTTCCGGGACCCGTGAGTATGCTCCATCCTGCGCTACCATACGTGCCGGGTACATTCGCTCGGAAGGCAGCCGGGTTGAAGTAGATGCGGATCTGTTGGCTTCGGGACCGGCCCGTCGCGCAGTATGTCGGGATTGAATCTTTTCAGGACACTTATTGCTCACGAATCCACATGCTTTTGCTTACAGGCGCAATAAAAGAACTATAATGTAAGCGCCGAAAGTGGGTGGCCCATGGCTGACCTCATTATCATACGTGCCGTTTTTATAATCGTCCTGGGCGGCTGCGCGTATTCGCTCCGGCCAGCAACTTGGAGCCCCATAGTCGCGATCGCGGTGGGGATCGGACTTGGTGTTTCCATTATTTTCTTTGAGATCCGAGTAAAGACCGTAAGCATGAGGCGGTTGATTGGCGCCGCATTCGGATCCGTTCTCGGAATCATCGGGGCCTATCTCGTTTCGCTCGTTGTGGGACGAGCGGTGCCCGACAGCGCGTTTCTTCAGGTCGCGCTGCTGCTCTGGATGATGTATGTCGGACTCGTCGTGGGCGCAAGTAAGGGAGACACCCTTAATCTGGCGGCCTTTGGGGGCTTTTTCGGTGGAGAGAAAGGGCCAAAAAAGGCGTTCAAGATCCTCGACACCAGCGTCATTATTGACGGCCGCATCGCCGACATCGCGGAAACCGGCTTTCTCGACGGGGTCCTCGTAATCCCCCAGTTCGTCTTGCATGAGTTGCAGATGGTTGCCGATTCTTCCGACTCCATGAAGCGCGCCCGCGGCCGCCGCGGCCTCGATATTCTTCAGCGTATCCAGAAGATGCCGCACCTCAATATTCAGATCGTCGAGGAGGACTTCCCAACCGTTCGCGAAGTCGACATGAAGCTCATAGAACTCGCAAAGGTCTACGATTGCAAAATCGTCACCAACGATTTCAATCTGAACAAGGTCGCTCAGTTGCGCGGGGTAGAAGTTCTGAACATTAACGAACTTGCGAACTCCCTAAAACCCATCGTGCTTCCCGGCGAAACCATGCGCGTCTTCATCCTGAAGGAAGGCAAGGAGTTCAATCAGGGCGTCGCCTACTTGGACGATGGCACAATGGTTGTGGTGGACAACGCCAAGCGTATGATCTCGAAGACGGTTGACGTCTCCGTCACGAGCGTCCTCCAGACCACGGCCGGCAAGATGATCTTCGGAAAATATGAAGACCGCTCGCACGGTGCACCCGGCGCGGAGCGGCACCCGAAGCGACCGACTGAACAGGCTGTTGGGGAGACTTCGTGAGAGTCGCGGCAATTCTGCCCGCCGCCGGGCTTGGCACTCGCATGGGAAAGGCGGCGGCTGAAAAGGCAGGCACCAGCCGCAAACAGTTCATGCTCCTCGAGGGTTCACCCATCCTGCTTCACACAATACGCAAGTTCGCCGCTTCGCATTTGATAACTGAGATTGTGGTCGCGCTTCCGGCGGCCGACCTCCACTGGGCCGGCGACCTTCTGCGCCGCGAGATTGCGAACAAGCCCGCCCGCGTGGTGGAGGGCGGCGGAACCCGCCAGGAGTCCGTCGAGAACGCGCTGCGAACCATCGATGCGGAAACCGACTTGGTCGCGGTGCATGACGCCGTGCGGCCTTTTATCGATGTCGACACCCTTGCCAGGGTGATTGAAGAAGCGGCGGCCACGGGTGCCGCTATCGTCGGGATTGTTCCCGTGGATACAGTAAAGCGCGTCAATCGCGCCCAGAACCGCGGGAAGATCAGTGCCACTATCCCTCGGGACCGGCTGGTCCTGGCACAGACGCCCCAAGTCTTCCGCTACAGTCTCTTGAGACGCGCATTCGCGGAGGCGCGCGCCGACGGCTTCACCGGGACGGACGAGTCGAGCCTCGTGGAGCGCCTGGATGAAGTGGAAGTGAGCGTCGTCATGGGCAGCGACCGCAATATCAAGATCACCAGACCCACCGATATGGAGTTGGCCCGGCTCTTCCTGAAAGAGGAGTCGCGGGCTTGATTTCCGAGTACCGCATGGGACTCGGCTGGGACGTACATCGGATTCAAGCGGGGCTTCCGCTAATCCTCGCGGGTGTGAAGATCCGTTCCGAATTCGGTCTGGAGGGCCATTCCGACGCGGATGTACTGGCTCACGCCGTCACGGATGCTCTTCTCGGTGCGGCGGCGTTGGGCGATATCGGCATGCACTTTCCCGACACCGACGCCCGCTGGAAAGGCGCGGACAGCTTGCAGTTTCTCCGGCATGCGCACGCCCTGGTTCGCGCGGCCGGGTTTGAGATTGTGAACGTCGACTCCACGGTGATCCTGGAGCGTCCGAAGCTGAAGGATTACCGTCTGGCGATTCGTGAGGGTCTGGCCGCGGCTCTGAACCTCACACTGGACCGGACATCGGTGAAGTTCAAGACGGCGGAGAAAGTGGGGCCAGTGGGCGAGGGCCGGTCGGCCGAGGCACAAGCGATTGTTACGCTCGTGCGAAACGCTTCTTAGACGCCCCCTATACCGCCGTTCCTCGACTCTGGTCGCCCCGGTGAGATCGGGGCGAGCCGCCCCACGTTCATGTGCGCCGTGAGAATATGGGGCAAAATTCGGGTGGGTCCTGCTGCACTGTAGCGGGTTGGCGGCTTCAGTAGAGCGGAGTTGAACGGCACTGCAAGGCCTATGGAAAAACATCAGGAGCCTTTGACAAGGTGCTGGAATGAGTTTGTCGACCGTTGAAATACAGGAAGCTAGTGTCTAGTTGCATTAGTTCTGGTACTACTGTATGTTGAGTCATGCGCCGAAAGTCCGCGAAATTTCAGCTCAGCGACGAAGAGATGAAGACCTTAGAGGGATGGACCCGCCAAGGCAAGACGGAGCACCGTTTG
>SXGT01073793.1_pt1 | contig 33740 bp, 32 predicted proteins | sample 3176221 | NCBI WGS metagenome assembly SXGT01 (sample SAMN11356862, study PRJNA531348) | freshwater metagenome | isolation source: freshwater sample F1-120 | place: China: Fuxian Lake, Yuxi | collected 2017-12-25 | reverse complement strand
CGTACATCACTCCGAGATTGTTCTGCGCGGTGGCATATCCCTGCTCGGCGGCCTTGTGGTACCAGGCCACGGCTTGTCTATCGTCCTGCGGCACGCCACGACCTTTGGCGTACATCACTCCGAGATTGTTCTGCGCGGTGGCATATCCCTGCTCGGCGGCCTTGTGGTACCAGGCCACGGCTTGTCTATCGTCCTGCGGCACGCCACTGCCGTTGGTATACATCACTCCGAGGCTGAACTGCGCCTTGACATCTCCCTGCTCGGCAGCCTTGCGGAACCAGGCCACGGCTTGTCTATCGTCCTGCTGGACGCCTTGACCGGTGGCGTACATCGCCCCGAGTCTTAACTGCGCCTCGGCATTTCCCTGCTTGGCGGCCTTGCGGTACCAGGCAACGGCTTGTTTGTAATCCTGCGGCACGCCCTGGCCTTCGGCGTATATCCACCCAAGGTTGAACTGCGCTTTGGCATTTCCCTGCTCGGCGGCCTTGCGGACCTGGGCTACGGCTTGCTGATCTTTCTGCAGGTCAAACGATCCCGCTTGTGCCGTTTGCGTACTGGTCAAGAGTGCTGAGGCGGTGACACAGCACAATAAAATGAGATACAGAGGTTTCATTTTTGTTTCTCCATGTCTTTTTTTGACATTGGGGTCTGTCCCCGATTTTGAGGTTCTTGCGCCTCGAATTCTGCGCTATGTGGCTTACGCGTGTTTCTCATTGTTACATTCTTTTTAGTCGATCAGCCTAGCTGATCCGACTGTCCGAATTTCCGCGACCGCCGTAGTCAGCCGATTTACAGCAGTTTAGGGACTTGATCCCGTTGAGTCGATTGCCGCAAGCCGCCATCGGAGGCTGGGCTAAATAGCCTGTCTTTTATTTGTTCAAACCAAGCCTCTTCAGGATGCAATCTTGTAGCCCGTCTTCAACCACGGCGTCAACCTCCAGAACCCAGCATTCTGAATGCGCAAAGGCCTCGCATTTAACGGCATCTTTCGTCGTCATAATGACCTGCCCGGGCGGTAAGTCAGCCGCCACAAAACGGTGATGATCCGGAAAGGCATAAGGCACCGGCGTCAGACCCAACCGAGTCAACTGATCAAAGAAGCGCTGTGGATGACCGATACCCGCCAGCGCGGCCACGGGCCGACCGATAAAATCGTCAAGCGTGCCGATACGGGTCGGATCACGCAAATTGCGCAACACTCCCGCCTGCAAATGCATCATATAAATGGGGGCCGCAGGGTTCAGCGCGCTGCGTGTTTCTGTGTTGACAGGGCCATTGATCACCACCGCCGACACGGTATCAAGTCTCCACACACCTTCACGCAACGGTCCCCATGGAAGCCGATGACCATTACCGAAGCCGCGTGCGCCGTCGATCACGGCGATCTCAATGTCGCGTTCCAAGGCCATATGCTGCAGACCATCATCCAAGAGGAGTACATCCACCTCGGGATGCGCCGCCAGCAAGGCCTGCCCAACCTCCGCACGCCGAGCACCCACCCAGACTGGACACGCACTCTGACGCGCCAGCAAAATCGGTTCATCGCCCACTTGATCGGCGACACTTTCCAGCACGACCGGACGCACACCGCGCCCTTGCCCACCATAGCCACGGCTCACGATCCCCGGATGCCAACCCGCCACCCGCAAGGTCTGCGCCAACCAAAGGGTCAGCGGTGTCTTGCCGGTACCGCCCGCCGTGATATTGCCCACCACAATCACTGGCACGGGCAGTCGAACCGTACGCAGAATACCGTACCGATACAAACGGGTACGCAGTGCGGAAATCAGGGAAAAAATCCCCGCCAAGGGGGCTAAACACAGGGCCAGTGCACCACAACGCAGAGAAAATCCGCGTCGCCCCGTGCGTGGATACCAGCACTCCACCAGGGCTGAAGTCGCGCCGTCTACGCCAATCGCATCACTCACCGCTGCTCTTGGTCACAAAGGTCACCCGCGTCAGCCCCGCACGCCGCGCCGCATCCATAACGCGGATGACGGACTGGTGCGTCGCCCGCGCATCGGCATTGATAATAACAACCGAATCCGGGGCATTTGCCGCTGCCGACTTGAGGACCGTGGTCAGGTCCTGCACAGCCGTCTGGGACAACCGCGTGTTGTTGAGGCTATAGCCACCTTGCGCATCCACACCAATATCCAAGCGCTTAGGCTCGTCACGGGCCGAATCGCCTTTGGCCTCCGGAAGATTGATCTGCAACTCGGAAAAACGGGCGTAAGTCGTGGTCACCATCAAAAAAATGAGGATGACAAGCAAGACATCAATGAGCGGGATCAAATTGATCTCTGGGTCGTTAACAACCCCGCCGCGCCGAAAATTCACGACCGTTCTCCATGTACGATCTCCACCAATTTCACGGCCTGCTGCTCCATTTCGATCAACAGGCCCTCGACCTTGCCGCGAAAATGCCGATAAGCAATCATGCTCGGAATGGCAACGATGAGACCGAAGGCGGTGTTGTACAGCGCCACCGAGATGCCATGCGCCAATACTGCCGGATTACCGCCCGTAGGCGTCTGTGAACCAAAAATCTCGACCATGCCGATCACGGTACCCAGCAAGCCGAGCAGCGGAGAGACCGAAGCAATCGTGCCCAGGGTGGTGAGATAGCGCGACAGGTCATGAGCCACGGCGCGACCGGTCTCTTCCAGCGATTCCTTCATGAGTTCACGACTCACACTCAGGCTGCTGATCCCGGCTGCCAAGACCCGGCCTAATGGACAGGTATCCTCGGGGACGGGCGTTCCGGCCTTCAACGCTGCCATTGTGCGCGACAACAGGTCGGCTGGAAGGACACGCTCGGCACGCAACGACCAGGCCCGATCGAAAATAATACCCAGGGAGACCACCGAGGCAATAATCAACGGCCAAATGGGCCAACCGGCCGCTTCTATAATGGCAATCACACAATTTCCTTAAATATGAGCGCAGATGCCGGCTACTTTATCGCCGCCCTGCGTCATGAGCAAGCACCATTCTGTACCCCGTTCATTGCGCATTCTGTGACAACGCCCAGAGAATACGCCGTGCCAAGACGCCACCTCGGCGGCAACCCTGTATAATCACGCAGCCTTATGATCAGTCAAATACTCCACCGTCCCCACGCGCCTTGTACCCCACAGGCCCTTGCCGTGAATAACCGTTCCGGTCTTTCCGCATGATCCAACGCCTGATCCGAAAGATCTTTGGGCGAAGAGCATCGACGGTGCCCCGCATCATCCCAGTATCCCAGCATGGCATCCACCGAGAGCAGATCCATCCTTGCGCCCTCAAGATCACGCGTACCCTGCGCGCCGAGGGTTTTGCCGCCTTCGTTGTGGGTGGCGCCGTGCGCGACCTGCTGCTAAAGAAAACCCCTAAAGACTTCGATATCGCCACCAACGCGACCCCCGACCAGATCCAGGCCCTGTTCCGGCGCGCCCGTTCCATCGGCCGCCGCTTTCAGATCGTGCATGTTTATTGCGGGGCTGACACCATCGAGGTAACCACCTTCCGCGCCAGTCAGGACAGCGCAGGTGAGACACCCGAGGACGAAGGCCTGCGCCAAACGGCCGCAGATGGGTTGATCCTGCGCGACAATGTATTTGGCACCCAGATGGAGGATGCCGCGCGACGCGATTTCACCGTTAACGCCCTCTATTACGACCCGCACGACGAGACTGTCTGGGACTATCACGAGGGCGTGGCAGATGCGCAAAAGCGCGTCCTGCGCATGATTGGCGATCCCAAGACCCGGTTCCGTGAAGATCCTGTGCGGATGCTGCGTGCCGCCCGTTTCTCAGCCAAACTCGACTTTCATATCGATGTTGCCACCCGCGCGCCCATCGCCGAACTAGCCCCCATGCTGAAGCGCATCCCGTCGGCCCGACTCTACGACGAGATGATGAAACTGCTCTTGTCAGGACATGCCGAGCGCGGCGTCCATCAATTGCGTGCCGAAGGTTTGCATCACGGCATCCTGCCAATTCTCGATACCGTGCTTGATGACCCGATCCACAAGCCCTTCATCCATGCAGTCCTGCACGATACTGACCTGCGGGTACGCGAAGGGCGCTCGGCATCGCCTGCCTTCATGTTGGCCGGCCTGCTATGGTTCGCTTTCCGGAATGCCTTGGAAGGCCTTCCTGACAACGCCACCATGTATGACATCATGGATGAAACCTTGGAACGGCAGCGTAAACAACTCGCCTTCCCGCGCCGACTCGACGGCACAATCAAGGAGATCTGGGCGCTTCAACCCCGCTTTGAACAACGCAATGGCGCACGCCCTTTCCGCCTCCTAGATCACCCACGCTGGCGGGCTGGTTACGATTTCCTCCTGCTGCGCGGCCACGGTGCCGACGCGACGGCAGCCGAACTGGCCGACTGGTGGGATCGCTTCGAGGCGGCCGACGATTCCACTCGCAACGCCATGCTGTTGCCCACCACGGGTGAACGCCGCACGCGCCGCCGCAGGAATCGCGGTCCAAAACGGTCGACTCACGACACAACCGAGGGAGGACAGCCGTCGTGAGTGATGGGGCTGTGCACCCCACCCCACCCGGGATCACCGCCTATATCGCACTCGGCAGCAATCTGGGCGATGCCGCGGGTGATGACGGCCCCATCCAGCAAATAAAACGGGCCCTACGCGAACTGCGCAGCCTGCCTCGGACGCAACTCGTGCGTCACTCCAGCCTGTACCAAAGCCCGCCAGCCGGCCATGCGGACCAACCCGATTACATCAATGCCATCGCTGAGGTCAGGACAGATTTGCCCCCCGGCGACCTGCTTCAGTCCTTGCTCCAACTAGAGGTCCGCTTCGGACGCCGCCGTTTGTTTCGCAATGCCCCCCGAACTTTGGACCTGGATCTTCTCCTCTATGACACGCGAGCCCTGCATGAACCCGGCCTGACCCTGCCCCACCCACGCATGCATACACGCCCCTTTGTCCTTGTTCCTCTGCTCGAGATCGCGCCGCAGATCGAAATCCCGGGGCATGGCCCGATTCGGGCCCTGCACTCTGCCCATGATCGGTCTCAGTTATGGCCCGTTGCGTGCCACACCCCCACGGCCAGCCTTGAAGGGGTGGTCTGATGCACCTGCGAGAGGCCCGTTACATCGCCGTAGAAGGCCCTATCGGGGTCGGAAAGACGAGCCTGGCACGCAAAATAGCCGCCCATCTGGAGGCCGACTGCCTGCTTGAAAACGCCCAAAACAATCCATTTCTCTCCCACTACTATCAAGACCGAGCCCGCTTTGCCCTGCCCACCCAGCTCTTCTTTCTGATGGAACGGCACGAACAGTTGCGGCAACTCACCCAACCCCAGTTATTCGCACCGACCACCATCGCCGATTTTCTTCCGGAAAAAGACGCCCTCTTCGCTCAGGCCACCCTGAACGATGACGAATACCACCTCTACAGCAAGGTCCATGCGGCCCTCTGCACACCCACCGAGGCAACCCCGCCCATACCTGATCTCGTCATTTTCCTACACGCCCCACCCGAGGTCCTTACCCGCCGCGTCATTCAGCGCGCACGCCCCATTGAATCTGCCCTCGATGAACGCTACCTGGCCCGCATCAGCGAGGCCTACAACCAGTTTTTTAGTCACTATGATCGTGCGCCGGTACTGACCGTCAATAGTGCGCATCTTGACTTTGTGAACCAAGAAGCCGATTTTTCGCTCCTGTTGCAACATATCGAAACCATGCGCGGCCCGCGTGCGTTTCTTAATCGGGGTCTCTAATGTTTCTGCCACAACTCCTTGAAAAGACCAAAAACGGCGAACGACTGGTAGCTCTAACCTGTTACGACGCCAGCATGGCGCGCCTCATGGCGACCTGCGGCATCGATATCCTGCTGGTCGGCGATTCGCTGGGCATGACTGTCCAAGGCCACAACAGCACCCTGCCGGTCAACCTCACCGACATGGTCTATCACACCCGTGCCGTAGCCAACGGCGCAGCCGGCCGGGCCTTCATCCTTGCCGATCTTAATTTTGGCAGCTATCAAGCCTCCCCCGCGCAGGCCTTTGCTAGCGCGGCACAACTCATGGCGGCCGGTGCCAACATGGTCAAGCTCGAAGGCGGTGCCCTGTTCGCGGAAACCGTCCAGTTTCTAACCCAGCGCGGGATCCCGGTCTGCGCCCACCTGGGCCTCCTCCCCCAATCCGTCAATAGCACCGGCTATCGGATGCAGGCAAAGGCCGAAACCGCCGCGCAACAACTCCAGGACGATGCGCTTACCCTACAAGAGGCCGGGGCCAGCCTCCTGGTTCTGGAGGCCATTCCGGCAGAACTTGCAGACCGCGTCACCCGTGCGCTCACCATCCCGACCATCGGCATCGGTGCCGGAGCCCAATGCGGGGGCCAGGTCCTGGTCATCAACGATCTGCTCGGCCTAACCCCAACACCACCCCGGTTTTCCAAGGACTTCCTCCAAGGGCAGGGCAGCCTGGAAGCGGCCATTCGCGCCTACGCTGAGGCTGTACGCGGCGGCCAGTTTCCCGGCCCGGAACACAGCCGCTAAGCCATCACCCAGAGAGCGCACACTCCATGCAGATCCTGCATACCGTTGCCGAACTCCGCGCTGCCGTCCGTCAGGCCAACGAGGTAGCCTTTGTACCCACCATGGGCAACCTGCATGCAGGTCATCTCGAACTCATCCGGACAGCCCGACAGCGTGGCCTTCCGGTCGTTTCAAGTCTCTTTGTTAATCCGCTGCAGTTTGGCCCGGGAGAGGACTTTGAAAACTACCCGCGCACCCTGCAGGCCGATGCCACCCAACTCGCCGAAGCAGGCTGTACGATCCTGTTTGCACCGACGGTCGCCGAGATGTATCCCGAGGCACAGACCTGCAATGTCACCCCACCCCTCGCCGATATCCTCTGCGGTGCCAGCCGCCCTGGTCATTTCACCGGCGTGACGACGGTCGTGCTCAAACTATTCAACATGGTACAGCCCACGCTCGCCCTGTTCGGCAAGAAGGATTACCAGCAACTTTTCATCCTGCGACTGATGACCCGCCAGCTCAATCTGCCAATCGAGATCCTGGGCGTTGACACGGTGCGCGCCGAAGACGGCCTGGCCTTGTCCTCGCGTAACGGTTACCTCAACGCGGCAGAACGGGCCGAGGCACCTCGCCTATATCAAACACTGCGGGCCGTAGCCACAGCACTATCAGCCGGAGAAACCGACCTGGCCACACTAGAACACGCGGCCACAGTCGAGTTGGCCCGGCACGGTTGGCAGGTCGATTATGTCCAAATACGCGCCCAATCCACACTGCTCGCTCCCAACCCGACCGAGACGGCCTGTGTGGTATTAGCCGCAGCGCGCCTAGGTAACACCCGGCTGATCGACAACCTAGAAGTGACACGGCCTGTTCAAGCGGTATAATTCGACACCCTTTTGACATTTGCCGTCTCAATGCAGCGCACACTCCTCAAATCGAAACTTCACCGCGTTCGAGTGACCGCTTCGGAACTCGAATACGAAGGGTCGTGTGCGATTGATGAAAACCTGCTTGAAGCGGCCGATATCCGCGAGTACGAGCGCATCGAAATCTACAATGTCAACAATGGGGAGCGTTTCGCCACCTACGCCATCCGCGGCCAACGCGGGACTGGCATGATCTCGGTCAACGGCGCGGCGGCGCGTAAAGCGGCCGTCGGCGACATCCTCATCATCGCCACCTATAGCCAGTACAACGAAATGGAACTGGCCCAGTTCGAACCAACGCTGGTCTATGTGGACGAAAAAAACCGCATCAAGCGCATCGGCTCTCAAATCGCCTCACAAGCCGCCTAAACCCCAGGCCGCCTGAACCCTAGCGCACCACCCGATCCCAGTCGAAGCACAGCCCAGGATCCGTCTTACGCCCTGGCGCAATATCGCTGTGCCCCGCGATATCCACTAGGCTGGGATAGCTCGCCCGCAATCCAGCAATCAAGGCATTCAGCGCAGCATACTGCGCATCGGAAAAGGGCTGATCATCGGCACCTTCCATCTCAATCCCTAGCGAGAAATCATTACAACGCTCGCGCCCCTGCCAACTTGAGGCCCCAGCATGCCAGGCGCGCTGCGTACAGGGCACGAACTGCACCAACTCCCCATCACGACGAATAAAGAAATGCGCCGAGACACGCAGATCGGCAATCTGAGCAAAATAGGGATGGTCTGCCGGGTCGAGCCGATTGGTAAACAAGGCCTCGACACCTGGACCGCCAAATTCACCCGGCGGCAGACTGATAGCGTGAATAACCAACAGGCTCGGGGGCGCCCCCTCCGGACGCGCGTCCTGGTTCGGCGAGTCCACGCGCCGAGCCACCCTGTGCCAGCCATCGACATCCACCGAATTAAGGTGGTTCGGGTTAGAATCAACCATCATTTTGTTAGAAACAAAAATCACCATGCTACTCGCTGAAATGCTGTTCTTTCTGCTTGTCATCCTCGTCGCAGCCGAGGTCTTCGTCAATGCCCTGGAGCATCTGGGTGAAAAACTAAAAATCTCCGAAGGCGTAACCGGCTCGCTCTTTGCTGCAGTCGGAACCGCGTTGCCCGAGACCATCGTCCCGCTTCTGGCCATCTTTGCCGGCACCCAAAATCAACAACTCAATGAGGAGATCGGTGTCGGTGCCATCCTAGGCGCACCACTCATGCTCTCCACCCTGTCACTCTTCCTGATGGCGGCCTTCGCCTTCAAGAAACGGGGGCTGCAAGGTCACTTCAACCCCGAGCACACCGGTCTGGAGCGTGATCTAAACTTCTTCCTTGCCGCCTTCGGCCTATCCTGTCTTGCCCTCTTCATCCCGCACGAGATATCCGAGGTACGCACCGGTTTAGCCTTCGTTATGGTGCTAACCTATTTCATTTACATCATGATGACCCTGCGCGCCTCCGCGCAACTGGTCAGGGACGGGCACGGTACCGAGGCCGAAAACCCCATGTTCCTCTCCCGCCTCGGACTGCCCACCAACTGGCCCACAATTATCCTGCAACTGGGCACTGGCCTTGTTTTGCTGATCCTCGGCGCCAAAGGCTTCATTCACGGTATTGAACAGGCAGCTCCACTCCTGGGCATCTCGGCCTTGGTCCTGTCCCTACTCATCGTCCCCATCGCAACCGAACTACCAGAGAAGGTCAATTCCATTCTTTGGATCCGCCGCCACAAGGACACTCTGGCCTTCGGCAACATCACCGGTGCCATGGTGTTCCAGGGCACACTGCTCCCCGCCATCGGCATCCTCCTGACCCCGTGGATCCCACAACGCGAAGTGCTATCCGGAATCGTGGTTACGCTACTGGCTGCCCTCTGGCTACGCGTCATCCTGACCCGAGGTCAGCTACGAGTTTGGCACTTAGCGGTGAACGGCGGTCTGTATTTCACCTATCTGCTCATCGTGATGGCCTAAATATGGCTTGGATCAGGACCTCCTAACCGGAGGTCCGATGTTCGGCCTGCCGGATCAGATATCATCCCCGGAAACCCCTTCGCCACGCTGGCGATGGGCCTCACAACAATAGAAATGCCCATGTGTAAGAATGGCCTCGGAACGCGGTAGGTTCACATGGCAAACCTCACAGCGCACCATGTCCTCAACCTCGGGTGCACTGGAGCGCTGATCCTCTGCTTGACGCTGGTTGCGCCGCTTGGCGGCCCGATAGAGCAAATAAACCCCCAGACCCAGCAGCGCCCAAAATAAGAACTTACCCAAGGTCGAGCCCGTTCTTGTGAGTTTCGTTGATGACCATCAGGAGGCGCTGAAAGGGGATGAAGCGGCCATACTTAACAACCAGCGGTAAGAAAGGAAGATCTTCGCCATAACCCCAGTCATAACGGCCGGCCACCATATCGTCATAGATTTGACGCACCTGGGCATCGAGATGGTCAATGAAAGGCCCGTATTGCTGAGCCTGCTCGGGATCATAGTCGAGACTGCTTCGCATCTCGTCAATCTCATACACGGCTTGATGCATCAGATCGATATATTCATCGATGGTCTTGGGTCGTTTGATATTCATCGTTCACTCACTGCCAGATTACGGACATCCATCGGCAAAAAAACAGGGGCCGCATGGGGCCCCTGCAGATTACCACGCTCTCGGATTACTTGCCGGCCAGTGCTTCCAACTGCTTGGCACGGATCACATTGCCGTTAAGGGCGGCCTCCTTGGCCGAACTACCATAGGCCACAGCCATGACCTGGCTGTAGTAGAGCACCGGAATATTGAACTTGGTGCCGTATTTTTTATTAATCGCGCCCTGATACAACTCCACATTAGCTTGGCACAGTGGACACGGCGTGACGATCATGTCGGCGCCACCGTCGTACGCGGATTCAACGATATCCTTGATCTGGGCATGGGCCTTTTCCGGCTCGGAAAACGCCAGTGCGCCGCCACAACAAGTGACCTTCTGATCGTACTTGACGGCCTCGCCTCCCAACGACTCGACCAACTTATCGAGGTACTTCGGATTTTCATAAGACTCGCCATCAATACCGAACGGTCGGTTGGTCTGGCAGCCAACATAGCCGGCAAACTTCAAACCGTCTAAACCCTTAGTAACCGGCTTGGTCAATGCGTCATACCCAAAATCTTCAATCAGGACCTCGGCCATATGGCGCACTTCCGGAATCACGGTGATATTCAGGCCTGCCTCCTGCAAGGCGATCTGAGTATCGCGCAACAGGATATCCGAGTGCTCAAGGCGCTCCTTGGCCTCACGCGTACCCAACCAGCAGGCCGCACAAGTCGCAACCACATCAAGGCCCGGCAGGTGCTTCTCAGCCAAGGCCAGATTGCGACCCGACAATGCCAAACGCGGCAACTCACCCCCTTCAGCGTAACCGATAGAGGCACCGCAGCAGTTCCAGTCCGGAATCTCGGTCAAACCAATATCCAAGGTCTTGCACATACTCTGGACCGAGGTCAGATAGTTCGACGAGGAAGCCCCCTTTTGGGAGGAACAACCGGGATAGAACGCGTATTCTTTTCTTGCCATCTTCAATTCTCCTTCAGACCGATCACGCAGCCTTGAGCGCCTTGCGCGTTTCTTCCAGTTCGCGGGCCTTCTTCAACATGGCCTGGATGCCCTTCTGGTCCTTGCACTTGTGACCGCCGAACAGTTCCAGCGGGTTCAAGCGACCGGCCTTCACCAAACCAATGGCAATGGACTGCATCTCCAGGGCCTTCTTGATGCCAGCCATAAGGTCAAACTTACCCTCGGCGTTGCGGAAGTACAGGTCCACCGTCAGCATGACTTCATTGACGCGTCCGGTCTTGGCAGCGTTGTTCCAGAAGATCTTGCCGAAGTTGCGGGTCGGTTGCAGCTTCGGCGCGACACCCAAACGGTGCGCATAGTTGGCGATACCGTGCATGATATGGGTGATCGGCAACTTGCGCGGACAACGCACATAACAGTTGTAGCACGAGGTACACATCCACATCGAGTTGGAAGTCAACACCTCCTCACGACGACCCGCACGCACCATCATGAAAATTTCCTGTGGCGGATGATCCCAGCCAGGATGGAAGTTGGTCGGGCATGAGCCGGCACAGACGCCACACTGCATGCACATCTTGATCCACTCACCCATTTCTGCCTGGTCTTCCAACTCTTTCAGGAAGTTATTTTTGTAGCGAACGGCCATCGCGGTGTTATTTGCACTCATATCATTCTCCGATCAGAAGCCCTTCATGGGTGACGGACCCATGGCCTCGAGTTGGGCGGCGTAATCATTGATGCGCTGGGGCAGCGTGACAATGTCGGTGATGGCCACCTCGGTGTCGAACACGCGCTCCTCTTCCAGACCCATACCCTTCAGGGTGTCACCCACCTTGGACAAGCGATACCGACCCAGCTCTGAGCCCTTCACGAAGTGACACTGATACTGCTCGCCGTGCTTGCAGCCCATCAGCATGATGCCGTCAAAGCCGGAGTTCAGGGCATCGGTGATCCAAATGGTGTTAACCGAACCCAAACAACGCACCGGGATTACACGCACAAAGGCCGAGTAGTCATGGCGGTTCATGCCTGCCATGTCGAGTGCCGGGTAGGCATCGTTCTCACAAGCCAGGATCAAGATCCGCGGCTTGTTCTCAAACTCATCCGGCACATTGATGGCCTTGATCTGGGAACCCACCGTATTGACCGAGTAGTTCTCGAACGAGATCACGCGGACCGGGCAGGCGCCCATACAGGTCCCGCAACGGCGGCAACGCGACTCGTTGAACAGCGGGAAGCGACGCTCATCCTCATCGATGGCACCGAACGGACATTCCACTGTACAGCGTTTGCACTGGGTACAACCCTCCAGACGCACATTAGGGAAGGACAGATCACCAGCACGCGGGTGTGCGGCCTTGCCTAGGCCCGCGTTCTCCACGGCCTGAATGGCCTTCATGGCAGCGCCAGTAGCATCTTCCATGGCCTGCAACATATCCATCGGACGGCGTACCGGGCCGGCTGCGTAGATTGCGGTGCGGCGGGTCTCATATGGGAAGCAGATGAAGTGACTGTCGTTAAAGCCATGCTTGAAGTGCGGAATATCCGGGCCCTGGCGATACGTCAGGTTGAGCACCGATTTGGCGCGCAGTTTTTCGACCTGGATATCTGCCTCGGCCTTGATCTCAGCGTTCTTGCTCTCCGAAGCAACCACGGCCGCGTTGAGGGCATCCAGATCCGGACCCGAGGTTGGCACCGAACCTGTAGCCAGCACCACCAGGTCGGCTTGCGCCTGCGTGTCTTCATCGAGGATCAGATCCTTGAAGTTGACAATCAGTCCGTTGCCATTAGCCGCTACGGCAGAAACTTTGGCCTTGGAAAAGATCACGCCCTTGTTTTGTGCGGAACGGTAGAAGTCCTCGCCGTTACCCGGTAGACGCAGGTCCGTGTAAAGCACCACGGTTTCCACATCGGGGTTGCTGTCCTTGAAGTACATGGCCTGCTTGACGCTGACATTGCAGCAATAGCCAGAACAGTACTCGAGGTGCTCACCCGTCGTATCGCGCTGGCCAGCACACTGCACGAACACCACCGATTTAACCTCCTTGCCGTCCGACGGGCGCTTGATCGCGCCACCATTAGCCACCTTGGCCAGCGTTTCCAGTCCGCCCTGATCGACCACATCCGGAGATGCACCATAGCCCAGGTGCGGCAACTTATTGGCGTCATACAGGGTGAAACCGCTGGCCTGAATGATGGCACCGGCATCCTCGGTCACGGTCGAGCCGGACTCGACGGTAATGTCGGCCTTGAAACGGCCCGGTGCGCCTGCCGTCTTAGTCACTGTGGCATTAAGATAGACCGTGATGTTGGCATCGGCTGCAATGCGGCTGACCATGTCAGCCACACCGGTATCTTCCGGATTCTTGAACGGCTCCCGCGTCGGTATGCGCTTGTAGTTCTGTGCGGCCCAACCGCCCAGTGCACCGGTCTTCTCAACCAATACCACCTTGTAGCCCGCCTTGGCGGCTTCCAGTGCAGAGGTCATGCCGGAGATACCACCACCGACCACCAGCAGTGTCTTGCTCCCCCCCACATTGGGGTTACCCGACGGCACGCTCATCGCCTTAACCTCGGCACAGGCCATACGCACATAATCCTCGGCCATTTCCTGCGTTGTCTCGCGGGCCTCTTCCGTATCCGGGCGCACCCAAATCACGCCCTCGCGCAGGTTACCGCGCGAAACAGCCGTGGCAGGAAAGTTGAAGGCCTCAGTTTTGGATCGGCGCGAACAGGCGCAGATCGCGGCATGCGTTACGCCCTCATTGTCGATGTCGTTCTGGATCATCGCCACGCCCTCGGCAGAGCAGAGGAAGGCGTGTTCACGCACCAGCGGCATCTTGCCATCCTTGGTCGCAGTCTTAACCAGCGCGGCCACATCGAGCCGGGCACCCAACTCGCAACCAGAACAGATATACGCTGCGTGTTTCTTTTCAGCCATCGTTGCACTCATGATCAATTCTCCGCACGGGCGACTTGGTTGACGACCTGGATCGCACGCAAGGCCGCCGCCGTCGCGCTTTGTACTGCGCGGTTCACATCCAGCGCGTTGGTCGCACAACCGGCACCAAACACGCCCGTATTGCCATTCATCGCCAGGAAGCCCGAAGAATCAGCCGCGATACCTTCAGACAGCGCCGCCGGGATGGCCATGCCCTTAACTGCCGGCTCCATGCCCACCGCCAACACGACCAGGTCATGCGGTTCGGAGTAACGTTTGTAGCCCTCGGTGTTGACGCCCCACAAACGCGGATCACCATTCTTGTCTTCGGAGATACGCGCCACCTTGGATTTCACAAACGACACATTGGGATTAGCCTTGACCTTCTGGTAGAAGTCCTCAAAACGGTCAATGGCGCGAATGTCGATGTAATAAATAGTGGACTTGCCCTCATCGCCAAAGGCTTCCTGCACATAATGGGTCTGCTTCAACGAAGCCATGCAGCAAAAGCGCGAACAGTGGCGCAAATGGTTTTCGTCACGGGAACCGGCACACTGGATGAAGGCCACATTCTTCGCCTCCTTGCCATCGGACGGACGCAGGATCTTGCCCCGAGTCGGGCCATGCGGATCGGCCAAACGCTCGAACTCCACATTAGTGATGACATTCTTGAATTCACCATAACGATACGGCGTGATCTTTTCGGCCGCATACGGTTGCCAGCCAGTCGCCCAGACGATAGCGCCAGCCCTGAGATTGAGCGTCTCGGTCTGCTGGTCAAGATCAATGGCATCGACCTTGCACGCCGCCTTGGCCGCCTCGGCATCGGCCGTGCCGATGATCGACGGATCAAGTACATAACGCTGAGGATAGGCCATGTCGTGCGGAAGATAGGCCGCCTTAACCTTACCCAGATTGTAATTGAAGGCATCAGCAATCTCAGTGCTGACCGCCTTGGAACAGTCACCACAGGCGGTACACTTGCTGTTCACATAACGCGGCGACAAGGTCACATTGACGCTGTAATCGCCCGCCGTACCGGTAATCTCCGTCACCTCGGCCATGGTCAGGACCTGAATGCGCGGGTTCGCCTTCAGACGACGCAGATTGATTTCCAGCCCGCAGGTCGGATGGCACATCTTGGGGAAATAGCGGTAAAGCTGGGCCGTACGGCCGCCGAGCCAGGGATTCTTCTCCACCAGCACCACCTGTTTGCCGGTTTCAGCCGCCTCAAGGGCCGCCGTCATCCCAGCAATGCCGCCGCCCACGACCAGAATGGTCTGGTTGGTCGCCACGATAGACGTCATGTGTCGTCTCCAATAGAACGAAATTAGTAAAACACCCCCAAAGGGGCATCGAAAGACGGGGTTTATCTTACCTGCAAAGCCCCTGGGTCGGGACCGTGCACGCATCGAATGTACTTATATACGGATAAAGCCGTCGCAATACCCTGCTAGCCGCAGGGCATTACCCATCAGACCAGGTTCAGATCCAAAATCCCTTCCATCTTTTCGGCGGTCTCCGACTTGCCCGTGCGGCTGTCGCCAACAATGGCCACCGTCACACTGACCGCTTTGATATCCTCACCCAGACGGGTGCGCTTTTCCAGCGCCACCGTCTTGATCAGTGTGATCAGATCCTTGGCCAAATGTTCAGGCCCCTGCATCTCCACCGATTCACGGCTCTGGAAACCCGCCGCTGCAATATCCTCATTGCTGTTGTCTGCCGCCGCGCCCGCCATCAACTGGCTGTGTGCCAAACCTAGGCGCATCTCGCCGCGCGCCACCAAACGCTCAAATGCCTTTATGAAACGGTCCTCACTATCTTGGAAGATGGCATTCAATTCCGGGTGCAAAATAACGCCCTGCGAATCTTGCAACAAAGGGAAAGGATTGGCCCAGTAACTCGACTCACGTGCGCCACGGAAAGTCTGCGTACTACCGGCAGCCACCCGTTCTCCAAGCCGGAGGTGATCGATCGCTTCCATGACCCCCATATTGACATTAACGGTCGACTCATTCGGCGCCTTGAGACGGAAATTATTCGCGTACAACAACACATCCAGCTGGTGACCCGTCGAAACCTCGGTATCGGCAGTGACCGGGACAATCTGACGTGCATTGGAACCGGTTGCGCGGTTATAACCCACTTCGCGGCCCTGCATCTGCATCTTAGCCCGCTCGGAGAACCCATCCAAACAGGCAAAGGCACCCGTCTCAGTACCATAAAAAATGGGGCGCATTTGGGCATCCTCACTGCGTTCCAAGCGAATGCGACCCATATCGTCCGCTTTCACCCGCATCTCAGAGATATAAGGTGCGCCCGCCTCGTCAAAGCGCACCTTGTAGCGCGTGCAACCGCAATGCAACGGAATGTCTCCAGCACGAATAGCCAGGACATTATGCAGGGTCAAGATAGGCTTCTTGCAATAACCGAAGTATTTCAGCTCATCGCGGTTCGGCACCAACCCCACCAGAATCTCATTCTCGGCATCCCACCAGTAGCCCAGATCCTCATCTGCGGCATCCGGGTCACCAAACAGAAAGATTCCGTCCGGCTTACGCCCTTGGCTAATCTCATCCACATTGGCAAACGGGAACAGGTTCAACAAGCCCGGTTCCATCTCGATGCAGCCACGCGACTTGTGGATGTAAGCCACAATCAACCAATGGCCAACGCTCAGCGGAACGGCTACCCAATCATCGGCGCGAAACTGCTCACAACGGAACGGATTGTGGCCCAGCTCATAGAAGGGTTTGGCGCGCTTGTTGGAGGGCGTCGTGTAATCAACGCCCGTCTGAATATCTGCCGCAATGGTCAGCGGGACATGCGACAAGGCGATGTAATCCGGGGGCAGATTAAAGTAATGACCAGAGATCTCGCCCGCCGTCACATTGGGGAAGGCGTTCAGGCCCGGCGTGCGTCGTGTCCCCTCTTCCAGACCCACGCCGTCAAGCAAGGCACGCCGCGTCTCCAACAAGAGATCGGAAAGACCGCGAGCCTTTTCCGTAACCTTGCCCTTGACGAAGGCAGAGGTTACATCACCCAGGGTGACCACCTCGTTCTGCAGGCGCACCAGACGCGAATAGGAACGGGTGCGAAAATGATGGAACCCCCCGTCGAAGAACAGGGCCAATTCGCGCGCGCGATCGAGTGCTTCGCACTCTTCAATCTTGCCCGCGTTGAGCAACATCAGGAAATCTCGCGCCCGAATCGACTGCACGAAGGCACTACGATGCTGCCACTCATCGCGATAACGTTCATCACGCTGCCCAAGATCGTTCAGATATTCCTTCTTATACCGATCCAAGAAACGAGCAAACGGCAGACTCTTGAGCAACTGTGCAGGCGTAACACAGCCCTCGCGAATTTCGAGAACACTTTCCATGCTTGAATTCCTTGCAGAGATATCAACAATCCCGTGTCCGACGCAGCAGCAGGCCCACCGTCACGAAATCAAACCAGGCTATTTTATCACAAGCCCACCAAAATTCGCCGGGTCAGGCATGAACGCTGGCCGGGCGCACATTGCACGCCTCACCCGGTTCGGTCGGCACATCAACGGTCAGAAATTGCAGCGTTTCAAGGTCGGCAAGGATATAGGTCGGCGGCTTGCCGACCCCTCCCACAGTGCCAGGATTCACCAGCCAAGTCTTGCCACCCTTGATATTGACTACCTCGCGCTGGCTGACGCGGTGATCATGGCCGCACAGCACCACATCGTAATCGCCGGTCAACGCCATTGCCTCGGCATAATGCGGGTAATGCACCATGAACAGGGTGCGCCCTGAAAGGTGCAAGACAGCATCCTGGCCATGATAGCGCAGCAAACTATCCGGCTCTTGGGCCAGATGCATCATGGTGTAAAGGTCACCGGTGTTATTGCCGTGAATGGCATGCACCGGCACGCCGTATTTCTTCAACACCCGTAGCGTGGTCGGTGCCACGATATCACCGCAATGCAAGATCGCCCGCGCACCGCGCGATACAGCATCCTCAACCGCATGATCCAGCAGACGCCGATTGTCATGAGAATCCGAAACGACGCAGATCTTCATCAGAACATTGGCTTGTCGATAGCGGCGTTATAGCGATCCACCCCGCCAATGATCTCGGCCCGGGCTGCATCCGCCCCGGCCCAACCCAGCACCTTGACCCATTTGCCCTTTTCAAGGTCTTTGTAATGCTCAAAAAAGTGCGCAATCTGATTGAGCATCAGTACCGGCAAATCTTCAGGACTGCGTACCGAGCAGTACATGGTACACAACTTGTCCACCGGGACCGCCAACACCTTGCCATCCATTCCCGCCTCGTCCTCCATCTGCAATACACCCACCGGCCGACAACGCACCACCACGCCCGTAATAAGTGGAATCGGCGTCACCACAAGAACATCCACCGGGTCGCCGTCCTCGGACAATGTGTGCGGGACGTAACCATAATTACAGGGATAATGCATCGCCGTGGACATAAAGCGATCAACGAACATCGCGCCGGTCTCCTTGTCCACCTCATACTTGATGGGCTCGCCGTGAGCGGGAATTTCGATGATGACATTGATGTCATCAGGCACATTGCGGCCGGAACTGACGCGATCAAGATTCATAAAACCTCTGACAGGGGTTACTGAGAGTGATGCGATTATAGAAGGCTGCGGAAGATGTAGACACAGAAAACAAAAACCCCTCCGCAGAGGGGTTTTTTACGACCTGAAAAAAGATCAGGCCATGGCCTTGATGGCAGAAGACAAACGGCTCTTGTGACGCGCGGCCTTGTTTTTGTGAACAATACGCTTGTCGGCCAGACGGTCCATGGCACTCATGGATTCCTGGAAGACGATTGCGGCAGCGGCCTTGTCGCCGGCCTCGATTGCCTTGCGAACTTTCTTCACGGCAGTGCGGTAAGCCGAGCGTTGAGCCATGTTTTGCAGACGAATACGGTCTGCCTGACGGGCACGCTTGCGAGCCTGTGCGCTGTTTGCCATGGTGAAAGCTCCTGAAAACTTTAAAAAGAAGTCGCTAAGTATATCCACCCACCCGATGTTTGACAAGCTAGAATCGTCACCCATGAACCTGCTTCGCGCCCTTGCCACTGTCAGCTCGATGACCCTGCTCTCGCGCATCTTAGGTTTTGTACGCGACATGGTCATCGCCCGCGCCTTCGGTGCCGGGGCCATCACCGACGCATTTTTCGTCGCGTTCAAGCTCCCCAACCTGCTCCGGCGACTATTTGCCGAAGGGGCCTTCTCACAGGCCTTCGTTCCCGTCCTGGCCGAAATCCGAAATCGCGAAGGCGACGCTGCCGCGCAGCAAATCATCCACCGTGTCCACACCCTGCTGTTTCTCATCGTTAGCGCCACCGCACTGCTCGGCGTCCTCGCCGCCCCACTGATTGTCATGATCTCGGCACCCGGCTTCACCGCCGACGCCGCGAAATTCGACCTGACCGTCGCGATGACCCGCATCGTCTTTCCCTACATCCTGTTCATGTCGCTCACCGCGCTGGCCGCCGGCGTACTCAACACTTGGAGCCGTTTCATGGTGCCGGCCTTCACCCCGGTCCTGCTCAATATCGCCATGATCCTCGCCGCCACCGTGGCCGCACCTTGGTTTAACCCACCAATCCTGGCGCTGGCCTGGGGCGCTTTTTTGGGTGGCGTGCTGCAGCTGTCATTACAATATGTCGCATTAAAACGGCTAGGGCTCCTGCCGCGCTGGGATTTTTCCCCCCACGACCCCGCTGTCCGCCGCATCCTCAAACTTATGGGCCCAGCCGCCATGGGCGTTTCGGTCGCGCAGATTTCCCTGCTCATCAACACCATCTTCGCCTCCTTCCTGATCAGCGGCAGTGTCTCCTGGCTGTATTACGCCGATCGCCTGATGGAATTCCCGACCGGGATGTTGGGTGTCGCCCTCGGCACCATCCTGCTCCCCTCACTCGCCAAGCACTATGCTGACGACGACCGCGCCGAATATTCCCGCCTGCTCGACTGGGGCCTACGCCTGACGCTGCTGCTGGCTGCCCCTGCCGCTCTGGCCCTGGCCATCCTCGCCATCCCGCTGATCACCACCCTGTTCCACTACGGCGCCTTCACTGTCCACGATGTCGAAATGACCCGCCTGGCGCTCACCGCCTACAGCGCCGGCCTGATCGGACTCATCCTGGTCAAGGTCCTGGCGCCCGGTTTTTACGCCCGGCAAAACATCAAGACCCCCGTCAGGATCGCCATCCTCACCCTACTCGCCACCCAGGCCATGAACCTGGCCTTCATCGGCCCCCTGGGGCATGCCGGCCTGGCGCTCGCCATCGGCCTCGGTGCCTGCCTCAACGCCACCATCCTGTATCGCAAACTGCGCCAACACGGCATTTTCCAACCCCAACCCGGCTGGGCCATCTATCTGTTGCAACTCACCGCCGCCCTCACCACGATGGGAGGCTTCCTTTGGCTCGCTATGGGCGCAGAGTCCGATTGGCTAAAGATCAATTTACAAGAACGACTCACCCACCTCGCCTGGCTCATCCCGGCCGGCGCCAGCATCTACTTCGCCAGCCTCTGGATCCTCGGTCTACGCCCCGCCCAATTCCGCCGCACGACCGCCTCCTAATCCACAGGCTGACGGAATACGCCCCAACCCGTAGAATCACGGCTTTCTCGCAGCGTAGCCGCACAGATAACACTCCAACATGCTCATCACCCACGGCTGGCCGCACGCCACCCGCCCCAATGCCATCACCATCGGAAACTTTGACGGCGTCCACTTGGGCCATCAAGCCATGCTGGCGCGGCTCACTGCGCGCGCGGTTTCCCTAGGCGCCCTGCCCACAGTGCTGACCTTTGAGCCACACCCGCGCGAGATCTTCTCGCCCCAAACCGCTCCCACCCGATTGTCATCCATGCGTGAAAAACTGGAACGCTTACGCGAACTGGGGGTCGGCCATGTACATGTCTGTCCATTCGATCGCGCCTTTGCTGCCCTGACGCCCGAAGTGTTTATTCAGCGCATCCTGGTAGAGGGTCTCAAGGCACGCTATGTCCTGGTCGGCGACGACTTCCGCTTTGGCGCAAAACGCGCCGGCGACATTGAACTCCTGGCCCGTGTGGGTGCCGAACAAGGTTTCGTGGCCGAGGCCCTGCACACGGTTGAGGCCGCTGGCCAGCGCGCCTCCAGCACCGCCGTGCGCCTCGCCCTGTCCGAGGGTGACATGGCAACCGCTGCCCAACTGCTAGGCCATGCCTACACCCTCTCGGGCCGCGTCGTCGATGGCGACAAGCTCGGCCGCACCATCGGCTACCCGACCGCCAATATCCAACTCAAGCACAACCGCCCGCCCGTACGCGGCATCTTTGCCGTGCGTGTGCAAGGTCTGAGCCGACCCGACTGGCCCGGTGTTGCCAGTCTCGGCACCCGTCCCACGGTGCACACCAACGGTCAGCCGACGCTGGAGGTACACCTGTTCAATTTCAATCAATCAATCTACCGCGCCCACCTACGCGTTGAGTTCCTGCACAAACTGCGCGATGAACAAAAGTTCGACTCGCTCGACGCCCTGATCGCCCAAATCGGCCGCGATGCCGACGAAGCACGCACCTTGCTGAATGCCGGATAAGCCCATGGATTACAAAGCCACCCTCAACCTGCCCGACACCCCCTTTCCCATGCGTGGCGATCTGCCCAAGCGCGAGCCTGGGTGGGTGGCGCAATGGCAGGAAAAACAACTCTACGCTGCCCTTCGCCAGGCCTGCGCCGGTCGCCCGCGTTTTACCCTGCACGACGGTCCGCCCTATGCCAACGGCGACATCCACATTGGTCATGCCGTCAACAAGATATTGAAGGACATCATCCTCAAGGCCAAGACGTTGGAAGGCTTCGACGCGCCCTTCGTACCAGGGTGGGACTGCCACGGCCTACCGATTGAGCACCAGATTGAAAAGCAACACGGCAAGCACCTCGAAGGCAATGTCGTACGCCGTCTGTGTCGAGACTACGCCGCACAACAAGTTGAACGCCAAAAAAAGGACTTCATCCGTCTGGGCGTACTAGGCGATTGGGACACCCCCTACCTCACCATGAATTTCGAGGCCGAGGCCAACGAGATTCGCGCACTCGGCAAGATCTGGGAAAAGGGCTATCTGTATCAGGGTCTAAAACCCGTCAACTGGTGTCTCGATTGTGGCTCGGCGCTAGCCGAAGCCGAGGTTGAACACGAAGACAAGACCTCGCCGGCCATCGATGTCGCCTTCCCGGTACACCCTAACCATATCGCCAAACTAGCGGCTGCATTTGGGCTATCACACCCGGTAAAAGAGGCCGCCGCCGTGATCTGGACCACGACTCCGTGGACCCTGCAGGCCAACGAGGCGGTGTCGGTGCATCCCGATCTCACCTATGACCTGGTCTCCACCGCCAAAGGCGCGCTGATCCTGGTCCATGAACTGGCCTCCGCCTGTCTGGAACGCTACGGACTGGAGGGCGAGTTTCTGGGCGCCTGCCCCGGCGCGGCACTCGAACACCTCTTGCTGCAACACCCGTTCCAAGCCCGTGATGTACTGATTATCTGCGGTACCCATGTCACCACCGAGGCGGGTACCGGCCTGGTCCACACCGCGCCGGCGCATGGCGTCGATGACTACAATGTCGGGCGCAAATATGGCCTCCCCGTCAACAACCCAGTGGGGGGCGACGGTCGCTTCCTCGCCAACACCCCAGCGCTGGAAAGTGCCCCGCTGGCCGGACTAACCGTGTGGGAGGCCAACCCCAAAGTCCTCGAAGAACTCGAAGCGCGTGGCACCCTGCTCAAGGCCGAGAAAATCCGCCACAGCTACCCACATTGCTGGCGCCATAAAACCCCCATCATCTTCCGTGCCACGACCCAGTGGTTCATCGGCATGGACAAGCGCAGCCTTGAATCGGAGCCGACCCTGCGCCATCAGGCCGAGGTCGCGGTGGATAAGACCCAATTTTTCCCCACCTGGGGCCGCGCCCGTCTTGAAGGCATGATGAAGACCCGGCCCGACTGGTGCATCTCGCGCCAGCGCAACTGGGGCGTGCCGATTCCCTTCTTTCTGCATCGTGAAACCGGCGTACTGCACCCACGCACCGCCGAACTCATCGAGACCGTGGCGCAGCGCGTCGAACAGGGCGGCATCGAAGCCTGGTTCGCACTCGATGCAGCCGAGTTGCTAGGTGACGAAGCTGCGCAATATCGCAAGCTCGGTGACACACTGGATGTCTGGTTCGATTCCGGAACCACGCACTGGCATGTCATGCGCGGCTCGCACGCCGACAGCCACAATTACCCGGCCGACCTCTATCTGGAAGGCTCCGATCAGCATCGCGGCTGGTTCCAGAGTTCACTTCTGACCGGTTGCGCCATCGACGGCCGCGCGCCCTACAAGGCCCTGCTCACCCACGGCTTCGTCGTTGACGGCAACGGCCACAAGATGTCCAAATCCAAAGGCAATGTCATCGCCCCACAAGAAATCATGGGCAAATACGGCGCCGATATCCTGCGCCTGTGGGTGGCCAGCACCGACTATGCGGGTGAGTTGTCCATCTCGGACAAAATCCTGCAAGGCGTCATCGACAGCTACCGGCGCGTGCGCAATACCCTCAAGTTCCTGCTGGCCAACCTGTCCGATTTCGACCCCGCACAGCACACCCTGCCACCCTCCGAGTGGCTGGAGATCGACCGCTACACCCTACACCTTACCCAACGCTTCGACGCCGAGGTGCGCGCGGCCTACACCGACTACGAGTTCCTGCGCGTGGCCCAGGCCCTGCACAGCTTCTGCGCCGAAACCTTGGGCGGCTTTTACCTTGATATCCTCAAAGACCGCCTGTACACCACAGGGGTCGATTCAAAGGCCCGCCGCTCGGCACAATCGGCGTTGCATGTCATAACCCGCAGCCTGGTGCAGGCGATGGCCCCCATCCTATCCTTCACCGCCGAAGAGGCCTGGGCCTTCCTGCCTGGCCGCGGCGCAACAGAACACGACAGCGTCTTTTTCTCGGTCATGCGCAATCCTGAACAGGGCAACGATGCCGGCCTCGTTGCCCGCTGGAACGCATTGTTGTCCTTCCGCCCCACGATCTTGAAAGCACTGGAAACGGCGCGCGAGTCCAAGGCCATCGGCTCCGCACTCCAGGCCGAACTGGAGATCGCGGCCGAGGGTGCGCTGCACGACCACCTCACCGCCTTGGGCGACGACCTCAAGTTCGTCTTCATCGTCTCGGCCGTTCGTCTGACACGCGGCGCAGAAGCCGTCACGGTCATCCCCAGCCCCCACACCAAATGTGAGCGCTGCTGGCATGTGCGAGCCGATGTAAACAGCGACGGACTCTGCGGCCGCTGCGAAAGCAACTTGAGCGGCCCTGGCGAAGTGCGAACCTATGCATAAGTGGCTGGGCCTCGCCGCCCTGGTAACCCTCCTCGACCAGATCAGCAAATGGGCGATTCTGGCGTCGTTGCCGCTCTACACCCGCATCGAGATCACCGGCTTTTTCAACCTGGTGCATGTACGCAACGAAGGCGCCGCCTTCTCGCTGTTGGCCGACCAGCCCGGCTGGCAACGACTGTTTTTCATCGCCCTGTCGCTAACCGTTTCAGGGTTCATCGTTTGGTGGTTAAGGAAGCCCGCGCCCACGCGACAACACACGGCCTTCGCCCTGATACTGGGCGGCGCGTTGGGCAATGTGATCGACCGCATCATCCACGGCAATGTAGTTGATTTTCTCGACTTTCACCTGCTGGGTTGGCACTGGCCCGCGTTCAATGTCGCCGATTCAGCCATCGTCCTCGCCGCCGGCATTTTAATCTGGATAAGTTTCAGACCGCCGCATGACTCAAATCCGCCCTGAAATAGGTCTTAACAGCCGCGTCACCCTGCACTACCGCCTCTCCTGCGGGGACGCGGAGCTCGTCAATACCTTTGACGACGCACCTGAAACCTTCCAGTTTGGCCGTGGTGAGATCGACCCGCGCCTGGAATATGCCCTCAAGGGGCTGACCGAAGGCACGCATACCACGCTGCACCTGACCCCCGCCATGGCCTTTGGCGAACACGACCCGGATCGGGTCCAATCGTATCCCCTCGCCGACCTGAACAATCTGGCCTCCGGCTCAACGATCAACATGGGTCACATCATCCAGTTCCAGCTCCCGAATGGACAAACCCTACACGGCACGGTGCTAGCCCTCGACACCACCACAGCCACCCTCGATTTCAATCACCCGCTCGCCGGTCGACCGGTCGAGTTTGAGGTCCATATCCTGAGTATCGAAAAATGACCACTGCACTACTCGCCAACCCGCGTGGTTTTTGTGCCGGTGTCGATCGTGCCATCGCCATTGTCGAACGCGCGCTGGAACGCCATGGTGCCCCGGTGTATGTGCGCCACGAGGTCGTGCACAACCGCTTCGTGGTGGACAACCTGAAGGCCCGGGGCGCGATCTTCATCGAGGATTTGAACGATGTTCCCGCCGGCGCGATACTGGTATTCAGCGCCCACGGCGTGCCGCAATCCGTACGCCTTGAAGCCGATGCACGCGGGCTCACCGTGTTTGATGCCACTTGCCCGCTCGTCACCAAGGTGCATCTGGAGGTCAAGCGACTGGTTGAACACCACTACGGCATCATCATGATTGGCCACCCAGGCCACCCTGAGGTCGAAGGCACCTTGGGCCAATCCGACAGTGCCAAATGGCTGGTCGAAACGCCAGCCGATGTCGCGCTTTTGGCCAGCGAACTGGGGACTAACCGGCCCGACAAACTCGCCTATGTCACCCAAACCACGCTATCCGTCGATGATGCAAAGACCACGATCGACGCTCTGCGCGCCCACTTCCCGAACATCGTCGGCCCTAAGAAAAACGACATCTGCTACGCCACGCAAAACCGTCCGGATGCGGTGAAGACCCTCGCGGCGCAGTGTGACGCTATCCTCGTAGTCGGCTCCAAACACAGCTCCAACTCCAACCGCCTGCGCGAGGTCGCTGAACGCACTGGCACCAAAGCCTGGCTGATTGACACCGCTACCGACATCGACCCCACCTGGCTGACCGGTATACGCTGCATCGGCATCACCGCCGGTGCCTCTGCACCCGAGATCTTGGTCGAAGGGGTGCAAGCCCGTCTGCGCGAACTCGGTGTTACGCAGATCGAAATCCTGGCCGGGGTTGAAGAAAATATTCAATTCGCCCTGCCGGTGGCGCTGCGTTAGCCTCCCTTAAGGCATAAAAAATCCGGCAAACGCCGGATTTTTTATTGTTCAGGCCGCTCGCCACCCATCAGTGCGGCTGCACACCGGGGCCGTAGAAGCGGTAGCCCAAACGCATCTGCTCGCTCTGCGCCAAGGCGCGTTTCTCGGTCTCGCTCTTAAACTGATCGGCAATGCTGTCGTAGGTCTTCTTCATCCAGTCCTTGTCCATCAGCAGATCAGCCACCCCGGCCGCCCAGCGCAAACTATCGGAGGTCGAGTTCAAACGGACACCGATACCGTCCATGAGGTCGGCGATGCGGGAACTTTCCAGACCATAAGACTTCAGACGACCCGCCAGTTGCAGCGATTCGTCAGCGGTCTGACAGGCGTCAGCCGCCCGTGCGAAGGTCGCCAAGGCTGCATCGGCCGCACCCATGTCGTGATACAACTTGGCTACCTGCGCCAAAGCGAAGTGGTCCCGCGCCCGCGCCGACGCCTCACCCAGGATCCGCGTCGCTTCGGTCGCGTTGGAGAGGGCATCGCGAGCCAGTTCGGCCAGGCGGGTCCAGTCATAGGGGTTCTCACCCGCGCTGGCGGCTCGTGCCTGTACAGCAGCCTCGGCCCGCTCGCGGCCAAACTGAGTGTCTTTCAGCTCACGCGCCACGGTACGCACAATCTCGCTGAACCAGACAAAGTCAGCCGCCGAAGCGATGCTTTCATCGAGCAGCGTGGACAACCAGGCCTTGTCGCCCACGCGGTCCACCGCCAAGATGAGCGGCTTGAAACGGGAGAAATGGAAACCGTTTTCGCGCAAGGCGGTCTCAGCATTCGCCAACACCTTGCCGGCATAGGCCGCATCGCCCAGTTCGAGCATGATGCGGTCAGCCAGGGCAATCTGTTCGCGCACCGTCTTGCAGGTACCCTCGGCGCTCTGGAACTCGACATACTTGGCCTGATTGGCCTCGCGGCGTGCCAGCTTGTCCTGGGCCCGCGCCAGCCGGTCCGTATCGCTAGCTATATGCTTCTCGATCGCCTCAACAACCTTGCGCATCTCATCCAGATTGGCCACAGACTCCTCGGCCTTGGCGACCATGGCTCCGGCCGCCGCCGCATCACCACTCGCCGCACAGGCATCGGCCAGTTGCAGGAACTCGCCCGTTGCGCTCGCCAGATCGCCCCCCTTGGCCAGAACCGCACGCGTGAACTCGGCATTACCCTCAGCCGATTTCAAGACCTGCATCAAGCCGGTAAAGTCCTTGGCAGAATCCAGCGCCTGCGCGTACAGGCCGCCGGCGGCTGACGGATCGATCTCGCTCATGGCCCCGGACAAGGTGATGAGATCGGCCGAGCTACCATACTTGGCGGCCCCTTCGTTAACGATCGCGGCCCCCTGCACCTTGTCCATCAGATCCGTGGCCACGGAACGGGCCAGACGGGCAAAATCGGCGGCACGACCGCACTTGGTCTTGATCTTATCCACGATCTGGCTGGCCAGCGCGATGTCCTTCACTTGGGTCGCCACCACAGCAAACAAGGCATAGAGCGGTTCAGTGGACGAAATTTCCTTGAGCGCACCGGCGAGAATCTTGCCCGATTGAACAACATCACCCGTCACGACCAGCGTGCCCAGACCAACGGCAACCTTCTCATCAGCGTTCATGGCGAAATCAGCCCCTTGCTGCAGGGCATCGGCAGCCTTGGCCTCTTCGCCCAAGGCCTTGTAACCCATCGCACAGGCGACAAAATCGCCCGTAAACATGGCCCCACCAGCCACTTCGTCGAGTACAGCCTTGGCCCCCGAGTCAGCGGCAAAGGCCGGCTGGGCAAACACCACCTGGGCAAAGCTGACATCGGCCGGTTCATCGAAGGCTTCACGGGCCAAGGTATAAAAATCCTGGGCCGTAGCACAAACGGCCAGACGCGGTTCAAGGGTCGCACGGGTTGCCATGGTCAAAACTCCAATAGGTAACGGTAAATGTTGAACTGTAACGAGATTTCCCCGAGCGTGCGCTAGGGGTTTTTTATCGCCCGATAAATAACCTCAAGGGACACCCAGATGGAAGAGCCCCAAGACACCCAAAAAGACGACGGTCATTCCAGCCAGAAAACGAAACAACGGATTTCCAAAGACTTGCCGCACACGGCCTACCGCCCAGCCCATAGCCAAAAGATTAGGCAAGGTTCCCAAACCAAACACCCCCATGATCAAGGCCCCACTAAGCGCGCTGCCGCTGGCCAAGGCTGAAATCAGCACGCTATAAACCAAACCACAGGGCAACCAGCCCCACAGGGCGCCCGCCAACACGGCCTGCGCCGGGCTGCGAACCGGTAACAGACGGCCCAACCAGGGCCGCACACATTGCCAGAGCCATGCCCCAGCGTGCTCGATCCGCACCACGCTACGGTTCAAACCCGCCAGATACAAGCCAACCAGGATCAGCATGACCTGCGCCAAGGCGTACAAGATGCGCTGCACCGGCAACAGATCCTCGGCCAAAAAGGCCGCCGAGCCGATCAGTCCCGCCAATGCACCCGCCAGGGTGTAGCTGGCGATACGGCCCAGGTTGTAGCCCAGAAGGATACCCGTGTGTGGCCGCTCACCCCCCTGCAAGGCCGTTGCCGCCACGATTCCGCCGCACATGCCCACACAATGGACGCCCCCCATTACACCTGCCAGGAGGGCCATGAACAGTGTTTCATTCATGGATAACTAGGCCTCTGCGGTATGGAAAATCGTGCGATACCCCGTATAGGTCGCCGCCATCAGGAGGGGAAGGAAAAGCATGAAACCAATCCCGTAGGGGATGATCAAGGCAAGCAGCCAGCCACCGCCCAGCAGCATGGCGAAAAACAGCATCGGAACGGCATTGGTCAGCACGGTCCACAGGCTCCACCACAGGGCGCGGGCCGCCGAAAACGCATCAAACAGGATCAGGGCCGGCGCAAACCAGGAGGCCATGGAGACCGGCAAAATAATGACCAGAGCCCACCACAAGGCCGGCATGACGCGCTCAAGGTGCTGATTCAATACCTCCGGATTTGGGCCTCCGCCCGATGCTCCGGCGGCATCGACCAACTTCAGGATCGTCTCCAGATCGCTTCCAGCCATCATCAGAATCAACTGACTGGCGGCCAGAGTAGCCACCGCATTCACCAAGCCCACTTGGAACAAGGGCGAAATCTTGGGCCGTAACAACCCCGGGAGGAGCAAAAATGAAAACCGCTCACCACATCGCGAGGCATCACCCGCCAACATAAACAGGGCCACGACAAAAGGCCCTGCAAACGAAGCCAGAATCGCCCCCGCACCGGTCATGCCGAAGATAAGAAGCACCAACAGAACGGCCGAACTCAACCCCAGCCAGGCCATAAAACTCTGCCGTAACAAGGCCACTCCACCTTGTAACCAGAAGACTCCGGCCCCCAGCGAGGGGCGCGTCACTCGCAAGCGTTGCGTCATGGCAAAGGGATCAGAACGAAAACAAGACCCAGAGCGGGACGAGCAGGTTTGGAGTGATCTCGTTCATACGCTGAAACTGGCCGTTACCCATCGGATCCAGCAGGTAATAAGGCGTACCGTGCGGCGGCGTCACCCTAACCATATAGAGCTTGCCGCGCACCCTGAACTCCTCCACCCGGTCAGGACCGCGCTGCAGGATCGTGATCTGCGGCTCAAGCGAGGGATCCTGCACCATGCCCGGCGGCGGCAGGATAACCGGCACGGGCTCCAGTTGAACCGGGGCCGCCTGGATCGACAAAGATGACAAGACCAGGCCAAGGGTAAAAATAATAGCCAGCAGCACTCTGGAAATACGCATGGGGTCATTCCTGCCATAAGGAGTTCGCTTCATTCTAGCAAACCCCGCTACAGATTGAGCAGAATCTCTTGTTCACGAGTCGTCGGCGCGAATCCCTGATGCTCATAGTGGCGGAAGATCGCATCCACGACGGCCTGCGGCTCGTCTATCACCTGAATAAGATCCAAATCTTCCGGGGCAATCATGCCTCGACCAGCCAACTCAGCCCGCAACCAATCCAGCAATCCCTGCCAAAAATCACGCTGCATGAGGATGATGGGGATACGGCGAATCTTGTTCGTCTGTACCAGAGTCAAGACCTCCATCAACTCGTCCAGCGTCCCGTAACCGCCGGGCATGATGACAAAGGCGGAGGTGTGGCGCACGAACATGACCTTGCGAGCAAAAAAATGTCGGAAAGTCTGACTGACATCCTGATAGGAGTTGATGTGTTGCTCGTGGGGGAGCTCGATATTCAGCCCCACGCTGGGCGATTTCCCGGCATAGGCCCCCTTGTTCGCCGCTTCCATGATGCCAGGCCCCCCGCCAGAAATAACGGAAAACCCCGCATCAGAAAGGCCGCGCGCCAGGGTTTCGGTCAATGCATAGTCAGGCGACTCCGGAAGGGCACGGGCACTACCAAAAATGGTCACGGCCGGCTGAATACGCGCCAGACTCTCGGTGCCCTGAACAAATTCGGCCATAATCTCAAAAACGCGCCAAGACTCCATGGAGGTTTCCTGGTGTCGTTCACAGGGTTCGCTGTCACAGCCCTGCTTAGGAATCTTGTTCATGATATCTACACACTCCGCTCAAACGCTGCTTCTGGTTGATGGGTCATCCTATCTCTACCGCGCCTATCACGCCCTGCCCGACCTCAAGAGCCGTCAGGGCGAGTCCACCGGCGCGCTCTATGGCGTCCTCAACATGCTGCGCCGCCTGCGCCGAGAAACATCGGTTGAGTTTGCCGCCTGCGTTTTCGACACCAAAGGCCCCACCTTCCGCGAGGCCTGGTACCCGGACTATAAGGCCAACCGGCCACCCATGCCAGACGACTTGCGCACCCAAGTCCCCCCGCTCCATGATGCCATTCGCGCCGCCGGCTGGCCACTGATCGCCGAAACCGGCATCGAAGCCGACGATGTCATCGGCACCCTGGCGCGGCAGGCCGAGGCCGCCGGAATGCGCGTCATCATCTCCAGCGGCGACAAGGACATGTCGCAACTAGTGTCCGAACGCATTACCGTCATCGACACGATGGCCAACAAAACCTACGACCGCACCGGCGTAATCGAAAAATTCGGCGTCCCACCGGAACGCATCGTTGACTGGCTCACGCTGACCGGTGACACCGTGGACAATGTGCCCGGCGTGCCCAAGGTCGGCCCCAAGACCGCCACAAAATGGCTGACCGAATTCGGCGATCTAGACGCCCTGATGGCCCGCGCTGCCGAGGTCAAAGGCGTGGTTGGCGACAATCTGCGCGCCAGCCTGGACTGGCTACCAATGGCGCGGCGCCTGGTCACTATCAAGACAGACTGCCCCCTTCCAGAAGCCCCAACGGACCTAGCCTGGCGCACCGAGGACACTGCAACGCTGGCTGCACTGTTCGAACGCTATGGCTTTAGGGCCTGGCTAACAGCCCTTGCGGCAAACGCCCCTGAAGATAAAACTTTTTCCCTCACCTCCGCCCCCCAAAAAAGGCAAGGGCTTGTGCCCCCACTCTCACAAAAAGATGACGGAGGAATCGGCGAGGCGCACGCCGAAGACACGACGCCCTCCATCGACGCGTGCGCTCCAGCTTGTAAACGCCATTACGAGACCCTGCTCACCACAGCGGATCTGGCCCGCTGGATTGAAAAAATCAAGGCGGCCAAACTCGTCTGTCTCGACACCGAAACCACGGCGCTCGACCCCATGGCGGCGCGCATCGTCGGGATGTCGTTTGCCGTCGAACCTGGCGAGGCCGCCTATCTGCCGCTGGCGCACGCCTATCCCGGCGCGCCGGAGCAGCTTGATCTTGCCACCACGCTGGCCCATCTCACGCCATGGCTGGAAGATGGCAACACGATCAAAGTCGGTCAGAACCTCAAATACGATTGGCATGTGTTCGCCAACCACGGCATCCAGTTGTCCGGCATGGCACACGACACCTTGCTGCAAAGCTATGTTCTGGAAGCGCACGAGCGCCACGACATGGACACCCTCGCCGCCCGCCATCTGGGCGAAAAGACCCTCACTTTTGAGGAGGTCTGCGGCAAGGGGGCCAAACAGATCGGCTTCGATCAGGTGAGTGTCGAACGGGCGACGGAATACGCCGCCGAAGACGCCGACATCACCCTGCGATTACACCAGGTCCTGCAACCTCAGGTGGCCGCCAACGCGGCGCTCAACCGGATCTATCGCAACATCGAGATGCCACTCATGCCCCTCCTCGCACGCATGGAACGCCATGGGGTGCGGATTGATGCCGCGCTGCTGCGCCAGCAGTCCGGCGAACTAGCGAAGGCCATGCTGCTCCTGGAGGCCCGTGCATATGAGGTCGCGGGGCAACCCTTCAACCTCAACTCACCCAAGCAACTGGGCGAGATCCTGTTTGAAAAACTCAGCCTTCCCGTCGTCAAAAAGACCCCGACTGGCGCGCCCTCCACCGACGAAGCGGTACTGGAAAAGCTGGCTGAAGATTACCCACTCCCCAAGATCCTGCTCGAATACCGCAGCCTCGCCAAGCTCAAATCCACCTATACCGACAAGCTGCCAGGGCTCATCGACCCCGTCACAGGCCGCATCCACACCACCTATTCGCAGGCTACCGCCGTCACCGGGCGACTGTCGTCCACCGACCCCAATCTGCAAAACATCCCCATCCGCACCGCCGAAGGCCGCCGCATTCGTGAGGCATTTATCGCCGAACCGGGCTGCGTTTTGCTCTCCGCCGATTACTCACAGATCGAGCTGCGCATCATGGCGCATCTGTCCCAAGACCCCGGCCTCGTCACCGCCTTTCTGAATGATGCCGACATTCACACCGCCACCGCCGCCGAGGTACTGGGCCTGGAACCGGCACAAGTCGCGCCCGAGCAGCGGCGCATGGCCAAGGCGGTCAATTTCGGCCTCATCTACGGCATGTCCGCATTCGGGCTGGCCGCGCAACTCAACATCGACCGCAGCGCCGCGCAAAGTTTCATCGACCGCTATTTCGGCCGATTCCCCGGCGTAGCCGATTACATGACGCGTACCCGCACGACGGCGCGAGAAAAGGGGTTTGTCGAAACATTACTGGGCCGTCGCCTGTATCTACCCGACATTGCAAGCAAAAACCCCGCCCGCCGCCAAGGCGCCGAACGCGCCGCCATCAACGCCCCCATGCAAGGCACCGCCGCCGATCTCGTCAAACTGGCCATGATCGCCGTACAAGGCTGGCTGGACGCGGAAGGACTTGCCACCCGCATGATCCTGCAGGTGCACGACGAACTGGTGCTGGAGATCCCCAGCGCCGAACTCGCCCGCGTTCAGGCCGAACTCCCCAAATTGATGTGCGGCATAGCGCAACTCGCCGTGCCGCTCAAAATCGAAATGGGCATCGGGCCAAACTGGGACGCGGCGCACTGAATGCAGAAAATCGGGGTCTGACCCCGATTTTCCATTCCACGTGTAGTGTTACCCCAAAAGCTAGGCACGAATTAGTGGAATTTTCTGTTGGTAATGGCAAGATGATCAACAGGAGGTTTCGATGCGCAAGTCAAAGTTCAGTGAGAGCCAGATCGTGGCTATTCTCAAGGAAGCTGATAGTG
>SXGT01467587.1_pt1 | contig 33765 bp, 22 predicted proteins | sample 3176221 | NCBI WGS metagenome assembly SXGT01 (sample SAMN11356862, study PRJNA531348) | freshwater metagenome | isolation source: freshwater sample F1-120 | place: China: Fuxian Lake, Yuxi | collected 2017-12-25 | reverse complement strand
GGTCCATAACGGCGGCCTGTTCGCCGGTTCGTTGCCGCTGGCAGAAGTGTTTCGATTCCGTACCGACGCCGCCCCGCTCGCCGGTCTCGATTCACTCCTTCGTCACCGCTTCATCGAGATTCAGAATCAGCCCGCTGACGGCGGTCCATGCCGCGACCTCGACGGGATCTAGCGATTCCTCTGCTTTCGATTCACCAGTGCGCAGGACTTCGACGGCTTCACCGGGATGTTCTCGGTAGTTGACGAGATGCCGTTCGAGTCCGCGCCGCAGCACGGTCAACTCGCGTTCGTTAGGTTCGCGAGTCAGTACCGCTCGAAACGCGAATCGCAAGCGACGGTCAACATCGTTGCTGCCGCTGAGCAATGTCCGCTCGGCCAACTTGCGAGCGGCTTCGACAAAGCTGACTTCATTGAGCAGCGTCAGCGCCTGCAACGGCGTGTTGGTCCGCGTCTCGCGCACGATGCAGGTCTCGCGGCCGGCGGCGTCGAACGTGACCATCATTGGCGGAGCAATCGTCCGTTTCCAAAAGACGTACATGCCTCGGCGATAGAGCGCCGGGCCGTGATCTTGCACGTACTTTTCCGTGCTTTGCAGATCGTCCCACAAGCCTTCTGGCTGATACGGCTTGATCGACGGCCCGCCGAGCTGTTCTACCAACAACCCGCTGGCGGCGAGTGCCTGATCGCGAATCATCTCGGCCGAGAGTCGCGAACGAGGGCCGCGCGCGAGCAGCCGGTTGTCGGGATCGCGAGCGAGGGATGCGTCACTACCCTGTGACGATTGGCGGTAGGTAGCTGACGTAACGAGTTCGCGGATGACTCGTTTGATGTTCCAATTCAGGAAAGTGGGATAACGGCTTTCGGCTTTCGGCTCTCGGCCTTCGGCCGGGCCGGCGAATTCGATGGCCAGCCAATCGAGCAATTCGGGATGCGAGGGCCAATCGCCCTGCGAGCCGAAGTCATCGACGGTTTTCACGAGTCCTTGGCCGAATAGCTGTTGCCAGAAGCGATTCACAGCTACTCGCGCGGTGAGCGGATTCGTGGGGGATACCAGCCAGTGAGCGAGGTCCAGCCGATTGACTCGGTCGCGTTTCGGCAGCGACGCGGGCAGTGCTTGTGGAACGCCTGGGGCGACTTGTTCGCCCGGGCGGTCGTAGGCTCCGCGCAGTAGTAGATGAGTCGGTCGAGGCTCCGGTGTTTCTTGCATGACCATCGTCGTCGGGAACGACTCGACAAACTGCCGCTCTTCCAATTCCAGTTGTCGCAATTGCGCGTGGACGTCGCGAATGCTCTGCGGAGCATGCTCCGCCAAGAAGCATTCGCGAATCTTCTTCGATTGAGCGGCCGAACGTTTGTCCGGCGGTAACTCGGCAATTCGTGAGACGGATTCCGGGACCGACAAGATCGCCAACTCGTCATCGTCCAGCGACAGGTCGAACACCCGCACCTCGTCGATTGCTCCGCGAAATGGTGGAGTCAGTCCACCGAATCCGACTCGGAACACATCCTTCGAAGCGAAGGCTTGGTTGAGTTCATCGAGCACGATGCGTGGTTTTGACAACGCACCGTTGATGAAGAACTTGACTCCGTTCGCCATTCGCGAACCGTCGTAGGTTACGCCGACGTGGACCCACTGATTCAGCGGGATCGCATCGGCGGTTTCAACTCGCATCGCGTCATCCAACCAACGCTTGATGAGGTTAAATTGCAGCTTGCCATTGTCGAGGCAAAGGTTGTACCCGTCCGAATTCGCATCGTCCGACATGCGCGACAGGATCGTGCCGGAAGCGGCGTCCGCTCGAATCCAAGCCGATATCGAGAACGGCTCGAAGAAACCGATGTTGGCCAAATCACCAACCGCGAAGCGCCGTTGTCCGTCGAACTGTGCCGCTTTGCCGAAGCGACCCTCCCCCAGTTCGGCAGCGGCCCGATCTGCGTCTTTGATGACCGGAGGCCCGGAGTTCGGTCCCAATGGCTGCGGTTGATGTTGCTCTTTCTTCGTCCCGTCTCCTCGAACCGGAGCCGGCTGGCCATCACGATCGAACGGCAGACGCAGGATCTCGCCACGAGTCACCGTCCAGTCAAACTCTCCCGGAAGTTTCTGAGTCAGTCTTTTTTCCCAAGCCGCCTGCGCGGTCGGCACCGTGGTCATCAACTTCTCGCTGAAGCCTTCGAGGAATCCTTGTTGGAACTGCATCTCCCGCAATTGCCGCTGCTGCTCGCGCGTCGGCGTCCTCACGAACGGTGGCGAGTTGCCGAATTTGATCGCACGCCCCTTCTCCGGCACGTTGTTGAAGAACGCGAAGAGCTGGTAGTACTCACGCTGCGAGAACGGATCGAACTTGTGATCGTGGCAACGCGAACAACCCAGTGTCAGTCCGAGCCACACGGTCGCGGTCGTATCGACGCGATCGACGACGTACTCGACGGCGTATTCTTCCGGGATGATCCCCCCTTCGGCATTCCCACGATGATTGCGGTTGAAGCCGGTTGCGAGGACTTGATCCATCGTCGGCTTCGGCAGCAGATCTCCGGCGATTTGCTCGATCGTGAATTCATCGAACGGCTTGTTGTCGTTGAACGCTTCGATGACCCAATCGCGCCAGCGCCACATGCTACGGTCGCCGTCGGATTGATAGCCTGACGTGTCAGCGTATCGCGCCGCATCGAGCCACGGCCGAGCGAACCGTTCGCCGAAGCGTGGGGAGGCGAGCAGTCGATCGACGACTCGTTCGTAGGCTTCGGGAGAGTCATCGCCGATGAACTCGTCGATTTCTTCTTGTGACGGGGGCAAGCCAGTGAGGTCGAGAGCCACTCGCCGTAACAGCGTGACTTTGTTGGCTGGGGGCGAGGGTTTCAGCCCTTCACGCTCCAAACGCGAGAGTATGAAGCGGTCGATTGGGCTGCTCGTAGTCCCGCCTTTAGGCGGAATCTTACTGTTTGGATGGCCGCCTGAAGGCGGGACTACAAACTGCGGCGGAATGAACGCCCAGTGGCCCTGAAACTTGGCTCCTTGTTCGATCCAGCGGCGGATCGTTTCGATCTGCTGCGGAGTCAACTTCTTGCCGGAGCTTGGCGGCGGCATCCGCTCGTCACCGACGGTGGCAATCAGTCGGCGAAACAGCTCGCTCTTCGCCGGATCACCGGCGACGAGGGTGCGATGCCCGTCCCGCTCAGCGAAAAGTTTGTCATCACTGTCGAGCCGCAACTCCGCCTTGCGTTCTTTGGCATCAGGGCCGTGGCACTGAAAGCAAACGTCGGACAAGATCGGCCGGATGTCGCGGTTGAACGAAACCGGTTCATCCTTTGAGTCGGCGAGCACGCTGGACCAACTCGCCAACACGAGGGCGAGCGAACCGAATCGTCGTGCTGATTTCAGAAACGATGTCATTCGGAATGACCTCCGCGTGATGAGCCGGCCTACGTAGCGGTCATTGCTCCGCGTGACGAGCCGAGAGCTCGCCAGCGTCTGTAAAGCATTCGGCTCGTCACGCGGAGCGATGATGGCTACGTAAAAGTTACTTTGCCTCTTTGCGTTTCAGCTTGTCGTTGTTGTCGGCCATAAACTGCTTTAGGGTTGGGATGAATTCCAGCAGCCGCGTCCATTGCTCGACATACAGCGTGACCGGCATTCGTTGCAGGCCGTAAACACTCAACCCGCCTTTTTCGCTGACCTTACAGTAGAGCCGGCCCTTAGGTGGGTTCTCTAGTAATTGCGACAATGCCTCAGCGCTTATTTCACCGCTTTCAATTCGTTGCAGGATTTCTTCTTTGGTCATGAAGGCACTCCGATTTTGGTGTCTATGGGGGAAAACTCAGCCGACAAGTCTGTCGAATGCTTTGGAGCCGCGCCCGTCAGGAAGTAGTTCCTCGTTGAGCACGCAACCGCTTCCTGACGGGCGCGGCTCCACAGCAATTTCGACGACGAGTGTAATTCCAGTTTTCGATCATCGGATCATTGTGGTTAGGAACGCTCGCCGTCGCTAGTGCCTCCAGGTCGTTGTTGTGGCCATCAAGGTGTGAGTCCTCTTCGCGAATGCGCTCGCTCGTGAGGTCAGTTGAAATCCTGCGCAGCGGCGGAGACACTCGCAATCAATCCGGCCATCTGTCGAGGCCGAGTCCGTGCCCATGTGATTCCACGGGGCTACCTCATTTCGGAAAGTCACCCACACCATGTCGCAGCCGTCTGACCTTTCCACGCTGGCAATCAACACGATCCGCACTCTCTCGATGGACGCTGTCCAAAAGGCGAACTCTGGGCACCCTGGCACGCCAATGGCCATGGCTCCTGTGGTCTACTCGATCTGGCAAAACATGCTGCGGTTTGATCCCGCCGACCCGATCTGGCCGAATCGCGATCGCTTTGTGCTGTCGATCGGCCATGCGTCGATGCTGCTGTACTCGATCCTGCACCTGACCAAGGTGAAGGCGGTGAATACGAAGTACGAACAACTCGGCGAAGTCTCCGTCACGCTGGATGACATCACGAAGTTCCGTCAGCTCGATAGCCGCTGTCCCGGTCACCCGGAATACCGTTGGACTTCGGGCGTCGAAACAACGACCGGCCCGCTCGGCCAGGGGGTCGCGAATAGCGTGGGCATGGCGATCGCCTCCAAGTGGTTGGCGACCTATTTCAACAAGCCCGGCTTCGAGATGTTCAATTACGACGTCTACGCCTTGACGGGTGACGGCTGCATGATGGAGGGAGTTGCCTCCGAGGCTGCGTCGCTGGCAGGACATCTCAAACTGTCGAACCTCTGCTGGATTTACGACAGCAACAAGATCACGATCGAAGGGGAGACGCATATCGCTTTCACCGAAGATGTCGGCAAGCGTTTTGAAGCCTATGGCTGGAACGTCGTGAAGGTTCACGACGTGAATGACCTCGCCGTCCTGAAGAGCGCCTTTGAAGGCTTCAAGAAGACGACCGACCGACCGACGATGATCATCGTCGAGAGCAAGATCGGCTTCGGTGCCCCGACGAAGGAAGGACATCACTCGGCACACGGCGAACCGCTGGGTGATGCGGAGATCGCCGGTGCGAAGCGAAACTACGGCTGGCCGGAAGACGCGAAGTTCCTCGTTCCCGACGGCGTCTACGATCACTTCCAGCAAGGGATCGGACAACGCGGTGCCGCGGCGCGGGCCGCTTGGATGAAGCTCTATGGTGAATACGAAAAGCAGTATCCCGAGTTGGCCAGCCACATCATGAAGATGCAAAAGCGAGATCTCCCGGAGGGCTGGGACAAAGACCTGCCGACGTTCCCCGCCGACCCGAAGGGGATCGCAAGCCGCGATTCATCGGGCAAGGTGCTGAACGCTCTTGCCAAGAATTATCCGTGGTTGATCGGTGGTTCGGCGGACCTGGCCCCGTCCACCAAGACGCGGCTGACCTTTGAAGGGGCGGGCGACTTCAACTACGACAACTACTCTGGCCGCAACTTTCACTTTGGTGTGCGCGAACACTCGATGGCGTCGATCGTCAACGGCATGGCGCTCAGCAAGGTGCGTGCTTACGGCTCTGGCTTCCTGATCTTCAGCGATTACGCCAAGGGCGCTCTCCGGCTGGCCGCGATCATGGAAGTCCCGTTCATTCACGTCTTCACGCACGACTCGATCGGCGTGGGAGAAGACGGCCCGACGCATCAGCCGGTTGAGCAACTCGCCAGTATGCGCTCGATCCCCGGCATGATTCTGCTCCGACCCGGTGACGCCAACGAAGTTACCGAGTCGTGGCGTTTTATTGCTCAGCAAAAGCATCATCCGGTCTGTTTGATCCTGTCGCGGCAAGCGCTGCCGACGCTCGACCGAACGGTCTTCGCGCCGGCCAGCGGACTTGCCAAGGGAGCCTACGTTCTGGCCGATGCCGCCGCCGGCCAGCCCGACGTGATCCTGATGGGCACCGGCAGCGAAGTCGGGCTGTGCGTGACGGCCTATGAAAAGTTGAAGGCTGAAGGGGTCAAGGTTCGCGTGGTCTCGATGCCGTCGTGGGAACTGTTCGAGCATCAGTCGCAGGAGTATCGAGACAGCGTTCTGCCGCCGAGCGTCACCGCTCGCGTGGCCGTCGAACAAGCCTCGACGTTTGGCTGGGAGCGTTACACCGGACTGACCGGTGCGATCATCGCCATGAAGACGTTCGGCGCGTCAGCTCCGCTGAAAGATCTGCTGGGCAAGTTCGGATTCACACCGGACGGAGTCGTGGCGGCAGCGAAAAAGCAATTAGCGAAGAAGTAGTGCAGTGAAGTCGCAGGTGCGTCGTCGTGACGAAAGTCTCGGCGATGGCTGAGTCAACTGATGAGTCGTATTGCGCCTGTGAGGGAGCGTCCCCGATCGTAATGCTCGGCCGCTTCCTCACAGGCGAAGTGCGGCTTCTTCCCGCAGGGGGTCCGCGGTGATCGAGTATCGGCCGTTTCGGAATAGCGATCCGCCTCAGTTAGTGCGGCTATGGCACGAGAGCGGATTGGGACGCGGAGCGGCTCGCGGATTCAGCTACGACGCGATCGATCGGTTACTACTGGGCCAACATTATTTTGATCGGGCGGGATTGATTGTCGCCTGTGATGGAACGCAGGTCGTCGGTTTCGTGCATGCTGGTTTTCGGGGTGATGCTTCGGGAGAGTGGATCGATCGCACGGAGGGAGCGATCTGTGTCGTTCTCGTCCATCCGACATTCCGCCGTCACGGTATCGGTCGCGAGTTGCTCTCGCGCGGCGAAGCGTATCTACGGCAACTCGGTGCCAAAACGATCCAAGTGGGAGCCGCTCCGCCGTGTGATGCGTTCTATCACGGACTCTACGGTGGCTCGCAGGTCTCCGGGTTCCTCGAATCGAGCGTGGACACCGCGCCGTTTCTCAAAGCTTTGGGATATCAGCCAGCGCAACGATTTGTGGTTTTGCAGCGCAATCTGAAGCAGGGAGACCCGATCAGCTTTCGGTTGAGCCTGATTCGCCGCAAGATGGACACATTCATTTTCGCGATGCCGGAGGCTCCGACATTTTGGTGGTTCAGCCGCTTTGGCCGGCTGGAGAATGTACAGTTCCGCCTGGTTCCCAAGGGAGGCGCCGAGGCGGTTGCGGCTGTGACGGTCAGCGGCATGGACTTGTATGTCGAGCCGTGGGGCGAGCGTGCGATTGGTCTGAGTGAATTAATCGTGAAAGATGTCTCACGACGGCAGGGACACGCCCAGACGCTGCTGATCGAGGTCATTCGCCGCATGAGACAAGAACAGGTCTCATTGGCGGAAGCGCACATCGCGGAAGAGAACACCGCGGCGATCGCCACGTTCAAGTCGGTCGGCTTTCAGCAGGTGGATTGCGGCGTCGTTTATTGCCAGCCTGGATAGAGCGAACGAGTCAGGCGACCGGGGCGGGGTCAGCCCCCCGATGCGACGCAGAATTCACCGGGGACTGACGCCGTCCTGCTCACCTGATTGGTTCGCACGTGCCTGCGGAGACCGATATCCTGCCGACTGGCAACCTCGACGACTCGGCTTGAGACCATGAGCACCTCCGACGCCAGCACGCTTCCACTAACCGACTCTGCCACCGTCGATCCGCTGGCTCCCGAGTCTCAGCGCGACTGGTGGCGACGACTGCAGGTTCTGGTTGAGCAGCGTGTGCAACTCGAACGAGAGTCGGCCGAGGAGTTCCGCATTGATGCGGTTCGCATCGAGAAAGAGTTAGCTGCCGCGATCGCCATTCGTACGGAGACTCACGAACGCGAACGCGCCGCCATCCAAGCCGAATACGACAAAGCGGTCGTCGAGGCCGGCACGCAGTTCGCCGACGATCACTCCGTCGCCAATCACGAGTATCAAGACATTCTCGTCGCGATTGAGCAGCAAGCGGCCAACGAAAACGAAGCGACGCGGAAGAAGAACGAAGAAGATCGCTGGATGGTCACCTCGTACTTCGACGAGGAAGCCGAAGGGAGCCCCAAGCAGCAATTCGAGACGTTTGAGACCAACGTCGCGAAATCGAAGGAGCAACTGAAGATCGAGGCGGATGAACTCGAAGCGGAAAAAATGCGGATCGACTTGCTGATGCTTAAGCGGCGTCAGGGCATCGAAGTCGAACCTCCCACGCCGGAGAAGACCGCGCCGACCAATGATCTCGATACAGCGGCCGCGCAATTTCGCGAAGCCTGTGAAGCCGTGAAGACGCATCATGTCGAACTGCAACGTCTCAAGATCCCGGCGCTGTTTCAGGGAAAGCGGCCGCACTTAGCGGTACTGGCGACTTGGCTCGTGCTGTGGGGATTCTCCGGATTTGCCATCGACCCCAAAGTACTGCCCGTGGAGAACAACCTCGACGCGATGGAATGGCGCGTTGTGGCTGGCGTGCTGATGCTGTTTCCAGTCGGCATCACGATGGGCATCCTGTTGTCCGTCGGACGCGGACAGTCCGCGCCGGTCTACGAAATGGTCTTCGGACGGCACCTCGCCGCACAACGGTTGCGACAGCGCTGGCAGAAACTGGCGGACTCGGAGTTGAAGCATCGCGAAGAGAAGTTCGCCGCGTGGCAGAAAGTCGTCACGGCGAAGCGTGAGGCCGGGCTGAACAAGGCCGATCGCGAATTTGAGGCGACTTCGCAGAAGGTCGAGACTCGGCGGGCCGAGCAGAAGGCCGCGGCCAATCAGAAGTACCCCGCGCTGCTTAACGCAATCACTCAGCGGCGCGACCAGCAGATGGCTTGGGCGCATTCCGAATTCCCGCAGCGGTTGACGAAGCTCAAAACTCGCTTCGAGTTTGATCTCAAGAAGTACCAGCAGAATCACGACTCGGAAGTTGAGAACAATACGAAACGGTTTCAGCAGACCTGGCTGCGAATGGCTCAGGACTGGCTCGAAGGCTGGCAGCAGTTGGAACGTGACGCCGACGCCGCGAATCAAATAGCCGACGAGTGGTTCCACGATTGGGCGACGCTCGGAAGTGCGCCGCTCAAATTGCCTGCGAAGATTCCGCCGGGGATCCGGCTGGGGCAGTTCTCGGTCGCATTGGCCGACGTTCCCGACGGTGTGCCGAAGGATTCGCAACTCGTTCCTGAACGATTGACCTTCGGGCTCCCTGCCTGCTTGCCGTTTCCAGAGCGCCCGTCACTGTTGCTCAAGGCAAGAGATGACGGTCGCGAGGTCGCGGTGGGCGTGTTGCAGAACGCGATGCTGCGATTCCTGACGACACTGCCCGGCGGCAAAGTGCGGTTCACGATCCTTGATCCCGTGGGGTTGGGTGACAACTTCGCCGCGTTCATGCACTTGGCCGATTACGACGAGTTGCTCATCACCAGCCGCATCTGGACTGAGCAAGGTCAGATTGAGCACCGGCTGTCTGACTTGACCGAGCACATGGAGAACGTCTTCCAGAAGTATCTCCGCAACGAGTTCCGTTCGATACAGGAATACAACGAACACGCCGGCGAAGTGGCAGAGCCATATCACATTCTGGTCGTCGCGAACTTCCCCGCGAACTTCAGCGAAGCCGCCTCGCGGCGACTGGTGAGCATCGCGACCAGCGGCCCGCGCTGCGGTGTATTTCTGCTGGCGAGTGTCGATGCGAAGCTCCGCTTGCCGCTCAATTTCGATCTGCATGACTTGGCGACGAACGCAACGGTCTTCGATTGGAACGGCTCTGCCTTTACGGCCGCGAAAGACGAGTTGAAAGCGCTGCCATTGATTCTCGATGAGCCTCCGGAGCCGGACTTGTTTACGAAGCTGGTCAAGGCGGCCGGGCATGAATCGAAGGACGCCCGCCGCGTCGAGGTCGCGTTTGAACGGATTGCCCCGAAGGACGCGCAGTTGTGGGCCAGCGACACGCGCAGCGGACTGGACGTGCCGCTGGGCCGAGCGGGTGCGACGAAGCTGCAACATCTGCGACTGGGCAAAGGGACGTCACAGCACGTATTAATCGCCGGCAAGACCGGCTCTGGAAAATCGACGTTCCTGCACATTCTCATCACAAACGCCGCGCTGCATTACGGTCCGGACCAGCTTCACTTTTATCTGATCGACTTCAAGAAAGGAGTCGAGTTCAAAACCTATGCGACGCACGAACTGCCGCACGCGCGCGTCATCGCGATTGAAAGCGATCGCGAGTTTGGTGTCAGCGTGCTCGAACGCCTGGACGCGATCCTGAAGGAGCGCGGCGATCTGTTCCGCGATGTCGGCGTGCAAGACCTCGCTGGTTTTCGCGACGCTCGACCGGGCGTGGAGATGCCCCGCATCCTGCTGGTTGTGGACGAATTTCAAGAGTTTTTCGTCGAGGATGACAAGCACGCGCAAACATCCGCTCTGCTGCTCGACCGACTGGTGCGGCAAGGGCGAGCGTTCGGCATTCATGTGCTGCTCGGCTCGCAAACGCTCGGCGGAGCGTATTCGCTGGCACGCAGCACGCTCGGACAAATGGCGGTTCGCATCGCGCTGCAATGCAGTGAGAGCGACGCGCACTTGATCCTCTCGGAAGACAACACCGCCGCGCGGTTGCTGACGCGGCCGGGCGAGGCGATCTACAACGATGCCAACGGCATGCTTGAAGGAAACCACCCGTTCCAAATCGCATGGCTGGAAGACGACCGCCGCGAGTTTCATCTCGACCGCGTGCAAAACATGACGGAGAAGCGGCAGGTGCGGATGCCTCCCGCGATTGTGTTTGAAGGGAACATCCCCGCTGATCCGCGCCGCAATGTCGAACTCTCGCAACTGATCGACACGCCACAGTGGGAGGCTCCGTTGCTGGAACGCGTCGCGTGGCTCGGTGAAGCGGTCGCGATCAAAGACCCGACGACCATTCGTTTTCATTCGCAAGGAGGCCAGAACCTGCTGGTGGTGGGGCAAAGCGATCTCGCGACGGTCGGGTTGCTGGCCACCAGCATTATTAGTCTTGCCTGCCAAGTTCGGCCGAATGCTGCGACAGGCGAGCCGCCTGTCGCCACGTTCTTCATCCTCGACGGGAATTTTGGTGGCGTTTCCACGGAGACTTGGAAAGAACTGCAAGCAGCATTGCCGCACTCCGTTCAGATTGGCGAGCCACGAGACACTCAGTCCGTGTTGGCGACGCTGACGGCTGAGATGGCTCGCCGCGAGCAATCCGGCTCACGCGACGACACGCCGATCTTCGTCATCATCTTCAATCTCGGCCGATTCCGCGATCTGAAGAAATCCGACGACGACATGGGCTTCAGCTTCGGCGGCGGCGAGAAGAAGGTTAGCCCCAGCAAACAATTCACCGACTTGCTGAAGAACGGCCCCAACTTCGGCATTCACACGCTGGTCTGGAGCGACACGTACAACAACGTCAGCCGGTGGTTCAGTTCGCAAACGCTGCGCGAGTTTGAAGTGCGGATCGTCTTCCAACTCAGCGCGTCCGATTCCAGCAATCTCATCGACGGCCCGCTGGCCAGCAAGCTCGGCCCGAACCGAGCGATCCTGCACTCGGTCGATCAAGGGACGAACGAAAAGTTTCGCCCCTACGGTCCGCCCACTGCCGAATGGCTGGCCGACGTCGCGTCGAGGCTGCAACCGAAGGTCGTCGCCGGCGACATCGCCGAACCTGTCGCCGTGAGTGACGACTTGTCGCAATTCACAATCCTGTAGTTCATTCCTCTGGCCCATTCGTCTGTCAATTCGATTTGGCAGACGAATGGGGCCAGAGGAATGAAGGCAGGTCGTAGGGTGGGTCGAGTCATCGAGACCCACCAAAAGAATCTCGACCTCTAAAATTCATCGTGGCTTGTGGTGGGTCTCGATGACTCGACCCACCCTACGTTTTCGGAATGCTCCTTGAGTTCCGATTGTGCCGCCGGTTCAGTGGGCGGTGACTGTCCGTGGCAGGGGTTTTGTATGGATTCCGCTTATGCCGGAGTTGCTCAAACTAGCTGTCAACGGCGGACAGTTTTGAGAACGCCGACCCGCCGGTCGGTGCGAGGCTAGGGGCGAGTGACCGCCCATTCCGAAGACGATTCCTGACGGTGTGCGCGCTGCGTCACGAGACGCCGGTGTGTTCGCATCGCCCTCGCCAGGGAACCGTCGAGATGAATTCGCGCAGAGAATGCGTCACAGCCCGCACGGGCAGGTCGTCGCGAGTCAAACTAATTGGTTGGAGCGGAGTGCTCACCGCCGCATGGCTGAGCTATTCGGCCTGGGCCGGCCCACCGGCTCAGAATCCGTCGAATCGGATGCCACGAGTCGATCCGCGAAACTCCGTGCAACTGGGGTTCATCCCCAACGAGGAACCGCAGCAAGAGCCTCAGCCGTTACCACAGCGTGTGGCAACGTTTGCTCCACCGACAGAATTTCCCGCTCCGGAGAACTCTGCGCCACTCACGCCAATACCACGTCAGCCACAGACCGCCAATGTCGAGGACGACGGGCAGGTGCCAGACTTCTCTGCCGCGTGGTGGGCGGTTTTCGTGACCGCCCCTTTGCGTGAGACGGCGACGCCGATCGCGTTGAGCATCGAAGACATCCTGGTGCGAGCGATTCGGAATTCGTCGCAGGTGCGTGTCTTTAGTGATCTGCCGCTGATTCGCGAGACGTCGATCGTCGAGGCCGATGCCGCTTTCGACTGGACTGCGTTCCTCGACACCCGCTGGCAAGATTTGAACGACCCCGTCGGTAACACGTTGACGACCAACAACAATGGTCCGGGGGGAACACCCACTGTAACTCGCTACCTCAACGATCAATTCACTGGCCAAGGAGGGCTTCGCAAGAAGACTCGTGACGGTGGCACGTTGCAGTTCAGCGAGCAGCTTGGTTGGCAGCGGACGAACTCCTCGTTCTTCACGCCGAACCCGCAGGGAACGTCGCGGCTGGTGTTGGGCTACACGCATCCGCTCTTGCGCGGCAGCGGGCAGGTTTACAACGAGAGCCTGATCTGCCTCGCGCAGCTCGATACCCAGATCGCCACTGATGAGTTCTCACGACAGTTGCAATCACATCTTCTGGAAGTGCTTCGAGCCTACTGGGGCTTGCATCTCGAACGGGCGAACCTCGCTCAAAAACTGCAATCCCTGAAACGGGCTGCCGACACGCTGGCACTCCTGAAACAACGGCAACAATTGGACGCGGTTCGCAGCCAGATCCTGCGAGCGCGTGCAGAAGTCGCCACACGGCGATCGCAGGTCATTCGTGCTCAGATGGGGGTCAAGAACGGCGAGGACCGGATTCGAGCGCTCGTCAACGACCCGGCGTTCGGCGATTACGACACCGTCGAACTGATGCCGACCGAAACTCCGACCGTCCGCGAATCTCCACTGAGCATGTCGCTGGCCCTGTCGACCGCGGTGACCACGCGGCCGGAGGTCAATCAGTCGTTGCGGCAGATCCAAGCTGGCTGCACGCGACTGAACATGTCCAAGAACGAAGTGCTGCCGCTGCTGAATCTCGTTACCGAGACTTACGTCGCCGGCCTGCAACCGAACAGTGCGTTTTCCGCGTTTAACGACTCGTACAACAACGGATCCCCTGGCTACACAGTCGGGCTGCAGTTCGAGATGCCACTGGGCAATCGCGCTCCGCAGGCGCGCCGCGAGCGGCGCGAGTTGGAATTGCGGCAGCTTCGCAATCAATACGAGACGACGCTCAACACGCTGCAACTGGAGGTCAAAGTCTCCGTTCGCGAAGTCGAGACGGCGCTGGCCGAGATGCTCTCGCAATTCCGCGCGATGGATGCCAGCACCGCGGAACTGCAATACCTCGAACAACGATTCGAGAAGTTCGCCGGTGAAGACAGCAATGCCAGCTTGATGCTCGACAACTTGCTGCTCGCGCAACAGCGGCTGGCCACGAATGAGTTCAACTTCCTGACCGCACAAGTGACCTACAACCTCGCGCTGTGGAACGTGAAGAAGGCCACCGGTGAGTTGTTGCAAACCGAACAAGTTTCGTGGGGCCGTGCCTGCGTCGACGGACTGCCGACGCTGATCGTGGACAAGTACGGCAAGCCGATCGAGTACCAGCGCGATGGCCAGTACGTACCGGCACCAGTCGAAGAAGTGCCGCGGCGCGAACTTCCCTCGCCACCGCCACCGTTTGAAGACGAACCGGCCGGCCCGGCTCTGAAGCCCACGGGCGGACGTGTCGAACCAAAAACCTCGTTCTGGCAATCCACGAAAAACAAAGTCCTGCGCCGCGATCCGTAGCGGCTTCGACCACGTTGGTGAGCGGCATGGCGCTAGCCGCCGGTTTCGTGGGGTGTTTTCCCCATGAAACACCGGCGGCTAGCGCCGTGCCGCTCACCTGAGAGTTTTTACTGTGCCACAAACGACCTCGAACGTGCAGTTGCTGCCATCCCGCCGAGACTTCGCGCGGAGTGCCTCTCTTGCGCGTGGGCTGTCGAAGAAGGAATGGGATGTCGTTCAACAGGTGAAGCATCGGGCACGGGAACTCGAATCCGCGAGCGATCGTGATCTAAGTGATCTCGCGATGACGTTGCGTGACGCCGCCGAGCGATTTGACGCCACGATGTCGTCGAAGGATCGCCAGCAGCAACAAGTCGCGGGGACGGCGATCGTTCGCGAGGCAGTGCGGCGGACACGCGGGCTCTGCTATCACGACGTTCAACTGCTCGCCGGCATGGCGCTCGCTAACGGTCAGGCCGCAGAGATGGCGACCGGTGAAGGCAAGACGATCATCTCCGCGATCCCAGCGTTTCTGGCGTGGCTCAACGGCGAGCAGACGCATGTCGCCACACCGAATGCGTATCTCGCCGAGCGAGATTGGAAACAGCTTCAGCCAGTGTTTGAGACGCTGGGACTCACTTCCGCGTTGCTTCCGGAAAACAACAACACGCGTGGCAAGAAGGCTGCCTACAAAGCGGACGTCGTGTACGGCACCGGTTACGAGTTCGGCTTCGATTACCTCCGCGATCAACTCACGCTGCGAGCACAACCGCGCGAGAAGCTGGGGGCCAGCTTGCTCGATACGCTGGTCGGTCGCGAGTCGATCGACCAGTTGCTGTTGCAACCGCATCTGCAACGGACGGTCGTGGACGAACTCGACAGCGTGTTGATTGACGAGGCGTTGACGCCGCTGATCCTCAGCGAAGGGGGGGACGGCTTAGAGGTTCCGACGCCCTACTTGGCCGCGCGTGAACTCGCGGAAGAAATGGTGCGTGGTGAGCACTTTCATCTCGATGCCGCCAACCGCATGCTGCGACTGACTTCAGCCGGTCATGATTACATCTTTGCCGAGCTGGAACGGCATCCGCTGACCAACCTGCGTCGGCCGTGGGATGCGTTTGTGCTCAACGCACTGCATGCGGAGTATGTCGTGCAACGAGGTGTCGATTACGTGGTCCGCGACGGCGACATCCAGCTTGTCGATCAAAAGACCGGCCGCATCTTCAGCGAACGCTCGTGGCGCGACGGGCTGCATCAGGCGGTCGAAGCCTACAACCATCTGGCGATCAGCAGCGAGAAGAGTTCGTCGGCCCGGATCACTCGCCAGCGGTTCTATCAGATGTACGACTCGGTGTGCGGCATGACTGGCACGGCGGAGGGAGCGGATAAGGAGTTCTCCGAGTTCTACGGTTTGAAGACGCTGCTAATTCCCCGGCATCAACCCTGTCGGCGAGTCGATTTGCCCGACCGCTACTTCGCCTCGAAGGACGCCAAGCTGCGAGCGATCGTGGCCGAAGTCATCGAGCGACATCGCTGCGGGCAGCCAGTGTTGATCGGCACGCGGACCATCGCTGACAGCGAATTGCTCTCGATGCTGCTGGGCTCGCTTAAGCTGAGTCATGAAGTCCTCAACGGTCTACGAGACGCTGACGAAGCCGCGATCATCGCCAACGCCGGCCGCTACGGAGCGGTAACGGTCGCCACCAACATGGCCGGCCGCGGCACCGACATCAAGCCGGACGCCCGCGCGCTTGCGGTCGGCGGCTTGTTTGTCATCGGTGCCGAACGGAATGACTCACGCCGCGTCGATCGCCAACTGGCCGGTCGAGCGGGCCGACAAGGAGACTTCGGCTTCAGCCGCTTCTTCGTTTCCGGCGACGACGAACTGTTGCAGCGCTACGCCCCCAAGCTGGCCAGCCGCCTTCGCAAAACCGCCGGCCGAGATGGCGAAGTCCACGACAATTACGCCCCGCTCGTTTCACAGTTCCAACTCCTGGCCGAACAGCAGAGCTTCAAACTGCGCCGCAAAATGGTTGAGCACGATCGCTGGCTGGATGACGTCTTCGCGGGAGTGCTGGGGGAGGCATCGTGATGAAGGGGAAACGATTGCAAATTGCAAATTGCAAATTGGAAGAGGCGGGGACGTGCGCACGCACGAGGCTCTGTCTTCAATTCGCAATTTGCAATTTGCAATCCCCTTCCTGTTCCTGCTTCTCCTCGGAGCGAACCGCATCGACGCCAAACGGTCCGAGGGCTTCACCGAGCCGTATCAAACCATCGACGTCGCCGCCGCCGAATCGGGCATCGTGCAAGACGTTCGCGTGGAACTCGGTCAGACGGTGAAGAAGTCCGAGGTGCTCGGCACGCTCGACGACGATGTCCTCAAGGCATCGCTGGAGATCGCGCAGCTCAAGGCCAACTCGACCGCGGCCATCGACGCGGCGACGGCGGAACTGGAAGTCAAGCAACAACGGCTCAACGCGCTGGCCGAGATCAACCGCACCGGAGGGGGCAGCCGCGATGAATTCTCGCGAGCGAAGGCCGATGCCGAATTGGCACGAGCGAAACTCAAATTGGCGGAAGAGACGCTCGCCGCAGATCGTTTGGAAGTGAAGAAGATTGAAGTTCAATTGCAGCGCCGCACGATCCGCAGCCCGATCGACGGCGTCGTCACCGACATCCATCGCGATCCGGGCGAGTTCGTCTCGCTGACCGAACCGAAACTGTTCACCGTCGTGCGACTCGACCGACTGCGTGCGAAGTTCTATGTCCCCGCCGAACAGGCCGTCCGCTTCAGCAAAGGACAACGAGTGAAGCTGGCCGGCCAGGCTGGCGACAAGCTGCCGATGGGAGAAGTCGAATTCGTGTCTCCGGTGACGCACGCCGAAAGCAGACTCGTCCGAGTCGACGTGATCCTCGACAACCGCGACGGTCGCCTGCGCAGCGGGCAACGACTGACGCTCGCCGGGGAGTGAAACGATGCCGACGGTTACTCCTCAAAACGTGGGGAACGTTTCCAACGTGCCCGCCTTGTCGTCCCGCGACGTCGAAGAGCTAACTCGACTTTCGGAACTTACAGCGCAGGCGAACAGGGCGGCGTCAGCCCCCCGGTCTGGCGATGAACGCACCGGGGCGCTGACGCCGCCCCGCTCGCCTGTGCGTGATCCTGAAGTTGTCCGACGATCGGATGGGACGGTTAAAAACCTGCCCCACGAACTGGCCGCCGCTACGGCGGCGATTTTGGATTTGAACTCGCGTGCCGCACGAGCGGAAGGGCTGACGGCCGCGAGTCGTGTCGTGGTCGAACAATTCGCCGCGCACTTGCAGCTCGACCGCGTTGCACTCGCGTGGAGAAGTTCGTCAGGGCGTTGCGTGTTGCGAACGATCTCCGGCCTGCCGACATTCGATCAACGCTCCGAGACCGTCGGCTTGTTGCAAGCGGTTGCCGACGAAGCGGCCGCGCGTCAGTCGGACGGTTCGTGGCCGCCGCTGAGTTCGGTGAATCGACATGCCTTGCTGGCGCATCGCCGTTTGGTGGAAGCCTCACGCGTCGATGCCGCCGCAACCTTTGTGTTGCAAGACCACGGCCGCGTCCGAGGAGTGTTGATCATCTCCGGTTCGCGAGCCGCCGCGCACGATCCGGCCCACATCCGATTTCTGCGCACGGCGGCCGACTGTCTCGTGAGCACTCTCTCGTTGAACGCGCGGGCCGAAGGAGGTTAGTTACGTCGTGCGTGGTGGCAGCTACGTCACGCAATCGGCCGACGTGCGCTGGCGATCATGACTGCTGGGGCTGTGATCGTCGTCGCCTTGATGGCTTGGCCGGTGCCGTATCGCATTTCGTGTCGCGTGGTAATCGAGCCGATGCAACGGCGATTCGTGGTCGCTCCGCATCAGAGCTTGATCGAGACGTCATTCGTGCAACCGGGGGACACCGTCCGTGTGGGACAGACGCTAGCTCGCATGGACGGCCGCGAGGTCCGCTGGGAATTGGCAGGACTTGAAGCTGATCGCCGACAGGCTCAGCAGCAACGGGACAGCAGTCTGGCACGCGGTGACTTGAGTAAGTCGGAACTCGCGCGATTGGAAGTTGAGCAACTCGATGCGAAGGTGGAATTGTTGCGGCGTCGTGAAAGCTTGTTGGAACTGAAAGCACCGCTCGACGGGCTCGTGCTGAGCGGCAGCATCGACAAGCTCTCGTCGGCACCGGTCGAAACCGGGCATGTGCTGTTCGAGATCGCACCGCTCGATCAATTGCGCGTCGAAGTCGCGGCTCCCGCCGCGGACTACCGCCACATCGCCGTCGGCGACTCGGTTGAGTTGCGATTCGATGGCCGGCTCAGTGAACCGGTGAGCGGAACGTTGTCGCGCATCCGCCCCCGTTCTGAGATTCGTGATTCGTCCGACGTGTTCGTCGCCGAGGTCGAGTTGCCGAACCCGAATGAAGCACTGCGCCCCGGTCAACGAGGAAGCGCGGTCGTCTTTGGCCCGCGACATCCGCTGGCTTGGAACTTGTTTCATAAAGCATTCGACCGCGTGCGGCAGTGGTTGCCGTGGTAGTTCGTAGTCCCGCCTTTAGGCGGAAAGGAATACCGCCTCAAGGCGGAACTACAAACGATGGCCGATAACCGCACCTACGAACTGCGACAGCTTCGACCGCGATTGCGGGAGGAAGTTTCGTTCACCTGGCAGTCGTACGGCGGGGCCGAATGCTATGTGCTCGAGGACGCCAGCCGAGGTGCGTACTTTCGGATTGGGTTGCCGGAGTACACGTTTCTGTCGCTGCTCGACGGACGGACGACGGTGGGTGACGCGATTACGCAAACCATCTCAGTGCTCGGCCGCGAGGCGCTGGATGAACAACAGGCCGGAGTCATCTGTCATTGGCTGGTGGAATCCAAGCTGCTCGCGCCGGACGGACCGCGCGATAAGAATGGCCAAGCTGACGAAGGGGAAGCCGCGAAGCTCGCGCGTCGGCTGAACCCGCTGAGCATTCGACTGCCGCTGGGTTGCCCGCAACCGATACTGGAAACGTTGGAAACGCTCGTCGGTGGGATGATTAGTCTGGGCGGGTTGTTGCTCTGGTTGGCGGTCATGGCCTGTGCGATGTGGCAAATCGCTCCACACACCGAGCAACTTTGGCGCGAGTCGGCGGTCGTTCTCTCGCCGCACAATTGGCTGTGGATTGCGCTGTGGGGATTGGGGCTGAAAGTCATTCACGAAACATCGCACGGATTGGCTTGCGTGCGGTTCGGTGGTCGCGTGCGTGAGGCGGGGATTGTCTTCGTGTTGCTCGCGCCGGTGCCGTATGTCGATCTGACTTCGACGTGGCGGTTGCCGAAGTGGCAGCGCATTGTCGCCTCGGCGGCGGGGATGTTCGCGGAACTGCTGATCGCGGCGTTCGCTGCCATGCTCTGGGCGAACACTCACGACGAGTTGCTGCGTCAGCATCTGCTGCAACTGATGCTGACTGCCAGCGTCGTGACTCTGCTGTTCAATGCGAATCCGCTGATGCGGTTTGATGGCTACTACATGCTGGCCGACTGGCTGGAGCTTCCGAATCTCGCGGCTCACGGGCAGCAGTGGTTGCCCCATCTCACGAAGCGCTGGTTGCTGGGTGTGAAGACAACATCGCCGACTTGGCCAGAGGGACGGACATGGTTGATTGCGGTCTATGGCGTGAGGTCAGCGATCTGGCGCATGGTGGTGAGCGTTTTGCTGATTCTCGCCGCCGCTGTCTGGTTTGAAGGGGCGGGGATCTTGCTGGCGGCGGGAGCGGTTCTTGCCTGGTTCTTGCATCCGTTGTGGCGCGGGCTGCGGTATGTGGTGGTTGGCTCCGCATTCGAGCGGCCACGACAAAGGCGATTCGTGGCCATCGCGACGTGCGTCGCCGCGAGTTTGACGTGGCTGCTGACATCAGTGACGGCCTGGCACTCGATCTCGCTTCCCGGCGTGATTGAATCGGTCGATGCCGCGACGGTGCGTGCCGAGTCTCCCGGCTTCGTCGAAGAAGTTTTGATCGAATCTGGGCAAACCGTCCATGAGGGTGATCTGCTGATTCGATTGAGCAATCCTGAACTCGAATCGCAGCGGCGACAGTTAGTGATTGAGATTGAACGCTCGGAACTGCGGAGCCGCACGTTCCAACAGTCGGGAGAATTCGCTGCGCGGAATGTGGAAGAAGAGAACCGCGCGGGACTGCAATCCAGGCTGAGAGAGCTCGACCAAATGTGCGAGCGCTTGTTGATCCGCGCCCCGCTGGCTGGCGTGATCGCCGCTTCCGATTTGACGTCGCTGGTCGGCAGTTACGTTGCTCCCGGACGAGAACTGCTGGTGATCGGCGATGCCGAGGAAAAAGAAGTCCGAGTGCTCATCTCCTCGGAACAATTTGAAGCGGCTTCATTGAGTCTCGATCGTGTCGTTCGTGTGCGTCTGAGCGAAGATGGATTCACCGCGGCCGGCACGCTGCACAAGCTCGATCCACGAGCGACGGTGCAGGCACCGCATCCCGCGCTGTGTGCTGGCGCGGGGGGACCGATTGCGACCAAAGTCTCGTCCAGTCAACCCGCACAGCAAGGTCGTGATTCCCAAGAGTTACTCGAACCGCACGTCATCGGGTACGTGTCGTTGGACCGCGTGACGAGCCGCTCGCTCGGTCCCGGCCAACTGGCGACGGTGTCGGTTGCCGAGTCACCACGCCCGCTCGGCCACTGGCTGCTGGAACGGAGTGAACGCTGGCTGACAGCCCAGCGCGAGTATCGGACTGGAAAACGCGACGAGAGATTGCTCGCGAATCGCCCGGCACCGTTTCGTGATTTTGAAGTTGTGGAACGCCCCATCTTTCAACGCCAAGCCGAACGAGTTGTGTCGCCTTCCGAGTCAACGACGCGGCGGTAAGGTGCGACTGGCGAGCGGGGCACACTCAAGCGGGCTTCCCTCGCGGACAGGCTTGAGATATTTACGCGATCGACAAATTGAAGTCGGACTATGTTTGGGAGGGAGCCATGTTGAATCGGCGTTGGTTGGGATGCTTGTGTCTGAGCTTGCTGATCGGTGATCTGTCGCTGTTTGCGGCCGACAAGATCGAACTCGTGGAGCCGGAGACCGACGCGCGGATCAAGCTGGTGCGGAGTCATGTGAAAGTCAGCGGTCAGCTCAAGACCGCGGCGGGGGGCGGCAAAACGATCCCTCTGAAATTGAACGCGGACGCGCAATATCGCTTCTTTGAGCGCCGTCTAAGTGGAACGGGCCGCGATGCCGAAACCTTGCGATCCGTTCGGCTATATCGCTTCGCCAGCAATGACACCGAGGTCGCTCCCGCTGATGCTCCGGCGGGAACCGCGCCGAAGAAATCGACACTCAAGTTGCCGGAGACACGGCATTTGATCGTGGCTCAAGGACGCCGCGAAGGAGCGTTTCTCTACAGCTCGACGGCCACGCTGACCTACGACCAACTCGATTTACTGCGCACTCCGGGCGATAGCTTGCCGCTCTTGAGTTTGCTGCCGCGCGAAGAGGTCGCAGTTGGAGAATCTTGGAAGCCGGAAAGCTGGGCCGTGCAGATGCTGTGTGGCATTGAGGCGATGACCAAGGGTGAGATCAACTGCAAGCTGGAAGAAGCGGACGCTGCTTCTGCTCGCGTGACGTTCACTGGCAGCGCGGATGGTGCAACGCTTGGAGCAACGACAACGGTGCAACTCGCCGGCGAATTCACGTTTGACCGGGCCACGAAAATGATCTCGCGTGCTCGCATCACGCAGACGGAAGGCCGATCCATCGGTGCGGTCATGCCGGGCATGGAAGTGACCGCGAATGTCACGCTGGAACGGTCGCTGGCCGATGGAGCTTCTGAGACCAACTTGCTCAACGATAAGGCGGCCGCCGATGTGCCGCTCGAACCAGCGGCGGAGATGCAGTTCTTACGCTTTGAGTCCTGGGGGCTGCGGTTCTATCACGATCGCAATTGGTATCAGTTCCACCAAACCAGTGACGTCGCCGTCTTCCGGTTGATGGAACAAGGGAGCTTGCTCGCTCAGGCCAACGTCTCGCCGATTCCAGCGGCGGCGACGGGCAGCCACACCTCGGAAGAGCAATTTCAATCGGACATCCGCAAGAATCTCGGCAAGCGGCTGAAAGGAATCAAAAAGACCGAGCAGCTTCAACCACGCAACGCCAACGACCGCCGCTTTCTGTTTCGCGTGACAGTGGAAGGGGAAGCGGATGGAATTCCGATGACGTGGTTCTATCACCTCTCCGCCGCACCGACCGGCCAGCAGGTTTCGTTCGTCTTTGCCGTCGAGACGAAGAATTTAGAGAAATTCAACAACCGCGACCTCGGACTGGTCCGCTTGCTGGAGTTCATTCCCGCTCGGCAAGCAGCCAAGTGAGACAGTCGAGCGGGGCGGCGTCAGCCCCCCGGTCCTTTGGCGAATGGCGAATGCACCGGGGGGGGCTGATGCCACCCCGCTCGCCAAGATGTACGAACTACTCCGTCTGCTCGCTCGCTTCGGCGGTTGCAGTCGCGTCGCCAGGGGTCTCTTCGGTGGCCATACGGTGCTCGTACAGCGGGCCGTTGATGCGGATCGGGCGGATGTCGAGGTGAATGTCGAGCACCGTATAGTCCTCGCCGCCGAAGTCTTCGGTGTACCAGCCCTTGCTGTCCGGGCCGCGATAGAACCGGAACTCGAAGCCGTCGGACGGCTCATGTTTGGAGTCGAGTCCGCTGAAGGCCAGGCCGATCGCTTCCGACTCTTTGTTGTCGATCAGTCGTCCGAGCAAATCGGCGACGGCCGCGTTGCCCAGGATGTCGGTGTAAAACATGCGGTGATCGAAGTACGGGCTGTAATCGTTGGCGTTCGGATCGAGCTTGATGTCGTCCAGTTTTTCTTCCGCCGGTGTGACTTCGCGAGTCCGCAAGTTGATCGAGTCGCCACGGTCGAGATAGCTAAGTTTGACGTTCTTCAGGCTGAAGCCGTCCATCTTCGGATCGGCCTTGACCTGCGAGATGTCCATGATGAGGACTCCCTTGTAACCGATCACAGTCGCTTCGACTCCCCGCCGGACGACCAGAGCCGTGTTCTCGTCCACACCAATGCCGAACGGAATCTTCTGGGAGTGCATCGCGACTAACGCCCGCGCGAATCGGCCGCGGACCAGACAGTGCTGCTCGACAAACCAGTCCTTGTCCAGAAAGCCCAGGCCGTCGTCGACCTCATCCCCCATCGTGACGCCATTCCGCAGAATTTGCAGCGGGGGTGGAGCGTCGCGAAACATCACATGACTCATGATCGCCGCGCCCGCGCTGGTGCCGGCGATGACCCCTCCGCGACGATACACCTCCCAAATGGCTTTGAGCATCGGAGTCTGGTCGCGATCATCGTCCAGCAGAGCATCCACGATTCGCCCTTGAGCTCCGCCGATAAAGTAAACGCCGGTGGCGGATCGGACTCGCTCGACCAATTCGGGATCGAAGACCGCTTCCTGCACGTCGCGATCGACTTCGCTCCAAGCGACGGGGACCACAAAAGAGTCCGCTCCCGCGCGGTTCAGGGCTTGTACGAGCTTGGCACAGGTCTTGATCGGTTGACCGCTGGCCGCCGTGGGGAAGATGGCGATCTTCGCGCCGTCGCCGCCCGCCAACTCCACGACCGTGTCCCACAGCTCCCGGTCTCGAAACCGCTCCGACCCGCCGATGATGACCAGCGAGCCTTTCGGGGCGTCGGCGTCTTTCATCGCCGTTCTCGCGGACTCGGCAATCACCGGATCCGCCGCCTGAGCAACGGACACGCTGAGCATGAGCAGACACATCGAAAACGTTGCGAGTTTCACAGCCTCATCCTTTCGAGGGGAGCTTCACCCTACGCGAACCAGCCTCTTGAGCGTGAGGGGACCGTTCGTCAGTGCTCCACGGACCACGTCCTTGCGGTTCGAGCGAGCCATCGAACGACTCGCCAAGAGAGATGTACCCCGGCGTTCCAACTCCGTCAATCGGTTTCCCCAAGCTCCGGCAATGTCCGCTGAACTCATCAGACACAGCATCGGGTGTCGCAGTTGTGAGTCCTCGCTCGACATATTTTGAGCGAATCGCGGCGGCAGGCAAGGGCGAGGTTCCGCTCACGAGGCGACCGGTGGAGTCTTTGCCGCAGCCGGAATCGCGACGCTCGGTGTCGCCGCAGTCCCTACTTCCACAGCGCTGGGAGCATGCAATTCCGTCAGCAACTCTGCCCGGCGAGCCGCGACCTCTGCATCAAACGAGGCGACCACGTCGATCGCCTTGTCGCGTGACGTTGCCAGTCCAATGACGAGGTACTGGACGACAGCCAGGCCGTAACAGACCCAGCCCGCAGTCCCCAGCTTGAAGACAGTGACGATCGCAAACACCGGTGAGGCTCGGCTGAGATGAATGCTAAACACACCCCACAACCACGCTCGCCAGTTCTGCCGTAGCTCGCGGCATACGGGCAGGAATCCTTTGGACTTCAACTTGGGCGGGCCGGGATGAATGAATCGGAATAACTCTTGATCCGGCATCCCTTCGATGCAGCCGATCGCCAGAAACAGCCGCAAAGCAAACACCACCACGTCGTCGAATCTGCGGTCATCCAACTTGGACTGAAAGAGAATCAGCTCCATGTTGTTGGTGGCGAACAGCAGCAGCACCGAAGCCCGAAACCATTGCGACAGGTCCTTCTCAAGTTCCGTGCTGATGACTTCGATCCGCAGCAGGTACTTCAAGAGGAACTTGAAGATTGGGATCGCGATGAGCTTCAACAGGAACCGAGTGACCGGCTTGGTAATCTGCCGCACTCCCGGCAAGTGAAACAGCCAATTGACTAGGTTTCCCACAAATCACCTCGCACGAGTCGGACGCTACGGGGCCGGGAGTCCTTTTCAGGCCGCCATGGATTCTTGGCGATGACAAGCGATCTACCAAGCGGCCTGAAAGAGACTCCCGACCCCCTCGAGCGACAGCATCTTGTCAATCGCACCTCAACGCCGCCAGTCGATCTGCTCAAACAGCAGTCGCAGCTTCTCGGCTCGCGCGGGATTGAGCTGCCTCACAAACGCGATCCGCCCGCGCAGGTGCGCAGCGAAGTCAACGCGATCGTCCCGATTCTGCGATGACGGGCCGTGCTTCATGCAGTTGTGCAGAATCGCCTTCAGCCGATCGAACTCATCGCGCGGGATGTTCGGCTTCGCATTGACGACGACTCCCGTCACGACCTGCCGATGCCCGCGCCGGATGACTTTGCGTTTGCGGTGATTCAATCGAAACCGCTCCGAGCGAACGATCTGCTCGGTGAGTGGAATCACGCAGCGCATCGCATATCGAAAATCGTCCGATCCCGACAAAGTGAGGTCATCGGCATACCGCGTGTAATTCCCACCGAACTTCTTCAACAGTCCGGACAGCCGCACATCCAACCCAAAGGCCGACAAGTTCGCGAGCGCCGGCGAGGTCGGCGCACCTTGCGGCAAGTGCCGGCGAACGTAGAGCGACTTCAGAGCCTCGTCATCCCCCGGCACCGCCAATGACCACGGCACGGCGGAGGTCGTCAACCGGCCCAACCAAATGGCCGCCTCGCGGCAGTAACCCATCGAACGAAAGATCGCGACGACTCGGCTGTAGGTCACGTTTGCATAAAAATTCTGCAAGTCGAGCTTGATGACCACCGCCTGCCCGACATGCGGTCGAGCGTTCGAGATAATCGACCTCCCGCGCGCGAACCCATGTGCCGCCTGATGCGCGGGAATCCTGTCGAGGATCTCTGTCAGAATCTTTCGCTGTGTCCGCTTGAGCGTCTGCTTCGGAGCCTCAATCAACCGCCACTGCGTCTGTACCGGGCGTGTGTTGGGCGAACCAGCTTCCAAACTCGCCGAGCGTTTCTTGACCCAGCGATAAACGTAGTGCGACCGCTGCTCATCCGCCGGACGCCGATCCGAAGTATTGCGATGCACGAGCCACGCGAGTTCGCCAACACGAACGCCAAGCCAATCGGCGAGTTCCTGAGGAGTATGAACGATCGGCAGGTGATAACTCGCCAACAGCGAGTCGTCACCATCAAGGCTGAGATCGAGAAAGTGCCGACGATCCGGAGCGTAAGTCGCAAACAAATACGGAACGGTTTTGGTCTTAGGCGGCTTCGGACGCTTCGACGGCAGAATAACATCTGCCCAACGAGTTCGTTTCCGCAGCTTGACGGGCCTGGCGGGTTTCAATCGCGGTTTCGCTGGTGGATTGGACGCAGCGAGTTGCCTTCGCAACCGACGTCCTCCGCCAAATAGAAACCAGCCTAGAAAGCGAAGAGCTTCAAGAAGACGTTTCATCCCTGACCCGCCTCAAACGCTGCTGGCCGAAAAGCAAAATGGTCGGCGGGTTGCTCAACGGGTCCAGTAGCGTAGCCAGGACCGGGAACATCGCTTCCCGGTATTGGCTACGGCAACGAAATCAACGCAAGCGAACAGCCGCGGGGTATCCCCGTGGCGTTGTTGAGCCGCCATCAAAGCAGCTCACCAACAAGGCTTGGGCAACCCACCGACCACATCACGAAATCTAAATCTATCGGTGAGAAAATGAACCGCAATGGCTGACAGAAATATGGGGGCAGAAAAAACGAGTCAGTCCCAGGACAATCAGCGGTTGCACTTCTTTTTTCTGCCCCCATTTTTCTGTCAGGCCGCATTCCTCTTCTTTCAACCACCTACTTGCTATCCGCAGCTGCTTCTTTCTTTCGAAAGTCTCCCGCCTCGACGATCACCAGCTTCTTTGGATCGAGATACTTCCGACAGGCTTTGACGACATCGTCAGCCGTGATCTTCAAGACGCGAGCTTCGAGGTCGGCTTGAAATTTCAACGTCCGATTCGCGTTCAAAGACTCCTCAATGATCGCGGCGAGTTGCGGGTCGTTTGTGCGACCGACTTGCTCCCCTTGCAGGAAGCCTTGCTTGGCCGCATCGAGTTCTTCGGCCGTGATCCCTTCCTTGAGCAGCAAGTCCAACTCTTCGCGGATGGCTTTGTCGACCTTCGGCATGTTTTCCGGGTTGCAGATGGCATACATGTAGAACAGCGTGCGGTCATCGACGGCCGGGACTTGCAGGCCGCTGCCGACGCCGTAGCTCAAGCCATCTTTCTCGCGAACTCGATTGCCCAGCCGCGACGACAGCGAGCCGTGGCCAAGAATGAAATTGCCGAGATTCAGCGCGGCGAAGTCGGGATGATCGTCCTTCATCGGGAAGACCAGGCCGGCGAAGTACATCGCACTGGCCTTATCAGGAGTCTCGATCTTCTGCGTGTTCCCTTTCACTTTGACGTCGCTGAGCCGCACGATGCGGTGATAGGGATCTTTCTGCTGCCAGCCATCGAACATCTTCGCGACGAGCGGCCGGATCGTGTCGGCATCGAAATCACCGATCAGGGTCAGCTCGCCGGCTTTCCCGCCGAACGAGGTTTCATACAACTCGCGAATCGTGGCCAGCGTTGTCCCTTGCAGCATCTCGACCTCTTCAGTCGCCGAGGGGACATAACGCGGATCGCTGCCGGCATAGGGGTTGAGCTGCTTCGAGACTGCATTGCTGGCCAAGGCATTCGGATCGCTCTTCTGCTTTTCGAGTCCCGCAAGCTGCGCGGATTTCAGTGTCTCGAATTCCTTCTCTGGGAGCGATGGCTCACGCAACACTTGCCGCAGCAAGTCGAGCGCCGCGGGGAGGTCTTTCTTTTTCGTCGTCAGCGTGAATGAGGCAACGCCCGGCTGACGCAACATCGAAGAGACGTGCAATTCGCCCACTTTGCTGAGCGCGTCGGTCAGCTCTTGCCTCGACAGTTTCTTCGTTCCGCGAGCCATCAGTTTCGGCAGCAACTCAGCCGCCTTCGCTTTGCCGGTGAGCGATTCCTCGCTGCCAAACCGAAGCGTCAGCCGCATCGTGACCGACTCGCCGCGCGTCTTCTTCGGGAGAAACGCCGCCTTCAATCCGCTGGGCAACACGACGCGCTGCGTGCGTGCGTCGATCTTCAGCGGATCAACATCGAACGCTTCCCCGGATGCGATGTCCGCGCGGCCTTTGTAGTCGCCGATCATCTCGGCCAGTTCGGGAGTCGCCGGGACGCTGATCCGTTCTGCCGTCTTCGTCGGCAAATACATGCCGACCGTGCGATTATTCGACCGCAGATAAGACTTCGCGACCTGATGCACGTCTTCTTTCGTGACTTCTTCCAACCGGTCGCGATAGACGAAGTACAGCCGCCAATCTCCTTGAGCGGCCCATTCGGACAATTGAACCGCGAGGTCCGAGCTATCGGCCGCTTGTAGTTCGCGTTGCTTGAGCAACTTTTGCTTCGCGCGATCGACTTCCTCGTCGCTGACTCCGTTGGTCACGACTTTGTCGATCTCGTCGTGCATGGCTTCAAGCACGATCTGCGGATCGTTTCCCTTTGCGACCTCGGCCATGAACAGCAGCACGCCGGGATCATGCAGCGCGAACGCTCCGCCGGAGACGTTGGCCGCTTTCTTCGTTTCGACCAGAGCCTTGTACAACTTCCCGGCCGGAGCTTGGGTGAGGATCGACTCCAGCACGTCGATCGCGACAAACTCCGGGTGCGGCCCGGACGGAATGTGATACACGCCGCCGACGACCGCGACATCGCCCACTCGCCGCAACGTCACGATCCGCTCGCCATCCTGGGCAGGTTCTTCGGTGTAGGTGTTTTCGAGTTTGCGTTCGGGCTTAGGCATCGAGCCGAAGTGTTTCGTCGCCAGTTTGAGTGCGGTTTCCGGATCGAATTGCCCGGCGACGACGAGCATCGCATTGTCGGGCTGATAATATTTTTTGTAGAAGCGTCGCAGGTTCTCGACGGGGACACGTTCGATGTCGGCGCGGTTGCCGATGGTCGATTTGCCGTAGTTGTGCCACTCGAACGAAGCGGAAAACATGCGCTCCATCAGCACGTTCTGTGGGCTGTTCTCGCCCCGCTCGAATTCGTTGCGAACGACGGTCATCTCGGACGCAAGGTCTTCCGCCTTGATGAAGCTGTTGAGCATCCGATCGGCTTCGAGCTTGATCGCGAACTCCAGGTTGTCGTCGCTGGCGGGGAGCGTCTCGAAGTAATTCGTGCGATCGAGCCACGTCGTGCCGTTGTAGACGGCCCCGCGATCCTTGAGCACCTTTGGGATGTCAGCGGTGGTCGGCGTCCCCTTGAAGACCATGTGCTCCAGCAAGTGAGCCATGCCCGCCTCGCCGTACCCTTCATGCCGCGAGCCGACAAAGATCGTCAGGTTCACCGTGACGCTGGGCTTCGACGGGTCCGGAAAGAGCAGCACCTTGCAGCCGTTTTCGAGGCGATACTCGGTGATCCCCTCAATCGAAGTGACGAGCTTTGGCGGTGCATCCGCAGCGCGAGTCACCGTGCTTGCGGTCAATAACAGCCCGATCACGACCGCGACAATTTGCAATTTGCAATTTGCAATTCTCAATTTGCAATCACTCATTCCCATGACGCCATCCTCCGTTGAAGTGCCTCACCAAACCGTGTCTTGCACGAATGAGGGCGGACTCTAACAGCGTCGTGCTGTCACGAGAACAGTTTCGAATGGGTGACGATGTGAGAAGAGCTCGGTCGTTGCGGCCATCTTTCTGTCCAACATCTTTCTGTAAACGCTGTGTTGGTGGAACAGAAAAATGTGGGACAGAAAAATCCGCGTCCCGAGTCACTCATCACAAGCCAGCCGAGCGAAGAACGTTGATCAGCTTCTGCTGGCGATCTCCCATTCGGCTACTGACGTCGAGCCAACCGACTCGCTTCCTGAGCGGAGCGGCCCAAGAAGGCAACGGGCCGGAGTCCAATCGCACAAGCAATCCCTCGTCGCGATCGCTGATTTCGTCGGGCTGCCGGATGCTATGCAGCTTGGCATCAGGAAACGTGGCCTGCAAAGTCGGCAACAATCCATCGGTGGAACGTGCGAGATCCAGAATCGAGACATGCAACGGCCGAACCATCAATCTGTCACGCAACTCCGCGATCGTCTGCTGTTTCACTGGGTGCACAAAGGTTGGAACCAACTCACACAACGGATCGAGTACGAACCGCCGATACCAGCAGCCCGAATGCGGCACATGCAGCACTGGCGGATCGTTAATCACGTCATCGCCGAAGAACAGCAAATCCAGATCGAGCGTTCGCGGTCCCCACGAGATGGTTCGTTCTCGCCCGAACTCGTTTTCGATGGTGAGCAGTCGTTCGAGGAGTTCCCGTGCGGGCAATGATGACTCCAGCATGGCAGCCGCGTTGGTGTAGCTGCCTCCGGCGGATTCACCCACAGGCGCGGTTTGATAGAGCGAACTCCAACGCCCGACCTGGATTCCCGGTGATTGCGCCAGCGATTGCAAGGCACCAACAATCGTCTGTGGGACGTTGCCGAGGTTGCCACCGAGTCCAATCAGACAGTTCGTCATCGTTCACCACGTTCGTGTGTGGGACCAGATTATTGTGCGAGGGGACCGCGAAGTCTGTGGCTGGCAAAGCACTCGCGCGAACGCCAGAATGCCGCCCACTAACTCTGGCTCTGTCCAGAACGTTCGTTGGCTCTCGCGCGAGATTTATTGAGTATGGCCAAAGAAGAGGCAATTGAAGTTGAAGGCACGGTCGTCGAGGCGTTGGCCAATACCCAATTCCGCGTCAAGCTGGAGAACGGTCATCTGGTGATGGCTCACGTCGCCGGAAAGATGCGGAAGCACTTTATCCGGATCGTACCTGGGGATAAGGTGAAGGTTGAAGTCTCGCCGTACGATCTGAATCGCGGCCGCATCATCTTCCGCGAACGGTAAGCCGCTCGTATTGACCGCATTCATGCGGTCTGGCCAAAGACCCGATCAATCGGGTCACTACCAGCGCGAATCAGGTTCTATTCGCCATGCCCAACGAATCGACTGCCGCCGAAGTTCAGCTCTTCTCTGACGGCGCGTGCAGCGGCAATCCTGGTCCCGGTGGTTGGGGCTGCATTCTCCGTCATCGAGCCACCGGCACTGAGAAAGAACTCTCTGGTGGTGCCGCGAACTCAACCAACAATCAGATGGAGATGATGGCGGTTATCTCCGGGTTGGAATCGCTCACGCGGCCGACAGCCGTTGAGGTCATCACCGACAGCAAGTATGTCGCCGACGGATGCACCAGTTGGATGCCCAACTGGAAGAAGAACGGTTGGAAGCGCAAAGACGGCACACGTTGGGTGCCGGTCAAAAACGTCGAACTCTGGCAGCGGCTTGATGGATTACTTGCGAAGCATCGCGTGCGCTTCACCGTCGTCAAAGGACACAGCGGGCATCCCGAGAACGAGCGTTGCGACGAATTGGCGGTCGCGGCCGCTCGGCAATTCGCATGAACGGCCCGTAGCTGCACTCGCCAGAGTGCGGGCATTTCCCGCGTGCTGGCGAACGCGGCTACGAATCGGAATTACGGACGCTTTGCTCCGCCGCCCATGTAGCGTGCTCGCTCTTGGAAGATCTTCTTCATCCGCTGCTTCGGATAGATGCGAACGACTTTACCTTTGTAAGTCAGACGTCCCTGATCGTCGTGGTCGAGGTGCTCTTTGACGTCCGGGATTGCTTCACCAGCATAGAGCGCGGCAAACGTTTCCGGGTCAACGCCGCGCCCATCTTCGAGGTCTTGCTTCGCATTGAGTCCGCCGGCCATCACCGAGAAGACATTGAGCGTCGTGGTGGCGGGGACATAGAGATTCTCTTGTTCGAGCGTCTCTGCGGCCGATTTGATCGCCGTGAAAGCGTCTTGCAGTTTTTTGCGTGAATCTTCGGACGGCCCCCCTTCCGCAGGAGCAGCTTGTGCTCCGAGCGGCTTCGTGGCGAATGTCCCGCTGGCTCCCAAGACGTAGCCCATGCCGAGCAGTCCCAACACGGACGCTGTTTTCCAAATCGGACGCATGACTGATCTCCTTCCGCGCGGAGGAACTTTGGTTGTCTTGCTGACACAGCACGAGTATGTCTTCAAGACTTGGATCATGGGTAGTGAGCGGCCAGGCGCTAGCCGCCGGTCTGATTTGGTCGACACCGGCGGCTAGCGCCTGGCCGCTCACCCACACGAACCCGATTCGTCGAACTTAGGCAACCTTGCGCTTCTCAGCTTCCGTCGCCTGCACCGCGCGGTTTTCGCGAGCGATCAGCGACAGCGTGCGCTGCGTGGCTTCTCGCACCTGGCCTTTGCGGTTCGAGCGGCTGAGGAACACGCTGACGTACATCAACGCGGCCGAGGTGACCAATGCCACAAAGCATCCCATCAACGCAATTTGGTCATCCGTGGCATTCTGGAAGAAGTCCATGAGTACTTCGCCTTTGAAGAAGAGAGACAGTGACGAGCGAACTCGCGCCGCGCGCTACCCTCTTCCTTTCGGACGCCACCGGCCGGAGCCTTCAAAATCCCTCTGAAAACCGGCGGATATTGCCGACTCCGTTGTCGGCACTGGCAGTCAGTAAAGCTGTGCGTTCCCTGACGGCTCATTCAAAGGCGAAGAGTGTGGTGAATGTTTCGTCAATGAGTTCGGCGGTGATGATGTCTTCGAGTTGGGCGACGTAGACGAACTGGTCTTCGACGCCGGGGCTGCCGCGGTCGTGGCCCCAAGAAGAACAACACGGGGCCGAGGCAGAGCCAGTGCTCGCCGGCCAGCGGAGGATGGCCGCCCTCGGCCGTCTGTCTTTCCCCGTTGGTGGTTCGTCTCTACGTCGAACCCGACCATGCCGTAGGCGTTCGTTTTTGGTTGTGTCGCGGAGCGACATCCGATGGTAGCCGTGGGTTTCAACCCACGGTTGCGGATGACGTGAAGCAGATTCGTCGCGGAGCGACGATTGAATCGTGGACGATGACACGCATCCAATTGGCGGTTGAGGACGTGGCGAAGGTTCAATCGTCGCTACGCGACGAAATTGATTGGGCGTGTTCATCGACCGTGGGTTGAAACCCACGGCTACCGTCGTGCGGTCGCTCCGCGACCAAAACAACTGCGTTCTGACGAACGCCGCTACGTTGTGGCGGCACCGCCTTGATGGCGCGGCTACTTGCCGAGCAATTCGGCCTTCTCCGGGTCGTTCTTCCAGTTGAACTTCTCGGCGAATTCGGCGGGGGTGTAGGTGCGTTGGGAGCCGTCGGGGTGCAGGGCGACGTAGACGATTTGGTCTTCGACGCCGGGGCTGCCGCGGTAGTGGCCCCCCAAGAAAAACAACACAGGGCCGAGGCAGAGCCAGTGGTCGCCGGTCAGCCACGGGAAGAGGATTCCTAACCGGCGGTTCGTCTCCACGTCGAACCCGACCGTGCCGTAGCCCGGCTCCCAACCCAGGAAGCGGCGGCTGTCGGGATGCCACTGCGCGGTCCAGCCCATGTGTTGGCCGAGCAGGCGGCGGTCCTGAGCGTCTCGGCCGCGGACGAACGTCCAACCGTAGCCTTCCCGCGTGAGCAGTCGCTGACCGTCGGGAGACGTGTTGAGGAACGTAACCCAGTGCCCGTTACTTAAATTCTGGTTCAACGGGACTCTTGGGGGCTGTTGTTTGAATAAGCGGACATGCTGATTTCCAATCGGGTTGTGTGTTTCTTCCGAATCCCGAAAGGAGAGAGCAGCATGTCCGCAGAAGTGTTTTATCGAGCGATGGGGTTGC
>SXGT01217248.1_pt1 | contig 33771 bp, 29 predicted proteins | sample 3176221 | NCBI WGS metagenome assembly SXGT01 (sample SAMN11356862, study PRJNA531348) | freshwater metagenome | isolation source: freshwater sample F1-120 | place: China: Fuxian Lake, Yuxi | collected 2017-12-25 | reverse complement strand
TTCGAACAACCGAACGTTGCCAGCCCCTGGTTCTGATCGATGACGCGCATAGCTTGCTCGCTGGTCGCGCTGAGCGGCGCGCTGCTCGGTAGCGGCGCCGTTGCCCACGCGCAAGAGTTCGGCGTGTCGGAGGCGGTCGAGGGCCCCGGCTATCCGATGGGTGAGGGCACGGTGCTGCACCCGATCTTCGGCGCCGAGGCGGGGTTCACGGACAACGTCTTCTCCGCGTACCGGAACAGCCAGCGTCACGCCTCGGGCATCCTGCGGCTCGTGGCCGAGGCCTACATCGCCTCGAAGGATGTCGATCCGAGCGCCGCCGCTCTCGCTGAAGAAGCGGCCCTCGAGGGCGAGGAAGCAGCCGAGCCAGCGGCTCAGGCCATCCAGTTCCGGGGGGGCGGGAGGCTCGAGTACACCGAGTATCTCTCCACCGACGGGGTGGTCCGTTCGCAGCGCGGGATCGGTGCCGACCTGACCGGCAACCTGCTGGTCGCGCCCGAGGGCACGTTCTCGTTCGGCGTGAAGGATCACCTGATCCGCTCGACCAAGCCGACCAACTTCTATTCGTTCGAGGGCACCAACCGCATCGCGAACACCCTCACGCTGGCGCTCACCTACCAGCCCGGCGGTCGCACCATGAAGGGCGGCCTGCGCTGGGAGAACCAGATCGACGTCTTCGAGGACTCGGACCAGCAGTTCGGCAACCGCATGATCAACGCGATCCACGGTGGCTTCGACTGGCAGCTGTTCCCCTACACCAAGCTCTATGCCGACGCCAGCTACGGCTTCATCTCGCCGATGGGTGACGGTGGCGCCATCCCGTCGATCAAGCGGGGGGCCTCCCCGATCCGCGGCGGCGCCGGCGTGGCGACGGCCATCACCGAGCTGTTCACCGTCAAGGCCCACGTCGGCTGGGCGTACGCCAGCTACGCGGGCGGCACCGGCTACAACACCCCGATCTTCGGCACCGAGGTTGGATATCGCTACTCGCCGACCGGGCGCGTCGTCGGGGAGTACCTGTGGGACCACCGCGATTCGCTCAACAGCGACTACTACCGCGACCACATGTTCGGGATCCACGTCGACCAGAACGTCGGTCGCATCGTCGCGACCGGCGGCCTCGATTTCCGGCTCCGCCACTACAGCGGGATCCCGATGGCGGTCGGTGCGCCCACCCGGGACGATATCTTGTTCGCAGCGACTGTACGGGCGAGCTACGTGTTCAAGGACTGGCTTGCCGGTGTCGCCGAGTGGCGCACCGAGATCGACGACACGGCCTACCGGTCCGTCTTCATGGGCGATGTCAGCGACCCCAGCTACGTGCGCACCGAAGTGACGGCGGGCATCCGCGCCGCGCTCTGAGGCGCCGATCGTTGCGTCGCACACGGATCGCCATCGTCGGAACCGGGGACTGGGGTCTCTCTCACGTCCGAGCCTTTGCATCCGAGTCGCGGGCCCAGCTCACCTGGCTGTGTGACCGAGATCCCGTGGCGCTGGCGCGGTCCGCGACCCTGGCGCCAGACGCGCGCGGGACCGCGGACGTCGACGACGTGCTGCGCGCATCCGATGTCGATGCGGTCGTGATCGCGACGCCGGCCATCACTCATGCCGACCTGACCGTCCGCTGCCTCGAGCGGGGGCTCCATGCCCTCGTCGAGAAGCCCCTGGCTCTGTCTGCTGGCGACGGCGAGCGTCTGGAGGCCGCCTCCGCGCGCGCGGGTACGGTGGTTCTGGTCGGCCACCTGATGCTCTATCACCCCGCCGTCGAGCACCTGCGCAAGCTGGTGACGTCTGGTGAGCTCGGCGACATCTTCTACCTGTCCTCGGTGCGCGCCAACCTGGGTCGGCTCCGCCGGGACGAGAGCGCGCTGTGGAGCTTCGGCCCGCACGATCTGTCGATGATCGAGTACCTGGTGCCGGGCGCACCGGTGACGGTCACCGCCCGCGGTGCGAGTTACCTCCAGCCCGGCATTGCCGACGTGGTCTTCGTCAACCTCGAGCTGGCGCCGGTCGACGGGGCCAGGCCGGTGATGGCGCAGATCCACCTGTCGTGGCTGAACCCGCGCAAGGAACGGCGGCTCACGGTGGTCGGCTCGCGCAAGATGGTCGAGTTCGACGACTGTAGCTCCGAGAAGATCCGGGTGTACGACCGCGGCTACGACCGCCCGCCCGCCTTCGCCAGCTTCGCGGAGTACCTGACGCTGCGCAACGGCGACATCTTCATCCCCGATGTCGCCATGGAGGAGCCGCTGGCCGTCCAGGTCCGACACTTCCTCGACTGCATCGAGCAGGGACGTCAACCTCGTACCGACCTGGCTAGTGGTTTGCGTGTCGTGAGGCTCCTGGTTGCGGCGCAGGTCTCGCTCGAGCGCGGCGGCGAGCCCGTCCGTCTCACGTGACATCGAGGAGAAAGACGCGATGTCGCGCGAGAACGTTCCCATCGATGGCGCCACCGTGGATCCAGATCGCGTCGTCAAGGCGTCGGATCCAGAGGGGGCGTTCGGCACCACGGCGCGTTACTGGATCAACCAGAATCTCCCGTTGCTGGCGCGGACCCACCTGGGCGACAAACATCGGATCCTCGACCTGGGTTGTGGTGACGGACCCAACGCTGGGCTCCTGGCCCAGGGCGGCGTATCGGGTGAGTACCTTGGCGTGGACCTCGCATCCTCGCCATTCTGGGGCGAGCGAGCCGGCCGGCAGGGAAAACTGTCTGTGCGGTTTGCGACTCATGACGCTCATGAGATCGGCGAGCTCCGCGAGGAGTTCGACGGCCTGGTGTCGGTCAGCGCGTTCGAGCATTTTCGCAATGACCGAGAAGTCGTCGAGGGACTCGCTCGCCGACTGGTCTCGGGAGCGCGTGGGCTGGTCATCGTTCCCAGCCCGTACGGAAACCTGGTCTGGGGATTTCGGCATGGCTTCCGGACCTACACCCCGGCCCGATTCGAGAAGCTCCTCGGAGGTACGCCGCTTCGCTTGATCGACGCGCGCCCCTCCGGGAGCCTGCCCAGCCTCGTGGCCACAACTGTCTGGCGTGGGACGTCGCTGGCCCTCGGCTACGCCGTGCTCGGAGCCATGTGGTTGCGTCACGGCAGAGACCGTGCCGCCGCCAAGCAGCGCAGCCCGTGGATCACGACGCTCGCCGGGACCATCCAGTTCGGTCATCTCCAGACCGAGACAGGCCGCACCCTCCATCGCGGTCTTAACCGTCGTCTTCTCGAGCTCGATGATCGCCTGCCCGGCTTCCCCACTCAGTGGGTGTTCGTCATCGAGCGGGTCTGAGCGAGCGAATCTGGTCGATCGTCGTCCCGCGGAGCCCAGGGACGAGCGCGCGGAGTCCGAAGAGGATTCCGCAGTAGACGGCAATCGCACCCGCGACTGCTAGCACGAGGATGGCGCCGCGATCGGGTGCGACCAGGTACACGAACGCGCCGATCCCGAGCGAGGCGATCCCGCATGCCGCGAGGTGCGGCACATCGTAGCGAATCGGCAGGATCGACCTGCCCATGGCCGTGGCGGCGGCGGCGATCGCCGCGTACGCGACGAAGGTCGCCGCCGCGGCACCGGTCACGCCGATCCATGGCACCAGGATCAGGTTCAGGGCCAGGTTCAGCCCGGTCGCGCTCAGCGTGATCACGCCCCATGTTCCGGTGCGTCGCGCGCCATAAAACACCTGCGCCTGGATCAGCGCGGCGCCCCAGAGGGTGACGCCGGCGGAGATGAAGAACGTCGCGCGCCCGGCGTCGTCGGCGATCTCGGGGTTGCCGAGCACGACGAGCGCCGGCTCGGCGACCATCGTCACACCGACGACGAATGGGATCGCGAGGGTGAGGAACACCATCATGGAGACCTCGATGTATTTGGCGGCACGATCGCGGTCGCGATCCCAGAGCTCCGCGACCTTGGGCAGAAGCGTCATCTGGAACGGCGTTTGCGCCATCATGACCAGGCCGCCGATGGCGTAGTTGGCGGCATAGATCCCCACGCCCTCGGCGCCCTGGTAGTACCCCACGACGAAGCGGTCCATGCGGTCGAGAGCGAAGTTGGCGAACGACGCCGGGATCAGCGGCACCGCGTACACCAGCGCGGCGCCGACGACGGCCATCTGCGGCGTTCCCCAACCCACAATCGAGAAGCAGTGGATGCTCTGCGCCAGCGCGACGACGCCGTTCCAGGCGACCATGAACGTCAGGATGTCGTCGAGGGAGTGGCCGCGCTCGAGTAGCACGATGATCCCCACGATCTCTCCGACCGCCGTCAGCAGCTCGGTCGCGGAGCGTACAGCGAGACGCCCCGTCGCTCGGTAGAGATTGACGTTGAGCAACCGGATGTTGCTCGCGACCATCAGCAGGAGCGCGAGTTGGATGAATCGAGCCGCCCCGCCGCTGTCGAGCAGCACCGAGGCGATCGGGCCCGGCACCAGCGCCAGGATCGCCGCGACCGCACCGCTGAGCACACAGGTGGCGATGAACAGCGTGGTGTACACGCTGCCGGCGCGCGCGCGATCGGCGGCGATCTCGCGTACTAGCGGCAGATGGAAGTTGAGACAGACCAGCGCGCTCAGGAACATCGCGAACGCAACCACCTGGGCCCAGACCCCGTAGGCGGCGGTTCCGAGCAACTTCACGATGAGCGGAAGTAGCACCAGTCCGCGCAGCCGCAGGATCAACTGGGTGACGGCCACCACGGCGGCATCGATCGCGAACGCGCGCCCGCCGCGAGGCTCGGTCGGCGGTTGAGACGGCTCGCTCACTTGCGGCCGGCGAACATCATCTGCGTTCCCATCAACCGGCGAGACAGCCAGAGTCGTCGTCCTTCGAGGAACGAGATCTCGACGTCGCGAAACGCGGCGAGGTGCTTTCGCATCGCCTGGGGCGAGAACTGATGGAGATGCGTGGGGTCGTGCTCGAAGTCGCGACCGAGCAGGAAGTCGAGGCGATTGCGCAGCCTGAACGCGTTCGGCACCGAGCCTGCGAAGACGCCACCCGGACGGAGCACCCGATGGATGTCGGCGATGGCGACGTCGGGGAACTGGAGGTGCTCAAGGACCTCGCCCGCGACCACGGCATCGAACGCCGCATTTGCGAAGGGAAGCGCCTTGATGTTCAGGTTGATGTGGTGGGTCTCGATGCCGTGCTGGGCGCGGGCCGCCGCGAGCGCGTCGGGATCGATGTCGACGCCAACGACGCGTCGCCCACCGGCGTACTGGCTGGTCAACGTCCCGTCGCGGCATCCGATGTCGAGGATGTCTTGGCCCTGGCCAAGCCGTTCACGAAACCAATCGACCCGGGCGTTCCCACCGATGGTGAACCCGTAGCGCCGTGGGCCACCCGACCCACCACTGTGGTGACGGCGATAGTAGTCCTCGGTGGCGTCGGCCATCAGGGTCGAGCCTAAGCGCCGAGTCCGGTGGGCCGCAAGTGCAGGGCCGTCGGCTGTGCTCGTCTGAGCCGGAGAATTCCGAGGATCCAGAACACGAAGAGGAGGGACGACGTGGGGATGATCCACCCCACGAACGCGGCCGTCGCGGGGGTGCTGCACAGGAACAGGCTGGACCCGTAGAGCACGATCGCCGCCCGATGATCGGCGTTGCGCCGATATGTACGCGCCATCCAGTTCTGGAACATGCCGAAGAGCAAGAAAACGACGATCACGCCGGGGATGTGGAAGTTCCAGTACGCCTCGCCCACCGCACCGGGAGGCACACCCGCTTGCATCCCGAAGAAGACCCGGCCCGCCATGCCGCCGACCTGCCCCGGTTTACCCGGCCACAGCGCGCGCGGGATCGGGGCACTCAACGCCTCGAGGTACGTGGTCCCCCACAGCAGCGGCACGTCGTCAGGGACACGGGCGAAGATCGCAAGCGCAACGTCGCCGCTGCTGGACCGGCGTGCGATCTCGCCTTCGGCTCCTCCGGTGATGGTGTCGACGACGCCGACGTCTGTGGCGGCGTCCCACCGAGTCTCGCCCTCCCATCCGCTGCGCCGGAATGCGCCGAGAGCGCCGACGACATAGATGGCAGCCAGCAGGCCGACGAAGACCGGCAAGTAGACGACCCGGCGCTCGCGCAGCATCCAGATGATGAGACCGATGAACACCGGATAGATGGCGCTCGACCGGCTTCCCATACTGAGGAAGGCGATGACGAGCGCGATCCCGGTGCACACCCAGAAAGCGGGCGACGTCAGTGCGTTACGCCGGAACGCGAGCCAGATCCAGCAGCAGAGCCCGCCGAGGCTCATGAGGGCCACCTTGTAGTGTTGACCGGTGAACTCGGCGTGGCGCCCGCGAGCCCATCCTGCGATGTGCGCGTCCAGACCGCCTCGTGCTGCGAGGAAGATCACGAAGACAAGGAACGAGAAGGCGCTGAACAGGATGAGCTTGCGCACGAGCCCCGGTGGCTCATCGACGAATCGAAACCGCGGTGTGGGAAGCTTCGGGGTCAGGAAGAATCCCGCGTAGAACGAGACGATCGCGAGCGAGTTCAGGAGCAGCTGGAATTCGATCAGCTCGCTGAGTTCCTCCCGCCGGTAAGGGAGGACCTGGTGCCAATCGAGACCCCATCCGTACACGCTGAATCGTTGGATGAGTGGAACGAAGCTGGTGAGAGCGACGAACGTGACCGGGTGGAACCATCCAGCGCCCCGGAAGAGCACGAACGGTGCTGCCAGTAGCGCGACATAGAGCGTCAGGTACGTCGGGATCCAGTCCCCCACTGGCGTGGGGTCATTCGAGCGCGCCAGCAGGACCAGGATGAGGAACAACGCGAACACCGCGACGACGAGCAGGCGCTGCCGTTTGCTGATCGGGACGAAGGGATCGGCCTCGCCCTTCGTGGCCGCAGGTGCGCGAGATGTCATCGGTTCGGGGGTAAGTTGCCGACTTCAGAGGGACCGTTCATCCGTTAGTCAAGAACGCAATGAATACTAGCCCTTGTGCTCTCTAGCGGACCTGGCGGGCGACGACAAAGGCTTCGGCATACGGACGGGTGATGACCTGGCCCCAGTATGCGGCTCGGCTCCGCAGGGCTTCGAGCGAGCGGGGATGGGGTGGAGGGCGCACTTCGGTCTTGTAGCAGGCCATCGCCTCGAGCTTGCGATCGATGGTCGTCGAGACATCGACAAAATGGCTCGGCACGAACGCCGCGTTCGGATCCGGCCAGCTCCATTCCGTCGATGAAGGTGTCTCGAAGAGATATACCGACCGAGGGAAGTGATCGCCGATGGGACGGCACGCGACCATGATTGCTTCGGAGATCACCCGATGGTCGCGGTTCGCGTCGCCCCAATGATGGCTGTACACGACATCGGGGCGAAGCTCGTCGACCACCCTCTCGATCGCCTGGATCACGGACAGAATCGGTAGGGCGTCGAGCTTCTGATCAGGTAGCCCGAGGAAGCGGATCTCTCTCGCCCCGAGCACCTTTGCGGCAGCGACGCCGTACTCCTGCAGCTCGCCGGCACCGGATTCGCCGTAGCGCGTGGTCGCTCCCTCGGAAGCGACCACGCAGATGACATCGTCTCCGTCGTCGGCATGGCGCGCGAGGGTGCCACCCAAACCGAGCAACTCGTCATCGGGGTGAGCGGCAATAGCCAGAACCCTCATGCGGCCTCCTGCAGATAAGCGGTTGCTGCGCCGCCGAGATGGACCCAGGCATCGAGTGAAGAAAGCCCGCGCGAATCGTCGTCGCCGAGTGGCTTGGCGCGTGCGTAGGGCGCGGGTCGGTAGGTCTGCACCTCGATCGTGACGCCGTGGTCGACGAAGAACTTGTGGTCGAGGTAGGTCGCACCGGTGCGACCGGAGAGGTAGGTCGTCGCGCCGAGCTCGCGACAGATCGCCAGGACGAGCTCGCCCTTCTCACCGCGCGCCTCAAGCGTCGAGGCACGAATTACAGGGGTCGTGACGCCGAACGCGTCGAGGAGGAGCTGGACGCTCGCCGTCGCGACATCGACCACACGAGGGTATGTACGAGCGTAGAAGGCTTCGAGCGCGGTCGCCGCGCTGCGCCATCCAGCGGCGCGCGCGTAGTCTGCTGTCAGCGACTTCCAGTGCTTGATACGCCAACGATCATCGACGAACGCGACCTCGTCGATCTGCTGCGGGAACTTGTGGATGAAGGGAATAGTCAGCCAGTGCACGCCATTGGCCCCCGCGACCTTGGTGCGATGCTGGAGGCTCGAGCGGTCGAACTGGACGTTGTCGAGCAGTACGAAGACGTCGGCGCGTCGAGCCTTGTCGAGAAATCCCGGCCACGGAAAGTATTCGGGCTGGTGAATCGCGATTCGCGTCAACGAAGCAGCTCCCGGAGAGCTTCGACGCTCCGATCGACGTCTGCCTCCGTCAGCGCAGCGTGCATCGGGAGCGTTATCTGACGTGGCATGAGTGCTTCGGCGGTGGGCAGCATGCCCGGACCCGTGCCGAGCTCCGTGCGGAACGCCGGCATGAGGTGGACGGGGGGGTAGTAGAGGCAGCCAACCTCGATGGCGTAATCCTTCGTGAAGCGCGCTCTGATGGCGGTGCCATCCGTCCCTTCCGGTAGAAGTACGGCGTACTTGTACCAGGCGGGCTTGCTACCCAGCATCGGACTCGGGCGTACGACCGGAACGCCCTCGAGCATTCGGTCGTAGCGTTGCGCCAGGGCGCGCCGAGTCGCGAGGCGCTCGTCGAGCCGCGACAGCTGGTTGGCGAGGATGACCGCATGGACCTCATCGAGCAGCCAGTCGTTTCCGATCTGGACGATCTCTTCGAGCGAGTCACCTGCCCCGTGGTGACGGAGGGTCCGGGCCAGCTTGGCCAGCGCCTCGTCGTTGGTCGCGATGAGACCGCCCACGCCGCAGGTGAGCACCTTGGTCGGGTAGAACGAGAAGCAGCCGATATCGGCCAGGCCTCCCGCCTCTCGGCCCTCGAGGGTCGCGCCGTGCGCGTGGGCGCAATCCTCGATCAGCGTGATCTCGCGCCGCCGGCACTCGTCGCGTAGGCGCGCGATTCCGGAGGCAATGAGGCCACCGATGTGAACGACGACGACCGCCGCGGTGCGCGGCGTGATCCGAGACAGCGCATCGTCAACGTCAAGGCACCAGTCGGAAGGGTCGACGTCGCAGAAGACCGGCCGGCCGCCCGCAGCGAGGACCGCACCGGCGGTGGCCACGAACGTGTTGGTCGGAACGACTACCTCGCGGCCCTTGACCCCGCAGTGACGAAACGCGATCTCGAGGGCTGCGGTGCAACTCGAGAGACCGACCGCATGGGCCAAGCCTAGCCGTCTCGCATAGGTCTGCTCGACCCCGAGCACCCGCTTGCCAAGAATCAATCGACCGCTGCGAAGGACTTCGGCGATCCCGGCCGTGATCTCGGTGATGTCCTGCTCTTCGAAGAGTGGGCGGGCTGCAGCGATCGGCTTGTGATCGGTCATCGGGGCCTCATCATCTGGATCAGGTCGCGCACGCCATCGGCGAGCGCGACGCGCGGTTGCCATCCCAGCACGTCGCGGGCACGATCTATCGACAGGCAGCGATCGGGCCAGAGCCGTCCCTCGGGCGGAGGTATCGACGTCAGCGTTGGATGTTCGCCAAGGAGCTCGGCAGCGCGAATGCATGTGCGCGCCAGGTCCCCGATCGCGACCGGTGCGCCGCCCCCGATGTTGATCGCCGAGGGGAGCGTACCAACCGGGGCCGTGAGCGCGCGCTCGAACGCCATCGCGACGTCGTCGACGTTAACATAGTCGATTCGCTGTGTGCCTTCGCCGTAGATTGTGAGCTCGCCCCCCAATGCGGCGGCGCGGCCGAAGCGCTCGATGGCGCCTTGGATCCCGAGATCGACCCCGCAGCCTGCGCCGTAGATGTTGGCGATGCGCAGGGCCGTGCCGCCCCCGTGCGCCGTCCACACATGCTCGGCGGTGGCTTTGCAGACTCCGTAAAGGTCATCGGCCTCGGTGGCGTCGGCCTCGCTGTACGGACCGGTAGGCACGCGGTACGTGCCGTACACGAAGATGGACGACGCAAAGAGACGCACCGGCGACGCAGCCGCTCGCGCCGCGGCTGCGAGCAGCGAGGTTCCCCCGATGATCGTGCGAACGGCGTCGACCGGATCCTGGCGGCATCGAGCTTCGCCTCCGCCACCGGCGAGGTGGATGATCGCCGTCCGCGCATCCAGCCGCTCGGCAGCGAGCTTGAGGTCACCATGAATGACCTCTACGCCCGCCGGTGTCGGAATAGGCGCCCGCGAGGGGTGGCCTATGGCGATCACATCATGGAACGCCGCGAGGCGGCGCGTCAGGACCTGACCGAGATACCCGAAAGCGCCGGTGATGATCACTCGCACGTCAGACCGGCCCGGAGGTGCAGCGCTGGTTGCACATCGAAGGCACGGATTATACCGTCCCTGCCACCCCGGCCCATGGCGAGACGTGACCAACGAACAAGATGCCCAGTCTGCCAGGCAGAGGGCGGCGCGCGGCTGGCCACACTGGCTGCGCACCCGCTGATCCGTTGCGTTCGCTGCGGCCATGGGTTCCTCGAGGTGCCCACGGCTGACACGGTCGAGGTCATCTACAACGATCACTATGCGGGGTTCCGGGAGGACCCGGTCTTCCATCGAGCGGCGAGCCGTGTGCTCGCAGAGGAGATCGCAGCAAGAGTGCCTCCGCCCGCCCGGCTCCTCGACGTGGGATGCGGCAATGGGGAGTTCTTGGCCATCGCTCGCGGTGCCGGGTACGAGGTTGAGGGCATCGATGTTTCGACTTCGGCGCAGACCCTGTGCCGTGAGCGTGGGATCTCGGTGCGGGTAGGCGACCTGCGCTCCGCGGCAAGGTTCGCCGCGGACGAGCGGTTCGACGTGATCACCTTCTGGGACGTGGTCGAGCACCTGCCCGATCCCCGCAGCTTCCTCGATCGCTCGCGCGAGTTGCTGGGGCCGGGCGGGCATGTCCTCATCAAGACGCCGCGCACCTCGCCGACCAGCGTGCGCATCGCGGCGGCGATGCCTCGGCTCGGCCGGCCCCTGCTGCAAGCCCCGAGTCACCTGCAGTATTTCCAGCGGTCCGGGTTAGCACGCCTCCTGCGCGACGCCGGGTTCGGGATCCAACACTGGGTCGACGTCCACGCGATGCGAGCCGCCGCGACCGGAGGATCGGTGCGGCGCCGGGCCACGCGGCTGGCCATGCGGGTCCTGCGCGAAGCGGCGGGTGATGGCAACCTGCTGGTGCTGGCGCAACGAACCTGAAGACCCAGCGTGTATAGTAGGAAACGCCGTATTGATGACACGCGCCCGAGACACGTTCCTCCCTTTCGCGTTGCCTGATCTCGGCGACGAGGAGCTACACCAGGTCGCCGAGGTGCTTCGCTCGGGATGGGTGACGACTGGCCCCAAGGTCCGCGAGCTCGAGGCGCGGTTCGCGGCCCAGGTCGGCGCTCGCCACGCCGTCGCAGTCAATTCTTGCACCGCAGCGCTCCATCTTGCGCTCGAGGCGATCGGTCTCGGTCCCGGCGATCGCGTGGTGACGACGCCCTACACGTTTGCCGCGACGGCGGAGGTGATCCGGTACTTCAATGCGACCCCGGTCTTCGTTGATGTCGAGTCCGACTCGCTCAACATGGATCCGACTTTGCTCGACGGCGCGCTCGCTGGCGCCAAGGCAGTGATCCCCGTCCACGTCGCTGGCGAGCCCTGCAAGCTCGATGCGATCCACGACGTCGCACGGCGCCATGGCGCTCGAGTGATCGAGGACGCCGCTCACGCGCTCCCGACCAAGCTGGACGGGCGTCCGATCGGTGGACTCTCCGATGTCACGTGCTTCTCGTTCTACGCCACCAAGTCGATGACCACTGGCGAAGGCGGCATGATCTGCACCGAGGACGAGAAGCTCGCCGATCGCTGCCGCATCATGAGCCTGCACGGCATCAGCCGCGATGCGTGGAAGCGCTACATGGCCGACGGCTCCTGGTACTACGAGATCGTCGCGCCTGGGTACAAGTACAATCTCACCGACATCGCGGCGGCGCTGGGACTGGCGCAGCTGGCCAAGCTCGATCGGATGTGGTCGCGCCGGCAGGAGATCGCTCGCCGGTACAACGCTGCCCTCAGCGCGATTCCGTCGTTGCAGATCCCCGGCGGTGACGGACGCAACCAGCACGCATGGCACCTGTACATGCTTCGGCTCAACCTCGATCGACTACGGATCGATCGCGCCGCCTTCGTCGCCGAGCTCAAGCGGCGTCAGATCGGTGCGAGCGTTCATTTCATTCCGTTGCACATCCACCCGTACTATCGCGAGACCTATGGCTACCGTCCGGAGGACTATCCGGTAGCGTGGCGTGAATACCAGCGGGAAGTCTCGTTGCCGCTCTACAGCGCCATGAGCGACGCCGACGCCGACGACGTGATCGCGGCGGTGCTCGACATCGCCAGCACCGAGGCCGCGTAGGAGGCTGAGTGAAGCGTCGGATCCGCGTCCTGTTCTTCACCAACCGGCTCGGCGGTGGTGGAGCCGAGATGCAGCTGCTGCGGGTTGCCAACCACGTCGATCCGGAGGAGTTCCAGGTCGATCTGGCCTTGTGTCGTCGTGGCGGCGATTACGAGCCTCGGGTCGCGACGTCGATCGGGATCCACCATCTCGCGCCGAGCTGGATCCAGTCGAGCACGGCGAGCATCCTCGCCGCCGGCCTTCCGCTGCGGCGACTGGCGGCCGAGCTCGCCCCCGACATCGTGTGTGCGTTCATGGATCTCGCCAATGTGGTCGCGGGGCTCGCCGTGAAGCGAGGTCCGAACGGTCCGCGCGTCGTCGGTTGTGTCCAGAACGCCATCAGTATGGCCTACGCCGGTTCGGGCGCGTGGATGGTGCCCCGCCTGGCCCGCCGCACGTATCCCCGGCTCGATCGGATCATCGCTCTCTCCCACGGCGTCGCCGGTGATCTCGCGCGCTACATGCCGGCGGTTGAACCGTTGATCACGGTCATTCACAACGCCGGGCTCGACGATGACCTCATGCGTGGTGCCACCGCGGCCATCGAGGGACCCGATCCCGGGGCCGCACGGCCATTGATCGTCGCGTGTGGACGCCTGGCGCACCAGAAGGGTTACCCGTACCTGCTGGATGCGTTCGCCGATGTCCGTCGGACGATGAACGCCAACCTCTGGATCCTCGGAGAGGGACCCGACCGGACCGCCATCGAGCAACGCATCGCCGAGTTGGGGCTCCAGGACTCGATCCGCTTGCTCGGCTTTCAGAAGAATCCTTATCCGTACATGGCCGCTGCCGACGTGTTCGTTCTGTCGTCGCTGTACGAGGGTTTTGGCAACGTCATCGTCGAGGCCATGGCCACGGGCTGCGCGGTCGTCTCGACCGATTGCCCTCACGGCCCCAATGAGATCATCACCGATGGTGTGAACGGGCTCCTGGTCCCTCCGGCCGATGCCAGGGCCCTCGGTGGCGCGCTCAAGCGTGTTCTTTCGGACGCGGCGTTGAAAGAGCGCCTGCGCGGTTCGTCACGCGGTCGTGCGCAGGACTTTCACGTCAGCAAGAGCGCGTCCGCCTACGCTGAGGTGTTCCGCAACCTGGTCGCGACGCCCACTCAGCGCTGATCCATCCCCCGATAGTGCTTCGGCAGCTCGGCGTCGGAGAGCCTCGAGGTGCCCTTTCGGCCCAGGAAGTAGACCGCCGACGCAGCGTCGAGAGCGCCTGGCCGGTCGATCACGAACGGATCGACGTAGCGGAGCGGAAATGACGCCAGGTGTCCGATCGCCCGTGCGACTCGCCGCTGCCGACTTGTCGTCGCGAAGCTCTGCAGGAGGCCGGTGAACGACCAGGCCAGCGCCATCGCCGGCCCGCAGGCGGCGCCGCTGTCCACCTCGTCGAAGTCACGGAAAAGCCGACGATGGCCGAGGTGTGTGAAGCGTGTGAAATCAAACGCGCCGGCGTGAACCTGCTGCATGAACGGTGTCTCGGCGTAGACCAGCCCGCCAGGCTTGAGCACCCGCCGGATCTCGGCCACGCAGCTCGCCGGATCGGTCACGTGCTCCAGGACGGCCTGGGCCACGACACCGTCGAAGGTTTCATCGACGAAGGGCAGGTTGTGGGCATCGCAGACGATCTGTGTCCGCGGGCCCAGGGCGATATCGGTCTCGACCAGCTCGAGCCCGCGCTCGAGAAGCCGATCCATCCCGTCGCCGAGAATCCGTCCGCCCACGATCAGGACGCGTGACCCAGGCAGCCTGTCTGCGAACTCCGTGTAGTTCTGCGCCGCCTTCAGGTTCTGACCGAGACGCGGCAGAAAGCGCCCCCAGCCAGCGGTCCGGTCGCCCTCCTCCGCCGCCAGATCTCCGGCCTGGAAGACGCCGTCGGACTGGTCGAGGAGCACGGGCACCTCGTTCGCCCGCCGATAGACACGGCCACAAGATCGGCAGACGAGCTCGACGAGTGACCCGTGACATGCCGGACAGCGAAGTCGCTGAACGAGGTCCGACGAAAGCGCCATGGGGCGATCCTGTCCGCCGGTGCCGCGCGCGTCAATCGCCTCGGCCGTGGTAGAACTCGAGAGGAGGGCTACTCCAGAATGCGCGGAGAGGATCTTCGAAATCGCATCGTCGCGCGCGAGGTCGTCCTGGGGAAGGACGTCGTGATCGAGCATGGCGTCACGATCTCTGGCAACGGTGGTCCAGCCGAGCGGATTGTCCTCGGCGACAACGTCTACATCGGCGAGAACTGCAAGATCCGTACACCCGTCCTCGAGATCGGTGACTTCACGCAGATCCACAATCACGGTTTGATCTACGGGCTCAAGCCGATCCGGATCGGACACAACGGCTGGTTCGGGCAGAACACGATCCTGAACGCGACCGAGTCGCTCACCATCGGGGACAACTGCGGCGTCGGGGCGTACAGCCAGCTGTGGACCCATATCGCCTATGGCGACGTGATGGAGGGATCCCGGTTTCACTCCGCGAAGCCGATGACCATCGGCAAGGACGTCTGGTTCGTCGGCCACTGCATCGTTTCGCCCATAGTGGCCAAGGATCGCTCGATGGCGATGGTCGGCGCGGTGATCACCCGCGACATGCAGGAGAACCGCCTCTACGCTGGCTGTCCTGCCAAGGACGTCACCGACAAGCTCGGCGCACCCTTCTCGCCGACCACCGTCGAGCAGAAGCTCTCGTACGTGCAGGCCCGGCTCGAGGAGTTCGCGCAACGCTCGACGGACTGGAAGCCCGGGGAGATCGGGATCTCGGCCGGGGGATCGGTCATCGTTCCAGGCGAGACCCTCTTCGACGTGGTGGACCGCACGTACAACAAGCGCAGGACTGCGACCGAGGTGGCGTTCATGCGCTTCTTGCTCCCCGAGGCGAAGTTCACCCCGTGCGAGCCCTGATCGCGGGCGCTCGGGGGCAGATCGGTCAGCGCTGCGCGCGCTTCCTCGAACGCACTGCCGAAGTCGTCGAGCTCGATCTTCACGATGCGCCGCTCACCTGCGATCTTCGACTGCCGGTGCCGTCGGAGGTACGCGAAGCGCTCGCCGGCTGCAACGTCGCGATCCATCTGGCCGGCTCGCGCGACGAGGTCCTCTTCGACGCCGCCGCGGCCTGGCGGCTGTTCGAGGCCAACGTCATCGGGACCGCGCATCTCCTCGAGGCGCTCCCAAGGATCGATCATGTCGTGGTCGTGAGCAGCATCTCCGTGTACGCGGCCCCGACCAGCGCGCTGCTCCAAGAGGACGACCTGATCGCGGCGCGGACGACCTACGGCGCGTCGAAGATCGCGGCCGAACGCGTCGCCCGTATGTGGCAGCGTCGCGCCGGTGTTCCGGTCACGCTGGTGCGGCTGGCTCAGGTGTACGGACCCGGAACCGATCCGCGGAACGGGATCTATCGCATGATCGCGACCGCACGAACGGGCGCGCCGATCCGGGTCGACTGTCGCCCTGGCCTCCTGCGCGACTACGTTCACGTCGAGGATGCGGGACGTCTCCTCGCCGAGATCGCGCAGCGCCCCGGTCACCCGATCGTCAATGTGGGATCGGGCGCCGGGACCCGGATGGACGACCTGGCCCGGGATATCGCACGGCTATGGGGAGCCCCGGAACCGATCCTTGCCGGTGACGAACACGTCGGCGGTGTCGACCTGGTCCTCGACACTGCCAGGTTGCGCGGCATGGGCCTCGCACCCTGCATCTCATTGGCGGAAGGCCTGGCCGGCGAGGTCGCCCGGCTCCGCGGGGAAGCAGCATGACCGCGCCCAGCGTCCTCGTCACCGGAGCCTCGGGCCAGCTCGGCAGCGCCCTACTTCGGGCGCTCGACCCGTCCCGACACGTGATCACGACCTCTCGGCGAGGCATCGCTCATCGCCCATCGGCGTGGCGACACGTCGTTGCGGATCAATCGACCGAGGCCTGGGTCGGGCTGCTGGAGGCCGCGTCGGCCGATGTCGAGACAGCCGTGCTGCTCGGCTCGCGCATCACGACTAGCGCGGAGCTCGGCGAGATCGCGGGTCAAGCGCGTCTCGAGATTCTCCAGCCGCTCACGCTTCTGGAGCGCCTCCCACGTCTGCGGCACGTCGTGTTCGCGAGCTCGTACACGGTCTACGGCTCCTCGGTGATCCCGGTCCTGGAGACAACGGCGCCCGCGCCGTCGAGCGTCTACGCCTGTGTGAAGACCTCGACGGAGGAGCTGCTCGGCCTTTTTGCCAGGCGGTACGGCCGGGAGTTGACCGTGCTCCGGATCGCGCAAGTCTTCGGCCCGGGCAGCCCAGCGGGTGAGATCATCGCGCGCGTGAGCGAGCGAGCTCGCGCTGGAGCGCCGCTCGAGGTGAGCTGCGGCCTCGAGGCATTCAGGGATTACGTGCACGAGGACGACGTGGCCGCCGCCATCACAGCGGCCCTCCAGGCCGGGGGCTCCGGTGTGCTCAACATCGGCGGCGGGGCTCCGACCAAGATCGCCGAGCTCACAAGTCGGATCGCACGCGCGCACGGGCGGCCCCCGCCCATCGTCACTGCCACCAGCCCGACGTTTTCACTCGCGCTCGACATCAGCCGCGCCCGGGTACGTCTTCACTGGGCGCCGGACCGTACGATCGATCAGGAGATCGCGCGCCGGGTGGGGAACGGAACGGTGGCGTGAGGAGGGCCGGTTTGATCGATCGTGCTGCCAAGCGAATACTGGACGCCACGCTGGCCGCGGCTGGACTCGTCACGGCGGGCCCGTTCCTCGCCGCGATCGGCGCCGCGGTCAAGCTGGATACTCCTGGCCCGGCGTTGTTCCACCATCCGCGACTCGGTCGCGGTGGACGTCCAATCGTGGTGACCAAGTTCCGCACCATGCGGGTCGCGGCCGAGCAAGCCTTCAACCCCGACGGGTCCCGTCGCGAGGTGAGGGCCGGCGACACCCGGGTGACCTCGGTCGGCCGATTTCTCCGCGGCGGCCTCGACGAGCTGCCTCAGCTCGTTGGAGTCCTCCGGGGTGAGCTGAGTCTCGTCGGTCCGCGCCCCGACGATCTGTACGCGGTCGATCTGTATCGTGAGGGGGAGTGGCTCAAGCTCAGCGTGAAGCCTGGCCTCACCGGCCTTGCGGCTGTGAGCGGGCGCAACGACCTGCCGTGGCGTGAGCGGCTGCTCTACGACATCTACTACGCGCACCACCGGAACATCTGGCTCGATCTCCGCATCATCGCGAAGACAGCCGCGCTCGCTCTCGGCATCGCCGGGCCCGGTGGTGTCGTCACCCGTGACGAAGCGGCGAGCTTCGCAGGATCAGCCGAGGCGGTTCAGGCCGGCCGCCTGATCGAGGCTGCGGTCCGCGCTCAGCTCGGCACTGCTCCGCCGAGCTCGCCGCAGCCATAGCTCGATCAGCAGCGCGGTCCAGAGGATCCGGCGCCAGTTGGCCTTGCCGTCGCAGTGCTCGCGGTACATGCGCGCGAGCACGTCGTGACGCAGGTAGTCGTGTACCAGGGCGCCGGTCGCAAGCAACGTGTCCGAGACCAGATCGCGGAGCTCGGTCTTCATCCACTCATCGAGGGGCATGGAGAATCCGCGCTTGGGTCGACGCCACACCTCCTTGGAGGTGCTGTGTGCGAGCACTCGCCGGAGCACCTGCTTGCCCTGCTGCCGGCTGATCTTGTAGTCCGCAGGAAGCGCGACCGCCAGCTCGGCGAGACGCAGGTCGAGCAAAGGGCTTCTGGTCTCCAGCCCCGACGCCATGGTCGCCATGTCGGACTTCATCAACAAGCGATCGGCGAGGAACAGATCGCCGGATGGACAGAAGATCGAGCCACCATCGGTCGCCAGGTACGTCGCGGCATCGCGTGTGGTCGCCCGGTCCAGGAATGCCGGCGTGTAGAGTTGTCGCCGTAGGTCGTCGGTGACGGTGGTTCTGAGCGCCGCGATGGCCGCGGCTGGACTCGGCTGTGCAAGAGGGTTGAGCAGGCGCGTGAGCTTCTGGGCTCTGGCACCGGACAGTCGGCTGGTCGCTGCCATCCCGACTCCAGCTAGCATCGAGCCTATGCGTTGAAAGCGAGCCAGCCGGCCGAGCCAGTAGCCGAGGACGTGGTGTTCGTAGCCCGCGAAGGTTTCATCGCCACCATCACCGGTGAGCGCGACGGTGACATGGGCACGGGCGTGTCGAGCCACGTGGGCACGCGGGAGCGCAGCCACGTCCGGGAACGGCTCGTCGAACATGCTCACCAGTCGCTCCGGATCGGCGGCGTCGGCGGGCCGCATGACGATGACGTGGTGATCCGTCGCGCGTCCGGCCGTGGCCCGCTGAGCTGCTTCGACTTCGCTGTACGCGGCCTCGTCGTAGCCGAGGGTGAAGCTCTGCGGTCGCTCGACATCGGGCCCAATGGACGTGAGCACCACCGATGAGTCGATTCCCCCCGACACGAACACGCCGACCGGGACATCGGCGACCAGCTGTTCGTTGACCGCTGAGCGACACAGGGCGGCAGCTTCATCGACCGCAGCATCGAACGAGATGCGACGCTGAGCGACCTCGGCCAAGGTCCAGTAGCGACGCAATGAAATCTCGCCGGAGGCCTCGCGGATCAGCACGGTTGCGGGAGGCAAGCGGCGGATCGCGGCGAAGCATGTTCGTGGTGACGGCACGAGCTGGATGCGCAGCAAGAGATCGAGCGCGTCGTGATCGGGCGCGGTCGGGATTCCGGCAGCCAGCAGGGCCTTGATCTCGGACGCGAAGAGCAGAGTGGTGCCCTGCTGCGCGTAGAACAACGGCTTCTGGCCGAAGTGATCACGGGCGAGGAGAAGGCGTCGGCGAGGTCGGTCCCACACCGCCAGCGCGAACATTCCTCGGACTCTGGTGAGGAGTCCGACACCCCACTGCTCGTAGCCGTGGACCAGAACCTCCGTGTCGGTTCGCGAACGGAACCGATGACCATGCGCCAGGAGCTCCGAACGGAGCTCCTGGAAGTTGTAGATCTCTCCGTTGTACGCGAGCTGGATCGTTCCATCCTCGTTCGTCATCGGCTGTCGGCCGGAAGGCGACAGGTCGATGATCGAGAGCCGACGGTGGCCCAGTGAACACTCCCCGTCGTCGTACGCACCGTGATCGTCAGGACCGCGGTGTGCCAGCGAGGCCGTCATCCGCGCCACCACCTCGACTCGGTCTGCCAACGGTCCGACGATACCGGCAACGCCGCACATCGGTCCCTTGTACCGCACGTCCAGGGATGCGTCGACGTGCAACAAGGACGTAAGATGCAGCGGTGCGTGCTCTGTTCTTCGTCGAAACGCCCCACCGACTGGCCGGCGCGCAGCGCAGCCTGATGGTGGCGCTGACCCGCGTCGCCGCGCACGGCATCGAACCGTTGGCTGTGTTCCCAGGACCCGGCGCGGTCGAAGAAGCCTACCGGGCCGCGGGTATCCCGACGCGGATCATCGCGGCCCCGCCTTCGTTGCTACTCTTCAACAAGCGCCTGCTGGCGCTCGGCGCGCGGGCGCGCGCGGGCGTCCTCGTACGCGAGCTCATTCCCTACTGGCGGCAACTTGCCTCCGAGGTCCGCGCCGGTGGTTTCGAGGTCGTGCACTTCAATACGCCGCGCGGCATCCTGGTCGGAGGGGCGGCCGCGAAGCTCGCTCGCCGCCCCACGGTCCTGCATCTGCGAGGAGCCGCCGACGACTTCGGCGGCCCCTACTGGGCCGCTGCCCAGCTGCTCGCGACTCGAATCGTCTTGGTAGCCCGCGCCATCCTGCCCAGCATCTCGGCACCGTTTCGAGGTCGTGCCTCCGTCGTGTACAACGGCGTCAAGACTCAGCCGCCGCGGGATCAGGCGGTCGCCCGTCGCGCTCTTGCCGAGCGTCTCGGCGATCCTCGGATCGTCAACCTGGGTGAGACGCTGTTCGTCTCGCTCTCCTCGCTGACCCCATTCAAGGGCCTGCATCACCTGCTGGAGGCAGCCGCCAGGTTGCGGGCCCAGGGCGTGTCGGCTCGATACGTCTTTGCCGGCGGAGGTGGCGACACGCGTTACGAACGGTTCCTGATCGGCCGCCGCGCGGCGCTGGGTCTCGACGACATCGTCCACGTCGTCGGCTTCGTTCCGGATCCCCTCGAACTCCTGGCTGCTGCGGATGCCGCCGTTCTGCCTTCTGTCCACCGCGAGATGCTGGAGATCGAGGGCCAGGTGATCGACGTGCGTGGCACCGAAGGGCTCCCCCGGAGCATCCTCGAGGCCCTCTCGCTGGGCGTTCCCGTGGTCGCCTCCCGTGTTCAAGGTGTCGTCGAACAACTCGAGGACGGCATCACTGGACTCATCGTCCCGCCCGGCGACGCCGATGCTCTCGCCCGTGGGCTGGCCCGGGTCGCCGGTGATGCGGCCTGGCGCAGCGCTGCCGGCCCGGCTGGTCGTGCTGCGGTCGAGAAACGATTCACCATCGATGCCGCCGCGGCTGGACTCGCGCGTGTGCTGCGAGAGGCCGCGGGGGTCATATGAGATGGCGTTCGCGAAGCAGTCGGTCGTAGACCGCCACGACGCGACCCACGACCGCATCGAGATCATAAAGGCGTGACGCTTCGTTCTGGTTGTGGCTGCCCCACACGCGCCGTCGCTCGGGGGCGCTGGCCATCTCGAGCATCGCCGTGGCAAGCGACGCTGGGTCACGGACGGGCACGAGGAGGCCGTTCCGCTCCGGCCGGACCACTTCGCGGCAGCCGCGTGTGTCAGCCGCCAGAAGCGGCTTACCCATTGCCGCGCCTTCCATCAACGTGCGTGGGAGGCCTTCTCTCCAGCTGAGCAAGGCGACCACGTCGGCGGCGCTGTAGAGCTCCGGCATGTCGCCGCGTCGGCCGAGCAGGTTAACGCCCGCATCCCGGGCGACCGCGAGAGTGCGCGCATCGAGGCTGTCGGCCTTGTCCATGTCGAGATCGCCTGCGACTGCGACGTGGATGCGGCGATCATTCTCTCTTGCCAGCGCGGCGGCCTCGAACAGCTCGACGAAGCCCTTCTCGCGCACGAGCCGCCCCGCCGACAGGAACAAGACGTCGTGGTCGTTGAGACCAAGCTCGGTGCGAATCCGGGCGCGCGCGGCTGCCGGCACCGCGCCAGGGACGAAGCGGCGCAGATCGATGCCGTTGCCGATCCACTCCACGCGGTCACCCGAAATCGCGCCGCTCTCGACGAGAGTCTGGCGATCCTCATCGGATTGCGCTAAGACGACATCGACACGCCGATTTGCGATCCACTCCAGCGCCGTGTGGCCCAGGCGCTTGAGCATGGGTGTCTCGAGCGAATAGGCGAGTCCGTGCAGCGTGTGCACGACGATGGGGACTCGCGCGGCGGCGGCCAGTACGCGTCCCATGTGGCCTACCTTGATGTTGTGAGTGTGAACGATGTGCGGCCGTTCGCCACGGAAGTAGCGCAACAGCTGGATGGCGCCGGCCAGGTCTGAGGGCGCATGGAGCGTTCGCCGCAGAGCCAGGGGCTTGACCGCCATACGATGGTGGGCGGCGAGCTCCGTGCACGGACCCGGAGGACACGCAAAGGAGACGTCCCACCCGCGGGCCGCGAGCGGTAGGCAGAACGGCATCGACGCGTGGATCCCGACATCGTGGGACAGCAGGTGCATCAACCGGATCATCGTGTCCGTGCCTCGGCACGCCTGGTGATCAATACGATCGCGCTCAGCCCGGTCGTATTGACGGCGATCAACAGCACCTGGAGCGTCGGCTGGCCGCGGAGCAAGGCGATTGCGCCACCGAAACCGATCAGACTCAAGCAGACATACAGCATGCGGACGGATCGCTGCGACCATCCGGCAAGGACCAGCCGCTGGTAGAAGTGCGTCCGGTGCGGCCGCAGCACCTGCCCCCGCGTGGCCCGCCGGACCACCGTGAACGTGGCATCGAAGGCGAATGTGCCCACAAGCACGGCCGATGCAGCGAGCGGGACCCCCGCGACGTCGGTGCGAGCCAGAGCCATGGCGACGCCACCCATGATCGCTCCTGCGAACAAGCTGCCGCCATCACCCATGAAGATCCGGGCCGGTGGAAGATTGAAGTAGAGGAAGCCGACCAGCGCTCCGGCGATCGAGAACGAAACGGAGGAGAGTCCAGGGGAGTCGGCCATGAGTGCCAGCGTGGCGAGGCCGACGAAGAAGATCGCCCCGCACTCGGCGGCGAGGGCGTCCATGCCGTCCATGAAGTTGAAGAGGTTGGCCATCCACACCAGCCAACACACGCAGAAGATCGGGCCGAGCCAACCCAGACGGAGAGTGCCCACTGGCGGGACGCCGATCTCGTCGACCCGCAGGCCCAGCGCGACCGCTCCGATGGCGAGTAGCACCTGGAGCAGCAACTTGAGCCACGGTGAGAGGGCACGATGATCGTCGATGGTGCCGAGCACGCCGTTGGGGAGTGCCCAGACCAGCAGCAGCACGAAGAGACGATCGCGCTCGGCAATGTTAGCGGCGGTCATTGCCAGGGGGAATGCCGCGACGCCGGCGAGGAGGATGCCGATACCACCGCCCCGTGGAGTCGGCACGGCGTGAAGCCGTCGAGGATCCGGCAGATCGACCGGCCGGCCGGTCCGTCTGACTCGGGCGAGCATGAGCGCCGCTCCGGCTGCGCCGGAGACCAGCCCGACCGCCGCGGCGCTGACGAGCCACGCGACGGAGGTCATCGGCGCCCGATCGAGAGGTAGAGGTCCTCGTAGCGCGCCACGACCTGTTCTGGATCGAAGAGCTCGCGCGCGAGACGAGCACCGATGCGCCCCATCTCGGCGCGCATCGCCGGGTCACCGGCGAGCTGCTCGATCGCGGTGACCATGCGGGCATGATCGCCCTGAGGTACGACCAACCCGCACCGATGTGTTTCCAGCACTTCTCGTGCCGAGCAGACATCGAACGAAATCACCGGCGCCCCGCGCGCGATCCCTTCGATCATGCAGCGCGCCAGGCCCTCGTTGCGGCTGGCCAGGACCACGGCGTCGGCGGCTCCGTACCAGTCGGCGACAAAGGGGCTGAAGCCGATGAAGCGCACATGATCGGCGAGGCCACGGGCCGCCACGACCTCGGCGCAGCGCCGTGCATATGCATCGGTCTCCGGCCGGAAGTCCCCGACGAAACACACGAGCGACGATGGGACCCGGGTGGCGAGCTCGCTCACGGTGTTCACGAGAAACGGCAGCTGCGCCTTCTTCTCGTTGAACGCCGCGACGTAGGGCAGGACGAAACGGTTGGCCGGGAGGTCGAGCTTGGCGCGGAGTGCGCTCCGCTCAGCGGTCGACGGCACGGTCATGCGTTCGAGATCGACCACGCTATAGAAGTAGCTGATCGGTGGCCTTCCGAAGTACCCCGTCAGCCGGGCCTCGAGGTCGCGAGCCATCTCGGCCGAGAGCGCGATCACGTGATCGCACATGGTCGCGGCCAGGCGCCACGTGGCCTTGTACGGTCGGTGGCCGGGCTTGACGTCGCGGACGTTGAAGACGAGTCGGGCGCCGGCGGCGCGGGCACCGCCGCCGAGGTTCAGGAATGCCGGCAGATCGTTCACGTGGACAACCTTGAGATGGCGGCGCTTCACGAGCGCCGTCATCCAGGCGTTGTTGCGTGGTAGGTGACGGATTCCCGCCGGGTCCTTCGACCACGCCTCGTATGCGGCCGGGAGGACATGGACCTCGAGGCCACGCTGGCGCCAGCGCTCGGTCCGCGGGGTCTCGCGCTGCGTGATCACGACAGGACGGACGCGCCGCGTTCGTTCGAGGATCTGGGTCATGCTCTCCACACCGCCGTCGGAGTGGTTGTCGCCCTGCCAGATCGCTACGCCGATTTCCATTGCTCAACCTGAGTACGAATCCCGTCCGCCCAGACGACGCGCGGAGCGTAGCCGAGTGCCTGATCTAGCGCAAAACCGTGGAACTCTGTCGACTGCGCCAGGCGATCGACACGATCGCGCCAGTGACTGCGCCCCACGAGGTCGAACGCGCTGGCGACGGCCTGCATCGGCCACCGCGGCACCGTCGGCGGCGATCGCCGTCCGAGTGCCTGTGAGATCGCCCTGACCAGCTCGGCCTGGGTCGGGGCCGGGTCATCGGCGGCGACCCATGTTCCGGTCAGCTCTTGCTCCAGGCTGGCGATGATGCGGTCGGCCAGGTTGTCGACATGAACCATCGACTTGCGGTTCGATCCGTCGCCCACGACGAACGCCATCCGGCGGTCGACCAAGCGGATGAGGCGCGCGATGTTTCCGCGATCGTTTGGGCCGAAGACCAGGGCCGGACGAAGAATGGCAGTGGCGTGGCAGGCGTCACGGGCGACTCCCTCGGCTTCGAGCTTGGCACGCCCGTACGGCGTATCAGGGGCTGGCGGGCCATCGTCGGTACGGCGGGGGCCAAAGACTGCGATCGACGACGTCATCACCAGGCGCGTGCGCGCAAAGGCGGCCGCGGACGCCACGACTCGCGTGCCCTCGACGATGCTCGACCGTAGCTCCGCTAGTTCGCGGTCGCCACGCGGCCTGCGGTGGACCCAGCCGGCGAGGTGGACCACCGCGTCGCAGCCAGCTATCGCGAGCCTCACCTTGGCCGCGTCGCGGACGTCGCCGGCGAGCAGGACCACACCGTCGAGCCCGGCGCCATGCCCCGCCTGGCGAGCAAGCCCCCGAACCCGCCATCCCCGTCGTCGGGCCGCGGAGGCCACGGCTCGACCCACGCAGCCGGTGGCGCCAGTCACCAAGATCTGCCGCTCGGCAGTCATCGCGCGAGTAGCTCCTCGTACACCTCCTCGATGGCCCGCACCATGACGTCACCGTCGAACATCCTCCGCGTGAGGCTTCGGCCGTTGTCGCCGAGGCGGCGCGCGCGGACGGGGTCGGCGAGGAGGTCCACCAGCGCCTGGGCCAGTGCGCGGTCGTCGCCGCGCTGGAACAGCATCCCGGTCTCTCCGTGGTGCACGACCTCCGGGATCCCGAAGATCTCGGGTGCCACCACCGGAACGCCGAGGAGCATCGCTTCAGTCAGCGCGCGTCCCACGCCCTCGTACCGGGACGAGAGCGCGAACACGTCCGCGACCCGCAGGATGGCAGGCACGTCGTGACGCGTCCCCAGAAAGCGCACCTTGCCCTCGAGACCGAGGCTGCCGATCTGAGCGCGCAAGGCCGGCTCGAGCTCACCGGAACCGACCAGCACCAGCACCGTCTTCGGTCGGATCCGGACGACCTGAGCGAATGCCGACACCAGGACATCAGGCGCCTTGGCGTCGTCCAGCCGCCCGACAAAGAGGACGATCTGTGTGCCAGCCGGAAGTGCCAGCTCGGCGCGGATCGGTCCCGGATCCCAGGGCCTATCGAGTCGCGCGAAGTCGATGCCGCTGTAGATCGTGCGAGTCTTGTCGGCGCCGACCAGCCCAAGTTCGACGATGTGATGTCGGGTCTTGTCGCTAACGGCAATCATGTGATCGGTGCAGCGCCCGGCGAACCGCTCGGCGGCCTTGAATGCGTGGCGCTTCCACACCGGCATCCCGTCGTGGAGTCCGGTTGGACCGTGCATGGTGTGCACCACGGCCGGCGTACCGGCGATCCGGGCGGCCACCCGGCCGAGGATGCCGGCCTTGCTGCTGTGGGTGTGGACCACGTCGTATCGTTCGCGGCGCAGAAGCCGCACGATTTCGTACAGGGCGGCGCTGTCGCGACGCGGTGAGATCGGATTGACAAGGTTTGGAAGCGGGTGGAACGCGTCCGCGACCTCTCTCGCCCGCCCGCTCCATTCGCCGGCCGGGTTGCCGGCCACGTGGACGCAGTAGCGGTCTCGACGGCGCTTCTCGACGGTCAGGAGCGTGTTGTCCTGCGCGCCCCCGACGATCAAGCGTGTGATGAGGTGCAGGACCTTGATGGTCACGACACCACGGGGTGCTCGCCGGTCGCCGGCACCGCAGGCGGCGCGTACCCGATCTCCAATCCGCGCAGGACATCGCGGACTGCGCCGTGGTCCTCCGAAGTGACCAGGAACTTCAGACGCTCGAGGGTCATCGCCAAGAGCTCGGGGTCGATGGGCTGTGGCTTGACCCGCGAGATCTTGCGCAGGTCGGTCGGCTCGCGCGTTTCCTCGTCGGTGTTGAGCTCTTCATAGAGCTTCTCGCCGGGCCGCGTGCCGATGATCTTGATGGGCACCCGCTCCTCCGTGGTTCCACTCAGCTGGATCAGCTGGCGGGCGAGGTCGATGATGCGGACCGGGCGCCCCATGTCGAGCAGGAAGACCTCTCCCTGCTGGCCCAGAGTCGCGGCCTGGAGCACAAGGTTGGACGCCTCGGGAATGGTCATGAAGTAGCGGGTCGCCTCGGGGTGGGTCACCGTGACCGGGCCGCCGTTGCGGATCTGCTCGCGGAAGATTGGCACCACGCTGCCGCGGCTGCCGAGGACGTTGCCAAAGCGCACGCACGAGAAGCGCGTCTTGCTGGTTCTGGCGATCGACTGCACCACCATCTCGGCCAGCCGCTTGGAGGCGCCCATGACGCTCGTCGGATTGACGGCCTTGTCGGTCGAGATGAGCAGGAACGACTCGCACCCCGAGCGATCGGCGAGCTCGGCCAGCGTGCGCGTGCCGAACACGTTGTTGCGGACCGCCGCCGCCGGAAACGACTCCATCACCGGGACGTGCTTGAATGCGGCGGCGTGAACCACCACCTCGGGCTGGAGCTCACGGAAGACGCGCTCGAGGTGTTTGCCGTCGGTGATATCGGCCAGCACCGGGATGCATACGGCCGAACCCAGCCGAGGCTTGAGCTCGCGATGGATCTCGAAGAGCCCATTCTCGTCGCGCTCGAGCAGGAATAGTTTGCCGGGGCGCATCAGCGAAAGCTGGCGACACAGCTCGCTGCCAATCGAGCCGCCTGCACCGGTGACCAGGATGCGCTTGCCGCCGTAGACCTTGACCAGCGCTTCCATCGTCATCGACGGCGGCACAGGGTCCCGACTGAGGAGGTCCTCGATGCGAACCTCGCGGAGCGCCTCGGCTTGCCCGCCGCGGTCGATGACCTCGAAGAAGCCGGGCACGATGCGCAGGTCGAGGCGCATCTCGCGAGCGGTGTCGTTGATCTCGAGGATGCGCGCCGCCGCGATCGCGTTGCTGGTGATGATGACCTGGCGAGCGCCGGTCTGTCCGGCGACCCGGCGCAGATCCTCGATGGGGCCCAGCACGCGCGGCCCGTGGATCTCCATCCCATGCTTGCCGGGGTCATCGTCCACGTAGCCGACGACCTTGATTCCGAGCGAGGGGTGGCGCTGAGCCTCCTTTGCGATGAGCAGGGCGTTCTCACCGGCACCCACGAGGACGGTTGGGACCATGCTGTCCCGGCGCGTGGTCGGTTTGCTCTTTCGCTCGTGGACGATGCGGCGGAGGACGCGCGTGCCGGCCATGCCGAGGAACGTCAACATGCCTTCGAGGAAGATGATGCTGATCGGCACCTGCCACAGCCCACGATGGTCTGGGAGGAACAGACGCAGCGCGAGCAGCACGATGCTGACCAGCGCGACCGAGCGCGCAAACAGCAACGCCTCGCGGATTCCCACATATCGCCAGACCACGCGATAGATCCCGCTCGCCCAATGCACCGCGGCCCGCACCACGACGATGAGCGGAGCTACCGCCATCAACTGGTCTTGGGCGGCCGGAGGCACACGCCCTTCGAGCCGGAGCAGATAGGCCAGACCCAGGGCGATGACGCAGATGAACGCGTCGATCGCGATCTGTCCGGTCCGGGTCTGGAGCGGGCTGAGGACTTTCATACCAACTCTACGAGGCAGAACCCTCGGCCTCCGGCTTCCCATCCTCGCCGTACCCGTACTGGTAGTAGTAGTAGCCGTACTGGCGATCGGAGATGTCGAGGTCGTTCAGGATGACGCCAATGACGTTGGCGTTGACGTCGTGGAGTTGCTTGGCAGAGCGGGCCAGGTCGTCACGCAGGGTCTTTCCTGCCTGGACGACGATGATCACGCCGTCGGAGCGCCGGGCGAGCACGACCGGATCCGTCACTGCCTGTAGCGGCGGCGAATCGAGGATGATGCAGTCGAAACGCGTGCGCAACTCGTCAAGGATCTGCTCGAATTTCTTCGAGAGCAACAGCTCGACCGGGTTCGGCGGCGTCGGCCCACACGGCAGGACGAACAAGTTCGGGATCTCGGAGGACTTGATACAGTCCTCAAAGGAAGACTCTCCCAGCATCAGGTTCGACAGTCCGAGTCCGCGCGAGACGCCCATCGACTTGTGCAGGCGAGGACGACGCATGTCGGTGTCGACCAGGAGCACGCGCTGGCCGCTCTGCGCCATCGTGGTGCCCATGTAGATCACCGACGTGGTCTTGCCCTCGCGCGGGTTCGGGCTCGAGACGGTGAGGACCTTCAGCGCACGATCGGCACCGGAGAAGAGGAGGTTGGTGCGGATCGATCGGCAGCACTCGGCGGCTCTCGATTTCGGATTGGTGAACACGTAGAGGTCGCGGGCTTTCAGTGCCACCAGGTTGTCGCTGTCCGGCACGTCATGGAGGATCGGGATCATCCCCAGCACGGGCGCGCGGGCGGCCAATTCGGCATCCTCGTTCGACTTGAGCGTGCGGTCCGCGAACTCGAGGAGCATGGCCAGGCCGATGCCCATGATCAGGCTCAGGAATGCGGCGATCACGATGTTGAGGCGCATCCGCGGATAGACAAGCACGGCGCTCCGAGCGCTCTCGTGGCCACGCACGTTGATCTGCTCGTTCTTCTTGGACAGCTCGCTGTCGCGCAAGCGCCCGAGCACCAGCGTGAAGTGCTGCTCATCGCTCAGATGCTGCCTTTGCATCCGGTTGTACTCGACGGTCTTAGGCCCCAGTTCGTACGCCTCCTGCTTGAGTTTCTCGAGCTCGGCCTTGAACTGGGTTTCGGTCGCCAGCGCGGCCTGGTAGCGCTCGTCGAGCTCGCGGCGGGCGCGGGTCGCTTCCTTGGCGATGAGGCCGTAGAGCTCGGTGACCTTCCTGTCCTGCTTCAGGTACTCGGGGTGCTTGGGACCGAGCTCTTCGGTGATCTCGATGAAGCGTTGCTTCTCCTTGACGTATTGCTCCTTGAGAACCTCGACGGTGCCGAGGTTCGACGAGAGCGCGAACACTGGCGACTCGAGTAGATCCTCGGCGGCCAGCCCGTTGGCGCGCGCGCGCAATGTCCCGAGCTCGATGCGCTTGATGCGAGCATCGTTGAAGGCCCCGTCGAATCGAGCGATGTCGGCCGCCAGGATGCTCTGCTTGTCTGCTAGGGAAACCGAGAGGATCGCGTTGTCCTTCTTGAACTGAAACAGCTTCTCCTCCGATTCGCGGAGTCGCTTCTCGGCACCATCGACCTCGACCGACAGGAACTTTGCGGTCTCCCCCGATCCGGACGAGCGCAGCCCCTTGGTGAAATCGATGTACGTCTTGACGTGCTCGTTGGCGAGGTCGGCGGCTAGCTCGCGGTCGGCATTGCTGACGCGGATCTTGACGATCCGACTCTCGCGGTTCTGAAGCGCCGACAACGAATGATCCAGCACCCGGGCGGCGCGCTCGATGCGCTTCTCCTCTGAGAGCGATTCGCCTTCGATCGGTGGAACCAGACGATCGAAGAGCCCGTTCGTGGAAACGGTCAAGCGGGCTAGGTCGTAGCCCTCAAGGATGTCGACCTGCGTGTTGTAGTACTCCTGATTCGACCAGTAGCTTCCGGCGCCGAGCTGGATGACTTCCTGAACCTGGCTGCCGAACACCTGGGGCGGCGTGGGGTCCACGACCACGCTGGCCGTCGCCATGTAGATCTTGGTCTGGCGTGTCGTGTAGAGGACGGCCAACGTCACGCCCATAACCAGGCATGCGGCCACGACCCACTTCCGCTTCCCGATGACGAGGGCGTAGCGCTTGAGGTCGAGATCCGCGCGTTCATCAGGCTCGCGGGCGGGTTCGGTGCTCTGCATGGAATTCCTGGGGGCTAGCCGCTGGAACTAGTTGTCCGGCGAGCCCCGAAGGTTCAGCGATGTATCACCGATCGATCTCCTCCGCACGCTGTCGCTCCCAGGCTGCCTGATGCCTGTTTCCGAGCCGTTCTTCGATGGCACCCAACCTCCTATGAACTTCCGCAAGTTGGCGACCTTCGGCCAGATTCAGAACGGCCCTCAGCCTATGACGCGCAGCGTCAGGATTGCCCTCCGAGACCAGGACTTCGCAGGCCATCAGGGTGAGCTCGACTCTCTCATGGGGCTCGAGGTGGGTCTGGTCGAGCCGGGATTCGAGGACACTCCGCGCCTGGGCGGGGTCGTTCTGCCGTAGCCGGACCTTCGCTAGCATGATGGTCGCCGCGACGTTGGGGTCCAGGTCATATGCACGCTTCGCCGCTTCGGCGGCCAGCGAGATCTGGTCCCCATCGAGTGCGGCTGCTGCGGTGTGGAGGTGTATCGGCCCATCGTCGGGGAAATAGGTCAGGTACCGCTGCAAGAAGGCGAGCGCGAGGGGGACCCGATTGCGCTGCCGTAGCTGGTCAGCCCAGTCGCGGATCATGGTCGGCTCGAGCGGCATTGCGCGCACAGCACTCGCGTCGTCGGGAAACACGGCGAGGATCTCGTCGAGCGTCTCGCGTCGAGGCAGGTAGCGGAGCGCCGAAGCGTACGCTGACCGCGCCTGGTCGCGTTGTTGCGATGCGAGCAACATCCTGCCTGTGAGCAGATGGAGCTCACCGCTGGTCGGGTGCAGCTCGAGAGCGCGGTTGGCGACTGCGATGGCCCGACGATCGCGCGCGTTGAACAGCGCTTGCGCGAGCAGTCCGGCCGCCGCGTAGTGCGATGGGTGCCGCTCGAAGGCACGTTCGGCACGGCCGACCGCGTCGGCGGGGGTCCCCTGGGACTGGGCGGCGGCCACGGACTTCGTTTCGACCCACGCTCCCTTTCCAACGGGGGAAGCCGCGATCGCGACGACGGTAGCCACGGCGACAATTCCGGTGATCCGCGCTGGGCGCCACCAGTTCTTCGTCTTCGAGTCAGCGACCAGCGGTGCCGACAGCAGGACGGCGAGTGTGGCGAGGGCGGGGTACGCGATCCCGGGCATCCAGAGACTGAAATCGGTGAAGTTCTCCACCGCGAGGGCGACGATGCCTCCGAGCGCGCCTGCCTCGAGAAGACTCGCCCGTGCCGCCCGCGCCGCGTTGACCGCGAGCCAGACGAGGATCAACGCGAGTGCGGCGGCGCCGAGGAATCCCCAGTCGACGACCGCCTGCAGATACTCGTTCTCGACGTGTGGATAGACCGCGGCACGGCTATCGTGCACGCGCGTCGACGCCATCTCGAAAGAGCCGCGTCCGATCCCGCTCAATGGGTACTCCTGCAAGAGCGACGAACTCGATCTCCACGCGGCGAACCGACTGTCGGCGGCACCGACCTCGCTCATGCGAGTCGACGCAAGGTCGCGCAGCACGCCGCCAGCGGTGAAGATCCCGACGAGGACGAGACTACTCATCGCGACGGCCGCGATCGCGACCTTGTCGGTCAAGCTCATGCGCGCCGCAGACCGCGGGCCCCGGAGCTGGAGCATCGCGACCACGCCAACGACGGCCAGCCCGATGACGAGGGCGATCGCACCACCGCGCGACTCGGCGAGGAACCCCACGCCGGCGCACAGCGCCAGCACACCGATCCACGCGAGGCGCAGATGCCCCTTCACCGTGAACGCCAGCCCCAGCGCGATCGGTGCCGACATCGCCATGAGTGCGGAGAGGTGGTTGTGGTTGAGGAGTGGTGCCAGCGTCGGTCGCTTCAGCGTTTGCTTGGGTTGGTAGAGCCCGAACACCTTGTCGAGGTCGAGCAGGACATGGATGAGCGCGGTCGCCGCCATCGCCGCGCCGACGCCGGCGACGACCATGAGCATCCACGTCCGGCGGGCTTCACTGGCGGCGACGCGGAGCGCCGCGTACGCGAAGGCGACGTAGCCGCACAGCTTGGCGAGCTCGAGCAGGGTCGCCGGCGGATCGAGCGAGAGCGGCGTCCATGACGGTGGCGCGTGGTCGAGCGCGCGGGCGTTCTCGACGACGAGCTGGTGCTTGCCCGGCGAAAGGAGCGCGACGACGGCGGCGGGCAGGGGCACCACCTGCAGCAGCGTGAGCAGCGCGGCCAGGCCCACGAAGGCGAGCAGGGGCGAGATCGTGGCCATCTCGCGACGGGAGAAGACGAACGAGGCGGCGGCGGCGGCCGAGAGCAGGCTGGTGATGCAGATGGCCCAGCGCGGCGCTCCGCCGAGGGCGAACGGAGCGACCACCAGGACGCTCGCGACGAGGATCAGCGCGATGCGATCACGCTGGCGCATGTCACCAGCGTCGGTGCGGCACGAAGATGACGTCGCCGGGGCGGATGTAGAACTGCGCGGCCTTGCCTTTGCCGATCTGCTCGACGGGCACGGTGTAGGTCGTCTTCTTGTCGTCCATGTCGCGGGTGATGGTCACCGCGTTCTCGCGCGCCATGGGTGTGAACCCGCCGGCCTGCGAGACCGCCTCGACCACGGTCATGCCGTCGGTGAAGCCGAGCGTGCCCGGCTTGCGGACCTGGCCAAAGACCGAGATCTTCTTCGACTTGTACTCCTTCACCAGGACCGAGACCTGCGGGTCCTTGAGGTAGCCGTCGGCCAGGCGGTCGCGGATCTCCTTCTCGATCTGGGCCGGCGACTTGCCGTCGACGGTGACGTCGCCGATGAGCGGGAACGAGATCGTGCCCTCGGCGCTGGCGCTGTAGATCTGGCTCATCTTCTCCTGCTGGAAGACGCGGACCTCGAAGACGTCGCCGGGACCGAGCGTGGTGTCCTCGAGGTAGACCTGCTGCGTCGGATAGTCGCTCGGCTTGGGATCCTGGCAGCTCGCGCACCCGTTGAGGGTGACGGCGAGGATCAGGAAGCGGAGCGCGGACCAGGACCAGGACATGTGCGGGGTTGGACGTCGGCGGCGGTGGGAAGGTTCACGCCGGTGCGCCGGCGCTGGCGAAACGGGCCGCGAAGTCATCGATGGTATGGCGCAGGCCGTCGGCCAGGGCCACCGTGGGCTCCCAGCCCAGGACCTCGCGGGCCCGCGCGATGTCGGGCTTGCGGCGGACCGGGTCGTCGACCGGCAGCGGCTTGAACACCAGCTCCGACCCCGACTTCGTCAGGTCGCGCACCATGGTCGCGATCTCGGCGATGGTGTGCTCGCGCGGGTTGCCGAGGTTGACCGGCGTGGTGCCGTCCATCTCGGTGTTCATGAAGCGGATGGCGGCCTCGACCAGGTCGCTCACGTAGCAGAACGAGCGGGTCTGCTGGCCGCTGCCGTAGATGGTGATGGGCTCGCCGCGCA
>SXGT01094296.1_pt1 | contig 33771 bp, 30 predicted proteins | sample 3176221 | NCBI WGS metagenome assembly SXGT01 (sample SAMN11356862, study PRJNA531348) | freshwater metagenome | isolation source: freshwater sample F1-120 | place: China: Fuxian Lake, Yuxi | collected 2017-12-25 | reverse complement strand
TATACAGGATCGCGATGACCCGAGGTCATCGGCGATTGCTGTTCTTGCTGGCTCAGTGGGTCGCAAACTCGCGGCTTTGCAAGCCGACTCGTCGCTCCTTCCTTGCGGTAGGCTTGATCTCACCTCAAGGCGATTCTGTATTGTCGTCGACCCAGACAAGGAGTTGGACGCCGGCCCAGTTGGCACCGACATTGGTCAGCTTGACCCGCAAACTGCCGCGTGGGTAGCCGAAGCGCGGCCCAAAGTCTCCACCCACGACCCACGCGTAGGCCGCGCTGTCGCGGGTGAGCGTCGAACTTGTCCCATTGCCGATGTCGGCGAAATCCGAGTCACGGTCAGAGTCGGTCGGCGAGCATTGCAGTTTTGCCGTGACGCTTGCCGCGCCAGGGCCCACTGCGATGTACTCGCCGTAAAACGCGAGCCGTTCCGCGTTTCTTGCGGGCAGGTACGCTTCGGGTGGCAGCGCCCACGTTGCTGCCTGAACGCCCGAGGCTGCGTCCAGCACGACAGTCGTCTGAAATCAGAGTTTGCGCGCCATCAAGTCTCCTCGACACCGCCGCGCAAGGTTGCTGCCGGCCGGGTGGGCCAACAATGACTGCTTTGGGTGGTCGCGGCAACCGTTGCCGGCCGCCACGCGTCATCGCCAAGCGACAAGCCGCGTGCCCGCGCGTTGATCAGGCCGGTCGCGAGTATTACAATAGCCGTTTGATTTACATTAGTTGCGACGCGCGACGCGCGACGCACGGCAACTGGCCCTGGCTTGGTAGTTGCCAACCCAGAATTGCCGTGATCAAACCGCGCCTTTTTTTCCGGAAAGTAAAGGCTTTGTCACCAAACATCGCTGATTCATTTGTGAATTTCTAAAACTGACCCACCCGGTGACGCCGACCTGTACCGCTGAGGATCCGAAGAACCAGCGTTCCAATCGGATAACTGCAGCGCCAATCAGCACATACGCAGACCGACGCTTCTGTCCGTGGCTGCGGTTCAGGCCCGTTCTTGTCGGCACGTGTGGTCTATGGTACCGGCGTGTTGGCCTGCGGCCTAGAACTTGGTCGTCGGCCTTCATTTAGCCCCGACAGTACCAAGCCGACTGCGGCTAATCCACGACATCCACCGGCCCATGGTCATCGCAGTGATCGCCGTGCTGGTGATGCAACCGCCCGCCAACCAGGTAGTCGTGGTGGCCGCCGTGGGCGATGCGCGGATGCCCGCAGCCTGGGCCGTGCACGTGCCCCTGCGCGACCGTGCAGCCAGCGTGGCCGTGCTCGTGGTTGTGGCCGTGCTCATGGTCGTCGGCATGGCTGTGGTCGTGACCGTGCGCGTGACCGTGTCTGTGGTCGTGCCCATGACCATGGCCGTGGCCCGCATCGCCATGCAATTGGTGCACTTCGCGGCCGCCCCCGCCCTGGTGCTGCAACTGGCCGTCGTCCAGGTAGTCCACATGGTCGCCGTGACGAATCGCGACGTGACCGCAGCCCGGGCCGTGGATGTGGCCGTCTTTGTGGGCGCTGCGGTTGTGCTGCCACTCCAGACCTTTGCCGACCAGCCAGGCCAGGGCGAGCAGCACCGCGGCGGTGAGCGTCTGGGCGGCGCCGACCGGCAGCTTCCACAAGAACGCCGCCACGTAGCCGAAAAAGCCCGCCAAGGCGCCGATAAGGGTCGCCCACAGCACCGCGTAGCCGACATTGGGCGCCAGCCGCAGCGCCGCGAGCGGCGGCAGCACCGTGAACGCAAACACGGGCAGGGCCCCCAGAATCCGCGTGCCAAACGATACAGCCAACGCCAGCGACCCCATCAGCAGTAGCCCGAGCAAACGCACCGGCAGGCCGCGTACGCGGGCGCCATTTTCGTCGACGGCCACCTGCACGAAGCCGCGCAGACCGACCAGATGCACCAGACCCAGCAGGCCCACGGTCCACGCCAGCGCCCGCAAGTCGTCGGGCGACACGGCGACCGCCGAGCCGAACAGGATCGTCTCGATATCCTGGACTTCTTGGACAATACGCGTACCGATCGCCAGCGTGCCCGCGGCGCCAATCAGGTACACGCCGCCCAGCCAGCCGTCACGGCGCCCTTTGAGCCCGGCCTCGCCGCCGGCCATCAGCGTCGCCGCCAGGGCGCTCGCCAGCCCCGCACCCAGCGTCGGCGTTGCCAGGCCAGCCGGCACGCCCAAGTGGATCTGCGCGAACCACGCGCCGGCTACGCCCAGCCCTGCGGCCTGCGCCAACGCAGCTGAGAGAAACACCATGCGCCGGACGACCACGTACACGCCGAGCGCACCCAGTAGCGCCCCGGCCAAAGCGCCGGCCAGGGCCGGGTCGGCGAACAGCTCCCACGCGGCAAAGAAGTCGTGCAGCGTAGGTGGGGCGTCAGGTGGCATTGCTGGCCCCCAGATGCTCGGCGACGCCCTTGCCAAACCGCTCCACAAACGCCGAACCGCGCACCACGTCGCGTACCAGCCCCACGTCGATGGCGGCCTGGTCCTTGTCGACAAACAGCGCATGGGTCGCGAACCGCGCCAACACCCCCAGGTTGTGGCCGACCACCATCACCCCGAGGTCGCGGCGCCGCCGCAGGTCATCGAGCAGCGCGAAAATGCTGCGCTCGGCGTGCACGTCCATCGCGCTCGTCGGCTCGTCGAGCACCAGCAACTGCGGATTGCCCGCCAGCGCCTGCGCCATCAGCACGCGCTGCTTCTGACCTTCGGACAGGTGGGTCCACGGCTCACGGACCAGCGCCCGGATGTGGGTGTCGCCCAGCGCATCGTCGATGGCCGCGCGGTGCTTCCAGGTCCACAGCGGGTTCAAGAACGACCAGTTGCGCTCCACGCCCGCGCGCACCATGTCGAGCACGCGCGCCGGGATGGCCGGGTCGATCTCGCTGCGCTGCGGCACGTAGCCCAGCGACGACACCGCGCACTCGAATTGCCCGGCAACTGGCGGCAGTAGGCCGAGCACGGTCTTGAGCACCGTCGACTTGCCGCTGCCGTTGGGGCCGAACACCGCCCACAGCTCGCGCGGCCGCACCTGCAACGTAATCGGCGGCAGCATCGGTTTGCTGCCATAGCCGACGGCCAGCGCCCGGCACGACACCAAGGGCGGAGCGGCGGCAGCGGTGGTAGCGGGTGATTCTGTCGACATGGCAACTAGTTTGGCGAGGGGACGCGCGACGGCGATTGCGCCCAACCGGCGACCGCGCCAAGATAGCGCGCCAGCCTGACACGCTGTGCAGTGCTTGACAAGGCGGCCAGGGGGCCGCGGACGCGAACGGATGACCTGGACTGCCCGACACTGGATCGCCTGCGCCTGGCTCTTGGCGCTGCCCTGCCCCGCGCTAGCCGCACCGCCAGCCGCGCCTATGCCGGCTGCAGCGGCCGCGCCGGAAGTGCGCCAGCAAGGCAACCTGCGCCTAGATGGCGTGCCCGAGACGCCGCCCGAGCTGGTGGCACGCGCGCTGCAGTTCAGCAACGCCCGGCCGCTGCGGCTGGCTGGCTGGCTGCCAGACGGCCGCGGCATGCTGGTACACACCCGCTTTGGCGAGACCAACCAGTTGCACCACGTGGCGATGCCGATGGGCATGCGCAGCCAGTGGACCTTTGGCCAGGAGCCGGTGGCGTTTGCAGCCATTCGTCCGCTTGCACCCCCCGCGGCCGGACCGCAAGGCGATCCAAGCGCCGAGCTGGTGCTGGGCATCGACAAGGGCGGCAGCGAGTTCTACCAGCTGTTCCACTTTCGCCGGGCCGACGGCAAGCTGGCGCGGCTGACCGACGGCAAGGCCCGCCACGAGTCGCCCGAGTGGTCCAAAGACGGCAAACAGCTGGCCTTTGTCGGTACCGGTCGCAACGGCAAGGACTTTGACCTGTACCTGTGGGCGCCGGGCGCCGACACCGACGCGCCGCCGGCACCTAAGCTGGTCAAAGAGCTGTCGGGCAACTGGCGGGTGATGGACTGGTCCGCCGACCACGCCAAAGTGTTGCTGCTGCATTTTCTGTCCATCGAAGAAGCCGAGGTCTTCGAGTGCACGCTGGCGACCGGCGAGCTGCGCCCGATCCGCGCCGACAAGGCGGGCAAGAAGGCGGCGTACGGGGCGGCCCGCTACGGTGAGGCAGGGGTGATCTGGCTGCTGACCGGCGTGGATGCCGAATTCCAGCGGCTGGTGCGGATCGGGCCGGACGGCGCGGCTGCCGCAGTGACCGCCAACATCCCCTGGAAAATAGAAGACTTCGACATTTCCGACGACGGCAAGCGAGTGGCGCTGCACGTCAACGAAGACGGCTGGGCGCGCCTGTACGTGCTCGACGACAAGCTACGGCCGGTGCTGGTGCCCGGGCTACCCGACGGCGTGCTGAGCGGCATGCAGTGGGCGCCGGACGGCAAGTCGCTGGCGGTGTCGCTGACCGGCGCCAGCACGCCCGGCGATGTGTGGGTGGTGCAGTGGCTGTCCGACAAGAAGCCGCCCGCGGTCGCGCGCTGGACGCAGACCGAGACCGGTGGGCTGCCGCCGCAGGTGTTCGTGGCACCCAAGCTCGTGCGCTACCCAACTTTTGACATGGCCGGCGGCAAGCGCAGGCAGATCCCGTGCTTTGTCTACAAGCCCGAGGGCAAAGGCCCGTTTGCGACCGTCATCCACATCCACGGCGGCCCGGAGGCGCAGGCGCGGCCGTGGTTCGATCCGGCGATCCAGTTCTGGGTGCGCGAGCTCGGCATTGCGGTGCTGGTGCCCAACGTGCGCGGCAGCGACGGCTACGGCAAGTCGTTCTTGGAGTTGGACAACGGCAAGCGGCGCCAGGACTCCGTGGCTGACATCGGCGCCTTGCTCGACTGGGCGGCGACCCAACCGGATCTGGACAGCAAGCGCATCGCGGTCTACGGCGGCAGCTACGGCGGCTACATGGTGCTGGCGAGCCTGGTCCAGTACGGCGATCGCCTCAAGGCCGGCATCGACATCGTCGGCATCTCGAACTTTGTGACTTTCTTGGAGAACACCCAAGCCTACCGCCGCGACAACCGGCGGGCCGAGTACGGCGACGAGCGCGACCCGGCGATGCGCGAGTTCCTGCACCAGATCTCGCCGCTGACTCACGCCAACCGCATTCGTTCGCGGCTGTTCGTGGTCCAGGGTGCCAACGACCCGCGGGTGCCGCAGAGCGAGGCCGAGCAGGTGGTGCGAGCGGTCCGCGCCGCCGGCCAACCAGTTTGGTACATGCTGGGGCTGGACGAGGGCCACGGCTTTGCCAAAAAGTCGAATCGCGACGCGCTCATCGCCGCAGTCGCCCACTTCTGGAAGACGCAGCTGCTGTGATGGGCGATCAGAGGGCACCTTTGTTCAGAACATGGATACTACTGGCAATTCTTGCCGCAGGCTGCATGACCAAAGTCGTGGAGCCTGTCGAGACACCAGCGGACGTCGGCAACGCGGAAGTAGCGGCCGAGGTCAGCGCGGAACCCGACGTCGCAGTCCGCGCGGAGACCGAACCGCCGACCTGCGCTAGCGGCTGCGAGCTGTGGCAGGTGTGCACCGACGGCTCGTGCGGCCCCAAACCGTGCGCGACCGACGGCGAGTGCAACGCCAATCCGCTGCCGGCAGGGACCGACAAGCACTTTTGCTTTAAGGGCAAGTGCCAGAGCTTTCAGTGCGGCGCCGACGCCGACTGCCCCAAAGGCCAGCAGTGCAACACACTGCTCTACCTGTGCTACGACACCCCCAAGGGCTGTGCCGGCGCCAAGGACTGCGACGACGGCGACAAGTGCACGACCGACAGCTGCGATCTCGACGGCAAGTGCCTGCACAAGGCGGTGTCGCTGTGCTGCAACAACGACTTTGCCTGCGACGACGGCAAGGGCTGCACTGCCGACGCCTGCAAGAACGGCCAGTGTACCTGGACGCCGCTCGGCAAGTGCTGCGCCGACAGCAAGGACTGCGCCGACGGCAATGCCTGCACGCAAGATCTGTGCCAGGGCGGCGTCTGCAAAAACCCGCCAGGCGTCGGCTGCTGCAAGTCCAACGCCGAGTGCGACGACCTCGACCCCGGCAGCGCCGACGCGTGTGCTAGCGGCACCTGCACGCACGTCTACGCGGGCCTAGCCGCCACCTGCAGCGCAACCGCGCCGTGCACGCAAAATGGCTGCGTCAAAGGCACCTGCGGCGCCGGCCTTTGCAGCTACCCCAAGCCCAGCGGCGCCAGCTGCTGCACCACCGACGCTCAGTGCACGGCAGACGCCAAGTGTCAGGTCGCCGCTTGCAAGGCCGCGACGTGCGGTTTGACAGCGGTGCAGGGCCAGGGACCGCACTTGCGCCATCGCTTCGACACCGCGGCGCTCAACGCCTGGACGGTCGAAAAGTCCAGCACGTCTGTGTATTTTCACTTCAGCACGCTGACCCAGGTCGCCGGCGCCGGCGCACTGCGCTACGGCATTCCCAACAAGGTCAGCTTCGAGGATAGCACCGCCAACAAAGGCGCGGCGACCAGTCCGGCCGTCACCGTGCCGGCCAACCCAGCGCTGCGCTTCTGGACGCTGCTCGACGTGTCGCCGGGCACCGACATCCACCAGTGCGGCATCGACGTGCACGACGCGCAGACTGGCGTCAAGCTGGCCAGCGTGTGGAGCAAGAACGGCAACCTGCAGAGCGGCACCACCGCCGCCAAGTGGGTGCAGCAGCAGGTGGTGCTGCCCGCCAACCTGGTCGGCAAGGCGGTCAAGCTGCGAGCGTGGTTCGATCAGACCAAGTACGATACCTCGAACAAGCAGAAGTTCGGCTGGCTTTTGGACGAGTTGGAGGTCCTGGGCCAGTGCCCGTGACGCCGCGCCACGGCGAAGCAATTGCGCAACCGTGCGCGCTTTGCATTTCCGGCTTGCCTCTGCCATCGGCAGCCGCCAAACTCGCGGCCCCTTCTTGGGCGTGCCCGCAGCGGCGGGGCGCCTGTTCTCGGTGCGGGCGTGGCACAGCGCACTCCGGCGAATCCACAAACAGCGACAGCAACCAAGGGCCAAGCGCAGCCAGCGGCAGCGCTGCGGTTGACGCGACCGGTCTCGCCGCCGGTGGCTGCGCTGGTCCGCCATGGCCTGCTCGGCCAGGGCTTGCTCGACTACGGCTGCGGCGACGGGCGCGACGTGGCGACACTGCGGGCGGCGGGCGCTGTGGCCCACGGGTGGGATCCACTGTCGGCCCCCAGTGGGCCGAAGTCGGCAGCCGACGCGGTCAACCTCGGCTACGTGCTCAACGGCATCGAAGACCCGGTCGAGCGGCGGCGCACACTGGCAGCCGCGTGGGAGCTGACCCGCAAGGTGCTGGCCGTTGCCGTGCCGCTGGCGGGCCACTCGGCGTACGCGCGCTTTCACAGCGACCCCGACGTAGCCCACGGCTTCGACAAGCAGTTTACCCAGCAGGAGATCGACGCGCTGGTCGGCGGCGTGACCGGTCTCCAGCCGATCGTGGTGGCGCCGGGCGTGGTGCTGGTGTTTCGACGGGACGACGACGAACAGGGCTTCTTGCGCCGGCGAGTCGCGGGCAGCGGGCCGTTGGCCAAGGACGATTTGCTGGTGTACCTGGCGCTGCAGGTATTCGAGCGGCGGCGCTCGTTTGCCAGCGTTCCGGCGGCGCTGGCCACCGAGATTGCCCAGTGGTTCGGCGACGAGTCCGGGGCGCTCGATGCGGCGCGGGTGTTGCTGTTCTCGGCTGGCAACGTCGATGTCGTCGCCGCGGCGTGTGACACCGTCGCGCAGACGCGGCTGGGCCACCTGGAGCACGGCGACGGTCTGTACTTCACCAACCGGCAACTAGCGCAGGTACCGGCGGTGCTGCGGGTGTTCGTGGGCTGCGGCGAGCAACTGTACGGCGACGCCTGCGCCTGCCAGGTGGTCAAGATCCACGACCGGTCGGGCAAACTCACCTTTCACGTCTACGACGAGTTCTGGGGTCAGCCGGTGCCCAAACTGGTCGAGCGAGCCAAGGTCGATCTACGCCGCCAGCGCGTGGATTTCTTTGCCTATGACGGCCAGCCGCACGATCCGCAACCGCTGTATTTCAAAAGCAAATGGCTAGCCGAAGGCGACCCGATGCTCGACGACCAGCGCGCTTTTGACACGGCGCTTGCTGCGCTGCCTGGCGTCGAGTGGGGCGGCTTTGGCCCCGAGACCGCGCAGTTGACGGCGATCTTGCGCACAAGCAGCTTGCGCATCGACGGCTTTGCGCTGGTGCCGGCGACCAAGTAAGGGCCCGTGAAAAATCGACTCGATTTTCCACCGGACCCATTTGCTGGTTTAGTGGGTCGCAAGCTCGCGTCTTTGCAAGCCGACTCGCCGCTCCGCTGCCAGGCAGGGCGATCGAGTTCTTCTTCTACAGGTGCTAAGCTCGCACGTGCAACGGCGGCTTGCTCCGTCACGTATGGAAAGCCCATGAATCGCAAGCAGTTCTTGACGGCATGCTTGATGGCGGCCGCGCTCGGGCAATTCGCAAGCCAGGTCAGCGCTTCGGCCGCGCTGGCCCGCACGGTCGAGGGCGTCGATTTTCCGGAGTCGACTTCGGCCGCTGGCGGCACCGTCAACCTCATCGGCGTCGGCGTGCGCACCAAGTGGATGACCAACGTGTACGCGATGGGCGTGTACTCGGCGAACGCCAAGAAGGCCTCCGGGCACATCGTCAACGCCGACGAACCCAAGCTGCTGTGGCTGCACATGCTGCGCGGCATTGGCGGCGACAAGATGCGCGACGCCATCGACGACGGCCTGGACAAGAACACCAGTGAGGCCGACCGCGCCAAGCTCCAGACCGACATCGACCGGGTCAAAGCTGCCTTTCCGGCCAGCATCGGCAAAGGCCTCGTCATCCAGTTCGCCTACAGCCCCGCCAAGGGCACCACGCTCCGGATCGGCGGGTCCGACAAGGTCAATGTGCCCGGCAAGGCCTTCATGGTGGCGATGTGGGCCATCTGGTTCGGGGGCCGGCCCGCCGACAAGGACCTGCGCGACGCGGTCTTGGGCAACTAGGCCCCACTCGCCTTCGCCGTGGCCCGCACCATCCCCGCCCTGCCCAGGCCCGGTACCAGCCCGGCACTGTTGCGGCTGTTCGACGCCTGGCGCGCGGCGCTACCCGAACCGTGGACGGTGGTGCAGGGCGCGGCCTGGGTCGGCAAGAGCGCTGCCAGTGCCCCGCTACAAGACGGCGCCCTGGACTTCGTGCTCGCGCACCCGGAGCACGGCCTGCTGGGCCTGGTGGCGGTGCCCGGCGCGCTGGGCCATGACCCGTCGGGGCCGGCGTGGTCGGTGACCGTGCGCGATGGCCGGCCACAACGCATCGCCGACCCGTTCGCCGCAGCGCACGACGGCATGGCCGCGCTGCTGCACAAGCTGGCGCAGCACCCGCTGGCTGTGCCATCGCGGCCGACCGTTGGCCACGGCGTGCTGCTGCCGGAGGCATTTGCGCCGCAAGCCGGTTTCGCCGCCCACGCCCCGGGCGACATCGTGCTCGACCGCGCGGCGCTGCACGACCCGGTGCATGCGGTGCTGGGTCTGTTTGAGCGGTGGCAGCGCAAGGCGCCGGGCGTCGGCAACGCCTCGTCGCGGTGGTGGTGGCGGGCGCTCGAAGACCTGTTCTTGCAGCCGCAGCGCGCGCGGATGCTGCTGGCCAGCGCACTGGACGACGACGCGGCGGCGATGGTCGCGCTCAGTCCCCAACAGTTGGGTGTGCTCGACATGCTGGCGCGGGTGCGGCGGCAGGCGATCTACGGCGCGGCGGGCACCGGCAAGACCGTGCTGGCCCTGCACAAGGCGCAGTCGCTGGCCGCCCAGGGCATGCGGGTGCTGTTGACCTGTTACAACAAGGAGCTTGGCCACCAGCTGCACCGCGCGATGGCCGACACCCCCAACGTGGTCGCCTGGCACTTTCACGAGCTGTGCTACGACCTGGCCGGGCTGGACCGCCGCCGCATCAAGGCCCCGCCGAGCGACGCCCGCGCCCGCTTCTTCGACCATGAACTGGCGGGCCATCTGCTGGGTGCGGCCCGCCGCGACGGCCCGCGGTTTGACGCGCTGGTGGTCGACGAAGCCCAGGACTTCATTGCGCCGTGGTGGCAGGCGTTGCATGCGTGGCTGGTGGACCCCGAGCGCGGCATCCGCTACGTGTTTTTCGACGACGCCCAATGCCTGCGCGCCGATGCCGCGCCCGTGCCGGGTGGCGACGAAGCGCTGGTGCTGACCACCAATTGGCGCAACACCGCCGCTATCCACCGCCACCTAACGCAGGCGACGCCGCACATGCGCCAGGCCCTGTGCATCGCGCCCGAAGGCAGCCCGGTGGCCGTTGAGCCGCTGCGACCCAATGCCGGCCGCGCGTTGCGACGGGTGCTGCAGCGCGTGTGCGCCGAGGGCGGAGTCGCGCCTGCCGATGTGGTGGTGTTGACGGCCCGGGCGCCGCAAAAGTCGATCTGGCGCGACTTTGCCGAGGTGCTGCTGCCGTGGAAGCTGACGCCCGGCGACGAGCCCGGCCAGGTGCGGCTGCGGGGCATTCGCGCGTTCAAGGGCATGGAAGCCAAGGTCATCATCCTGACGGAACTGGACGGCGAGCCCGCCGACACGCGCCTGCTGTTGCACTATATCGGCGGTTCGCGGGCGACCGGGCTGCTGATCCTGCTGCAGGACGGGTAATGAATCGGCTGACGTGGGCGCTGGCCCTGGCCGTGTGCGCCTGTGGCCGATCGCCTGCCGCGGCGTCCAACGTCGCGCCTGCAGAGGTCAGCTCGCCGGAGTCAGTCGGATTCCAGTGGCAGATCCGTGAATTCCGCGTGGCGCTGCAGCCGCCGCCCGGGCAAGCCGTGGTCGGTGTCGACGGCGAAAAGGTCCGCGCCGAGGCGGCGCAGGCGCTCGCCGAGGTGGCCCTGGTGGGCACGATTGGCGCGCCCCGCGACCCCTCACCGGCCAGTTGGTGCGACGTGGACATCCAGCTGAGCTGGCAAGCGGAGGATGCAGCGGGCATGGCGGTGGCGCTCGAGGCCCCCACCGCTATCGCGCTTGGCGTACAGATCCGCGCTCAGGCCGAAACGACGGCGTCGCGGGCGGATCAAGCGGAGGTCGCGCTGCGGGTTGCGACGGTGCAACTGCCCAAGCCGGCGGCAGTGAGCCTTGGCGCGTGGTTGCCGCCGCGGCTGGGCCGCGCGGTGGCCCAGGTGACGGCCGACGTGCTGGCCGAGCTGTGGGCGCGGCGACGGACGGACGTGGAGATCGTTCAAGGTCTGGTCGACGCCGACGTGTGGAAGGTCAGCGCCTGCGCCCGCGAAGCCGGCGACCGCAAGCTGGTGGCCGAGCGGCCGCGGCTGGACAAGCTGTGCCGCGACACGCGCAAAGACGTGGCGCTGGTCGCGTGCACGGCGCTAGGACGGCTGGGCGGCGATCAGAGCGTGGCGGTACTGTCGCAAGCGGTGCAGGCGCGACAGCCCGAAGTGGTGGCGGCCGCGCTCGACGCCCTGGACATGCTGCACACGCCGGCAGCGCGGCAGGCGCTAGGCGAGGTCGCGCGCGAGCACCCGGTCGAACTGGTGCGGGCGCGGGCGGAGCAGATTTTGGGGCAGTGGGAGCGCAGGGACGACGCAAACTGAGCGCAGGCTGTCCCGTCGCGGCTACGGCTCGTCGGGCTTGTTGATCGCGGCCTCGACGGCCTGCTCAAACGCGGTCAGGTTCAGCGACCCCGTACCGTTGGGCGCGAAGTACATGATCTCTTCGCCATTCATGGCAAAGCCGTAACCGCTATTGCGGATCTCCGAGTTCTTGAACTTGCCGACGTGCGGCGCGTCCATCTTGGCCCAGGCATCGACGCCAGCGACATCCTGGAAAATCGGGATATTGGTGACCTGGCTGGTCAGCTTGCTTTTGTCGTTGCTCTGCTTGTCGTTGATGACGACCATCTGCACGTTCTTGCCGGCCGCCACGTACTTGTCCTGGAGCTTCTGCATCAGCTTGGTCTGCGAGATACAGCTGGCGCACCAGTCCGAGACCAGCGCGACCACGACTTTCTTGCCCTTGAAGGCGTCCAGGCCATAGGTGGTGTTGGCGCCGGCGCTGCCGGGGTTGATGTCCTGCAGCTTCCACTTGGGATAGTCGTGGAAGGTCTTGACGCACTGGGCATTCTCGTCGCCCATGCTGACCACGTCGCCCTTGAAGGTGATCTTGGACAGGTCGACGTCGAACTTGCGGCCCTGGAACTTCATGGTGGTGACCTTGCCAAAGGTCGTCGCCAGTTCCTTGTTGCGCAAAACGGCTTTGGCCATGCCGGCTTCAGGCTGCGCGATCGGCATGATCTTGAGCGCACCGTCGACGGCGGACGAGGTGTAGACGACCTCGCCCTTGGCCGGCTCTTTGGTCCAGCCGGGGCATTCGACCAGGACGTTGAGCGACTTGTCGCCGTGCAGCCAGCCGCGCGCGTGGAAGTTGACGGTCTTAAGCACCAGACCCTCGCCGGCGAAACCAGCCTCGTAGTTGAACTCCAGCTTGCAGGCGCTGTCTTTGAGGGCAACCGAGATGCTGGCCGAAGGCACGCAGGCGAGACCACCCGGCGACTTGTTCAAGCGGTGCTTGAGCGTGGCGGTGGCAACGGCGCCGGTGTAGTCGACGGTGAAGGTGCCTTTGTCGATCTCGGTCGTCAGCGCGCCGACGGCCTTGAGCGGAGTGTCGGCGGCACCGGCAGCGGCGCCACCCGCGGAGTCAGAGCTGGCGCACCCGCCGGCGGCGAGCGCAAGGGCAAGGACGGTGCTAGTAAGGCGAATGGTCTTCATGGCTTCCTCGCAGCGTGCGCGGTCGGGCCGGCGGCGCGATAGTGCGGCGGGCCGCGGACCGGGCGAAAAACGGGCGCAGGCCCACCAAGGCCTGCCCGGCGCCAACATACCACAGGTCGGCCCGCAGGCCAAAACGAAAAAGCGTGTATGCACGCGGCGCCTGCCGCTGACTGCGCATTCGCGCTCGGCTATCGCCGCAGCCGGGCCTTGAAGCGGGCCAGCTGGTCAGCCACCGGTTGCGGCAGCGCCCGCACCGCTGCCTTGCGCAGCTGGTACGGCAACGGCGAAATATCCGGCACTGCGGCACCGTCGGCCAGACGGGTTGCGGCGACCTCGGGCGGTAGCCGGGCAATGGCGCCATCGTTCACGTACAGAAACACATTGTAGCGGTACCACACCTGGACCTGGGCGTCGCCCGCCAGCTGCGGCCGTACGCAATCGAACAGGCGATAGCCGCGCGCGGCAAAAAGGTCGCGCCACCAACCATAGGGCTTCTCGTTGACGTGGTGTTCACCGCCCTGGCCGGGCGGTGCCGCCGAGAACAGCACCACGTCGCCGTGACGGCACAGCGTAGCCACGAACGCCTCCGCGGCCGTTTGGGGCAGGTGTTCGGCGACTTCGACGCTTTGCACCAAGTCAAAGCGTCTGCCGAGCTCAATGGGCTGGGCCAGGTCGCGGGCAAGGAAGCGGTCGGCGTCGATGCGCAGCGCCTTGCGCTCCACGTAGTCGCCGTCGACGCCCAGCACGTCGGTGGCACCCGCAACCTGCCAGGCCGCGAGCCATGCGCCCTGTGCACAGCCGAAGTCGACGACGCTCTGCGGCCGCAGCCAGCCACCCAGCCAGCCCGCCACGCGTTTGGCGCTGTGGTCGTTCGACGCCGTGGTATAGGCAAAAAAGGCTTTGTCGTACTGGTATTGTGCCATGCGTCCCCGGAAATCCGCCGGCTACTTCTTGTGCAGCGGATAGTCGGCCACCGGCTGACCTTGCACCAGGCGCACCAGTTGGTTGGCCCGCACGTGGTTCCAAGTTTGCACGGTGCCCGCGGCGTCGGGCCAGCGCACCACCACCTTGTCGATGACGCAGCCAGCGCCCAGGCCAAAGTGCAGCACGGTGTCGTTCTGCATGCCAAAGTGCCCGTAGCCGCCGCCCAGCTCCTGCGTCTGGGTCGCGCCGCCGGCCGTGACCGACACCCGCGCGCCGATCGCGGCGCGGTTGCTGCCCATGCCGCCTTGCAAGGCGATGCGCAGCCAGTTGGCGCTGTTGCCCGCGGTGTTCTCAAACACGTGGACTTCCTCGGTCTTCTTGCACTCGCTGGGGCTCAAGCCGCAGCGCGCCAGCGAGTGACCGAATGCCACATCGAGATCGCCGTCCAGATCCCAGTCCGCGACAGCAACGCTTGCCGCGTGCAGCATGTCCAGGCCAGCGACCGCGGTCACCTCGACATAGCGACCGTCGGGCTGCTGCTGCCACAGCTTGGCGCGGGTACCCGGGTAGTCGCTGCCGGCGACCGCGATGTCCAGCCGCCCGTCGTTGTCAAAGTCGAACACGGCCAGGCTCATGTCGCCCACGTCTTGCGGCTGACCTTTGGGCCAGCTGTGGGTGAAGCCATTGTCCTTGCCCTTTTGCGTCACGAACACCGGAATCGGCGCGCCGTCGTTGCTGGCGATGCGCAAGGGGTCGCTCGACGAGCCGACGTCGGGGTGGACGATGCTGCCAAACACCATATCCAGGTCGCCGTCGCGGTCGAGATCGGCGCACTGCACGGTGCCGGTGTTGCCGCCCAGCCGGTAGGGCTTGCGGTCGTTGGCGTGGTTCCAGCGGTAGGAGCCGCCAAACGCCTTCTTGAGTTGCGCGCAGTCGATGGCCGGCTTGGGCGGCTTGTCACACTCGGCGGCGCTGGGGTTTTCCTGGCAGTAGCACTGCGCGTTCAGGTTGGTGGTCCAGTCGTCGTCGTCGTCGCGGTCAAAGTGGGTCTCGGCCTTCAAGTCCTCAAAGCGCTTGCCGCTCGGGCCCTTGCTGCCGTTGAGCCACAAGCTGTTGAAGAACCGGCCGTAGCTCACGCCCAGTAAGTCGGGGTCGCCGTCGCCGTTGACGTCGCACGCCGCCGTGCCCCAGGTCACGCGGTGAACGGCGCCCGACTCGACGTCGGCCTGGTACTTCCATTCTTTGGTCGTCAGCCCTTCCTGCCCGGTGACGACCTGCCAACCGCCCTTGCCGTCGCCGCGCAGCAGGTGGTCTTGGATCGGCAAATCGCCGCCGGTGCTTGGCCAGCTGGTGTAGCCCAGCCAAAGGTCGATAGCGCCGTCGCGGTCGTAGTCCACAAAACTGGCAGAGCTGACGGTTCGGCGCAGGTCCTTGGCAGCAAATGGATTGTCGGCAGAAAGTGCGAACTTGCCCTTACCGTCGTTGAGCAGCAGCTCCGACGCGTCGCCAGGGAACAGGTCCTTTTTGGGGTCACCTGGCACCGAATTTCCTGCGAAAACATCGAGATCACCGTCATTGTCCGCATCGGCGTAGACCACCACGTGGGCCTGTCGCCCGCCCTTGTCGTCGCGCGTGGCCAGCACGCCCGAGGCCTGGGTGATGTCGTCAAAAGCGAAGCCGCCGCCCTCGGCCGGCATGGCCTTGAGCAGGAACTGGCGGCGCTTGCCAGCCTCCCACACTTCGCGATTGCCCTGCCCGGCCATGCTGCGGGCAAACAGCTCGGGGCGGTAGTCGCCGTCGAGATCGGCGGTGCTGAGGCGAATGGCGACCACGCCCAATGCAGCGAGGCCGGCCTTGTCGGTGCGGTCGACCCATGCCGCGCTTTTGCCGTCCCAGGGCGCGCCGGGCTTGCAGGTTTCGGGCGGCGCGCCGGCCCAGGGATCGCTGGTTTCGGCCGTCGCGGCGTCGCCAGGGGTGGCATCCTGGGTGGTGTCGGCCGCTGTCGCGTCGGCAACCGCGCTGTCCGTCGCTCCCGCGGCCGGGTTGGTGGCCGCTGGGGCGGCGCAGCCGACGGTCGTGACGGCGATCAACAAAAACGGGGCGACGGCGGCGCGCATGGTGGCCTCCCGGCAAGGGCTGACAGCGTACCGCAAGGTCGCGGCTTTGGGCAGGCACCAATGAGCCCGGCCCGGCGAAAACTATTTTGCGGTGACGCCGCGGTTTTTCGCGCGCCGCACCGATCACCCGGGTGTGCGGCCACGGACCGGCCGCGGAGTGCCCGATGACCCGGTTTCTTGCATTGCAGAGAATGTGTTTGCTGTTGGTGCTGTGCTGCGGCGCCTGCTCGCTGTTGGCTGAACAGTCCAGCCCACGCGGCGTGCTCGCCGATGGCCGCAGGGTCGTGGCCGACGCCGCCGTCGACACCCCGCCCGCGTGCCTGCCGGCGCGGACCGGCGAGGTGGTGCTGAACGAAATCCTGGCGCGGCCGGGAGGCGTGGACCTGGACGGTGACGGCTTGGCGAACCACCGCGACGAGGCAGTGGAGCTGGTGTACCGCGGCGATGAGCCGGGCCACTTGCAGGGCGCGCACCTGTGGGTCGCCGGCCAGGACCGCGGGGCGATCACCGATGGCCATTGCTTACTGCCAGGCCAGCGCGCGGTGATCACCGGTTCGACTGCGGGCTTGCTGGCCCTGGCGCCGACCGTCGTGCAGGTACGTGCGGGCAAGCCTTTGGACCTGCGCGACACGGGTGCGGAGCTGGAGCTGCGCGGTGTGCTGGACACGCCGCTGGGCAAGACAACCTACGGTCCTGCGGTGGCCGGGCACAGCGAGGTGCGAGCGCCCGATGGCGACGGCGAGGCCGCACTGGTTGCGCATCCGGTGGTGGCTGGGGTGGGGCATAGCATAGGTGCGCCGTCGTCGCCGCCGGGTCAGCGGCGCTGACAGCGGCATGCCGCGGTCGCCATTGACCCCAGCGCCCGCGTAGCGCGATCATCGCCCCATGCTGCCGCTGCCCACCGACGCCCCGCTCTCTGTCTCGCAACTGAACGCCAAGGTCAAGGCGCTGCTGTCGCCGCTGCCGGTCCTGCGCGTCACCGGCGAAATCACCGGCATCAGCTGGGCCAGCAGCGGCCACCTGTACTTCGACCTCAAAGACGAGTCGGCCCGCGTCAAAGTCACCATCTGGAAAAGCGCGGCCCAGGCGCTGCGGATCCGCCCGCGCGACGGCATGCAGGTGGTGTGTACCGGCCGGGCCGACCTGTGGGTGCAGGGCGGCAGCTATTCGTTCAACGCCACCCAGGTCGAGGCCGCTGGCCAGGGCGCGCTGTTCCTGGCGTTGCAGCGCCTCAAGGAAAAGCTGACGGCAGAGGGCCTGTTTGACCCCGCGCGCAAAAAGCCCCTGCCGTTCCTGCCCAAGACCGTGGCGCTGGTCACCTCGAAAACCGGCGCGGCGGTGCAAGACATGCTGCGGATCCTGCGCGAGCGCGCCCGCGTGCGCATCGTGGTGGTGCCGGTCCAGGTGCAGGGCGAGGGCGCTGCCGAGTCGATCGCCCAAGGCATCGAGCGCATCGACGCGCTCGGCTGGGCCGACGTCATCCTGTGCGGCCGCGGCGGCGGCAGCCTCGAAGACCTGTGGGCCTTCAATGAAGAGCGAGTGGTGCGCGCGTTTGCCGCCTGCCGGACTCCGATCATCAGCGCCGTTGGCCACGAGACCGACACGTTGTTGAGCGACCACGCAGCCGATTGGCGCGCACCGACGCCGACCGCGGCCGCTGAGCGCGCCGTGCCCAAGTTCGCCGATCTCGACGCGTTGGTAGCCGATCAGCGGTTGCGGATGGCCCAGGCGGTGCGGCGGCAGCTGAGCGATGATCGCCGGCACCTGGGGCAGCTGCGGGCGCGGCTGGGCGACGGCGGCGCGCTGACGGGCGAGCGGCAACTGCGGCTGGACGAACTGCGCGCTCGCTTGCACCGCGCCACCCAACGCCAGCTGGAGCGCCAGCGCCGCGACCACGAGCGCCTGATACGCCGGCTGCGCGCCGCCGATCCGGTGCGCAAGCTTGCGCAGCAGCGACAGAACCTGGCGCTGATACAGCAGCGGCTCAGCCAGACCTTGCCGCGGACGCTGGAGCGGCACCGCCACAAAATCGACCAGTTGACCGGGCTATTGCGGGCGCTGAGCCCGCGGGCGGCGCTCGGCCGCGGCTACGGCATCGTGCGGCGACCCGATGGCAGCGCGCTTGGCTCGGTGGCCGGGGTGCAGGTCGCCGATCGCTTGCAGGTGCTGCTGGCAGACGGCGCGCTCGGCGTGCAGGTCGATGACGTTGCCGCAGGCTGAAGGCGCACGGACAATCGCCGGGTCCGTGCTGCAGCGTTGGCCGATCGCGGCCGTTGCGGGGGCGATCTGGGCACTGGCCGCGCTGCAGTTCGCGCTGCGCGACCCGCTGACCAGCAACGAGTTGGACACGCTGCTGACCGCTCGGCGGCTGGTGGACCCCGGATTCCTGGCCGGCGACTGGTTTCTGTCGCTCGATCAGGGGCCGCGCCGGCCGTTTCAGGTGCTGCTGTCGCCGCTGGTGTCGGCGTTGCCGTTGCAGTGGGCGGCGGTGGTCGGGCGGTTACTCGGCTACGCGGCGCTGGCCTGGGCGCTGGCGCGGCTGGCCGTGCGCCTGGGGATCGGCCCGGCGCTGGCGGTGGTGCTGGGTGGCCTGTTTGTCCGCTGGGAGCAGAGCATCGCTGGCGGCGAGTGGCTGTTCGGCACGGTCGAGTCCAAGGTCGGAGCCTACGCGTTGGTGCTTTTCGGGCTCGAGGCGTGGATCGCCGATAAGCGTACGACAGCCGTGGCGTTGTTCGGCGCGGCCACCACCTTGCATGTCCTGGTCGGCGGCCAGGCGACGCTGGCGCTCGGCGTTCTGGCCGTGTGGAGCCTACGGACCGATCCGCGGCCGTGGCGGCATTGGGCGGCTCTCGCAGTCTGGTGGCTGGTCGCAGCAGGCCCGGCGTTGCTGATCGTCGGCCAGACCTTGACCAGCCCGGCGCCGGTGGGCAGCGGCCCGGACATGGCCTGGATCTACGTGGTGTTCCGCACGCCGCACCACAGCGACCCGCGCACGTGGTCGATCGGCTGGCGCACCTACGCTGTCGGCCTGACGATGCTGGCGGCTTTGACCCTGGCGCCGCGTTGGCTGCGCGAACGGCCGGCAGCGCGCGCCATCGGCGTGTTTGGCGTCGCGGCGCTGGTCCCCTTCGCCCTGGGCATCGCCGCTGCGCAGCTGCCCAACGGCCACAAGATTCTGCAATTTCTGCCTTTCCGTGTGGGCGGGGCGGTGCTGCCGCTGTTGGGGCTGTTGCTGTTCGGTGCACTTTGGGCGCAGCGCGTGCCCACTGTGCCGCGCGACTGGCTACCGCGGCTGGCAGCGCTGTGGGTGGTGGTGCAGGCCGCGCTGCCGTTGCCGGGCTACTTGCAGGTCTGGCACGATTTTCCGCGCGGTGGCCGCCCGGTGCTGCCGCGCGAGGCGGGGCTGGCCTTGCAAGACGCCGCCACGTGGTTGGCGCAGAACACGGCGCCCACTGCGACCGTGCTGTGCTCGCCGGCGCTCGAGTCATTGGGCTGGCTGGCCGAGCGGCCGGTGGTCGCAAGCTACAAGCAGGTGCCGCCCGGCCGCGCCGAAGTGGTCGCGTGGTACCATCGCATCGTCGATCTGGCCGGCGGCGTCCAGCCGACCGCGCGCGGTAATCCACTGCTCGGCGAGCTCGACACGCGCTTTGAGGCCCTGCCACTGGACCACTACGGCGCGCTGAGCCACCGCTACGGCGCGCAGTCGCTGGTGATCCGGCGCGCCGACCTGCCGCTGCCGGTGCTTTACGCCAATGCCCACTGGCGGGTGTATGCCCTCACTCCTTGACCGAAATCGGTGCCCATGGCCAAGCGCCTGTTGCTGTTCAGCTATTTCTTTCCGCCAATGGGCGGGGCCGGGGTGCAGCGCGCGCTCAAGCTGTGCCGGGCCGCGCCAGCGCTGGGCTGGCAGGTCAGCGTGGTGGCCTGCGATCCGGCCCCGGGTGACAGCCTTGACCCTTCGATGCTGGCCCAAGTGCCGGACGGCCTGGAGGTGGTCCGCACCGACGCGTTTCGCCTCTACAAAATCGGTTCGTGGGTCAATCGCTGGCTGGCGCCGGACCCGTACCTGGGCTGGCTGCCTTTCGCCCTGGACGCCGCCAGGGACCTGTGTCGCCAGGGCCACTTCGACGCGGTGATGTCCACCAGCATGCCGTATACGGCCCACCTGGCGGCGGCGGAGATCCAGCGCGACTTCGGCCTGCCGTGGCTGTGCGACCTGCGCGACCCGTGGACCGACAACCGCTTCATGCACCACTACCGCACGCCAGCGCCGCATGGGTGGTGGCGACGGTGGATGGACCAGCGCTTGGAACGGCAGGTCTACGCCGATGCCGACCTGGTCAGCGTGACCACCGAGCCGCTGCGGCAGCTGCTCATCGACCGCCACGGCCTGCACCCCGACCGCGTGCTGACCGCGCGCAACGGCTACGACGAGGCCGACTTTGCCGGGATTCTGCCCTTGCCCGGAGCGCGCCAGCCGACTGCCATGCCCAGCGAAGATGCGCCAATGACACTGCTTTTCGCGGGCAGCATGTACCAGGGCTATACGCTGGCGCCGCTGTTTGCGGCCTGGTCGGCGCTGCTGCTGCGCCGGCCCGACCTGCGCATGCGCCTGGTGATGTACAACGACAACGTCGGCATCTTGCGCCAGCTGCTGGTGCAGTTCCCGACAGTTGCCCCATGGGTGACGCAGGGTCCCAAAGTGGCGCACAGCGAGGTGGTGGCGCGCTACGCCACTGGCGACCTGCTGGTGCTGAGCGCACTGGACGACCTGTCCACGCCGGGCAAGCTGTTCGAGTTCATTCGCTCGGGCACGCCGGTGCTGGCGTTTGCCGTGCCGGGGGCCGAGGCCCATGCGCTGTTGGCCGACACCGGAACGGGCTGCTGCGCGCCTGCCGATGACCCAGCGGCCGCCGCGGCGGTGCTGGAGTCGCTGTACGAGGCGTGGCGCGCCGGTCGGCCGTTGTGCGCGCCAGATGGCGACGCGGTGGTGCAGCTTGAGCGCACGGTGGCGTATCGGCGGATTTTTGGGGCGTTGGAGCGGCTTGCCGTAGGTCCGGCTGCCCCTCGCTAGGGCGACAACTGCCGCTCCAGATGCACTTCGATAACGACGTCGGGCTTCTCTTGCTCGATGAGCGCCTCGTCCCACGGCCCGAATTCGACCGATACCAGCCGGCCAAAGCTCTCGGCGAGATAGGTGCGGATGTGGTTGCCAAAGCTGTCGTGGATCATCACCGCCTTGCCGGGCCCACAGGTCGCGCACTCAAAGGCCTGCACCACCACCGACTTGCCGCGGTCGACCGGCGCCGGCACGCTGCGAATGCCTGATCCCGCGATTTTCTGCCACGGCACCATCGCGCGGTAGCGCTCGGCCATGTCGAGCAGCCTCGCAAGGTCGCCGCCCTTGTCACTGTAGTCCTCAAACGTGACCCGTCCTGGGACCACGGCGCGGAACTTCGGTCCCAGGTGCTGCAGTTCCAGCACCAGCGCGCGATACCCCGCCCACGCGCCGCGCGGATTCCAGTGCGTGTCGGTCTTGAAGTACAGCAGCTCGGGCGGCGCCGCAGCTTTGGCGCGGAGCAGCGCCGCGGTCAGGTCGACCACCGCCACCTTGGTGTGCTTGCGCATGTGGGCGTGCCACTGCTGCAGCCGACACGGCTGGTCGAGCTTGCGCAGCCCGGCAGGCAAGAACTCCGGGTAGATGTTGGCCTTGATCGGCGCCCACACGTTGACGTAGGCGATCCCGCGCTTGGCGAGCCACGCGGCTTTGCGCTCCAGCTCCGCCTGTAGGATCTTCAGTTCCGCTTCTGTGTACGGGTACATGCAGCGGTAGGCGTTGACGTTCTTGTCGGCGCCGAGGTACAGCCAGCCGTCTTTGCCGATGAGTACGTCTTTGCTGGGCGACACGCCAAGCACGTCCAGCATCACCAGGCTGTGCCAGGCAATCAGCGTGCTGCGCAAGCCGAAGTGGTCGCGAAACCAGGACTCGTAGCGCCCCGGCCAGGTCAGCAGTTCGGCAAACGCGCCCGGTAGCGGTGCGGGCGGTGCGAGTACCCGATTTTCCTGCGGCGGCGGGGTCGGATCGATCGCCAGCGCCCAGTCCAGCGTCGGCAGTGCCAGCAGCGCGGCGAAACCGATGCTCAGCGTCCAAGCGGCGGGGCGCGACAGCGGCGAGTGCGGCCTGGCGAGGTCCATGATTCAGAACCGGAAGTAGATGAAAGGGTTGTGGGTGGCCGCGGCCAGCAGCACGCCGCTTGCGGCCAGCAAGCCCAGCACGCCCAGCACGGTGGCGCCTTGCAGCACCCCATCGCCCGCGCGTGCAAGCGCAGACGTAGCAGTCGTCCGCCAGGCCAGCCAGCGCGCCCCCAGCCATGGCGCCAGAGGTTGCGACAAAATTGCGCCGGCAGCCAGTGCGAGCGCGGTATCGCGGCCCACGTACAAGGTCAGCGGGTAGCGCAGGGTATCGCCCGAGGCCAGCCCTGCCAGCGCCCGCAGCATGCTGGCCGCGTGGTCCAAGGTGTCGGCGCGGAACAGCACCCAGCCCACGACAACCACGGCCATCGTGTACAGGTGCTGCAAGAACCGCGGCGCGGCTGCGATCCACGTTCCGAGGCGGCCGCGCTCCAGCGCCAAGAAGGCGCCGTGCCACAGGCCCCACACCACAAACGTCCAATTGGCGCCGTGCCACAGGCCACACAGCAAGAACACGGTCACCAGGTTGCGCCGGCTCGCCCACGCCGACCCGCGATTGCCACCTAGCGGAATGTACAGGTAGTCGCGAAACCAGTTGGACAGCGACATGTGCCAGCGCCGCCAAAACTGCACGACCGACCGCGCGCTGTAGGGCCACTGGAAGTTCTCGACGAACACGAAGCCGTGCATGCGCGCCAGCCCCACGGCCATGTCGGAGTACCCCGAGAAGTCAAAGTAGATCTGGCCGGTGTAGGCGATGACGGCCAGCCACGCTGCTGGCGCGCCCAAGTCGTCGGCGGGCACAGCAAACAGGGCATCGGCCGGCTTGGCCAGCGGATTGGCGATGAGCACCTTCTTGGCCAGCCCGACCGAAAACCGCTGAACGCCATAGGCAAAATCGTCGATCGAAACCGGCCTGCGGCCCAACTGCCCCTGCATGTGGTGGTAGCGCAGGATCGGACCCGCAATCAGCTGCGGATACAGGGTCAGATACAGGGCAATCTTGGCCGGGTCGCGCTGGACCTGCGCGTCGCCGCGGTACACGTCGACGACGTAGCTCAGCGCGTGAAAGGTGTAGAACGAGATCCCAAGCGGCAGCGCGATCTCGGCCAGCCGCCAGTCCTGGCCCAGCAGCCCGCCGGCCGTCGCCGCCAACCACCCGGCATACTTGAACCAGCACAGCGCCAGCAGGTTGGCTGCTACCACCAGCCCCAGCCACGGCGTCGCCCAGCGACTCGCGCGCAGCCGCCCCATCGCCAGACCGGCCAGGTAGTTGCCGGCCATCGACGCCAGCATCACCCACAGTAGCTTGGGCTCGCCCCACGCGTACAGCGTCAGCGACGCGAGCAAAAGCCAGGCGTTGCGAAAGGCATGCGGCAGCAGGTGGTAGACAAGCACCACCAGCGGCAGGGCCAGGAAAAGAAACAGCGCCGACGAAAACAGCATGATTCGGCGCCACGCAGCGGCCTAGAGCGCAGATCGCTCCTGCAAGTAGTGGTCCAGCACCCGATGGGTGGTCCAGCGCTCGAAGATCTTCATCTCCTCGGCGTCCGCCCGCTCCAGCTTGGCCATCAGGTAGTCGAAGATCGACTTGTGCTTCTTGCACCACACGCTGTCGCGCATGCGGCCGTGCAGCGAGCCCTGGGTCTTGTAGTTGTACTCGACCTGCTGGCCGCACCAGGGCTTGTACACGCACGACACGCAGTCGGGCTGACCGTCGTTGAGCCCCGCCATCACCAGCGCCCGGGTCTGGGCGTTGGTCATCAGCTGGTCGTAGGTGTCGTGGACGGTGCCGACCTTGAACATGTCGTCGCCCATGGCCGCGACAAACCGCCCTTCGTCGCTCGAGTAGATGGCGCCGTCGGGGGCGTAGCCGATCTGGCCGATGCAAGCGCCGCCGGGCGTGCGCAGGTCGAGGTAGTTCGGCTCCTCGTCGGCCAGGATCTTGCTCAGCATGATGGCGGCGTGGCGCTCCATCACCTGGGTGCCCTGCTTGTTGAGCTCGATGATGTACTCGACTGCGTTGATGTAGAACTGCACAAAGTCGTCCATCGAGTAGCCGAGCGTCTTGGCCGAGCGCGCGGCAAAGCCAAACGGGTCGAGCTTGCGCAGGAACACCGCGCGGCAGCCGACGCTGACGTAGGTATCGACCACATCGCGCCAGCGATGCAGGGCTGGCCGGGTGATCGTCGGCAGGGCCTCAACGCGGTACAAGTTGGGGTCCAGACCCATCGACTTGTAGCGCTCGTTGATCTTGTTCATCCAGCCGAGCACCAGCTCGTGCGACGACCCTTGCTTGTAGATGCGGATCTTGTCGTGCAGGTCGGCGGGGCCGTCCAGGCTCGTACACAACTGGACCTTGCGGTCGATGAGGTAGTCGAGCTTTTCGTCGTCCATCAGGCTTAGGTTGGTGACGAGCGAAAACGACAGCGACTTTCCGGCCAGCGCGTTCTTCTGGCGCGCGTACTCGACGACGTGCTGAAGCACCTCCCAGTTGGCGAGCGGCTCGCCGCCTTGAAATTCAATGGTCACGCCCGGGCTGGTGGTCTGAAAGGCCAGATCGACGGCGCGCTCGGCAGTCTCGATCGACATGTCGGTGTCGGTGCGGTCCATGCCGACAATCGAGCTGTGGCAGTACTGGCAGCCGTGGTTGCAGCGGTGGGTCAGCACGAACGCGTGCAGCGTCGGCCCGTAGAAAAGGTACTGCTTCTTCTTGCGCCAGCGCGCCGCCTGGGTCTGGACGTCGACGTGCTCAGCGAGCATGTTGCGCGCGATGAGCTGCTCGTGCAGCGGCTCGCCGGGCCGGGTCTCGGCTTGGACAAACGACGCGAACTGCGCGTCGGTCACGAACACGTGGTCGCCCAGGTCATTGGTCAGCAGCCACCTGTCGCCGACCTTGCGGTGGTTGAACGGCACCAGCGCGTCGGCTTTGACTTTGTTCAGCTGGATGAAATGCGAAAGCGACATGCAAACTCCGCGGCGCCTGGGCTGGGGCGGCGCCGTGTGGCGGTCGGGACGGGGCGGTCGCAGCAGGGGGGATGTGCGACGGGCAGACGGTCAAACGCTTAGATTTTCTTACGCTTGCGCTGCATGGTGTTGTAGAGCGCGAAGTTGCAGAACTCGGCCACTACGTCGCCGTCGGCTTCGGGGTCGATGTCGGCGATGGCGACCGCATAGTGCGCGCCCTGCCGGCTGATGGCGAAGCTGGCGAAATCGGCAAACGTCTCCGCGGCTTGTTTGATCGCCTGCTGCATGTACAGGGCGCGGTGCAATAGCACGGTCTGGCTAGCAGTTGCCATGGGGCCTCGGCGTTGGGGGCTGACGGGGTGACGGAATGCTCGGATCAGGTCGCTGCGCCGGGTTCGTCCTTCTTCTTCTTGAACTTCTCTTCCCACGGCACCGCAATGCCGAGCGGGTCGTCCAAGAAGTCCAGGCCATCATCCTGGTTGGCCAGAAAGTCGGTCGGCAGGCTGCCACCGGCCGCGCCGGCGATGGCCTGGGTGGTGATCTCTTCGATGAGCTTCTGGTTCTGCTTGACGACTTTGCGGCGCAGGGCCTGGCTCAAAAGCTCATTGCTGAACTCGCCGGAAAGCCCCAGCAGTTGTTCCTTGGTCATCGGGTTCTTGCCGCGCAAGTGCACGAGATAGCGTCCCGGTCGGCCGACGCCCTCGTCTTTGTCGAGCAGCACGTAGGCGCGGTCGATGAAGATGTAGGCGGCGCCATACAGGACATCGATGGGGTATAGGCCGATCTCGAGCGCCAGCGTGACGCGGGATTGGGCGGTGTCGACCTGTTCGACGGTGGCAGCTTGCGATTCTTGTGCGGTCATGGTCGTGGACTCCAGCGCGGCGCGGGCGGGGTGGCGGGCTTTTACTGCGCCCGGCCGACGGATTCAAGCGCGCCGGCGGCGAGCGTCAGTTTTTCAGTGGCGACGGCAACCTGGGTCGCCGGCAGCGGCGGCACCGCCAGCCCCGGGTCGACGTCGTCTTCGTCGTCCGCTGGGTGCCAGTCGGCGCCGGGCGTCCAGTCGCGCGCGGTCGGGTCGGTGCGGCGCTTGGGGTCGAGCGTCGGTTCGACCAGCTTGTCACCGGTCGGCGCCTGCACCTTGCCGGCGCGGTGGGCCCCGGGTTCGCTCTTGCCCTGGTGGGCCGCAGGCAAGGTCGCCAGGTTCTTGAACTTGGCCAGCCGCCACGCCGGGTCGCTCTGCAAATCGGTGACAATGCGCTGCACGATCGGCCGGGCATCGGCAAATACCGGCGACAATTCGGCCGGGTCGTAGGCGTCGCCGCGATCAAAAAGCCCACCGCAGATCGCTCGCAACGAGCACCCGTCGCACACTGGCGCGTACAGGTGCCCCCACTCGGTCTGGCGCACCGTGCCCTTGTTGTCGAGGAAGTGCACGATGCGCTCTTCGCTTTTGACGATCTTGCGCGTCTCGGTCGAGCAGTGCGCGAACTCGGTCATGTAGCACAGCGGCACACGCTCGACCCGAAAGCCGCGACCGGTCTCGTGCAGCCGTCGCATTGCCTTGTGCAGACTGACCTCGATCTGGCCCAGCCTCGCGGTGAAGTAGTTGTTGGTCGTGGCGCGGCCGATCGAAGGGTCGAGGTTGTTCCACACGAAGTGGCGGATGAAGGGAAAGCGCTCGATGAACCAGTCGATCGTCTCGTGCAGGTGGTCGCAGTTGTAGCGGTTGATCACCGTGTTGATGTTGACGGTGATGTCGGTCTTGCCCAGGTTCTCCAACGCCTTTTCGGCCCAGGCCAAAGAGCCGGGCGTGCCGGTCAAGAAGTCCTCGAGCTTGTGCTTGTAGCTGTGGATGCTGACATGCACGTGCTGCAGGCCGGCCTTCCACAGCGACTCACAGTAATCCCAATCGGCCAGCTTCTGGCCGTTGGTGATCATGCGCACATGCAGGCCATTTTCGCGGGCGTGGCGGATGGCCTGCGGCAGCACCGGCGACAGCGTCGGCTCGCCGCCGGTCAGGATGACGCCGAAGTAGTCGCGCTGCACAAAATCGGCGACGATCGTGCGCACCTGATCGAGGTCGTAGAAGAATGGCGTCTCGGGATTGCTGCAGAACCCGCAGTTCTGGTTGCAGTGCCGCACCATCTGGATGTAGCCGATGTTGGCCATGGCGGTGCTGTCCTTGCGCCTACGGCTGGCCGATCGACAGTTCGGCGACGGCCGCGACCGGCTTGTGCACGCCGAACAGCTTTTGCTGATCGCGCTTGGGGCGGGCGGCGTTGGCCTTGTTCAGGCGCTCGGTCAGCTGATCAAAGCTGCCGGCTTCGGGCACCGGTTGGCCGCTGGCATCGAGCGGCACCAGCGCGCCCAGGCCGACGTTGCGCACGTAGCTGATGTGCAGCCCGCGACAGCGGTCCGCTTCGGCGCACAGCCCGCAGCGCACGCTTTTGGCGTAGTACTCGTGGGTCGTGTAGTGCGCGACGTATTTGTCGAGATCCAGATCGCCGGCCGCGTCTAACATCGCCGCGTCGAGCACCCCGTGGTCGCCGGCCTCGACCTCAGCGCCTGCCATGCACTTGGGCACGTTCTTGAGGCGCACGCCCAGTTGCGCCAGCTGTCGCAGCGTCGCCGGCTCCGGGTCATTGGCCTTGCTCGCCGATAGCACGTCGTGGTTGGGCAGCGCCGCGACGAGGCGGTCTTTGGCACTGGTCCACAGCGCAGGATTGGCGATCAGCCACGCGGCCACCGGCCGATCCAGAGCCACTTCGATGGTGGTCGACGCCGGCACCGCGCCCCCGAGCGCCGCCGCCAAATCGGCCGCACCGGCCACCAGGCAGCGCGCCACCGGCCGCGGCGAAGCCGCCACGAACGCGGCAACCTGCGCCACCTGCGGCAACGCCAGCGTCAAAGCGGCGTCGGCAAAGCCCAATTCGGGCAAAGCAGCCAAGGCCTGCGGCGCCGAATCTGCGACCAGCACCACGCGCTCGGCAGTCTGCCGCTCAAAGTGATCGCGTGCCGGCGTACCGGCCCAGACCTGCACGGCCTTGCGGCGCACGGTCGCGAACTGCCCGGCCACCAGCGCTTCGCGGTACGGGAACATCGTCTGCCGGCACGGCCCGTCCAAAAAGCAGTAGTCGCAGCGCTCGCCGTGGCAGTCGGGCTTGAGCCCGCGCTTCAAGTAGCCCTCGAAGTTGTGGCGGCCGCCGTCGAATTCGCTGAGCAGCTTGTGCGGGTCTTGGATCAGGCGTTCGGCACCCTCCAAGTAGGTGACCGGCAGCCGGTTGGTCCACAGGTACAGATCGGGCTTGTCGGCCCATGCGAACGCTTTGCGAAAGTACGGCACCGCGTCATTCAAGTCGAAGAACAGTGAGTGGCGATGCTCGTCAAAGCCGCGACCGAACGGCACGATGTGCAAGAGGTCAAATTCGCGGATGTTCAGGTTGTTGTAGTAGTACGAGATGATGTCGGGCAGGACCTTGTAGTTCTGCTTGTTGATGACCACGTCGACGTTGACGACCACCTTGCCAGTCGCTTGCAGGTTTTGCATGCCCTTGATGCCGGTCACGAACGCGCCGGGCGTGCCGGTCAGCTTGTCGTGCAGGTGCGCCGTGTGGCCGTGCATCGACACCGTGGCCTCGTTCAGGCCCGCGTCTGCGGCGGCCTTGGCAAACCGCTGGTAGCTGAACATCATCCCGTTGGTCACGGTCTGGATCCACTCGTAGCCGACCTGGCGACCGTAGCGGATGAGGTCAACATATTTTGGGTGCACGCTGGCTTCGCCGCCCGACAGGATCAGGCGCTGGCGACCGAGCTTGCGGCCGAGCAGGATGTAGGCCTTGAGCGACTCGACGTCGATCATGGTGCCATCCTGGTTCATCGAGTCCAGGCAGAAGGTGCAGCGCTGGTTGCATAGCCGCGTCACCCGCACCCAGTGGCGCTTGTGGTGGGCCGCGGCCTCTTTGACCAGATCCTTGTTTTCGCTCGAGGTGTCGCCGGCGGTGGACGGCAAGGCTTCGAGGCGCGCGGTGCCGGTCTCGGCCTGGTGGCTCAGGCGCAAGGCCTCGGCCTCGTCGCGGTTCAAGATGCCGTCGCGCACCAACTGGTCGACGTCAATGCCTTCGACCACAAGGCCGGGTGCGGTAGCGTTTGGTGTCATCGATGCGGATGCCGGCGCGCGCGGCGGGGGCTGGCCGGCAGCGCCTGAGCATTGTGGCAGATGTTGCACGGGACCGCACCTGGGGCGGGGCAAACCAGACCAAATTGGTCCGGTTTTGTGGCCGACAGCTCAGCTGGCGTCTCAGCCCGCTATCACGGCTGGCAACCGTCGCTGACGTGTGGCCGAAGCGCTGTTGCGCGATCAGCCGCTGCTGCCTGAATTCCGCACCTGGCAGCCGCAGCTTGCGCCCGATCCGCATCTTCGCCAAACTGCCGCCCGCACCGCGCCGGGCCGCGGCCGCAAGCGCCACGCCACACCATGACACCCCACCGCGCCCCTGTCAGCCCGGCGACCCCGCTGCGTCCCGCGCGCGCCGTTGCCGTCGCGGCCTTGCTGGCCGTGTGCGCGCTCGGCGGCCTGCCCGGCTGTGAGAAAGCCCGCAAGGAGCGCGCGGCCCGCGAAGCCCATGCCAAGGTGGCGACCGCCATCGAGCAGTACTCGGCGGCCTCGGCCAGCGCCAACACGGCCCACAAAGAGGTGCTTGACGCTTTTGCCGCGGCCAATGCGTCTACCAACCTGCCGGACTACAAGGCCGCCTTGCGCACCCGCGTGCTGCCGGCGATGGACTTGTTCGTGCACAAGCTCGAAGCGATTCCGACCACCACGCCAGAGTTGAAGGGCGTGCACGGCAAACTGACCGAAGCCTACCGCCGCGCCCGCGACGAGATCGCCGATTTCGAGCGCGGCCTCTCCGACGCGCAGGGTCTGCACCGCTTTGACGAGATCCGCACGGGCCTGCAGAGCGCAGTCGCCGACTACCGCGCGCAGCTTGCGGACTATTACAAACGCCACGACCGCCAACTGCGCCTCGATGGCGCCCGGTTGGCTGAGTCCGTGACGCCGACAGGTCGCGACGCACCTGCCGCGACCACCCCCGCCAGCCCATGACCGACGTCGCGCCACCCTCGAGCGCGCCCGTGCCGCCGGCGGCAGCGGTCAACCCTGCCCGGTGGGTGGTGCTGCTGCGCGCGATGCGGCCGCACCAGTGGGTCAAGAACACCTTTGTGCTGGCGCCGCTCTTGTTTGCCGGGCCGGAGTTGCTGCGCAGGGGCGAACTGGACGCAGACGTGGTCGTGCGGGTGGGGCTGGCGATCCTGGCGTTCTGCCTGGGGTCGAGCGCAACCTATTTGCTAAATGATCTCCACGATGTACAGGCTGATCGCGCCCACCCTGTCAAGCGCCTGCGACCGATCGCTGCGGGCGCGCTGCCAATCAACCAGGCGTGGGCGGCGTTTGCGGTTTTGCTGGTTGCGGCCCTGACGCTGGCGCTTGCAGTGGGGGCGCAAGTCGCAGCGATCCAGGGCGGCTACTTTGCCATGAACGTGGCCTACTCTCGGGGCCTCAAGCGCATCGCCTACGTGGACGCGGTGGTCATCAGCTGCGGGTTCCTGCTGCGCGCGCTGGCGGGCGGCGAGGCCGCGCGGGTGCACCTGTCGGCGTGGCTCATCGCGTGCACGGTGCTGCTGGCGCTGTTCCTGGCGCTCGGCAAGCGCAAGCACGAGCTGATGACCAGCGACGCCGAACATCGGGCGGCGCTCGAGCACTACCGCATCGAGCACCTCAATTTCGCACTCGGAGTCCTGGCCGCACTGGCCGCGGGCGCTTATGCGCTGTATGCCCGCGACCCAGCGACGATCGCGCGCTTTGGCACCGATCGTCTGCTGTTCACCTTGCCGTTTGCGCTGTTCGGGCTGTGGCGCTTCTATCAGCTGCTCGACGACCACACCACAGCGCAGAGCCCGACCGAGCGGATGCTGCGCGACCCCATTTTTTTGGGCAACGGCCTATTGGGCGGCATCGCCGTAGTGCTGGTGATCTATGGCGTGGCGCGCTGAGTGGGCTCTGCTTGCGCTACTAGGTGCCAGCTGCGGGCCGGTGCAGGCGCCGGCAGTCGTTGCCAATCCAGTGCGCCACAGCCTGGACCAGCAACTGGACCTGGCGCGCAAACACCCCCCGCAGCTGCGCTTCAACCCGGCGCTATGCAACTGCCCGCCGTTTGAGGTGCGAGTCGGCCAGCGCTGGTGGCGCGCTGAACTCGGCGGCGCCGACGCCGAAGCCCTGGCGGGGTGGATCGACTTTCTCGGCTCGTCGACCGGCGACGCCTTGCCGGTGCCAGTCGTGGTCGAGGGCACGCTTGAGCGCGACATCCTACGCACGGCAACCGGCGCCTACGCGTTGAAGGTCGACGTAACCCGGATCGTTGAGCCCTTGCCGCCGCCGCCGCCGCCGGTGGTGCCCGCGCCCGAGCCGGCCTCGCGCACCTGAAACTGGCAAAGTCAGGCACTTGGGGCATGATCGCGCGGCGCCGCTCACTGCGACGACCTCCGGGTGTAGCCATGTCGACCTTGCCCAACCGTCTGTTGCTCGCTTTAGCCGGCGCGGCGGTGTTCATCGCCCCGCCAGTCGCCCGCGCTCAGGCGCCCGAAGTCGTCAAACCGCGCCTCGAGCTGCAGGTGTTCCTGAACGACAAGGCCGTGGGCACCGAGACGCTGCGCAGCGCCAAGGGCGCGGAGGCCAACTACTTTTCGACTGAGGCCCAGCTGCAAGACAAGGTCGCCAAGAGCTGGAAGGGCTTCAAGCAGCGCACCCACCTGCAGCTGACGCCGACGGGCGAAGTGCAGTCCTTTGACCGCTGGATCGACGTGACCGGTGCCACCCAGAGCACCAAGCTGTTCAACTTCAATGGTCAGTGGCGGATCGCCGTGACCGAGGCCGCGTTCGAGGGCAAGAAGCCCAAGCCAAAGGTCACCGACGTCAAGGCCAGCCAGCCATTGGTGGTGCTCGACGAGCGGCTGCCGGCGCTGGTGGTGGTGGCGCAAGAGCGCATGGCCGACAAAGACTCGTTCAGCTTCGTGCGGGTGGACAACGCTACCTACGGCACGCTGCACCGAACGGTCGAGGCGCTGGTTGACAGCAAAGGCGTGCGCTACGCCAAGACCTGGCTCAAAGGCGACAAGGTCGCCGTGTGGGTGCTGCGCGACGCCAACGGCAAAGTGATGCAGGTGCAGGGTCTGGACGGCTGGCGCGGCGTCGCCAAAGACAGCAAGCCGCCGGTGGGCCTCAAGCCCGCGCCGGAAGACAAGCCAGTGGACGCTCCGAGTCCGGCGACCAAGACCGGCGGCTGACGGCGATCAGGGTATCGCCGGGTCGCGCTCCGCTTCGCCCGCAGGTGCTTGGGTGCCGGTCGCCTCAGCCGCGGGCTCCGTGCCCGGCAGCGGTTCTCCGGGCAAAAGGATTGGCCAGCTAAACAGCCTTTCTTGCCCCGCGCGCACCACCTTGACCTGCATCATGCGGTCGGTGCGCAGCTTGCCAAAGACCTGCAACAGATCGGTCGGCACCAGGATCTTCTGACCCTGGATGCTGACCAGCCGATCGCCCGGCAGCACCCCGAACCGCAGCACCTGCGGATCATCGCCGAACAGCGACACGATGCGGTAGCCGATGAACTTCTTGTTGGTGTCGCGCACCGGCTCGATCGGCACCTGGCCGAGCAGCCAGCCGGGACCGTTCGACAGCACCTTGTCCAAGCGCGGCCGTGGAATCACCAGCGCCCCCGCCCACGGATCGGCCTTGGCGTCGACGCGCTTGGCGCCGCTGACTTTGCGTGCACCGGAGGCCTTGGGGCGCTCGGACTGACCCGTCGGCTGGGCAGCGGGCGGCTCGCTGTCCGACACCTGCGGCCCGCTGCACGCGAACAGCGCGACAGCGAGGACACCACCGACGATTACTTGGCTACGCCGCAAAACGACTGGCTCTCTTCGCTGCACGGCGCCTGCGAGGTGGCGGTGGCCGGGCCGCACAGCGGCGCCGGTCGGCAGGCGAGGCCGTCGCGGCACTCATTGTCCGGCGCGCAGGCGCGCATGCAGTAGCGCACGTCGCCGCCGAAATCGACGCAGGTGGCTTCGGGGGGACACTCGCCTTTGCGGCAACCGACTTTGAGGCAGTAGCCCTCTGGCGTGGTGGTGTCGCAGGTGAGCGTGGTGCCGCATTGGCTGTTGCGCTCGCACTTATCGCCGACGACGGGCGAGCAGGCGCACGCCAACAAGACGAGCAGGCAAAAAATGGTGCGGCGCAGCATCAAGGCGCGGCCTCGCTGGCAGTAGGCGTGGCCGCTGGGGCCGGCGCCCCGGCCCGTTGACCAGGACAGGACTGGCTGTACAGGTTGGCGAGCGCGGTCTCAGCCCACTTGGGGTCGGCCTTGGCAGCCTCGTCCAGGGCGTGCCCGAAAGCGGCCGCGTCGGCAAAACCATGTGCCGCATACACTTTGTCGTCTGGTGGCGCGTAACCAGTCAGTTGGCAGCGCACCGCGAAGGCGGCCTTGAGAACCCGCGCCTTGGCCGCTTGCAAGTCTGCGGCGGTTGCGGTCGCAGCGCCCGGCAGGCCAACGGCGGACGCCGCGCCCGTCGCGCCCTTGGTCGCGGGCTTGTCGGCCGACTTGCCGCAGGCCGCGCAGGCTGCGACGCAAAGGCCCAGAACCGCAAGGCGCGTGGTCCTCATCGTCCTCATCGCCGTGCCAGCGCCTGGGCGCCCGGGTAGACCGCCGACGCGCCGAGTTCTTCTTCGATGCGCAGCAGCTGGTTGTACTTGGC